>SXGT01221512.1_pt1 | contig 60877 bp, 54 predicted proteins | sample 3176221 | NCBI WGS metagenome assembly SXGT01 (sample SAMN11356862, study PRJNA531348) | freshwater metagenome | isolation source: freshwater sample F1-120 | place: China: Fuxian Lake, Yuxi | collected 2017-12-25 | reverse complement strand
CAATTGAAGAACTCTGGGCATTTAACGAAGAAACCGTTGCCAGAGCAGTGGCAGCAAGCAAAATACCAGTTATCTCGGCAGTCGGGCATGAAACGGATTTTACAATATGCGATTTTGTCGCTGACCTTCGGGCCGCAACGCCAACCGCAGCGGCTGAACTAGCAACGCCCGACCAACAGGAATGGCTATCCCGGTTTATTTACCTGGAATCACGCCTGCAACAACAGTTGCAGCGAAAACTCGCTGAAAAACAGCAAACATTGGATTGGCTAACCCGGCGTCTGCAACAGCAGCATCCGGGGCAAAAACTGGCAAGAAATGCGCAGCGCCTTGATGAACTCGAGTTACGGCTTAACCAAGCCATACAAGCCAAACTTCGCCATGCCAACAGTCTGATTGAAACAAAAACGGCGAAACTCTGGCAACATAATCCCGCCGTCATCATCAACAATCACCAACAGCGGCAACAGTATTTGAGCAAGCGCCTGATTACCGCGATCAGGCGCAAACTGGAACAACAGAACCTGCGCCTGTTAAATTTCAGCCAGACATTGCATGCAGTCAGCCCGTTGGCGACGCTAAACCGCGGTTATGCGATGGTTATACAGCAACCCTCGGGCGCCATCATCCGCTCTGCCGAACAATTGGCTGTCGGTGATCTGGTTGAAACCCGCCTTGGTCAAGGCTATTTCGTCAGTCAGGTTAAAGCGCTTAAACCGGAGTCTTGATAAACGGCCATTGCTGCAACACCCTGTAACAAACACCATCCGCTTCGCTGCAGGACTCCACAAGACAAAACGATTCGGCCCTCCAGACAAGCGGCTCAATGGCTATTTCGGGCAAATAACGGGCATGCCTGGCCAAGGTAATGTGGGGACTATAAGGTCTTGCATCAGGCTGGAGGCCGCAACCGATGACTGCGGCATTGAGCCCGGCTACCAATTCCATGATTGCCTGAGCCGGTTGCTGAGCAGTCAGGCATAACACCTTGGGCTGACTCCAGTAACTCAGCCGGTCAAACGTCAATTCAAAAGGAGTCGCGCCAATACCGGCAACAGCCTGCTTAAGTAATAACCCGGTTGCAGCTTCAACCTGACCTAAAAACACTAGGGTGACATGAAGATTGTGCGGCTGCGTCCATTTGAACTCCTTAGCCCGGCCGGATTGGCTTATTTGCAACAATTCGCTCAAGCGCACCAACGCCTGTCTGGTTTCTTCATCAGGCCATAGGGCGAAAAACAATCGTGCAGAAGGAGCCATGATATAAACCTTAAGAGATCGGCATCAATATGAATGGACAAAGATACCTGTAAAACTCGAATTTGTCGCACAGGCATGGGTATTCTTAATGCTTGCAGCTAAAAAACTATTGTTTTCATAATTAAAAATTAGCATAATAGTATCGACTCGATATATTTGTTGTCGGTTTTTCCCCTATAGCTGCCGGAGACTGTAATGAACATTAAAAAAATTTTAATTTATATCGCCATATTACTATTACCGCTTAACGCCTTTGCTCTTGAAATTCAAGACAAATCGAAACTCGATAATTACCATCAACCACCCTCTGTTATGACATTAGCGTTTGATCAGGGAACTTCAGAGAATGCCATTTTTACCGTAAATACCTTTAATAGTCCTACGATGATTGAGCCTTTGGTAGACAGCTCAAGTGAATTTCTCACCGCGATGATCGTTTATTTGCTGATTATCGTTGTTTATTCACTTTACTGGATAAGATTCAGCTCTAAAAATTATAGGTAGCTGTTACATAAAGGAATTGCCGCTTCCGGGTTTAAATCCATCTTAACCCTTGCCCTGAAAACGCTTATCCAATTCCTGGAGATGCCGGAGCTTTTCGCCGATTTTTATTTCCAAACCCCGCTCTACCGGCTGGTAATAACGTGTTCCCGTCAACTCATCAGGAAAATAGTTTTCACCGGCCGCATAAGCTTCAGGTTCATTATGGGCGTAGCGGTATTCCTTGCCGTAATCCAGTGATTTCATTAACTTGGTCGGCGCATTCCGTAAATGCACAGGCACACCCAAACTGCCGCTTTGCTTGGCATCGCGCATCGCGGCATTGTAAGCCATGTAAACGGCATTGCTTTTAGGCGCGCAGGCCAGGTACACAACGGCTTGCGCCAAGGTCAATTCGCCTTCGGGGCTACCCAGCCGTTCTTGGGCTTCCCAGGCATTGATGGCAATCTGCAAGGCCCTGGGGTCGGCATTGCCTATATCTTCCGACGCCATTCTGACGATTCGTCTGGCTAAATAGGATAAATCGCAGCCTGCATCCATCATGCGGCATAGCCAATATAAAGCACCATCGGGAGAGCTGCCGCGAACCGCTTTGTGCAACGCCGAAATCTGGTTATAAAATTCCTCACCCTGGTTATCAAAGCGCCTGACGCCACCGGACAGCACTTCCAGCGCTATTACTTCATCAATTGAACGGCTATGCTTGGACGCGGCAAGTTCGGCGGCAATATCCAGCAAATTCAGCAATCTTCTGGCATCGCCGTCGGCGGCGCGGGCAAATTGCAATTTAACAGCATCAGTCATTTCAATAGTGAAGCTGCCGAGACCTCGCTCTTGATCGTTTAAGGCTTTTTCCAGTACGGACAGTAAATCTTCGGTAGTTAATGAGTTAAGTACATAGACACGGGCGCGAGACAGCAATGCGTTATTCAGTGCAAAAGAGGGATTTTCAGTGGTGGCGCCGACAAAATATACCGTACCGTCTTCGACATGCGGCAGGAAAGCGTCCTGTTTCGATTTGTTAAAGCGATGCACTTCATCGACAAACAAGACCGTTCTCTTGTGTCGTTCCAGCTGGATTTTTTTTGCCTCCGTAACAGCGGCGCGGATTTCCTTGACACCCGATAACACTGCGGAAATAGGCATGAATTCAGCATCGGAATGTTGCGCAATGAGCCGCGCCAGTGTGGTTTTACCGGTACCGGGCGGCCCCCAAAATATCATAGAGTGCAAGCGGCCAGATACGATCGCTTCGTAGAGGGGTTTGCCGGGTTTCAGGATATGCTGTTGGCCGACATAGTCATCAATGACTCTTGGCCGCATCCTGTCGGCCAGAGGTTTTCCCAAGTCTTCGAACATATCAGGAAGACGCCAATTACTTAGAATGAATTATTCAGAAAAAACATCAGCGCCCTTGGGCGTTTCAAATTCAAACAGACCGGGTTTTATGAATGGATTCAGTTTGACATTGGAAAAATAAATGCGCGTCAGCTGGCCGAAATTGTCACTCAGTTCCATGCCGCCCAGTGAACCTTTATCAAGGCCGATCAGCACGTATTTAAAACTGCTTTCCTGGTTTTTAGGGACCAGTTTTATCCATTGCAAATCACCGTCAACACCCTGATCTTCCATGTTGTAATTTTCCTCCAGCGATACATCGCCGCTCAATAACAAAGCCGGTGTTGATCCTACCGATTCATCCAGTTTTTTTATCGTGACCTGTTCCAGATCGGTATCATAAAACCAGACTTTTCCGGCATTGGAGATTATCTGTTGCTGAAAGGGCTTTAAATAATCCCAACGGAATTTCCCCGGCCTTTGCAGATAAAAAACCCCCGTGCTGGACTGCATGGGGTTGCCGGCTTCATTAATCAACACCTGTTTAAAATCAGCCGTCAGTGACTTTGATGATTGTAAAAAAGCCTTCAATTGCTGAACCGGTTTGTCTCCTGCTGAAAAGCCTGCGCTACTGTTAAAAAGTAATAAGGCGATCAGGCTTCCGCGCAAAAAATTCATGTTAATCATATTCATGTGAATCATATAAGAGTGTTCTGAAAATTATTCAGGAAAAAAATCGCTAAACCAGGGTTTATCCTGCTCTATCACTGTTTTCTCTACCGGCGCTTTTCCGCAGGATGAATAACCGGTCGGTACAGAACCGGCAATGTAAGGGTATTGTTTGGCACTGCCGCAGGCTTTAGTCGCCAGTAAACCATTATTCGGATCAACCCTGACCATCTTGATATTATCCGGCGGGATTAAATTAACCGGCTGAGTTGAAATTTGCTGCATCAACGAAACCCAGATTGGTAAAGCACCGGTCGCTCCTGTTAAACCGATGGGTTTGTTATCATCGCGACCTACCCAGACTACCGATAAATAATCGCCGGTATAGCCGGCGAACCAACTGTCTTTAGCATCATTGGTGGTGCCTGTTTTACCGACCAGGCCGTAGTCTTTCGGGAAGGAATCATACGCAGCATGTCCTGTGCCTTCGTGCATCACTTCCTGCAACATGGTATTGACAATATAGGTTGCGGAAGGATCAACCGCCTGCCTGACGGTAAACGGATAACTTTGCAAACGTTTGCCGTCGGCAGCCACCACCGCCCTGATGGCTTTTATCGGCGTTAAAAAACCGTCCCCTGCCAAAGTTTGATACATCTGTGTCACTTCAATAGGCGTCAGTGATGATGCGCCCAGCAATAATGACGGGAATAAATCAACCTCTCGGGTGACGCCCATGTTTTTCAGGGTTTTCGCCGTTCTGGCTACGCCAATATCCATGCCTATACGGACTGTGGCCAGATTGTAAGACTTGGCCAATGCCTTATGTAAAGGGACATTGCCATGTTCTTTATGGTCATAATTTTTAGGTATCCAGTTCCCGCTCGGGTTTTTAACCACAATATAGGAATCACTGACTTTGGTCGTTATCGTGTATTTGTCCGGGTATTCCAGCGCCGTCAAATAGACAACCGGCTTGATCAGCGAACCTATCGGGCGTAACGCGTCCAAGGCGCGATTAAAGCCGGCTGCGGAGTTTTCCCGGCCACTGACCAGTGCGGCAACTTCGCCGCTATCCCTGCGTGTCACTATGACCGCCGACTCCAGATTATTGGCATGAGGCAGCTTTTCCAGCTTGCTTAATTGCGTAGTAACGGTTTTTTCCAAAGTATCCTGAATCTGGGTATCCAGCGTGGTAAATATCTTCAACCCTTCAGAGGTAAAGTCATCTTCTCGGTACTCTTCTTTTAATTGCCGTTTGACCAGATCGAGAAATCCCGGATAACGATTGGATGAGCGGTGTGTACGGGCAATGACGTTTAATGGCTTTGCTTTTGCGTTGGTTGCCTGGTCTGTTGAGATATAGCCTTCAATCGCCATTTCATCGAGAATCAGGTTGCGCCGTTGCAACGCATGCTCGGGATAGCGCCTCGGGTCGTATTCGGAGGGTCCACGCACCAATGCCACCAGAGAAGCAACCTGCTCCAGCGGCAAATCCTTTAACGCTGTGCCAAAATAAAACTCGCTCGCCAAGCCAAAGCCATGAACGGAACTGCCGCCGTCCTGACCCAGGTAAATTTCATTGAGATAGGCTTCCAGGATTTCATTTTTACTGTAACGGAATTCCAGAATCAGCGCCATCAAGGCTTCTTTAACTTTACGCGACCATCTGCGTTCGGATGTTAAATAAAAGTTTTTGACCAACTGCTGGGTAATGGTGCTGCCGCCCTGTATCATGCCGCCGGCCTTGACATTGGCGAGCATCGCCCTGGCAACACCGCGCAAGGAAATGCCGAAATGCTGGTAAAAATTCCGGTCTTCGGAAGCAAGCAGCCCCTTGATCAACGCATCCGGCGCTTCCTCCAGTTTAATCAATACCCGGTCTTCCTTGATGGTGGGATAAAAACTGCCGATTTGCACCGGGTCCATGCGGATAATCGCTATATCCTGCGCCTGTTTCAAATCGGTAATTGCACTGATGCCGGTATCGGTAAAGTTCAGTTGCATAAGCGTACTGGGTTGTTGTTGATCCCAGAAGGTGAACTCGCGGGTTTTTACACTGATTTGCGAGCCGTTTTTAAAATAGGTGCCGTCAGTGCTTAAACGGGGATCTTGGCGGTAATGCAGCATCTCCAGCAATTGTTCGAATTTTGCCGCCGTCAGGCTGTAACCGGCATAGAGTTCGAGAGGATTGGCATAAACCCTGGCAGGAATGGCCCAACGCTTGCCCTCGAATTGATTGCGCACGTTATAATCCAGATAGCCGAGATAACTGAACAAAACAAAGGAAAAACCCACCACAAGCATTAGAAACAGATTTCTAAACCAGTGCGAAGGCGGTTTTTCCGGCGTTTTTTTCATGCCATATTTTTTCATGCCATATCGAACACCGCGCGTTTTTGTTTTTTCAGCCATAGCTCCCAACAATAGTCATTATTTTTCAATCATCATCCATAACGTCTCGGGCTATTATACATAACAGCATGACTGGATTCAGCAAGCGTGAATGTAGCGAATTAAAGTGAACATCGAATGAATAACAGAAGCCTGCCGTGCTTTAAAAGCCGATACGCCGGTCTTTCGCCAGTATAGCATTGACTTCATGCAATGGCTTGGCAATTGCGTAATCCGTTGATAAGTAAAATCAATATTACAATTGTATTGATGCGGGCTCTGTTATTTACCCGGTAACACCGCGCTAGCAAATAGATAACACGATTTTCCCGGTCGTATGTCCGGTCTCGATAAACTTATGCGCATCTACAGCCTCTTCAAGCGCCAACAGCTTGCTGATATGCGGTTTTAACAAGCCCTTATCGGCATACCCGGCGCATTGCTCCAGGATTTCAACATGCTTATGTCTTGCCTCAGTCAAATCCCTAAGCATCGGCGTCAACATCAACTCAAAACCGATCAGCAAATTGCGCATCCTGGCCTCCGCCAGACTCAATTCACCGGGATCAAGCAATGTCACCAATCGGCCATAATGCGCCGTCGCCGAGATGCTCTCCTTGAAAACAGCCCCGCCTACGGTATCGAATACCAGATCGGCCCCTTTGCCGTCAGTAAGATTATTCACAGCCTCGGCCAAACCGTCTGGCTTATAAATAACGACTTCATCCGCGCCCATCGACCTGACAAAATCCACTTGCTGCTCGGTTCTTGTCGTCGCAATAACCCTGGCGCCCTTTAATTTCGCCAATTGTATGGACACATGACCGACACCGCCTGCACCGGCATGAACAAGCACGGTCTGCCCGGCCTGTAACCCGCCGCGATCATACAAACCGCCCCAGGCGGTAATCAGCACCAGCGGTGATGCCGCCGCTTCGGTAAATGAATAGGAATCCGGCATCAATGCGGCCCAGCGTTCATCAAGCACGGTATATTCGGCGTAGTTGCCTTGCTCACGGCCCAATCCGCCGTGACAAAACCAGACTTTATCGCCGACTTTAAAGCGACTGACTGCAATCCCTGTTTCAACTACCACACCGGCGCCGTCACATCCCAATACCGCCGGTAAGGGACGGTCATAAAACACGCCATGCTGCCTGATTTTGGTATCGACCGGATTAACCCCGGCCGCATGCAACCTGACCTTGATTTGCGAATCATTGGATATGTCCGGCGCGTCAATGTCCTGGAACTTTAAAACTTCGGGCGCACCGACGGCTGTCATTAGGATTGATTTCATACTATCACCTGTGAAGTAATGGTTTATAGGCCGGACATTGCCGACGATAGCCGACAAGTGTAGTGCTTTAACAAATTATCGCGCAAGTTGTTCGATGAAAATGATGCTTGATAAATAGCTTGATACGGCGACCTGAAATCTGCCGGAACTCCCTAAAAAGAAATCCAATATCGGCAAACTACTCACAGTCACAATTAAGTTTCTATCCCCAAAGCGCTTTCATCTGTAAAACAAAACCTCTGAGCAAAGGTTCGCCGTAAACTTCTGCCGGGTTTTCCAAAACCTGGACTGCTGTGTGTTGCCGGTACACGTATACTTTTTTGTCTTTAACGTCAATCAGCCATCCCAGCTCGGCACCATTTTCGAGATATTCAAGCATTTTGGCTTGCAACACATTGAGCGAATCGGACTCGGAGCGAAGCTCCACGACAAAATCCGGGCAAATCGGCGCGAATTTTTTACGTTTTTCGGCGGGTACTGCGAGCCATCTTTCGAGTTTAATCCACGATAAATCCGGCGAACGCTTGGCGCCGTTCGGCAAAACAAAACCCGTTGAAGAATCAAAGCCTTTGCCCGTTCCGTCTGCACGAGCCCAAATCCCGAAATCAACACTTAACTCAAAATTTACTCCGCCGGTTTCACTGCCTGTCGGTGACATGATCGTGATCTCTCCGTACTTGTCCATTTCAATCCGCAAGTCTCTATGGCGCTGACAAAAATAAAAAAACTCATCGTCATCCATCGGTTTCAGCAATGTGCCGAAATCAATTTCAAGCGCTTCCGACGGATAAATTAAAAGCGTCGAACTTCTATTTTTCGTGGCTGTTGTAACCATAAAAGCCTCTTTCAGTTACTTTTTCAAAGATCACAAATGAATCCTTTCCATTAGATAACACAGACAATCCTGCCTGATGACGCGCTCATCGAGCGTCAACATTGACGGCATGGTTCGCCGGTTTAGCTGCAATTCACCGTTTTGAACCGAGAAAAAATCATCGGTGACATTTTTGCCGGATTCATCTTTGGCGATAACCGGCAGGGACGCGTTGTTTTTCGAAGTCCCCAAGACAGTGCCGGGAGAAATTTCGGTAAAGTTCATACGCTCAAGATCCTGATTTAGCAAAAGATCGGCATCGGGACGATCAAAGCTGAAATTGACGCTATCGTCTATCTTAACCTGGGCAACGGTATGGAAAAGATCAATATCCCTGGCCTGGATTTGATGCTGCGGCAGTTCGACAAGATTAAGGCAACTGTTCAGAAACTCCAGCGCATGTTCAACACCATGCTGCTGTCCGGGACGACCGCATTCCAGGGTTACCGCCGGACAGAATTCAGCGAATGCCGCGGACTGCACGCCTTTGGGGTGGGTAAAATAAACGATCAATCGTCCGAATAATGCCGCCAATTGCAGAAAATCGTTATCCAGTTTGTTGATACAGGCGTAATGCGGATTCAAGCCGGTATTGTTATGCAGGTCAATACTGGCGAAAAGACCGCGTTGTTTCATCACCGCGACGATTTCATTCGCCAATGCAGTTTCCGGGCAATCCGGCATTTCAGTACCCGGCCAGATACGATTAAAATCCGGCTGCATATCCAGCCTTCGGAGGTTATGCCTTGCAGCGTCGGTATTGCCGAAAAATATCGACAGTGAGCGCGGCAATGGTTTGTTTTGATATTTTTTCAGCAGTAATTGTATTGCCATGAATCCCGTAGGTTCATTGCCGTGCAGCAACACCGAGACAAACAGCGGCGCTGCCTGTTTGCCCGGTAAATGGACCAGGGTCGGTTCAGGCAGAAGAGTGTGCAGCGTTTCCGATGTTGCCTCCAGCAGGCCTTCCGGCAGGTAATCGAGCTGATTTAAACGCAGGCTGCTCACAATAATTTCCAGGCACTGACCGGATTACCGGTATTTTGGTTTTTTAAATAAGTTCGCGTCATTTCTGTAAAATCCTGGTTAAGTTCCCGGATATAGCGGCGCTGCCAATGGCAGCCGTTTTGTTTATTGGCGATACGTTGCCGGATAATATCCAGATAATCCTCGATTTCGGAATTGTAAATGCCTAATGATTTCAAGCCTGCAACGGCTCCGGGCAGGAGTTCCGATTGCAATAATGGTTGCAGGCGATGTTTTGCGCCGTCGAACCAGATGATAGTGCCGTCCAGACCGTAGCGGGCCGCCTGATAAAAGTTATCCTTCGCCTGCGCAAACGGCAACGGTAAACCTCTGGCGATAATCCGGTCGCAAATATGCTTCGCGAGGCCATAATAAAAAGCGGCATTGGCAATCGCATCAGGTACGCTGGGACCGGCTGCCGGGGTTCTGTGTTCTACGCGGATGTGGGGCGTGCTGTCCTCATCAAAACCGATCAAAGGCCTGTTCCAGCGCCATATCGTGCCGTTATGCAGGCGCAAATGCTCAAAGGCCTCGATTGCCGCATCGTGGTTAACCGGCAGTAACACCGGAAAATGATCAAAATTCTCCTGAAAGCATTCAATAATTGAGTGCCTGGCATAATCAGAGCCGAAACTGACCCGTCTAAGCGGCCCGTGAGCAACTCCGCCAAAGCCACCTGTTTCAATAGCCTGTTCGAAAAGCGGGATTCTGGACTCATGCCAGAGTTCTTTACCGAATAAGAAAGGCGCGTTTGCGCACAGCGCCACAATAGGCGCGGAGGCAATGATGGAGGCATTATAAAAATGATGGGCAATTTGCAGCGGCAACTGAATGTGGGTTTGAAATGAGGTGGTCGCCGCTTCCAGCATGACGTCATGATGATCGGTTTTTAGGTGTTCCGCACCGCAAATATCAATATGAATGGGCTCGCCGCGGGTTTGTAAAATCTGTTTATTCAGGGCTCGGTACCGGTGCATGTCCGACATATTGCCCAAATGCAGGTCTGCCTGTTGTAGCGTGGGGAGAATGCCGATCATGACAATGTTATGATCCAGGCTTTCGGCATGGCGCTTTGCCTTGTCCCAGGTAGTCTGTAATTGCCGGTGCAGACGGCTGAAAACGTCATCCGTCAATACAACCGGGTCACAGTTGAATTCTATATTGAATTTGGCCAGTTCCAGTGAAGCCTGAGGATCATTGAGTGTTGCCAGATAATGCTTATTGATCGGCGACGGGCGCATGTCTTTATTAACCAGCCAGGCTTCTATTTCAAAACCGGCGACAGGATCCCGATGCGAGACGTTTTTTTGCTCAATCAAGCGCCTGAGCAGCCGGGTTTCCTGCTGCAGTTTTTGATGAAAACGTTTAAAGTCGGCATCATCAAATTGCGATAAAGAGATTTCTTGTCCCATATACATCGGCCTGGTAACTCTTGACGGTTAATCATACGGCCTTTATGGAGAAAGCGTCAAATAAGGAGTGACGCTATTTTTGCAGCAGCGGATCCGCTAATCCGGCTGAATGGGAAGTTATTATTGTTCCCAAGGACTAGGACCTTTCAGGTGTTTAAAACCTGAAAGGCCTTGGGAAGGATCATATGCCCTTAATTAAAAGAGCAATATATTGAGGCCTCGTTACCATCGTTTAACCTGTGTTGACGTAGCAGCTTAAGCGAGTTTAATGACGGAACGGGCTGTCACAGACGCCCGTCCCATGCTTGTAACAGCGTTATTTTACTGCGGATAACCGTATTGATAACCCTGGTTATATCCATTTTTTTTACGCTTAACCGGTTTCTTGAAGCCTTGTTGTGGGTTCAGGTAATTTTGTTGTTGTGGATAGCCTTGTTGTTGCGGATAACCTTGCTGTTGTGGGTATCCCTGTTGCTGAGGATAACCTTGCTGCTGCGGGTATCCCTGTTGCTGTGGGTAACCTTGTTGTTGATAGCCCTGTTGTTGCTGGTAACCCTGTTGCGGGGCTGCGCCTTGCGGAGCACCGGCATTGTTATTGGCGACAATGGCTAACTCGACCCGACGATTCTGCGCCCGATTTTCTTCAGTGGTATTAGGAAATTTCGGCATTCTTTCCCCCATACCCTGTTGAGTAAGGCGCGCATAATTTACGCCGTGTTGTCCCAGATAACCCGAAACACTGGCGGCACGCTGTTCGGACAATTTCTGGTTATAGGTGTCAGACCCGGTATCATCGGTATGACCGGTAACTGTGATTGTTGAATCAGGGTATTGATTTAATACATTCGCAACCGAGTCCAACGCGGTTTGAGCCTGCGATGTCAAATTTGCCGAATCAAATCCGAACGTGATGCTGCTAGGCATCGTCAAATTCAAAGTATTTTGCGCTGTACGCTGAACCTGGATTCCTGTGCCCTGCAAGGATTGCTGCATTTCCTGTTGCTGATGATCCATATAGGCGCCGACAGCGGCACCGACGGCTCCACCCGCTAATGCACCCCATCCGGCGTTCTTAAGATCGTTGCCGCCAAACAGTGTCCCTGCCCCGGCGCCGACAACGGCGCCTATGCCGCCGCCCTTAGCGGCATTACTCATACTGGTTTGTCCGGTATTAGGATCAGTTACGCAAGCGCTTAGCAAAACTGAAGTTATACCTATAATTAATACCTGCTTTTTCATTATTTCAACGCCTTTGGTTAGTTTTTACAAGGCTTCGGTCGAAGCCGACATGACATACGACTGCTCCGGTTTTTTGGAGACAGTGTTTAATATTACAAAATAAATCGAGCTATAAAGCTGCAGTTGGGAGGAGTTCCTGCGATCTAATATTCAGTCTCCCTTTGAAAAAATCATAACGATGTTGCAAATCGGCAATTATCCTGGTTTGATCGACCCCATCCGTCACGGCATATTGACATCTTCAATCCAGTCACGCCAAATCGACATCAGTACAGCCATCAGTGTAGGCCCCAAAAACAAACCGAGCAAACCAAAGTTTTCCAGGCCGCCAAAAATACCGAGCAATGTCCAGAGAAAAGGCAATTTAACGGCCCCACCTATTAAAGCAGGACGGACATAATTATCGGCCAGCAAAATGACAACCACACCGAATACAAACAGGCCGGTCCCCGCCACCATATTCCCTTCAGCAACCAATACCAGGGCGCATGCGCCGAAGATCAACTTGGCGGCAAACGGAATCATCGCAAAAACGCCCGTTAGCGCTCCCAGAATAGCCGGATGGCTTAAGCCCGCAAATGCATAGCCGACGCCGAGTAACAAGCCTTCACCGATACCGACCAGCACCAGACCGTTAACGGTGGCGCGCACCGCCGATGTGGCGTGAACCGCATAGCGGATACCGGTATCGCCGAATAATTTTCGACTGCTCGCCAACACCTGATCACTTAAACCCTTGCCATGTTGATAGACGAAAAACAACATTAACAGCGTCAGCAAAAAACCAAAGAAGCGATGTAAAATCTGGCTGGCAAATTCCTTGGTATAAGTGACGGCGCCGCCGGTACCCAGCCAATGTAGGGATGCCTTTGCCCCGGACGGGCTGCCCAGCGCGTTCGCCCAGTTTTCTTTAGCCCAATGGCCGATCATAGGTATGGTTTCCAGCCAGACCGGCGGAGGAATTCCGACATTTTGCGCATCAGTCAAAACTTGCCCGAGTGATTGCGCTTCATCAAGCAAACGGCTCAAACCATAACCCAGGGGAACCAAAATAACGGCGCCGATCAACAAGGTCAGGCCAACGGCTCCCCAGGTTGATTTTCCGTGCAATGCGTCAGATCCCAACAAGCGCTGATACACGGGCCAAGTAGTGATGGCAAGTACGACAGCCCAGGCCAATAACGCAAGATAACTGTGCAGGACCCAGCCACCGAGCAACAACAATATGAGACCGCCGATGAGACGCGCCCGAACATCCAGATTATTTGCCATGATTATTCGACTTGATACCCTGATTTGATGGTTTGATGATTTAACAACGGTTCGGCATTCTAGCACCAACGTCCCGGAGGAAAAACACAATATAGTTTATCGCTTCGCCTTCACTGTCATCGCCCGGCCTTCAAACAACGCAGCCGTCAGGATATAAATCAGCATTAACTCCGTAGACAATAACCACGGTTGCCAGTTGCTGTTAAAGAGCACAAACTCTTTAACTACCAGGTATTGCCTGGCAAGATACAAGACAACGCCCAACGTTATGTAAGCGATCACCCGCTTTACATCGTAATCCACCGGGTAATATATACGCCCCAATAAGTACGATATAAGCGCCATACTGGCATAACAAACCAGCGTCGCCCAAGCCGATCCCACATAGCCGAGCACGGGAATCCACCAGATATTCAGAACAACCGTCAGCGCGGCACCGAATAAAGACACGAAGGCCCCCATCAGGGTGCGATCGGTGAGCTTGTACCAGATCGACAAATTCACATAAATACCCAGACACAGATTGGCCAGCAATAAAATCGGCACAACCTCAAGGCCTGCTCTAAATTCAGTTCCGAGAAAATACTTGAAGAAGTCGATATACAAGGTCACCAGCAGGAAAATGAATACGCAAAAAATAACAAAAAACTTGAGCACTCTGGCGTAAACCTGGCGGGCATCGCTATTGCCGGAATAGGCGAAGAAAAACGGCTCGGCGGCATAGCGGAAAGCCTGGATAAACAGCGACATCAGGATAGACAGCTTGTAACAGGCGCTATAAATGCCCAGCATTTTCATGTTGGTCTGAAAATCATAAGGCAGCAGGTATTTTAATAAAGCCCGGTCGAGCATTTCATTAATGATACCGGCGAAGCCAATGACCACCATCGGCATTGAATAGCGCAGCATGCGGCCAAACAGCGCCCGATCAAAGCCCCAGACCAAGCCCTTCAGTTGGGGCGCAAGCAATATAAACTTGACGCCGCTGGCCATCAGGTTGGCAATAAAGATATAACCCAGGCCTATCGACGGCTCGTAAAAATGTTCTATCCATGAATGCGGGTTCTCCGCAATCAGCTTGGGACAATAAATAATGAAAAACAGGCTCAGCAATACCGTGACGAGAATTTCTATAACCTTGATAGCGGCAAAACGGAAAGCCCGATTTTCCGCCCTTAGCCTCGCAAAGGGAATCGCGGCAACGGCATCCAGTGCCAGGATCATGCTAAACCACCACACATACTCGGGATGCTCTGAATAATGCAAGGCGGCTGAAAGCCGCGCGTTTAACAGGGTAATGCACAGAAAAAAACCCAGATTGACCAGTACAACAAAAATCAGCGCGGTCGAATAAGCAACATCCCGTCCGCTCGTTTCCTTATCGCGGAAGCGAAAATAGCCGGTCTCAAAACCGAAGAGCAGCAACACGGAGAAAAAACCCGCATACGCGTAAAATTCGGAGACTACCCCATATTCCGCCGCAGAGAAATAATAGGTGTAAAGAGGTACCAGCAAATAATTGAGGAAGCGCCCGAAAATGCTGCTGAGGCCGTAAATCGCCGTTTGAGAGGCCAGTTTTTTAATAATACCCATAGTCCGGCGATTGTGTGTTTAAAATTCTAACTGTGATAAGAAAAATTATACATGAGTAGATTTACTGACGTTATTTATGATCAATTCGATTAGGATTTGGCTAAAAATAACTTCTCGAAATGATCACGCAACAGGCCTCGTCATACCAACTCAATTTCGGGATGTTATGTTGACCAAATCCTGAACAGGTTTGCAGTGAGTGTAATGACGTTGTCTATTATGAAGGGAAATAGCTCAAACTGCTGACGAAAAATTAATGGCTAAAGCCGCAGAGAAGATCCGGCAAGTCAATGAAGGTTTTGCTGCTTACCGATTGCAGGATGAACCGGATACGCAGCAAGTTGAACGCTGGGTGGTAGAAATACGCAGAGTCAGGGCGGTTGTGAATGAACCAGCCGTGAGTGCTATAAACGATCGTCAAGTAATTAAGCTTTTATTGCTGACTAATGGCCTTCCAATCCGAGGGGATCGAATTTTGAATTGCTAAGCTAGCTGCTCGTATTTTCTGTGTTGTATTGTTTTTTAGTCATTAACTCATGATACTAAAATATAGCAGTCTAGCTCTAATTTTTGTCCCGTTTTAAGTGGATAGCCACTGAGTAGGCATGGAGGAATTTGCCGAAGAGATCGATTGATATCCTCTGATGCACAAGCGCGATGAGTTATCAAACGACGAGGCGAGTGAAACCGGCGTCCGTACACAAGGATTTCCGGAAATCTTATAGTAACTACCCGATAATTAATAATTTAAAGGAATAGTATCTTGACAGGCAACCGGAACAGGGTTGGTATAGGGAGGACGGTCAAAGGCCGTTCCGTCACCTGTAACGCGCGGATCACCGGCTTTTTTAAGTTCCGTCAGTAATTTCTCAGCCAATTGCGCTTTGATAGTCGCATACGCCGGATTTGTGGCCACATTGATGATTTGCCCTGGGTCTTTATCTATATCATATAATTGCTCTTCAGGATGTTTTCCAAACGCCCAGATAAAATATGGCGTGTTACGATGCCTCATAAGCCAATTGGTAGACTTCGGCCCCCAGTCGCGAAATGCAGAAGGTTTTCCTGGCCATGTAACGAAAGGACACCCCATAGGCCAACGATCGGGTGCAAAATTACGAATATACAGGAAGTCCGCTGTGCGTAATGCACGCGCAGGATAACCCAAGTTATTTTCGTGTGCATAAATGCTATGCCGTTCTGTGCCGGTAATGGCGAATGTACGCTTTGCATCGATTTGACCGCTGTTAGATGATTTCAATATATTGAGCAAACTTCGACCGTTTATTTTGGGTGGATTCGGCACACCTGCTACTTGAAGAAAAGTCGGTGCCAAATCCATCAGAGTAGTAAAATCAGTAACAACGCGACCACCTTTACTGTGCGGCAACCATATGACCAATGGCGTAGAAACGCCAGAATCATACAAAGTGAATTTACCGTGCGGGATACCACTTGGGCCGTTGTCACCCGTTACTACAATTAACGTGTTATCCAATTCGCCAATATCTTCTAATTTTTTCAATAACACGCCGACATAAGCATCGAATGCTTGAATCTCACCCAGATAATCTGCAATACTCTCACGTACCTCAGGAACATCAGGTATAAAAATAGGCAGTTTACCTTTTAAATTTTCGGGATTAATGCCCCATAACGTTTTACCCGAACCTTGCCTATAAGGGCGGTGTATGTTGCTAGGGCCGAACCAATATAAAAAAGGTTGATTCGGTTTTCTAGCCGCTAAAAAGCTTTCGAAATTACCGCGAACGTCTTTAAGAATTCTTTGCTTTGCTTGTTCAAATGACCAACCTTTCGCGATAAGATCAGACGCATGACTACCGAATTTAAGAGGGAGAAAACCTGATTTATTATAAGCGTATGCCAGACCTCCCAATGGTGCATCTACTGGTCTACCAGGCGCCCATCCTTTATATGTGTAACCGATATGATACCCCGCATCACGTAGTAGTAACGGAAATGTTGGGATGGTAGAGTCCCACAATCCACCTAGGGATGAACCTCCACCTGTATTAAAAAAATACCGTCCTGAAAAAATGGAACTGCGTGATGCCGTACAGGTAGGCGCATTGACATAGGCATTCTTAAACAACACTCCGTTATGTGCAATGCGATCAATATTGGGAGTTTTGACTACACTACTGGGTAATTTGCGTCCATAAACGCCCGCATAAGCACTAGCATCTGGCCCCCAATCGTCGCCTACGATAATAAGAATATTGAGACGATCACTTGACCAGCCAATAGTGGGTATAAAAAGCAATGTTAAATACAGTAGCAATTGAACAAGAGCGGTTTTCATGAATAACTCCACAATTGAAAATACTTGAAGCAAATTGTTTATCTAACTATCTATTGCACTTCAGGACATGGGCAACGACCGGATTACAAGCCGAATAATCCTGAGTTAGTCGAGTCCGATATCAGAATAGATTTCAAATTTTTAATATGGGCAACACTTGGGTTATTGCCCCAAAAGATGTGTAAATCTGCAGCAGCAGGATCTGTTTTAGACCTGATGATGGCATCTGCGACGCTCAAACCAAGCGTTTGCCCCTGATAATCGTCATTACCAAAATGAACGCCCAGATAGATGCGGCTTCGACCATTCTCCAGTTGTAGTTGGGAAAAGCTGGCGACGTTTCGCGTGGTAGCGTCGCTGCCGTTAATAAGCGGGTTGGCTTTACCCGTGCCGTTATTGGTTCCGATTAACCAAGGTAGTGTGGTAAAGGTAGCCGGAGCGCCGTTCTTTTTAATCCTGTCGGACTTGAAAAAGGCCCTGAGTATTTCAGTTCCTGCTGAGACGGTTGCGCTATGCCCGCCGGTGTTGGAAGGATGTGACGGTGTAGCTGCGAGCGGCTTCCAGGTATAGTCGCTGACGCTACCGTCAGGATTAGCGTTGATTGCGGTAATAGGACGCCAGAAAGTCAGGTCGTATTTGGATTGCCAGGCGGCAATACGAGCATCAGCCAAGGCATTGTCCAGCACGGCGAACAATTTGGCGTTCTGATTCAGTGTTAAACCACGGCTTGCCGACGCAATGCGCGCTGCTTCATTGATGAAGAGCTCCGCGTCGGATTTGTAATACAGCGCTTGCAGGGTTTGGTCATTGGTACGACTACCCGGATTTGCTGAGCTTTGTCCATGCGTTTTTACAAAATCCAATTCAGCGTTGTATTCATCGCTGCCTACTATCAGCGAAGGGGGCACGGCAGCGACAAGTTGCTGCTTTTTCAAGGTGGTCAGGCTGAATGGCGTGACGTTCTTCCAGTTAAAATCAATCGCGGCAGCGGCTTGAATAACGCCGGAACCATCGAATCCGGTCGGAGCACCGGTGACAGGATCATTAACACCGGCGCCGCCGTTACTGGGACGCCAAAGGCCTATACCCGGATTGCCTGACGCATTGGCCACTACTGTTGCTCCGCCGGAAACAGAGAGATTGGTTGACGGTGTATAAGTTGTTCTGATGGCCGAAAAATCCTCCGCTCTGGCGGCGATAGCAGCTGCCGCCGCCGCTTGACCAATTGCAAGACCCGGATCGGAGTTACTTACGCCCAATGCCGCCAAATCACTGGCCAGTTGACTGTCCAGCCAGTTTCGTGTCGGAGTCCAGCTACCGCTAATCGGGTTTGGAAGTGTACCGAGCAATACATCATGGGCCGCTTGTGCAGCAGCGGCGGCCGCCGAATTGGCGGTAACACCGGCAGGCGTAGCGCTGCTGTAATAATAACTGTCGGCGCTGAAATGATTGATGGCATTGACCGCATCGAACACGGCCCTGGCTTCAATTGCTTCAATACGTGTTGCAACATTCGAATTCTGTGCAATGCCGGCCGTCCCGACCGTGGGAGATGTCGCGCCTTTTGTTGCTAAAATAGTGTATTTATTCCAGTCGGTAACAGTGTCCGCCGCCGTCTCTAACGCCACTAAAGATGCAGCAATGGCTACAGTCAGTGTGGATAATCGTAAGGTAGATGCTGAAGCATTTGTTTTCATATAAACCTCTATTGAATCTTGAATGAATGCCAATCCTTGAAGCTTAGCTAAAACCGGGCATTACCCGCTATTACTGAAGAAGCTCAGAGAAAGTAAAAACACATCCGGTAAATATTAAAAATTACCGTTATGCAGTATTCATTAGTCAATTTATATGCCACCACCTAATTCATTGTATTTATTAAAAAACAAATGCAAAGCATTCGTTGGTATGCTGCTATAGCAACAGTTATTGCTGAATTGCTGCTTCAGGTGAAGAATATCTTAAAGATATGTCGCTCCGACATTGTCTTCGCTTAGAAGCTGTTTGGTGTCTTCTCGTTTCAAGGCCTCAGCACTCGTACCTTCCAGAGATATTTTTCAGACAGAAAAGGTTTGCCGTTCTTCATCGGTGAGTGCTGTGGCATGTTACCTGCAAAATTCAGAGAACATGGGAGAGAGTCGTTGCCTTGAATGAGTGGTGAGCGCTTGACTCTTAACCCATTGAAGTGAATGAATGCCCGGCCTTAAGTGGGTAGCCTGCGGATAACTTTGGTCGTTGCTCTTTTGAGCTTTTAACCATAAGACATAAGTTAATTAACTGAGGGGGATTGCGAATTTGATCTTGTTTGTCCAACGTTAAGGAGGCGCCGTTTGGCTATAAGCCTCTCGACAACTATTCCGTCTACTGCCCTTCTTTTAGTGTGGACATCCATAACAGGCAGCATTTGTACCGAAATTAACGGGTATATCCTTGTCAGTTTGCCATCCAAAGGCGATGGGATGAATGCGCTGCAGATGTTTCCAATTGAAAAATGATTTTCCCGCTCTGCAAGGTATGGGTCACTCGCCCTTTCATGGTCTGTCCCCAAAAAGGCGTATTAATACCGCGGCTCAGCCAGTTTTCTGAATTGACCTGCCACTCCAGTTCGGCGTCAAAAATGCAGACATCGGCTGATAATCCGGGCGTCAAGGCGCCGCTTTTCAAGCGCAGAATCTGAGCGGGATTTTGGCTTAGCAGGGCAATACCCTGTTCCAGCGTTATCGCGTGTTGAGTCACCAGTTTGAGCATTAACGGCAACAGCGTTTCCAGTGATGATATGCCGGGTTCTGTCTCCGGGAATGCGCCAAGCTTGGCGTCAATATCATGCGGCTGGTGGTCGGAACAAATACTGTCCAGAGTCCCGCCGGCAAGTCCTTGTCTCAGGTACTGCTTATCGGCTTCGGTGCGTAACGGCGGCAAGACGTGATAGGCGCTATCGAAAGGCGCTATATCATTTTCGGTCAGGTGTAATTGATGAGCCGCGACATCGGCACTGACATTCAAACCGTATTTTTTCGCCTGATGTATCTTGATAACCGAACGCTTGCAGCTTAATTGACCGAAATGCACACGACACCCGGTCAGCTCGGCCAGTTCCAGGCATTGAGCCAGCGCGATGGTTTCGGCGGCCTCGGGTATGCTGGGCAAGCCGTAACGGGTGGCAAAGACGCCTTCGTGAGCGCAGCCGTTATTGCCTAGCCAATAGTCATTCGAGCGAAACATTAACAATAAGTCGTGACTCGCTGCATACTCCATTGCCCGCCTTAAAATCAGCAGGTTTCTAACCGGCTGATTGGCATTGCCGACAGCGATACAACCGGCTTCTTTTAGCGACAACATGGAGCTTAATTCAGTACCCTCGAGACTCCGGGTCAGCGCAGCGATAGGATAGATTTGCGGATACCGGGCTTTGTCCGCCAATTCATTGATCAGTTCCACTACGGCAGGCGTATCGATAACCGGCTTGGTATCCGGCTGCAGGCACATCGTCGTGATACCGGCGCTGGCGGCGGCAAGGGTTTCACTTTTAAAGGTCGCCTTGCGGCTTTGACCCGGTTCGCGCAAGCGGGTGCTGAGATCGATAAAGCCGGGACAGACGATTTGGTTGTCGGCATTGATGACAATATCAGGCTTAAAACCAAGCGGCTCGTGGGTCACGGAAACAATTTTGCCGTCGGCTATATAAACCGATCCGATATGATCTATCTGGTTGGCGGGATCAATAATCCGGCCTTGCTTGATTTGTATCTGATTATTCACATTGCGCCCTGTTTTTGCATCGCCATCGCCATAATCGCCATACGGATGGCAATACCATTGCTAACCTGTTTGAGTATGACCGACTGCGGACCGTCAGCCACCTTGGAATCTATTTCCACGCCCCTGTTAATCGGTCCGGGATGCATGACAATGGCGTCAGGCTTGGCGATTTTCAGCTTAGCTTCAGTCAATCCGAAGCACTTGAAATATTCGCTTTCACTGGGCAGTAACGCTGAGCTCATGCGTTCCTTCTGTAAACGCAGCATTATAATGACATCGATGTCCCGGAGGCCTTCGTTCAGGTCGTGCGAAACACTAACACCCAGTTTTTCAACGTGTGCGGGCAACAGCGTCTTGGGAGCAATCACCCGGACTTCAGCCGCACCCAGGGTATTTAGCGCCTGGATTTCCGAGCGGGCGACGCGGGAGTGCAAAATATCGCCGATAATAGCCACCCTGAGCGTTGAAAAATCGCGCTTTATCTGCCGAATGGTAAACATATCCAGCATCGCCTGTGTGGGGTGTGCGTGTTGCCCGTCACCGGCATTGATAACGCTGATATGCGGCGCGGTATGCTGGGCGATAAAATGGGCGGCGCCGCTGATCGCATGACGGACCACGAACATATCGACAAACATCGATTCCAGGTTGCGTATGGTATCGAGCAGGCTTTCGCCTTTTGACGTTGACGAGGTCGCAATGCTCATACTCAGGACGTCGGCAGACAGGCGCTTGGCGGCCAGTTCAAAGGTGGTTCGTGTGCGCGTGCTGTTTTCAAAAAATAGGTTAACGATGGTTTTGCCGCGCAATAGCGGCACTTTTTTCACTTGTTGATCGGACATGCCGACAAAAGATTCAGCCATGTCCAGAATTTCCGTCAGCAGGCTACGGTCCAGACCTTCGATCGTCAGAAAATGTTTAAGTTTGCCTTCCGAATTTAACTGCAAATTATCAACCATCGTTTCACGCTGCCGCATCAATAGTTTCTATATGAATGGTCAAGGGCTCGGGACCGTCAAGCTTGATTCGTTGACTTGCATTTAAGGTAATTCTGACGCCGACGCAATCGGGATTGACTGGAATCTGTTTACCGTCACGCATTATCAAAACCGCCAGGACCACCTGATTAGGTCTGCCATAATCAAAAATTTCATTCAGCGCGGCGCGGATAGTCCTGCCGGTATAAAAAACATCATCGACCAGGATGATGTCGCGTCCTTCAATATGCGTAGGCAAGTGACTTGGCTTCACATTGGGATGCACGCCGATTTGCGAAAAATCGTCACGATAAAACGAAATATCCAAAAGTCCCAGCGGTTCGCTGATTTCAAGACGCCGGTGTAAGTGTTCGGCAATCCAAACCCCCCCGGTACGAATACCTATCATCAACGGGTTGACCAGTTGTCTCTCTAGCACCGTGCGCTTCAGCTCAACTTCCAGTTTATCAAGCAAATCCGGTATGTCCAGGTTATAAGATGTCATTTTTTTAAGGGCTGTCATTTTTTGGTCTATTGTCATTGAGCCAGGTCTGTAAAATAAGTTGGGCCGCCAGCTGATCCTGTACATCCCAGAGTTTTGTTGCGCTGACACTGACTTCATCAAACAATAACTGCTTGGCTTCAAATGTCGACAAGGTTTCGTCCTGTTGATAAACAGGCAGATGGAAACGTCCTTCCAGTTGCCGGCAAAATTTTAACATGCGCGGAGTAACCGGATTGTCCGAGCCGTCATCCTGTCTGGAAATACCGACGACCAGACCGACGGGTCGCCACTCCTGAATGAGTTTGCCGATGATGTGCCAATCAGGATTCTGGTTGACCGATCGAATGGTTTGCAAAGGACTTGCGGTCGCTGTTGTGGTTTGACCGACGGCAGTACCTATTTTTTTACTGCCGAAATCAAAGCCGAGGTAGGTATCGGAAGCCGACTTGCCGAATAAGGGATCTTGCTTGTTCAGCTTAGCCATGCCCGGCCGGTGTGGTGAGTTGGTTAATATCAATACCGATTTGGCTCGCTGCCGCACGCCAGCGCAAGTCAACCGGCGTATCGAATAAAACCTGACTGCCGTAAGGCGTATTCAGCCAGGCATTGGCCATTATTTCTTTTTCCAATTGCCCTTGCCCCCAACCCGCATAACCTAACGCGACCAGATACCGTGCCGGGCCGACGCCGGCGGCAATGGCTTCAATCACATCGCGCGATGTCGTTAACGAAATAGTGTCTGAAACAGCCATCGTGACATCCCAGTTTCCGCCCGAGGTATGCAACACAAAGCCGCGCTCCTGCTGCACCGGTCCACCGGCGAAAACGGGCATTTCAGCTGCCGCCAGCGATGTCACCGGAATATTCATCTGGGTAAAAATTTCGCCCAGCTTCATGTCTATCGGCTTGTTAATGACGATACCTAAAGCGCCTTCTTTGTTATGCTGGCACAAGTAAGTAACGGTATGGGAAAAAACCGGGTCCGCCAGCGTGGGCATGGCGATAATAAACTGATTATTTAAGTATGTGTTCATAAGGCCTAGTATCGAAGGTTATTGTGACTTAAGCAATCATTTATCGGCTAACGCTGTTATCGGGCCATCATGCCCGATTCATCCGAAAATTTCCATACCCTGGTAATCCCAAGAATTTTAGGATTCAATTCCTTAAGCAATTCGTTGGGTAAAGGCGCAAAAGGTGCGCTCATCAGAACAATTCTTTTCGCAGCCTCATCCAGCGCCGGATTACCGGATGAGCGCTTGATAGTAATTTTATGAATACTGCCGTCAGCATTGATAGTGACATCCATCGTTAAGGTGCCTGAAAAATTCTTCTTGGCCGCCACTTCAGGATAATTCAGGTTACCGACCCGTTCCACCTTGCTTTCCCAGTCTTTCATATATTGTGCGGCAAGGTATTTATGGGCGCTCACTTCAGAAACGAATTTTATATGGGTGTCATCGGCGCTTTGTTGGCTTTGCCTGATTTCGGTGCCCATCTGGGCAATTTGCTGTTGCAATGACTCAGCCGATATATGCGGGCGTTTTTCAGCTATTTCCTGCTTGACCGGATCAGGCTTCGGCTTGCTGGCGATGACGACTTTCTTTTCGGATTTTTGCTGAGTCAGCACTTTATGAACCGTTTTAGGCTGGCTCTCTTCGGGTGTACTCTTTTTAACCGGCTTTGCCACCGGACGATTGCCCTCACTCGGAAGTTGTTGCCTGGGCGGCGCAGGCTTTTTGATTTTCTCACCAGCGCCTACCTGATTTTCCTGAGCCAAAAACTTCGCTTCTTTAGGCGCTTGTTTTACCGGCGTATTGACCAGCGTGATCTCTATCGATCTGCGGACTTTGTCCGGCTCCGGTGCGGTGAAATTAATGCCTAAAATGATAATAAGATGAACCACGGCCGCCAGAAACAGGGTTATCAATAATGAGTCCGTATCTGACAGCAGTGTGGATGGTTTGAACGTTGCCGGCTTTGTCATAAATTAAGCTTCATGGTTATTGAATGGTAGTTTCAATATGGTCCATTAACAGCCCGCAAATATTAAGCCCGAATTGATTATCCAGTTCCTGAACACAGGTAGGACTGGTCACATTAATTTCTGTCAATGTGTCACCGATAACATCCAGACCGACAAATACCAGGCCTTTTTCTTTCAACGCAGGCCCGACCTGATTGGCAATCCACCAATCCCGCTCTGTCAGGGGTCGACCTTCGGCACGACCGCCTGCCGCGAGATTGCCGCGCGTTTCTCCCTGAGCCGGAATCCGCGCCAGCGCGAATGGCACGGCTTCACCATTAACCACCAGAATGCGCTTATCACCGTCCTTAATCTGCGGCAGATATTTTTGCGCCATGACATAGCGGCTATTGTAATGAGTCATGGTTTCCAGAATGACGCTGAGGTTGGGGTCGTTCTGACGCAAATGGAAAATGGATGTCCCGCCCATGCCGTCGAGCGGTTTTAAAATAATCTCGCCTTGCTCCTGTAAAAAATGCCGGATTCTAGCAGGCTCTCTGGCAACCAGCGTTTCCGCGCAGCATTGCGGAAACCAGGCGGTAAAAAGCTTTTCATTGGCATCGCGCAAGGACTGCGGCTTATTGACTACATAAACCCCCATGCTTTCCGCGCGCTCCAGCAAATAGGTGGCATAAATGTATTCCTGGTCAAAAGGCGGATCTTTACGCATCATGATCACATCCAGCTGATCCAGTGGAATATCCTGTTCGGCGATAAACTCGTGCCACTGCTGCGCATGTCTTTGGACAGTCAGCGTCCGGGTTCTGGCATAAGCCCTGCCGTTTCGGAGAAACAGGTCATTAAGTTCCATGTAATGCAGTTCCCAGCCCCTGGATTGGGCTTCAAGCAGCATAGCGAAACTGGTATCTTTTTTTATGTTGATATGATCAATGGAGTCCATGACCATGCCTAATTTTATTGGCATTATTATCCCGCTTGATTATTTGAAAAGGCCCTATCCCGTTTATTTTATAGATTGTTATTTACCTTGAAAAGAATTTTTGGTATAAAGCTTGGCTAATTTGAATTTAGGTACACCACGAGGTTAATCATGTCCAGAGTATGTCAAGTAACCGGTAAACACCCGGTTACCGGTAATAACGTATCACACGCAAACAACAAAACCAAAAGACGTTTTCTGCCGAATCTGCAACATCACAGATTTTGGGTAGAGAGTGAAAATCGCTGGGTTCGTCTCAGAATCTCTACAAAAGGAATGCGTATCATCGATAAAAGAGGCATAGACGCCGTTCTGGCGGATTTGCGTAAAAACGGCGTTAAGGCTTAAGGAGACAAAAAATGCGCGATAAAATTAAACTGATCTCTACCGAAGGCACTGGTCACTTTTACACCACAACCAAAAACAAACGTACCATGCCCGGCAAAATGGAGATCAAGAAATTTGATCCTGTTGTCCGCAAGCATGTTATGTACAAAGAAGCAAAAATTAAATAATTAACCGAATTTAAACGGTTTCATTTAAGCTTCCAGGCCTGTAAAACCACAGCTCAACCTGATTGTGGTTTTACCGGATGCCACCGCTCTTCCCTTCACAGCAAGCCCTCGCTGTAAAATCTACTTCGTCTTCAAACGTCATAATTACCAGCCGTAATTTTTATAGGCAGACCTATAAACTCGCTCAAATTCAAAAATTTATGCTACGCTGCTCATTCATTTATTAATGAAGCGGGTAACTTATGGAAGCGCTGAATCAAATATCGACAACCCTGGCATTAACCATGGGACTGGCTTGGGCTAGCGGCATTAATCTGTACGCTACCTTACTGACACTGGGCATTCTTGCCAATACCGGCAATATCGACTTACCGCCTGATTTACAAATAGTCGCCAACCCACTGGTTATAGGCGCGGCTGGAATCATGTATTTTATCGAGTTTTTTGCCGACAAAACCCCGGGCGTAGATACAGGATGGGATGCCATTCATACATTTATACGTATTCCGGCTGGAGCCATGCTTGCAGCCGGCGCGATAGGCGACCTGGACCCGGCTGTTGAAATCGCCGCTGCCATCATGGGCGGCGCCATGGCCGCAGGTACGCATGCAACAAAAGCAGGCACCCGTGTGCTTATCAACACCTCTCCGGAACCTTTTAGCAACTGGCTTGCTTCAGTTGGCGAAGATGTTGCCGTGATTGGCGGGGTTTGGGCCTGCATAAACCATCCCATACTGTTTTTGATCGCCTTGGCGTTTTTTATCATGTTCATGATCTGGTGGCTACCACGGATATGGACAGGGGTGAAAAAAGTCCTTCGATTTATAATCAACCTGTTCCGAAGCACCGGCACGCCCCCGACCCCCAATCCTCCATAATAAAAAATTACAGTTTATATTGACTAAAGAGCAATAATCGGTTGTAATAGCCGTCTTTTGCAGCACACGCCCAGGTAGCTCAGTCGGTAGAGCAGAGGACTGAAAATCCTCGTGTCGACGGTTCGATTCCGCCCCTGGGCACCATTTTATAAAATCAAAAACAATCGACCTGCAATTGTTTTATCTGAAAAAGATCACTGGGTAATTGCAAAATTACTACGCTTTACTTTCCCTGCGAACATAACCTCCCTAACCCTTGGTTAACTTGAGAGGATGATCAGAAGCAACCTAAACCCACCATAATTAATCACCAATACGATGGGCTAGGCTTACACTCAACACATGCTGCCGAAGCATCACTGCTTGATATTTCTATAGCTTTCCTCACTTTCGCGCACTACTTTATTTCCCTCTTCAATCATCCGATTGCCTTCGTCGATCTTGGCCTGACCTTCACGAACCATAATATTTCCCCGATCGACCATTTGCTTTCCGCTTTTCCAACGATCGCTTAAATGCGCAATACCCTGGCTTTCACGCAACATTTGGTCACCCGAAAGGATCTCCACAGGCGCCGTTGAAGGATGGTCAGATGCACAACCTCCGATGAACGCCGTTAAACAAACGACATATAAACCGCATCGAATGCTGAAATGTTTTTGCATGATTAACTACTCCTAAAGATAGATAGATATGAATTTATAATAAAGATGGATAATTTTACAAAACACCACGCCGCATGCAATTTATTTCTTATTGCGCGATGGGGTTCACAAAAAGCTTGATCAGCACCGCCCAACCCCCGGCATTATTCCCGCCCATCGTTTAATCATTTGCCCCCTCCCCCGCTTTTTTCCGACAGGAGAGGATGCACAATATCGTTTTATCAATTCCGTCTGTTGCTTCTGCCTTTTCCGGGATCATGGCTTTTAGGTGGTACCGGTTTGGCCGTCGCTACGTTTACCCGCTTTTCTCTTTCCATACCGGCAAATTCGAATAACAAATCCAGCTCTTTATCGGTCAGCTCATAATAAGTCTGGGCTCGCAAATGATCCGGTAACACCACCGGCCCGTAACGTACGCGCATTAAGCGACTGACAACGACTTCCTGCGATTCCCATAATCGCCGCACCAAACGATTACGGCCTTCACTTACGGTCACGTAATACCATTTATTGGCGCCTTCACCGCCGGAAAACCGGATCGCATCAAACTTGGCCAGGCCGTCTTCAAGCTCAACGCCCTGTTTGAGTCTTTCCAATACCGCATCAGGGACATTACCCAGAATACGCACGGCGTATTCACGCTCCACTTGCGTGGACGGGTGCATCAGGCGATTCGCCAGCTCACCATTGTTGGTCACCAACAATAAGCCCGAGGTATTAATATCCAGCCGACCCACAGCAATCCAGCGGGCGGTAACCAATTCAGGCAATTTACTGAAAACCGTCGGACGACCTTCAGGGTCGCGACGCGTCACCATTTCGCCTGTAGCTTTATGATAAAGCAGCACACGAGTGGGTTGCTCGGCAAACTTTTCCCAATGCACAACCCTGTCATTAATCAGCAAATGATCGCCGGTTTTCAGGCGCATACCCGGCGTAACGGTGATACCGTTAAGCTTGATGCGGCCTTCCGCTATCCAGCGCTCAATCTCTCTTCTGGAACCGACACCACCGCGCGCCAGCACTTTTTGAATGCGCTCCCCCGCGTCCGACGAATCTGATTGTGGGGAATCTGTTTTTTGCGGTATTTTTGGTGTTTTCTGATCCGCCGGCGGCCTTGCAGCGCTGTGCGTCTTTTTCTGCTCAGGCTTTCGCGGTACTTTCGGCGCCCTCTGTTCAGTCGGTTGCTTCGGCGAATGGTTGGTTGGTTTTTTGGCTTTCACTCGTTACCTGCAAATGTGGGTGTTTGTTAGCTATCGATTTATCAATGTCCGACACATCAAGATCTTTAATCTCTTGTAAAGTCGGCAGTTCGTTTAATGCCGTAATATTGAAATAATCCAGGAACTGTTTGGTAGTACCGTACAAGCCCGGCCTGCCGGGTACTTCCTTGTGGGAGACCACCCTCACCCATTCACGCTCAAGCAAGGTCTGGATAATGCCCGAACTGACACTGACACCGCGTATATCTTCAATATCACCGCGTGTTACCGGTTGGCGATAGGCAATAATCGCCAGTGTTTCCAGTAATGCACGGGAATATTTTGGCGGCTTTTCTTCAAACAGGCGTGACACCCAACGCGACAATTCCGACTTTACCTGAAAACGATAACCGCTGGCCAACTGCTTTAACTCAACCGGACGCAAGCGGTAATCTGCAATGATAGCGTCAATAGCAGCCTGTATGTCGGTCATATCGGGCTGTTCCAGCTCAGGAAAAACCTGCTGCACCTGCTTTGCCGTCATCGGGCGTTTCGCAGCAAACAGTATAGCTTCAACGATGCATTTGATTTCCATGTTGAATTCGGCTTGTTCAATGATGGGAGGAGGTATGTGTAATGGAGATTGTATGTTCAGCGTTACCGACTTAATCTGTCTACGTCGACTCCTCAGCTTGCCGAAGGGGCGAAGCCTGACCGGCTCAACGGGAAGTTCTTCGGCAGGATTTTCCTGAGGATAGTCAAAGAACTCGACATAACTGTCCGGAATTAAATCATCCGACTTGAGCGGCGCTCTCGACTTGGAAATCTTCTTCGGCGATGGCGGCGGAACCGGCTGCTCTAACCCGGATGTCGGCAAAGGGTTCTGGCTGGATGATTTCGATGAGTCGTTCCTTGCCGAGTTCGAGGATGGCCAGAAACGAGACAACAACTCCGTGTCGACCTTCTGCTCGGGTAAATAATTGCGCGAAAAGGAGACTATCTTCTCCTTTAAGGTTTGCCAAAATGGTTGCCATTCGTTCACGGACAGATAAAGCTTCTTTGGTAATTTGGTGGTGACTGAGTTGCTCAACGCGTTTAAGGACATCCTGGAATGCCAGCAGCATGTCCGATAACCGGACATCCGGCAACTGTTGTACAACGCTTAATTTTGACACATCGACATCGATTGCAAATGTGTCACGTTCATGCCGGGGCAAGCGGTCTATCTCTTCGGCTGCGTTTTTAATACATTCATATTCCTGAAGTCTGCGAATCAATGTCGCCCTGGGATCTTCTTCCTCGTCTTCCGCCTCAGGCTGTCTCGGCAACAGCATTCTTGATTTTATCTCGGCGAGCAAGGCGGCCATTACCAGGTATTCCGCCGCCAGTTCCAGATTCAGAAAACCCATCATTTGAATGTAATCGATATATTGCCGGGTAATCTCGGCTATCGGTATATTGACGATGTCCAGATTCTGCCGTCTTATCAAATACAGCAATAAATCCAGCGGACCTTCAAATAAATCCAGGAAGACTTCCAGCGCATCGGGCGGGATATAAAGGTCTTCGGGTAACTGGTTATAGGGTGCGCCGTTAACTATTGCGAAGGCCGGAGGGGGCTCTGCTAGCGTGGCTTCCATTTATCCTTGCACCGCTCAATCATGACTTAACAGGACTCCAACAAGATGCTACAGCCCTGCAATAGACATAAACAGCTTCTGGGCGACATACATCGGAAATTCTAAAAGCACATTCAATATCTTGAAATATAAAAGCGCTATCAAAATATAAAAACCATAGGGCTCCAGTTGGTTGTATTGCCATGCCAATCTATTCGGGAGCAGTCCGCTTAGTATGCGACTGCCGTCCAGCGGCGGAATAGGCAACAAGTTCACCAACGCCAACACCAGGTTAATTGAAATACCGGCAATACCGGTGTAAATCAGAGGCAGCGAGATAGCTTCAACGCCTATAATAACGCCGATACGGGCCAGCAATGCCCATCCCAACGCCATCAACAAATTCGCGACAGGACCCGCCAACGCCACCATCGCCATATCATGACGCGGTTTTTTAAAATTCCTGGCATCGACGGGAACCGGTTTCGCCCAGCCGAATATAAACCCGGTGCCGGTCAATAACAGAAGTCCGGGAAGAATGACCGTACCGAACCAATCGATGTGCTTGATCGGGTTTAAGGTCAGGCGGCCCAGCATCGAAGCGGTGTTATCGCCGTATTTTTTTGCCACCCAGCCGTGAGCCACTTCATGCACGGTAATCGCAAAAACCACCGGCAATATCCAGACGATTATCTTTTGTAAAAAACTTAATTCATTCATGCCTGTTTCCTTGATCAGCCCAGCATCGGCGCAATGCCTTTGCCCTGTCTGATGATTTCGGGGCCATTACTGGAAAATTCAATCATCGTCGTTTGTTCATGCTCAATAATACCGGCATCGATGACCAAATCCAGCTCATGTTCGAGTTGATCCCTGATTTCGAAAGGGTCGGTCAATGCTTCCGTCGATCCCGGCAACACCAGAGTAGAACTAAACAAGGCTTCACCGAGTTCCTGAACCAGTAATTGCGTAACCGGATGATCGGGAACGCGTATGCCTATGGTTTTTTTCTTGGGATGCTGGAGCCGGCGCGGCACTTCACGCGTGGCATCCAATATAAAAGTGAAAGGTCCCGGCGTTAAGGCCTTGATCAAGCGATAGGCGTCATTGCCAATTTTGGTAAACGTGGAGACCTGGGTCAGGTCCTTGCACACCAGCGTAAAATTGTGCTTATCATCCAGTTGCCTGATCCGGCGAATCTTATCCAGCGCCTGTTTGTCATCGAGATGGCAGGCGAGCGCATAAGAAGAGTCGGTCGGATAAGCAATAACACCGCCCTGACGTATTATTTCCACGGCGCGATGAATCAAGCGCAGTTGCGGGTTCTGGGGATGTATTTCGAAAAACTGGGCCATTGAATAAGATTGCGTGAGTGAATTATTCATGAATTATACCGTACATCGATACCCGCTTGCAGTATCAATACCGGGGGCATTAAGCCTTTTAATGAATATTTGGTTACAATAGCCGGGAAGTTTCCCGGTTTCCGCACCTAGCGCAACACTGATTTAAGTTAAGGAAGCAAGCGTTTTGATTATTAGAATTTCCCTGTTGTTAATACTTGTCTCATTTGCCCTGTTTTTGTCGGCAGATCTGTTGTTGTCAACAACACTACCAGTACTGCCCGATTTCATCACTCAGCTTGGTCTGGCGATCCTGATATGCGCCGGCGCATTGCTGTTAATCAGCGGCGGGATAATGATTGGCCGACTGATCATCCGGTCCGTTCTGGATTATTTTTCCGAGCAACAACGCCTGCAGCGACGCTTATTATTTACCCAGGCCAAGCAAGATCAGCTCAAACAGCTTTTTTATCTGAGGACATTACAAATAAACTACTTTAGCGAACTGAAGAGAAAGCGTTTGCTGGGCTCCAACGACCGTAAACACATCCTGTCTTTATCGAAATCGATCGATAAAGACTTGCTGTCGATTAAACAACAGCTACCCAAAAGCGCTTATCTGCAACTGCAACAGGAAAACACGCATTATCGAAAGCAGCTGGACAGCGAGGCGCTGTTACAATTGCAGCAAAAAATAGCCCGGCTTATTTAACTCAGAAGCTTAATTTAACTCAAGGCATTGCTCAAACCATGACATTTTTAAAAGACTGGGTCATTAGCGTCGCTAAGCTTTTTCATTCGGTCAAAGATGAAAACCTGCAATGGCAAACGGCCAATCAGGATCAGCAGATAAAACTTAAAACGGCCTATATACTGGCTGAAAAAAACCTGGCGGCTGAATTAAAAAAGAAAACCGTACAACTGGAACATGATATCGCCCTGCTAAGGACTAAAAACGACGCCGAGCTATCCATGTTTAAAACCCGGTGCAATCAGGATATCAAGGACTATAAACAGTATCTGGCCGCGCTTGATCAACTTAAGCGCTCAATACGGCACAGTTACTCTCATTTGCCTGAAGCCGTCGCTTTCACCATTCATCATCACGCCAAACAGTTATTGAATAACATGTGGGAAGCGGAAGACTTTGAACAAAAAATGCGCCATGAAATGCAGTTGATACAATTTATGACGACAGTGCATGAAGACGCGCAGCACTACCTGGAAGACGGGAATAGAGAAAAACTGCCGGAAAAAACGCTGAACCTGATTCAGAATTCCGGTAGGGATGGATAGCAATGACCACAGTGATTTATTGCGATAGACAGACGTTGTCATCGCTATCCATATTATGATTCTTATATTCAAAACCCGACACTAAACAGAAGTAAAGGTGCGCTTATTCATTTCCACCATAGCCACCATCATCGCCAGCACGGCAATCACAGTATCGATCACGGCGATACTCATCGCAAAAACCGTTATGGTTGTGGTCATCGGCTCAACAGCAGGCAATGCCGGATTATGCACAAAATCAACAGCCGCCATACCGGTATAATGCATGCCGCACACCGCAACCCCCATAACCACCGCGCTCACCATCATTTGCCACATCTTTTTGACATGAACGGCCAACCACAGCGCGACTATAGATGCAACCACCGCGATACCGATCGAAGCGGCGATAATCGCCGCATTCCAATGCGCATCAGCCTGTACCTGCATCGACAACATGCCGGTGTAATGCATTGCTGCAACGCCAAAGCCTACAAAAATGCCGGCCAGAATTAATCTGAAGTAACTGAATTCACCCAGGCTCATCAGAGCCAAACCGATATAAACCACGACGATTCCCACCAGTAAAGACAAGGCGGTGAGCCACCAATTATAGTTCATGTCCATGCCATTCATATCGAACGCCAACATACCGATAAAGTGCATGGACCAAATGCCTACACCGCCGAGGCACAGTGCAGCCAAAGCAACCAAGCCACGACGACTGTCGGCTGAGCGCAGCAGTGCGTCGCGTGTCATGATTAAAGCCATTAAAGAACCCATTACCGCGACGGCAAAGGACAGGACAACAAGGGTAATATTATAGCTTGTCATTTTTTATCTCCTTTCAAGTAAATAAATTGAAATCACCAAGCCAATCAACACATTGAATCTATGTGTACAATATTGAAGCTTACTGATTTCCAGGTTGTTTGTCACACAATAAAGTAGTCAGTAAATGCAGGCTTCATTAGCGCTTATGCCGGAGTATCGTAAAAATCGGCTCTGCTCTGACTTGCCAAGTCTCATCAGGCGACATGCCTATATCGTGCATGTCGGCAAGACATATCGACCATTTCTGAATCAAATACGGAACTCGGTATTGACAAAGAAATAATCCGTGTCTTTCTCACCACCGGCAGGTAAACCCGCCGATGCCGGAAGACGTTTGAAATAATCACCTTTAAACCAATGCTCATAACCCACTTCAATAATCACGTTGGACTTCAGCTTCCATTGCGCAACCATCTCAAGATCATGCCCCAAAAAGCGACCGGAACCACCGGTTTTATCCTGCAACGGCTTAAAATCAGAATTCAGGTTGGATCCTGAAAACGCATCTTTCGCTTCGGCCAAATACCAGACATGATGCTTGGCCATTAACTTCAGATCATCGCGTGGCTGCAAGGTAAGCCGAGAGCCTGCCGATTCAATGTTGGAGCGGAAAAATGCGCCGAAAATACCGGTTTGCATCATGTCCGCACGGCGTAAACCGTTCAACCTGTCAAAGGTGTTATTGCTACCGCTATCAGGATCATTAGTTCCGCTGGCGTAATCATATTCGCCATCAAAGCGTGGAAACCACGGCGCGTTAACGGTATAGCCAATCTCGGCATGACTCATATAAGCAAAAAAATCTTTATTAACACCCTTGGAAGACTTATCGCCGGTTTGCACCGCGCTTTCAAATTCATAATCGATTTTACCGATGTCCTGTTTTTCAAATTTGCTGCCTTTGGCAGGGCTTTGATAAGCGCGAGCGCCGAAGGTTGAAAAAGTACTCGTTCTGGCAGGATCTTCTTTATCGTTCAGGCCAAAATAATAAGCCTCACCGCTCAGCCACGATAATTGAGTCGATTCAAAAACCGTCCCCCAAAACAGACGGGACCGACTGCTGTTATCCATTTGCGCCGTTTCTATTTGTACCGGTGAGGTTAGGAATGTTCTGACCCGCCAGTCTTTGTCGTTGCCGATAGCCAGGTGACCGCCATCAAAGCTGCCGGTCGTGTTGCGGTAACCGTTTCTGCCGACCAATCGCGCCGAACCGACCATCAACGTCATTCGTCCGAGATGCGCATCAACTCTTAAACCTGTATCGTAAATATTGCGAAAAGTGGCTGAACCGAATAACTGCAGGACATCGAATTTATTGGTTACCGTGTTGCCGTCAAAGTCATCAAGTATTGATTGATGAGTGCTGACATGATGAGTGCGCGAGTCCTGGCCTTCAAACATCAACCAAAACGGCCCCTGATTGACGCCTAAGCGTACCCTTGATTGCATAGGGACCTGTTGATCGATATGACCATTCTGTCCGTTGCGCCAGGGATGCGACACCGATTCAAAGCGGGTGCGCTGACTCAAGCTGAATTCCACCCACTCAGGCAAATTCAAGGCGGCTTTCGCCAGACGGTTCCATTTGATCCGGCTTGCAGGGATCAGCGCTTCATCAGGCACTTCCCGCCACTCTTTGGAATTGAATTCTTTGGATACGCGCTCGCTGACGCCATCCCAGAATCCTTCCTCCGCCAATGCGTTTCCGGAACCCATTAATGCCAGATTAACGGTGCCTGCAATTATAGTTTTGCTATATTTTTTCATATCGGTCTTCCCTTAAAAAAGTAAACGCGCCGCGGGTAAGCGGTAGCGCCAGGAGTTATTTATAATTCTTTTAGTATTTATTTCCCGTCTTAGCTCTTTTTTAAGCACAAACAGACCCATAGCCCATAAAAATAGGGACTTATGACCATAGGTTTGTATATAAAGATGAGCGTTACAGCGGGAAGATCAGGTCTTCATGGGGCGACCGATCAGAGTCGCCCTTTTTGGAACAGCCTGTCACTATTTAACCTGACAATCGTGACATATAAGGTTGGCATGAAACGAGGGTGCAAAAATTGTTTCCCCCGATGATTACCAGCCGGTGCTAACTTACCTGCTTGGGCAGCGTAAATACGCCCACCGAGGTCACCAGGCTATTGGATAGATCAACCAACAGGTTGGTCTGGTGACCTTGCTCCTGCAACTGATCATAGGTTTGACTGGTGCTCTTCTGAATCTGCTGAGCACGCTCCAGCAAACGTCTGGACGTATCAGATTGCGTTGTCGAGCTTTCGGCAATCTGTTTTACCAGCAGTACCAGGTTGGCGGTCGTATCACGTGTTTCACGCATTTCACTACCCGCCTGCTGAGCCAGATCCGTTCCGCGCACCACCTGGCTGATAGCATCATTCATGGTGATTACCGTGTCAGCGGTCTCGACCTGGATATTATTAACCAGCGCGGCAATTTTCGAGGTCGCCTCACGGGAGTTTTCCGCCAGCTTTTGTACTTCGTTGGCGACGACCGCAAAACCGCGTCCGGCTTCACCGGCAGAAGCCGCATGCATGGAGGCGTTAAGCGCCAGAATATGGGTACGTTCCGAAATTTCGTTAATCAGTTTAACCACGCCGCCGATTTCCTGCGAACGTTCGCCCAAACGTTTGATACGTTTTTCAGTTTCACGGATGGTATCGCGAATTGTTGTGATACCCTGCACCGTACCCAAAACCGATTCCTGCGCCTTATCGGTGTTTTTAATCGCCTTCTGGGCTGCTTCGTTACAGGAGAACGCCAGCTTGGCGATCTCCAACATGGCCCTCGATGCTTCGTTAAGTTCCATGGCCGCCTGCTCCACTTCTCGTTTTTCTTCCGCCGCCACGTCGATAACTATCGCGGACTGACTTTGTACCTGGTAAGAAACCTTTGATACGTCACGGGCGATTTGAACCACCCGGCTCAGTACCTTGGAGGTTTCACCGGACAGCATATTCAACGCGTCGGCAACCGGGCCGGTAATGTCTTCAGCCACCGGCACTTTCACTGTCAGATCCCGTTGCGCCAGTCTTGCCACCGCTTGAAGCAAATCAATAACCGAGTTGTTGAGTGTTTCGTTCTCTTCCTGAATCCTCGCTCTTAATGCCTCACGCTGATCCACCATGGCGTCAAACTGACGCCCCAAAACGCCAAGCTCATCGATGGCCTGCATATTGGAACGGGCGGTACTGTCACCGGATGCCAGCTTTTTCATGACCGTCACCAGTTTATTCACCGGGCCGGTAATAGAACCTACGATAAACACCGCAATCAAGGTACCCAACATCGATACCATTAACATGATAGAAATAATAATGTACTGCGATCTGCGCACTTGCCCGATCTGCTTGTCGAATTGCCCGTTCAACGCATCTATAGAAGCGATAATCAATTCGAAAGTCGCATCGGTGGCTGTGTTGTATTTACTACGGAAATCGTTAATGGACGGATAGGTCGTTGTTCTGGTATCGATAATCTGCTCACTCAGCTTAAGTGGTGCTTCCGCCACATCAAACAGGTTATTGATACGTGTTTCCAGACTGGTTTTCAGTTCGGGAATATGGCTTACCGACATCAGCAACGAAGCGGCATTGGCCTTAAGACTTGAACGCGACAGTTTGACCGTTTCCGCCAGCAAGGCGCGATATTTTTCCATTTCGGCCTGTTCCTGTGGACTGAGGCTGGAAACCGATAAGGCTCTTTCCAGGAACTCCCGGCCATAAGCACGGGCCAGACCCATCCGGTCAAATAATTCGGGCAGATTGATCATAACGCCCTGAACCAGGAAATAAGATTGCGGAAACGCATCCAGAGTCATGCTGGAGTTGCCGAGAATCAATAATAATGCTTCTTTCGTCAAATCTATCTGGTGCGTATGCAGCTCCCACAATCTTTCCCTGTCGATTTTGCCGGTGGCAAGACCTTGACTTATCTTCTGCCAGGTATCCTTGATACTGTTCCATTTTTCCGTCAGCTCAGGATAACTCAATTCACTGACAGTCACATCGAAGGCAGAGACAGCTTCGTTAAGATGTGTATTTTCCTTGAGCAGGTCGGCTTTCTTACTGGTATCGCCGAACAACACCACAGCAGCCAATCCCCGATGTTTCTGAGTCGTCTTCAGGATATCCACTAATTTCGACCCGGTCATCAGACCCGCCTGTCCCCGTTCGTAGTTATTGATCTGTTTCTGCCCATCCGATATATATAAATAAAAAGGCATCACCACCAGGATGAGCATGATCACGCCTAACAGCAAAAATTTCTGCCACAGGAGCAACTGACTGAACAGGCTTGCATTTTCTTGTTTCATTTTATCATTTCCCATTTTCAATGATGTTTCTGCCGAATAGCTCAAATTTCCGCTGTAGCAGAAGCCAGCTAAACAAGCTTGTCTTTTCTTGTGTCATAGATGTTTTATTTTTCGGCTACAATTTTGCGTATTGCAATCTTTATCGTGCTTTTTCCAACAAGATTTGCATCTTGGCCAGCAGGTCATCTTCCCGTACCGGTTTGACGATATAAAAGCCAACCCCTGCATCCTCGGCCATCTTCCGATGTTTTTGCGTCGTTCTTGACGTAATCATGATGACAGGAATGGTTTTAGTACCTTCCTTAGAACGAATATGTGAGGCGAGCTCTATACCGTTCATTCTGGGCATCTCCAAATCGGTAAGCACAATATCCGGCTTGGTCTTTTCAAGCATTTCTACCGCTTCAATACCGTCACGCGCCGAGATGACATGAAAACCGGTATCATGCAGCAATTGTTCAAGCGCCCGACGCTGGCTGAGCGAATCATCGACCACCAGCACCTTTGGCAGCATAGCTCCCTGCTCAATGGTTTCAATCGCACGAATATAACCGGCATTCAATGCCGCATCCGCAATTCTGAGTAACTCAGGCACATCGAGTACAGGCGCTACCGAACCGTCGCCCATGATCGCCGCCCCCATAAACCCCGGAATTTTCTTGATATAGAAACCGAAATTTTTGATGACGATATCCAGACTGTCGGTTATTGCATCCAGCAGGACTGCGGTAATTTTCTCATTGGATTGCACCAGTAATACGGCGCTATGAGCCCGACTTTCCCTGGGCGGCTGAGGAACACGCAACAGCCTGTTCAGCGACATCAACGGATAGTTGTTATCCTCTATCCGCAGCATACGTTCGCCATCGACGGTTATAAATTCGCCGGAGCCGGAATAGATGACCTGTATAATCCCTTTACCCGCAATCGCCACCCGGTAATTGCCGGCCTGCGCCAACAGCGCATGCGACCGGCTCAGCGGCAGAGGCATCGTCAGCTCAACGGTCAAGCCTTGCCCCTGTTCGGAATGCAGGGAGAGCGAGCCCCCGAGTGTGGTAACCTGAAAATAGACAGCATCCATGCCTACACCACGCCCCGAGGTCTGGGTGGAATGGCTCCGCGTGGAAAAATTGGGACGCAGGATGAAGCGCTTTAAGTCATCTTCGGAAACCGCCTGATCAGGCTTCAATACGCCCTGCTTTTCCGCCGCCTCGCGTATCGCGGCAAAGTCGAGGCCACGACCGTCGTCCCGGCAACTCACCAGGATATTATTGCCTTCCCGCTCAAAGTTGATGCTTACCCGACCGTGTCGCGGCTTGCCTTTTGCCACGCGCTCGGACTCGCTTTCGATACCATGATCAACCGCATTGCGTAACAAGTGCATTAAAGGGTCAACCATTGAGTTCAGCGTGTCGCTGTCAATCAGCAACGTTTCGCCCGATAAAATCAAATCGCTTTGCTTGCCGGTCAAGCGACAGGTTTGTCTCATGCCCCGTTGCAAACGCGGCGTAATCGTCGATACCGGCACCAAGCGCGTCGTCATAATCGCTTCCTGGGTATCGATGATCATACGTTGCTGGTATTCCAATACCTCGCCCATCTGGTCCAGTTCTTTCCTGGCGTCCAGACTCATTTCCCGCGCATCGACGGCAGCCTCGACCAAACGCAAACTGGCGGTATGCAATTCGTTGTATTGATCCATTTCCAGGGCGTCAAATCCTGCGCCAAGATTCACCAACGAGCGTCCCGACAAGTCCTTCAGATCAATCAGCTCTTGCAAGCCATCACCCAATTGCTGCAACAGCGAAAACTGCGTTTCCATGGTCTGGAGCTGGTGTTTCATCCGGCGCAGGCGTTCATTAGCCTGACTGTTAAGAATAATACTTTCACCGGTGAGCCGGAACAGGTTATCGATCTGCTCGGTCGGCACTCGAACCATCCCGGCCTGCGACTTTTGCGAAGCCGGCTCCGCAGGTTCCGTCTGGCTTAACGTTTCCCGTTCGTCGCGATCAATCAGATTGCGTGTGGGCTCCGGTGCTTCTTTATCGTCGACTTCCTGAATACCGTTTTGCTCTATCCGGTTAGCCCAATCCAGCACACCCTGCAAGATTGTCAGGGCTTCATCGGGTGGATCACCCAGGCCCATCAGGCATTCGCTCATGCTTTCCAGGCAATCGGCGGCTTCGATGAGCACATTGGCGAGAGCATCCCCGGGCAGCCGATGCGCCTTGGCACAGGCAGTCAGAATATCTTCCAGCTGATGGGTTAAAACAGCGATACCCTTGACGCCAACGGTATTGGCGGATCCCTTGAGGGTATGCGCGATACGCTGGGCAACTTCGATATCCTGTACACTGCCGCCCGCTTGTATACGCTGCACCGCTTCGGAAAACTGTTGTGTATAGATTGGCAGTTCTTGCAGCAAAAGCTCCAGCAATTCCCGGTTAACATCATCAGGCAAAGCCAAGGAAACATCCTCAGGGCTGGCCACCTTCTCACGAATCTCCTCTTCCTGCGAAGACACCGTTGAATCCGTAGCCTGGATTTGCGTCAGGATCGCTGCGCCGGCATCGGCGGAAAGCGGCAAAATCCAGCGACTATCGGCCAGTTGAGCCAACATTACTTGGCCCGCATCAGTGGCGTTAAACGCTGCCAGATAATCCTTGACATGATCGATCCAGGCTCGCAACAGGGCCAGTCTTTCGGGCGTAAAAGCCTGAACGTCTTCAGACAATCGAAGGATATTCGCATGTACGTGTTCGCATATCCGCGCCAATCCTTCAAAGCCGGCCATTTCGGACGCTTTCGTGTAACGCTCCAGATACTCTGCCAACTGCTGCAAATCATCGGGCAGTGCTGCCGTATTGTCGAGAACAACGCCCTGCAAACCGCTGTCAATCAATTCGGCTTGCATCACCAGTAACTGGACCAGCTCAAGTACCGCGGGCGACAATGGAGCCGGTTCTTCAACCGGCTCTTGCCGCGCATCGCCGTCCCCTGCATCAGCAGGTTCTGCAAGCGCCGTTTCAAGCATTGCAAATTCATCTTCTGAAAGAGGAAGATGCAAATCGGGATGGCGAAGTATTTTGACTATGCTCGCGGCCGTTGACCCGGGCGTTGCATGATAAGCATTGATTAGTGCCGACCAATCGTCCAACAAAGCCAACAGATCGGGATTTGCAGAAGCCGATACCTCCTGCGGCAATTCCCGCAAGGCTTCCGCCATCAATAAGCAGGCATCCTGCAAACCATAATAATGATTCTCGGCCGCCCGGTCCGCAAACGCCTCAATGACAGAGATACTATCGCCGACGGTTTGCCCTTGTGGACCTGGCTCGCCTTGGCTGGTGCTCGATAAATTGACCGACTCTTTGGTCATGTCGTTTTGCGCCAAAGACTCATCGGTCAAGATTTGGTCAATCGCAGCCGCCTGAGGCTCCGCAGCGCCGGACGAGTCTTGAACGAGCATAGTCTCGATCATGACAAATTCATCTTCCATAAGCGGAAGGTTCAAATCGGGATGACGAAGTATTTTGATGATTTCGGCTATTGCAGCCTGTGGTTCCTGCCGATAGGCGACCATCAATTGCGGCCATTGATTGAGTATAGACAGGAGATCGAATCTTAACGGAGCCGATGCTTCCGGCAATTCACGCAATGCATCGGCAATTACCAGACAAGCGTCTTGCAGACCGTAATAGCCGTCAAGTACGGCCTGGTCGGCAAATTGCTCGATTGCGGCAATATAATCTTCAACCGTCTGTTTTTCCGGATTGAACAGTGATGAGCCGAATTGCAGGCTGTCGGCCTGCGGTTTGCTATCCTCCGAAGTCGGGGCGCTGGGCTCATTATCCTGATGTTGCACTGACATACCGACTTGATGGACTGCTTTCTGAACAGGGCGTATGAACCGCTTGTGTAAAAAATTGCGCGCCATCTGTGAAAACGGCAGTGAGCTTCTATCGGCATCATGACCGGGGCTATCTGTTGCAACCTTGCCTTCGTTAAGTTCCGTAGCCAGCACGGCAAAATCATCATCGCTGAGCGCAAGATCGAGATCCGGATGATGAAGAGTGATAACCAATTCTCTGGCAACCGAACCCGGATCCTGCCGATAGGCCTCTACCAGAATCGGGAATTCGTCCAGCATGGACAATAAATCGGCTTTCGAAAAAAAAGAATCGTCTGATTGCGGCAAGTCGCTTAATTCCCGCAAGGCTTCCACTATGATCAGGCAGGCATCCTGTAAGCCATAAAAACCATCGGCTCCCGCCGACTCGGCATACTGTTCGATGGCGGCGATATGCTTTTCAATGGCCTGCTTTTCATGATCAAAACCTATATCTGCCGCGGATGTCTTAATGATAGATTCTTCATCTTCATGTTGAAATATCCTGGTCATTGTGCCGGTTCTCCGTCTACGTTCTGCCATCCCTGATTACCCAGCGCCTTGAAAAACTCCGGAAATCTGACTTTGAGCCAGATTCTGTCTTTGTCCACACAAGCGGCGGAGATATAAGGGTCCAATAGCGGAGACAGCGGCGCAAGCCGGTCAGGCGACTGTAATCTGACTTGCTGTATTTCGGGCAGACTGTCTATCCATAGCGCCATCGTCCTCTCTCCCTGATCGATAGCGAAAAGATGCCGCTTTTTGTTTTCAGCCGGCGCCCCGCCCAGCAATATCGCCAGATCAATGACCGGTACGATATTGCCGCGAAGATTCAGCAATCCGCTAAACCAACGCTTCATATTAGGGAGCGGATTGACCTGTGACCGCTCAATCACCTCACAATAAATACCGGGATCCACCAAAAAGCCTAAACCTCCTACGCGAAAACCCATGATATTTCCCTCACCGGCAACAGAATTGACGCCATCCGTTTCAGTTCCGTTAGTTTGAAATTCTGCCGAAATTTGCGTTAGGTTCAATAAACCAACGTTATTCCGGTCAGCAACTTTAAGATGTTCGGCTTCCATAAATGGCTACTCCGCAGCGGGGATTTAAAATACTCAGCGACTAAAGCGCGGCTAATGCAGCAGTAATCTGGCTCGCCTCATATGGCTTGGCGATCAACTCTTTGGCGCCCTGCATTTGCGCCCATACACGATCGGCCCGTTGATGCTTTGAGCTGACAAAAATCACCGGGATGTGTTTTGTTTCAGGGTCGTTCTGCAAGGTCCGGCAAGTGGCATAGCCGTCAATTCCAGGCATCACGATATCCAGGAAAATAACATCCGGTTTTTCAGACCGGGCCTTGTTTATCGCCTCTTGGCCGTCGCTGGCGGTAATCAAAATAAAATCGGTGTTGTGCAAAGCGTTTTTCAGATTCATCAAATCGGTTTGTGAATCATCGCAGATCAATATTTTTTGAATAGTCATAAATTTCCTTAAATGTCAGCTTAAATAAGTAACCGCATGAGTTACCGCTGAATAGTGTAAATCTCAACAGAGTAATGTTTTACTACTATTGCCTTTCCTCTGCCGCCGTCTCGATGCCTGCCGCCTTGAGGTTATACATCGTAGCTTGTTAACAAATCTTCTGCATGTTCATGTAACAACCAGGCTAACGGTTCATCAGCCATGCCAGCACACGCAGGCTTAGCTTATTAAACGCCTCGTCCTGTACCGGTTTGGTTAAATACGTGGTGCATCCGGCCATAACACCTTTAACTTCATCCAGCGGAGATGTCTTGCCGGACACCATGATAATAGGTGTTTTTTTGTATTCCACTTTTTTTCGTAATCGGGTACAGGTTTCGTAACCATCAATTCCCGGCATCATGACATCCAGAAAAATCAAGTCATACTGTGCCGCTTCGGCCATTTCCAACGCGCTTTCACCACTGTCGGCAAAATCAATTCCCGCAATTTGATCCAGAGCCGCCAGCTTCAACTCAAGGGACTTTTGTATGGCGATACTGTCGTCGACAACCAGTGCGCGATAACTCCTGGTAGTAGATGGTTCTGAAATACTTGCATCAGACTCAAGCGGAGGAGAGAAATCGTCGGAGTTAGCCGACTCCTGAGCAGGCGGACGATTATGTTGTCCTACCACAGCCGGCGCGAAACCGGGAGCATGGATGGGAAGCTTGTCAAATAAACTCAGCAAGCGGGAAGCGGTCAACATGCCCCGAATATGATAAACGGGCGGCTCATGCAAGGGCCCCTGGCTTACGCCTACCACATGGGCATCGGGAAAGCGACCGGCAATCAAGGTGTCTTTTTTATGTAAGGCCGAAGGGTTATCGTAATTCACCAGCAAGATATCCACGCGTCCTGATATTGGCGGATGCGCTATTGTATAGACTCTATCGCTTTGCCGTTCGAGCTGAAAAAGATTTTTGAGCTTGTCTTCGAGTGCCGGCCCGAATCCCAAAGGCATCACTAACAACTGATGCTGTTTTTGACTATCTTGATGTGCATTATGTAATTCCATAATTTACATTCGTCCCACTTGTTGTATGTGCGTTAATTCGTAAGTACGGCCCCGGACTTTACACATTGTCAATTGTGAATCGTAACCAGTTTATTTCAATTTGATTTAATTGTAAGGCATCTGCATTTTCAGCATTTTTACAATTTCTATCATTTAACAAAAACTATTTAAGCACAAATAATGCCAAGTATTAATTAAATTAAATTAAGAATAAAATAGCCCAGATATTAATTTTTTTACCTTTTTTATGCATTTATTTAACGATAAATGCCATAAAAAACTCTTTACAACAGGAAATTTAAATCATTACCCGTGACAGATTTTATCACAATGTGACATTATTGGCACTTTTGTTTACAATCAATCCGCACCATAAAAATGATTAATTTGATGATAAATAGAAATCACATTTCTTATTTATCCAAAAAGAATTTTTGCCCGATTTTCTCTATATTACCGGCAAATAACAAGGGGAAGTGGTTTTGTAGATGGGGACATGCATGAAATAACTACATTTTGAGTCGGCAACAATCCTGCATTTCGAAACCATAACTATGGGCGACAACTATGGGCTACCTACTCTGATGCCTGAGCAGACTTGCCCGGATTGATATTGGGATTGCTATGACTTATAAATTCGGCTTCTCGAAATCTGCAATCAACAAGAAGCGAAGGGATGAGGACTGAAAACTACTCGTCGCGTGTTTTTCTGAACGAGTCGAAGTTTATATTCAACGTTACAGATTACGGAGCGGGAAGGCAAACCTTCCGTTACCTTCCTTCACCCGCGGGCTTTCAAACAGAAGAACCCGCAACATATCTGCTTTACCGGAGCAGCTGCTTTTAACGCATCAAGTTTATTTAACCAGGCTTAACAGCACCCCGGCAGCGACAGCGGAACCGATAACACCGGCAACATTAGGCCCCATGGCGTGCATCAACAGAAAGTTATGCGGATTGCTTTCCAGACCCAGTTTATTGGCGACACGCGCCGCCATCGGTACTGCCGATACGCCAGCGGCGCCAATCAATGGATTAATCGGCGTATCGCTGAATTTATTCATGATTTTCGCCATGATGACGCCGGCGGCCGTACCAATGGCAAAAGCAATCGCACCCAATGCCAGAATACCCAGGGTTTCCATTTGCAGAAAAGCATGGGCGCTCAATTTTGAACCAACCGACAAACCCAGAAAAATGGTCACGATATTAATCAACTCATTTTGTGCGGTTTGGCTTAAGCGCTCAACCACACCGCAGGCATTCATCAGGTTACCCAGCGCAAACATGCCGATCAGCGGTGTCGCGGACGGTAATAACAAGATAGAAAGAAACAGCAACATTAACGGAAAAACAATTTTTTCAGTTTTACCTACCACCCGCAATTGCTGCATTTCAATTTTGCGCTCATCTTCTGTCGTTAATGCCCGCATGATCGGCGGTTGAATCAACGGCACCAGCGCCATGTAGGAATAAGCGGCTACCGCAATAGCGCCCAATAAATCGGGAGACAATTTTGATGCGACATAAATTGCTGTAGGCCCGTCTGCACCACCGATAATACCGATAGCAGCCGCATCTTTTAAGGTAAATTCCAGTCCCGGCACCACGTTAAGCGCCAATGCGCCGATGAGCGATGCAAAAATGCCGAACTGTGCCGCTGCGCCCAATAACAGGGTTTTGGGATTTGCCAGCATGGGACCAAAATCGGTCATGGCGCCGACACCCATAAAAATCAGTAGCGGAAAAATACCCGCTTTAATACCGAAATATAGGTAATACAAAAGCCCGCCCTCTTCAGCAATACCGGCAACCGGAATATTACTGAGGATTGCGCCAAAGCCTATGGGTAATAATAACAAGGGCTCAAAACCCTTTTTAATAGCAAGAAACAGCAACAGGAAACCCACCAACATCATAAAGGCCTGCCCGGCCGTAAAATTGTAAATACCGGTGCTTTGCCAGAGTGAAATAAGATTTTCCATAGTGTTGTCTTTGAGTAAATAGTGTTTTTATAGAGAAATCAGGGCGTTACCACCGGCGACTGCGCCGCCTTCCTTGACATGAACAGCACTGACAGTGCCTGAAAATTTGGAACGCACTTCGGTTTCCATTTTCATTGCTTCCATAATAACAACAATCTCGCCCTCAGCGACAGAACTGCCGACATTAACCAGTATTTTCAATATATTACCCGCCATCGGTGCATAAACCACCGCCCCGGAACTGCTGACCGACGACGCATGCGCGGTTTCCGCTTCTCCGACCTGAATATTCAACACCGTTCCGGCAGGCGCTACGGCGACATTAAAATTCCTGCCGTCTACGTTTACCGTGTAGTTTTCCGTGGGTTTACTATCGGCATTTGCTTTAGGTGCCCGGGCGGCGGCAAAGGCCTCCGGATCGGGGGCGGCTTCAAATGCGGACGGATTACCCCGATTGACCAGGAATTTCCAACCCACCTGCGCGAACATGCCGTTAATCAAGGCGTCTTCTTCAATGCTGGCTGCCAGTTTGACGCCTTCCGCTTTAGCCTTTTCCTGCACCTCGGCAATTAATTTGTCCATTTCCGAGTCGATTAAATCAGCCGGTCTACAGGTAATCGGCTGTGCGCCGTCCAACACCCGCTCTTGCAATTGCTTGTTTACCGGCGCGGGGGTTGCTCCGTACTCACCTTTCAGCACGCCCGCCGTTTCTTTGGTAATGGTCTTATAGCGCTCGCCACTCATGACATTAATAACCGCCTGGGTGCCGACAATTTGCGAAGTCGGCGTCACCAGCGGGATAAATCCAAGGTCTTCACGAACGCGCGGAATTTCGTGCATCACTTCATCATATTTGTCGGCCGCGCCCTGCTCTTTCAACTGGCTTTCCATGTTGGTCAACATGCCGCCGGGCACCTGAGCAATTAAAATACGACTGTCTACACCTTTCAAGCTGCCTTCAAACTGCGCGTATTTTTTGCGTATGTCCCTGAAGTAGTGGGCGATTTCTTCCAGCTTGACCAAATCAAGCCCGGTTGAGCGTTCAGTGCCTTCAAGACTGGCAACAATGGTTTCGGTAGCACTGTGACCGTAAGTCATGCTCATTGATGAAATAGCGGTATCAACATTATCTATACCCGCTTCTGCGGCCTTAATGATGCTGGCCACGCTTAAACCGGTGGTGGCATGGCTATGCAGGTGTATCGGGATACCGGTACTAAGTTTCAAGCGGCTGACCAGCTCAAAAGCCTCATAGGGCTTGAGCAAACCGGCCATATCCTTGATACAGATGGAATGCGCACCCATGTCTTCGATTTGCTTGCCGAGATTAACCCACATATCGGTCGTATGAACCGGACTGGTCGTATAGGAAATAGTGCCTTGGGCGTGAGCATCAGTGTTCAGCACCGCTTTTACCGCATGTTCAATATTGCGCATATCGTTCATCGCATCAAAGATACGGAATACGTCCATACCGTTAATTGCACAACGCTCGACAAATTTATCGACCACATCATCGGCATAATGCCGATAACCCAAAATATTTTGACCTCGCAATAACATTTGTTGGGGCGTTTTAGGCATTGCCGCTTTCAAAAGGCGCAATCTTTCCCACGGGTCTTCGCCCAAATAACGGATACATGCGTCAAAGGTAGCTCCGCCCCATGACTCTATAGACCAGTAGCCGATCTGATCGAGCTTTTCACATATCGGCAACATGTCTTCGATGCGTAACCGCGTTGCCAAAATAGATTGATGTGCATCTCGCAAGACGACTTCAGTGATAGCTAAGGGCTTTGTTTTATCTTTGGCCATGCTTGATATTTCTCCCGGAAAACCTGTGTGAGCCATTAATCATTGACATTTCAAGTCGTTTGAATAGGTTGCGAACGGTTTGTCGTTAACGCAACGCGTTTAACATAACTTATTTTTAACACTGCTTATTTTCAATACCAAATAAGCGAACACGACAGGTGTTTGGCACCAATGTTATTTATGCTTGCTTCGATACTGATGCACGGCTGCCGTAATTGCGGCTATAGTCTGTTTATCAGTGCCAATTGCGGCTGCTGGAACATTCACAGTGTTTGCCTGTACTTCAGGAAAAAAACGTTGCACCAGCGACGACATCATATTAATAACAATCACCAGCATCGTCAGAAACAAAAACACAATGCCCATGCCGACAAACATTAATTCAACTCCGCTACTCATAAGCTCTGTCATATTTGAAAACCTTGTATTAAACCGCTTGAAGCCCTTGAAAATCCTTAAGGCATTGAAAATCCTGAAACCAGGCAAGTACATTATCCATAAAACCATGCAGCTAAACAAACTAAAGATAAGCAAGGCCTGCGTTTTTGGAAGCCGGCGGTTTTGAACAAATACCCTGGCGCCGATGGCATATCATGTCGTTTTATGCAATTAACAGGGCTAAATTGTAGCTGGGCCGGCTTTGCATTTTCGATTCAGGGAGAATGGTAAATATATCTACTCCATTGTCCTTTACACGAAATAGGCCGGTAATATTTTGCACCCTGTTTTACATAATAAAAACCTGTAAATTCATAGGGTAAGGAGGAATTGCAATGCACCAAATCCAGCCGTTGGGATCGGGCATAAAATAACCTGAACATTGTAACTCAGCCCATTATCACTGTTCCGCGTTACCTTCCCCCCTTAATACTCCGGAAGCTGGAGCTCCAGCAGATCTTGAGACAATAAAAGCCCTGAAATAAGACGCCAAGACGTCTGATTAGCTATCGTCCGGCTGTTTACAACGCCGCCAAAGCACCTTCATAATCGGGTTCGTTGGCAAGCTCACTCACCAACTGCGTATAGATAACCTTGTCATTCTCGTCAATGATGACGATGGCTCGAGCGGTTAATCCGGCAAGAACCGAATCGACCAACCTGACACCGTAGTCATCGGCAAAACTTGAACGAAAACTCGACAGGGGAATAATATGCCTCAGCCCCTCGTTGTCGCAAAAACGGCATTGCGCGAACGGTAAATCGGCGGAAACCACCAGAACAACGGTATTATGCAAGTGCGCGGCTTTTTCGTTAAATCTGAGAGTTGACGTGGCGCAGGTCGGCGTGTCGATGCTTGGAACGATATTCAGGACTTTTCTTTTACCGGCATAACTTGCCAGGGTTGCTTCGGTTAATTTACCGCTCACCAGCTTAAAATCGGGCGCTTTGCTGCCGACAGCGGGTAATTCACCGGAAGTATGTAGTGGTTTGCCTTGAAATGTAATCGTTGCCATAGATATATCGTGTTGTTATGTTGACTAATAGATCAGGTTAAACGGCGTTATCACGAAGGGCGCAACGTGTGTTGTTTCATGCTTCGCCTTAAAAACACCAGCTCCCGAAAGTTTTTATTTTTTGTTTTTATCCCGTTTCATCAGGCGCTTACGCTTTTCCACCTGCCATTCGACAGGCTTGGTTCTCTGTCCGTGAAAAGGATTGACCGGTGATTTAAATTCCAGACGTATCGGCGTTCCCGACAAATTCAGTTTGTCACGGAAATAGTTCGTCAGATAACGTTTATAGGACGTCGGCAAGGCATCGGTTTGTACGCCGTGTATAACGATAATGGGTGGATTGCGCCCGCCCTGATGCGCGTATTTCAGCTTGATGCGACGACCATTGACCAAAGGCGGCTGATGCGCGTCCGTGGCTTCTTTTATGATGCGGGTCAAGGTCGGCGTGGACATGTCTATCATGGCCGATTCGTATAACTTATGCACCATATCAAACAATTTGCCGACACCGCTGCCGTGTAACGCGGAAATTGGATGTTTTTCGGCAAACTCAAGAAACGACAGTTTGACATCCAGTTGCCGTTTAACGGTTTCTTTCTGCGCTATCGTCAAGCCGTCCCATTTATTGAGACCGATAATCAGCGCCCTGCCCGCTTCCAATACCAAGCCGAGTAAATGCGCATCCTGATCGGTAATACCTTCGCTGGCATCAATCAGGTAAATAACCACATGCGATTTTTCAATCGCTTGCAGGGATTTAATCACACTGAATTTCTCAATCGTTTCCGATATTTTGGAACGGCGGCGCATACCGGCCGTGTCGATCAGGGTAAACTGCTTGCCGTTGCGTTCGAAAGGAATATAAATACTGTCGCGCGTAGTGCCGGGTTCATCAAAAACAATAACCCTTTCTTCACCCAGCAGGCGATTGACCAGAGTAGACTTGCCGACATTGGGCCGCCCGACTACGGCAATACCTATCCCCTTACGGGAGTCATCCTCAACATCGTCTATCCCGGCAGGCAGCAACTGGCCGACACGGTCCAGCAATTCCGGCACGCCCCTGCCATGAGAAGCGGCTATCTGCACAGGCTCGCCCAGCGCCAGGGAGTAGAAATCACTGGCCGCCAGATTGGCATCGATGCCGTCTACTTTATTGGTGACCAGGATAACCGGTTTCGCCAGTTTTCTAAGGCTATCGGCAATGACTTTATCCGATGCGCTGAGACCCTCACGCGCATCGACCATAAAGCACACCACATCGGCCTCTTCCAAAGCAATTTGCACCTGTTTTCTGGAAAAGCTTTCGATACCTTCCGCATCATCGGCGATACCGCCGGTGTCAACGACCAGGCAGGGGCGACTACCGTGCTTGACACGGCCGTATTGCCGATCGCGGGTTAATCCGGGGTAATCGGCAACCAACGCTTCACGGCTACGGGTTAAATAATTGAATAATGTGGACTTGCCGACATTGGGGCGCCCTACGAGGGCTATGACTGGTAACATGATTAAGGTAATCGGGCTTGTAAGGCGGCAAGAGTGCCGTCTTTTGCGTAAATATAAACGGTATTGTCTACGACGACAGGTTTGGCATCAATTGGGCTGTCGGCAATCTGGATGCGGGCCAATTGCCTGCCGTCGCTATTACCCAGCCAATGCACATAACCTTCAAAATCGCCCGCCACAACATAGTTCTCGTAAGCGGCCGGAGCGGTCAGTCTTCGTTGATGCAAGTCTTTTTGTTTCCACAACGAAGCACCGCTACGCTGATCTAATTGCCAGACATGGCTTTCGGAATCGGACAAATACAGATAACGGAAATCATGGCTCAAACCGCTATGCGAAGAAATAGTCTCATTGCGCCACAAGACTTCACCATCCAATTCAGAGACAGCGCAAACGCCGCCGTGATAACTGGCGACATAAATAACGCCTCCGGTTTCTATCGGATCGACATCCAGATCCACCAGACGCTCAACCTCAGAGCGTCCTTGCGGAATGGCGATACTGGTTTCCCAGGCATATTTACCGTCGGTCAGGCGCAGCGCCATTAATTTGCCGTTATCGTAGCCGTCAATCACATTATCCTCAACAATAATGGGGGCGCCGGTTCCGCGTATACTTAATGTCGGCAGCGTGACTTCATAACTCCATAACTTCGCCCCGGTTTTCTCGTTGAACGCGATAACCCCGCCGTCATTGGTTCGAACTACAACAATACCGTTGCCGACAACGGGTACCGAAAGCACCTCGCTGGATACTGAGGACTTCCAGAGTAATGTGCCGTTCTCGCTATTCAGGGCCACCACTTCCGCATCGCTGGAACCTAAAATAACGGTTCCCGCGCCCAAAGCCGGGCCACCGGAAAAATGCACCTCTGTGTCTGCTTCCCAGACCAAGTCTCCGGTCTTTAAATCCCTGGCCTGCACCAGCCCATTTCTATCAGCGGCCAGTATTCTTCCATTACCGATTGCCGGCACCAGTTTCAACGACTGTTCGTCCGCGCCGACCCCGACCGATTCCTTCCACAGCACAGAAATCTCGATTTCCGGGGTATATTCAACCAATGCCGCCGGCGGATCAGAGTTATCTTCACCGCCGTGAAAGTAATTCGAAATCCCTGAATAAGCCTCCTTGGCAACATCAAGACCGGCGCAGCCGGACAATACCAACAACGCGAAGCTAAGCAATAAACAAGTTATGAAGCGCATTATTTTTGAATTTCTACCTTTTCATGCGCGGTCAGGTCATCAATCTTAAGTTGTAAAAACTGCGATTGATAGCCGTTTCTTAAGGCGTTTTGATATGAAGTTCTTGCTTGGTCCAGACGATCCAGCGCCACATACAAATCGCCGACCAATTCATCATAATTACCCGAGAAACTGACCGATGTCGAAGGATCAACTTCATTAATGATTTGCAAGGCCTGCTCATATTCCTTATTCGCCATCATCAGGCGCACCAGCCTGATCTTGGCAATATTAGCCAATTCCTTATTCGACTCCGAACCGATTTTTTCAAAAATCTTTCTTGCCGCCGCAACGTCTCCTTGCTCAACCTTCATTTTGGCCTGTAAAAGGCCACTGTATGCCGCATATTCAGTCGAAGAAAACTGGCTCTGTATACGTTCGGCGAGTTTTAATGCGGTATCTTTTTTATCAGTCTGGGCGGCTTTCAGTAACTGATCGTATAAGGCTGACGCCTGCTCAGCCTGTCCTTTCTTGTATTCCTGCCAATAATTCCAACCCAGGATAACGGCAACCCCCAACCCTAATCCGACAAGCGCTGATTTGCCGTTTTCTTTCCACCATCTTTTTAATGCCTCAAGCTGTTCTTCTTCTGTATCGTAAATTTCCACGGATTTTCTCTATAAATATGTGTTGATTATTAAAAACAGCCCAAAGGACGCGACACGTAGGCAACAGATTTACCTTATCTTGATCCATCGGCGTGCTAATGATTGTCCTGTTACCTGATTATCTTGATCGCAAATAGTCTTGCAAAAATGTAACTGCCTGGGAAGGTGTCAGCGTCTGCTGTTCTTGCTGAATTCGCAGCGATTTAATACCGACCACGCCGCGACTGACTTCATCGTCACCCAGAATAACGGCATAATCGGCGCCTATTTTATCGGCTTTTTTAAACTGACTTTTGAAACTGCCGCCATCCGCGCACACCTGCAATCTTAATCCCGGCACCTGATCCCTGATCATTTCCGCAAGACGCAAGCCTTCCTGTTGGGCGCTCTCACCGACACGAATCAGGTATACATCAACCGGTTTCGGCAGCTGGAGATTATCAAGGGTTTCCACCAGGGCCAGCAAGCGTTCGATACCCATTGCAAAACCCACCGCATGATTGGCTTTGCCGCCCAGCTGCTCTATCAGGCTGTCGTACCGACCGCCCGCGCAAACCGTACCCTGGGACCCCAGTTCATCGGTCACCCATTCGAAAACGGTCTTGCTGTAATAATCGAGTCCGCGCACCAAGCGGGAATTGAGTTCGTAGCTTATGCCGAGATTATCCAGTATCGTGGTTATCGCCTTGAAATGCTCGGCGCTATCGGTACCCAAAAAATCCTTTAATTCAGGCGCATTGGCGACAACAGCCTGCATCGCAGGATTTTTGGTATCCAGAATTCGCAACGGATTGGACTGCAAGCGACGCAAACTATCCTCATCCAGTTGATCGAGATGTTGCTGGAAATAACTGACCAAACAGTCGCGATAAATATTGCGCTCGTGAATGGTGCCTAAGGAATTCAATTGCAGCTTGACCTTGTCGCGGATACCCAGTCTCTTCCACAGGCGATCCATGATCAGGATCAGCTCGGCATCGATATCGGGCCCCGACATGCCGTAGGTTTCAACGCCTAGCTGGATAAACTGGCGATAGCGGCCTTTTTGCGGACGCTCATGACGATACATGGGACCGTAATACCATAATCGATGCACCTGGTTATGCAATAAACCATGTTCTAAACAGGCTCTAAGACAACCCGCCGTACCTTCCGGGCGTAATGTTAGAGAATCGCCGTTCCTGTCGTCGAAGGTATACATTTCCTTTTCAACGATATCGGTAACTTCACCGATAGAGCGTTTAAAAAGTTCTGTCTTTTCTAAAACAGGTAAGCGGATTTCACTATAACCGTAAGCACCAAGTACTTCTTGGATAATTTTTTCCGCATATTGCCAAAGCGGCGTCTGCTCGGGCAACACATCGTGCATCCCGCGAATTGCTTGAATATTTTTTGCCATGTTAATTGCAATCAACCCATCGTTATTGAACGGGTCTGATTAATTTTGCTTCGTTTGAAAGAGGATATTTTTCCAGTAAAAGGTTTTGGTATTTCATAGCTTCGCTTTCATTGCCCAGGTCACGCTCCGTTAATATGGCAAACCATAAGGATTCCGAGGTGTGATCGGCAACCGCCAGGTATCTCTGCAAATAGCCTTTCGCGGCCCAATACTCGCCGCTTTGATAACTGATTTTCTGCATTTCAAGCAATGCCGGCGCATAGGCTGGATTCATTTGCAAGGCTTGCTTGAAGTAGATTTTGGCTTTTTGCGTCTGTTTCAAGGCCAAATGACAGCGGCCGGCATTGGTTAACGCCAACCATTGCTGATCGTTTAAAGGATTCGTGCTCGCACCGGTCAGTAACGCGATGCCTTTTTGAAAATCACCGCGATTGCACAGAAAACGGCCAAAGTTATTCTGTACGCCCAAATCATCCGGAGCCAAGCTTGAAGCCGTCTCATAATATTTCCGGGCTTCGTCGAATTTGTTTAGCTTTTCGTACAAAAACGCCATCGCATTAATCGCCTGAACGTTATTGGAGTCATCGTTTAACGCCCGCTCCAGATTCTCTTTGGCAACTTCCAGTTTATTCAAGGTCAGGTAGCGCACACCCAATTGCAGATAAACATTAGCGGCATCGTCCTTATTTCTTTCAGACGATGTCGCACAAGCTGTCAAAACCAGCACACACAGGCAAATGGCGACCCGATTAATCTGTTTCGATGTATCAAGCTGCATGTTCAGAACCCACTGACTTTAGTTTAAGGTGTCTGCGACTTTTATCCTGTACTTGGCCAACCAATTGACCGCAAGCGGCATCAATATCTTCGCCGCGTGTTTTTCTGACTGTCGTGACTATTCCGGCATCGTTTAACAACGTTTTAAAACGCAGTATCGTTTCCTTGCTGGAACATAAATAAGAGGAATAGGGAAACGGGTTAAACGGAATCAGATTGAGTTTTGCAGGGACGGTTTTTAACAACTTGATCAGTCCGCGCGCATCATCCATTGAATCATTAATCCCGGCCAGCATGACATACTCAAAGGTAATGGTACGCCGCGGCGCTATCTTTGCGTTATCCCGGCACGCTTCCATCAATTCCTTTAATGGATATTTTTTATTAATCGGAACCAGTACGTCTCTCAACTCATCGGTAACCGCATGTAAAGATACGGCAAGACTGACATCGCAGACTTGCGTCAGTCTATACATGGCAGGCACGACACCTGAAGTACTAATGGTCACGCGGCGTTTGGACAAACCGTACGTGAAATCGTCCATCATCAGGTTCATTGCGGCAACCACATTATCAAAATTAAGCAGCGGTTCACCCATGCCCATCATGACGACATTGGTAATTTTCTTTTCCGGCCCCAAGCGCTTTTGCGCAACATATACCTGACCGATAATTTCGGAGGTACTCAGGTTGCGGTTAAAACCCTGCTGGGCAGTAGAGCAAAAAGTGCAAGCTAACGCGCAGCCGATTTGAGAAGACACACATAAGGTGCCGCGACCTTCTTCGGGAATAAAAACGGTTTCCACTCGATTGCCGCAATGCGTTTGTAACGCCCATTTGCAGGTACCGTCGCTGGCGATTTGCTCGACAACAATCTCGGGAGTGGCGATCGTGCAATTTTCATTCAAAAAACTGCGTAACGACTTGCTCAAATTGGTCATCAGGCCGAAGTCTTCAACGCCTTCCTGATAAATCCATTTGAGCAATTGCGTCGCTCGAAACGGTTTCTCGCCTAACTCGACAAAAAAAGCCGCCAAGCCTTTTCTGTCGAAATCAAGTAAGTTAATTCGTTTTTGCTTAACGGGTTCTAACACAAAGTTCATTATCCGAGAAAAAGAAAGCGATTTCTCTTTTGGCTGTTTCCAGGGCATCTGAGCCATGCACAGCATTTTCATCAATGCTGGAAGCAAAATCGGCGCGAATGGTGCCTGGAGCCGCTTCTTTAGGGTTGGTGGCGCCCATTATTTCACGATGTTTAAGAACTGCATTCTCGCCTTCGAGCACTTGCATGATGACGGGACCTGAAATCATAAAGGCTATCAGATCGTTAAAAAAACCGCGCTCGCTGTGTTCCGCGTAAAAACCTTCCGCCTGTTCGCGGGTCAAATGCAGCATTTTTGCAGCAATGATTTTTAAACCATTTTTTTCGAAACGGCTGTAAATTTCACCGATCACATTTTTTGCTACCGCATCAGGTTTAATAATTGAGAAAGTGCGTTCTATCGCCATGTGTTTTAAAACTCCTAGTATGAATAAATGTTGTAAGCGGCTGATTATACCTGATCAGCCGCGGTATTTCGAAGAAACCTGATCAGATTAAGGCCGGTTATCGAGTTCTGCGCCTTCTTTTACCGGAATCATCAAGTCCTCAGGACTGATGCCCAGCATTAAAGCCATCGGGCTGGCGATAAAGATGGATGAATAGGTACCAAAAGCCACACCGAATAACAGCACGACGGAAAATCCATGAATAACTTCACCACCCAGAAAGAACAGCGAAACCAGCACCAGGATGACCGTCAAGGACGTCATGATCGTACGGCTTAAGGTCACGTTAATCGAGATATTCATGATTTCTTCGGTTGACTTGTTTCTCATCAATCTGAAACTTTCCCGGATACGGTCATAAACCACAATGGTATCGTTCAATGAATAGCCGATCAGCGCAAGGACCGCCGCCAATACCGTCAAGTCAAATTCCATTCTTAAAACGGAAAATAATCCCAGCGTCACGATAACATCATGAAATGTCGCGATAACTGCACCCAAAGAGAATTTCCATTCAAATCGCCAGGCAATGTAAATCAGGATGCCGATGGTCGAATACAACAACGCCAGAAAACCGTCCTGAGCCAAGTCATCACCAACCTGAGGGCCGACGAATTCAACCCGTCGCAAACTTGCAGGCTCTGCGGTGTTTTTATTGATCGCATCCAGTACTTTGGCGCTTAAATCGGCGCTACTGACGCCTTCCTGAAGCTTCAAACGGATTAACACATCTTTTGCCGTGCCAAAATTCTGCACGGTCGCATCATTAAAACCGGCCTCATCGAGGGTATTACGCAGGGCCGTCAAATCGGCTGCTTTTTGGTAACCGACTTCAATGAGCGTACCGCCGGTAAAGTCAATACCCATTTTCAATCCCTGCACAGCGAGCGAGGCTATCGAAAGAATCATCAACACACCGGAAAATATCAGAGCTATGTTGCGGTTGCCTATAAAATTTATATTTGTCGTCTTCATGTTTTAATCTTCTCGTAGGGGCAATCCTTGTGACTGCCCTTTTGTTTTTTTATCTTGCATCCAGGAGCATTCCCAAAGGATTGCCCTACCCACTAAATAGATAATTTTTCAACCCTGCGGTTACCGTATATCCAGTTAATAATCATCCGCGTACCGGTAATGGCGGTAAACATGGAAGATAAAATACCGATAATCAGCGTCACGGCAAAACCTTTAACAGAACCCGTTCCGAAAGCGAATAACACGACAGCGACTACAAGATTAGTAAAATGTGAGTCAAGAATGGTCGCAAAGGCCTTCTCGTAACCAATGAATATACTGGTTTGCGGCGTATTGCCATTCTTAATTTCTTCTTTAATACGCTCAAAAATCAATACGTTGGCATCTACCGACATACCCACGGTCAAAATGATACCGGCAATACCCGGCAAAGTCAGCGTCGCCTGTAACAATGACAAAATGGCGACAACAATCACCACGTTAAACGCCAGCGCCAGATTGGCAATCATACCGAACAACCGGTAATAAACCGCCATAAACAACACGACCAGCACGAAGCCGACTACGAAGGACAGGAAGCCTTTATTAATATTGTCCTGACCCAGGCTTGGACCTACAGTACGCTCTTCAACAATATCAACCGGGGCGGCCAATGCGCCCGCTCTTAATAACAATGACAGGTTACGCGCTTCCTGTGGACCGTCCAATCCGGTTGTCTGAAAACGCTTGCTGAATACGCCCTGGATAGTCGCCACACTAATGACTTTTTCCACTTTCTCCTTATGACGCACTTTTTGACCGTTAACTATTTTGGTATCCACCTTATACTCAATAAAGACCACCGCCATCGGCTTGCCGATATTGGCTTGGGTGAGTTTACCCATTTTCGATGCGCCGACTCCGTTCAGCGAGATAAATACCGCCGCCCTGCCGTCCTGGTCCATGCCTGAAGACGCATCGACAATTTGGTCGCCGGTCACGATAACGCGACGATCCAGCAATATCGGATTGCCGTTTTTTTCATAATATAAACGGCTACCGACCGGCACATGCCCCTCAACGGCTTTTTGTACATCATGCTCCACATCAACCAGGCGATATTCCAATGTCGCCGTAGTACCCAGAATTTCCTTGGCGCGGGTGGTATCCTGCACACCGGGCAACTGCACCATAATGCGGTTGATGCCTTGTTGCTGAATTACAGGTTCCGCAACGCCCAGTTCGTTGACACGATTACGCAAGGTGGTCATGTTTTGAGCCACGGCGAATTTTCTGATCTCTTTTTGTTCTAATTCAGAAATTTTCAACCAGACCTGGTCTTTGACTTCCGGTTCGGTAATATCCAGAACCCGAAAATCTTTATTCAATACTGTCATCAGCGCAGGCTTGTCATCGGCTGATTTCAGTGTGACTTTAATATAGCCACTGTCTTTATTAACCGACAAATAGCGTATTTTTGCCGCTCTTAACGCCAAACGAACATCATCGTTATAACGATCTTCAGCCTGCTTGACGGCAGCATCCATATCCACTTCCAGCAAGAAATGCACACCACCCCGTAAATCCAGACCCAGATACATGGCGTCGGCGCCTATGGCTCTTAACCAATTGGGTGTTGTCGGCGCCAGATTTAAGGCAACCGTATAATCGCTGCCCATCTTATCCCGGAGCAAGTCAGCAGATTTTAGCTGATCATCGGTATTGGCGAAACGCGCCAACACACGACCGTCTTTATACTCGAATGCCTTGACACCAACGCCAAGGGTTTTAATAGCGGACTCAATTTCGCTGGCTTTTTCCTGAGTCAATTTTCCTGCTTGTGTCGAGGAGACTTGTACAGAAGGGTCTTCACCGTACAAATTCGGTAGCGCGTAAACCAACGAGATAAAAAAAACAGTCAGAATTAAGATATTCTTCCAGAGTGGGTAATGGTTTTGCATTATGTTCTTCCAACAATTAAGCCGTGTCGTTGCCTAAACAGCACTCAGCTAAGCGTTATCACATTAAGCTTTAACTTTTTTAGTTATCGCCTTATAAGTTCCTTTCGGCATCATGCTTTCGATACTATGACGCTGTACTTGAATATAGGTATCGTCACAAATTTCAATTTTTAAAAAATTGTCATCCATATCAACCACTTTACCTAAAATCCCGCCGGCGGTGACCACTTCAGAGCCCTTGGTCATGGCGGAAATCATTTGCTTTTTCTCTTTGGCGCGCTTGGCTTGCGGACGCAGAAACAAAAAGTAAAAAAATACCAGGATGCCCAGTGGAAACAGCATGCCTTCAATGCCGGGTTGTTGGGCAGCGGGTGCTGCAGCCGCTAAAGCGTCAGAAATAAAGAAACTCATTGCTATCCTCAATTGTTGTTCGTTAAATAAAAAGTTTGCCATTATGCCATAGACGGCACGGCTTTTCCTCGTTGTTGATAAAACTGCTTGACAAAAATATCCAGCTCTTTGTTTTCAATGGCATCCCTCAGGCCCTGCATCAGACTCAAATAATAATAAAGATTGTGTATTGTATTAAGCCTTGAACCCAGCATTTCCTTGCATTTATCCAGATGACGCAAATAAGACCGCGAATAATGCCGACAGGTATAACAGCCGCAAGACTCATCCAGGGGACGACTATCAAATTCATACTGGCTATTCCTGATTTTCACGACGCCAAAACTGGTAAAAAGATGGCCGTTACGGGCGTTTCGGGTAGGCATCACGCAATCAAACATATCAATGCCGCGTCTGACAGCTTCAACCAGATCTTCCGGTGTTCCCACACCCATTAAATAGCGTGGCTTATCGATCGGCATTTTCGCGTGAATAACATCCAGCGTCGCCATCATTTCTTCCTTCGGTTCGCCCACCGACAAACCGCCGATAGCATAACCATCAAAGCCGATATCCACCAGGCCGTTTATCGATTCCTGACGCAGCTCTTCATACATGCCGCCCTGTACGATACCGAACAAAGCAGACGGGTTATCGCCATGTGCCGCCTTGCTGCGCAGCGCCCAACGCAGGGATAAACGCATCGAATCGGCGGCTTCCTGAT
>SXGT01480876.1_pt1 | contig 60910 bp, 55 predicted proteins | sample 3176221 | NCBI WGS metagenome assembly SXGT01 (sample SAMN11356862, study PRJNA531348) | freshwater metagenome | isolation source: freshwater sample F1-120 | place: China: Fuxian Lake, Yuxi | collected 2017-12-25 | reverse complement strand
GCACGCGCAGCAGCTTGGCCTGCAAGCCGAGCTCCATCTCGCTGATCTCGTCGAGCAGCAAGGTGCCGCGATGGGCCAGCTCGAAACGCCCGAGCTTGCGTGTCACAGCGCCGGTGAACGCGCCTTTTTCGTGACCAAAGAGTTCGCTCTCCAGCAGTTCCCGGGGCAGGGCCGCGCAGTTGACGGCGACGAATGCCTGCCCCACGCGCGGACCGGCCTCGTGCAGGAAACGCGCAAAAAGCTCCTTGCCGGTGCCGCTCTCGCCCTGCAGCAGGACCGGCGCCCGGCTCGCGGCGACACCTGCGCCAATCTCGATCACCCGCTGCAGCGCGGGCGACCGGGTCAGGATCGCGCGGTTGGCGCTGGGCGGACGCGACGTCGGCTCGGCGAGGCCGTCCTCGAGGATACCGCGCACGAGATGCAGAAGGTCCTGTGGCGAGAAGGGTTTGGTCAGAAACTCGCGAGCCCCACACTTCATCGCCGAGACCGCGTCCTCGACGGTGCCATAGGCCGTGATCAGGACGACCGGGAGACCCGGCCAACGTTCCTGGATCCGTGCCAGCAACTCGCTGCCCGACATGCCGGGCATACGCATGTCGGAGACCACCAGATCCGGCAGCCTGCGGGTGAGGGCATCGAGGCCGGCCCGACCATCACTGGCCTGCTCGACCTCGTAGCCACCCCGACTCAGCACCTCGGCCACGCCGATGCGCATTCGCACGTCGTCATCGACAACCAGAATGATTTGCTTCATGACCGATCCTCCAGGCCTGCCGGCGACTGCTGTGCCGGCAAGGAAAGAACGAAATGCGCGCCGCGCGCCGCGCCGACCAGTTCGAGAGCGCCACCGTGGGAGAGGGCGGCAGCACGCGCGACCGCCAGCCCGAGACCCGTGCCGCGCGCCTTGGTGGTGACGAAAGCGCCGAAGATGCTGTCCTCCTGGCCGCTCTCGATGCCAGGGCCTTCGTCGGCGACCGAGATCCGGGCAATGCGCCCCTCGCTCCACGCGCCGACCTGGATCTGCCCGCCTGCGGGCATCGCCTCCATCGCGTTGCGGATGAGATTGACCAGGGCTTGCCGGATCAGGCCGCGGTCGGCACTCCAGGGCACGGCAGCACCGACCGAGCGCACGATGGCATAGTTCTCATCGTGCAACGCCCCGGCCGCGAGCAGGGCTTCGTCGAGCAGGCGATCGAGCCGCACGTCGGCAAACGCCGGTTGGGGCAAACGGGTGAAGTCGAGAATGTTCGAGACCAGGTGATCGAGATCGGCGACGCTGCGCGAGATCTGCTCGGCAAGCCCTTCCGCACGCGGATTGCCGCGAATCTCGTCGAGCAGGAGTCGCGCGAAGAGTTCGGTAGCACCGAGTGGATTGCGCACCTCGTGGGCGAGCGTCGCGGCCATCTCTCCCATCGCAGCCAGTCGACTCTGGCGGAGAGCACGCGCCTCGAGCTCGCGCTGGCGCGCGAGGCTCTCGGTGAGCGCGCGGTTCTTCTCGCTGAGCTCGTCATTGAGGGCGCGGGCGTGAATCTGAAGCCGGCGGTACTCGCGCTCGAGATTCGCGGTCGCGTCGGTAAAGACACGAAAGGCTGCGTGCAGATTTTCGACATCGCCCGTCATCAGCGCTTCGGTGATCATCCGACCCTGCCTCCTCCCGCGGCACCCGCCGCCATGCCGGGGCCACGCTCGAGTCGCCGCCGACCGAGGACCGCGAGCCGCCGCGTGATTTCATCGCCCGTGCGCTCGGCGTGGCGATAGAGTTCGAGCGCGAGCTGCACGCGACCCGCCGTCTCGGCCAGACACGCACCGCGCCACGCGGCCTCTCCGCTGAAGGGATGCTGCGTGCGACTGCGGGCCAGCTCCTCATAGGCCACCAGCGCGCGCGCATTCTCGCCCGCGCGTTGCGCGACTCGCGCCTCGAGCCAGCGGGCGCGTGGGTCGGCTCGATCGCCGAGTCCGACCAGATCGAGGGCCACACCGGGGTCGGCGACGGCCAGAGCCTCGCCGAGTTCCAGCGCCAGCGCCGCTCCCGCACCGGGATCGAGCGAGATCAGCGCACGGGTATTCGAGAGAACCTCCGGTCCGAAGCCGGCGAGAGCCGCCGTTCGGGCCGCGACGGCGAAGCCCGTCGTATCGGAGCCTGGAGGAGCTGCAGCACCGGGCCTCGTGCCGCCCGTTCTCACCCCGAGTCGGTCGAGGTGATCGCGCAACGCCCGCGCCTGCGGATCCGAGAGCTCGTCGATGGCCGCCCCGGATTCGAAGAGCTGACCGAATGCTTTTGCGTACGCGCCGCGATCGATCGCCGCTCCCGCAAGGCTCAGCTCGACGCGCCGACGAGCCGCGTCGGCCGCGGTCGGTGGCAAGGTCAAAAGTCGGGCAAAGGCGCGCTCGGGAGTCCCGCCCAGCGCGTCGCGCCGTGCCAGCGCCTCGATCGCGGCCCGGCCCGCAGCCGAGGCCCCGCCGCGGCGGCCGATCTCCTGCCAGATTTCGCCCGCCGCTTTCTCGTCGGAGGCAGCCAGGCGCACCGCATGTCTCAGGATCTCGTCCTGCTCGCGGCCGGCGAGACGCCCGGCGATCGCGACGAGGCGTGCGGCCACGCCGCGCTCGCCACTCAGGTTCGCGTCGAGCAACACCCCGAGCGCTTCACTGGCCGGATCCTCGAGGAAGGTGGACGAACAGATCTCGGACAATCCGGCCGCGACCGTGCGCGCCTCGGCAGAGCGTCCGCGCGCCAACTCGGCACGGCTGCGTCCCCGAAGGGCGATGCACGCCCCGATCCCGCCGGCCACGGCGGCGTCTCCGAACCCATCAAGTGCCTCATCAATGTGGCCGTCTTCGAGCGTGAGCTCGCCGAGCAGAGCCTGCGCCAGTCCCTGCCCCACGCTGCCCGAGCGCCGAGCCTCGCGCTCGAGTTCAGGTCGGAAGCCGAGGGAGCGATAGAGCAGGAGTAGATTCGCGACGCCGCGCGGGGCGTCGGCAAAATCGGGGTGCAGCCTGAGCGCGCGTTCGTAGAGCGCGACGGCGGCGTGGGGGTATCCGCTGGTGCCCGCGGCAACGAGTTCGCGGTCGGCCGCAAGATAGTGAGCCGCGGCCCCGATCTGGCCCGCTTCGATTCGTGGCGGTGGGGCCGCTCGAGCCTCGCTCAGTGCACCGGCGACGGCCGCGAGTTCGGGCGTCGCGCGGTAGACCGAAAGGCTGGGGTCGGGCGCACACAGGGCGACCCCTGCCAGACGGCGCCAGCGGCATTCGAGCCTCGGGGATGCGACCGGACCCGGCACTGCCCGCTCCGCGACCGGGGCGAGGGCCGGCGCCGCAACCTGCGCGTCTGCGGAGGAAGCGATCTCGGTCGACGCGAGTGGCACGACCTCGCCGGCACCCGCCATGGCGACGCGCGAATCCTCCTCGGGTGCACCATCGGGGAGGGCGGCATCCTCGGGAGTCGGTCCCCGTTCGTCCGAGGGCAGCACGGCCGCGACGAGATCCCCCTGTGCTGGCGGACTCGAGGGTGCGAGCGTTGCTGTGGGAAGCAATGTTTCGGAAACGACAGCTTCTCGCGCACCCAACGCCGCGTCGTCAGATACGGACGTTGCTCTGGGAAGCAATGTTTCGGAAACGATAGATGCGGTGGTGCGCGTCGCGTCCTGCGCTGGGGGGGGGCCGAGTTCGAGGGGCTGTGCGGCCGACGTGGTCTCGCCGAGTACCGGCGCGGTGGCGACCGCGACCTCCTGCGCTGCGATGGTCCCGAGTTCGAGCGGCTGTGCGGCCGACTTGGTCTCGCCGCGTGCCGGCCCGGTAGCGCGCGCCACTTCCTGCCCCGCGTCAAACCCGGAGGCGAGAGCTCCGGCGGTGGGCACGGCTTCGCGCGGGCTGCCGCCGATGCGCAGCAATAGGCGCGCGGGTGCTGTGGCGACGCGCGGCTCGAGTTCCGTGAGGGCATAGCCGCTGACCTCGATCCGGACCGCGCCATCTGCCGTCTCGCTCAGTTTCAGCCCAGGCAAGCCCGCTTGGGCCATGACGGTGGCCGGGAACGAGTGGCGATCGAACGTGGCACCCGGCACCACGACCTCGCCCTGCCCCGCCTTGGAGATCCGCGCCAACGCGCCGCGGATGCGACCGCGCGCCAGCAGGACCGCAGTCGCTCCACCTTCACGCCAGAGAAGATGGGGCGGCCCCTCGAAAACAGCAGGGCCCTCCACGACTGTCGCCGCGAGTGCAGCGGGCGCCAGGGCAACCGGACTCGCGAGAGCTCCCATCAAGACGAGGGTGCGCAGGCCTCTCCCATGCCCTGTCGCCACGCCTCGCCCCAGTGTCACGGAGAGAGGAGGGAGCAAGGTGGGTGCCACGCAGCTATCGGCGGGCCACAGCGAAACCGGTCATGACGCCCGCCATCCAGGGTCGCGTGGCGTCCTCCCGGTCAGGACTCTGACAGCCAAGCCTCGTCCCGGGGGAACCTCAGCGAGCGACCGCGCAGCGCGCGTCCCTGGCCTCGCGTGCCGCCCGGATCGCTACAGCGGCGGAGCCCTCAGTGCCCGGCGGGGCTTGCGTAGAGCGAGACGATGATCGGCTCGTCACCGCAGCGCATTTCAACCGCGCCGAGACAGCCCGCACGCAGCGGGTGCTGGGCCTCCCCTGCTCCACTGGTCACGCAGGGAAGGGAGAGTCGGCTCGGCCCTGCAAGCAGCGCTTTCAAGTTGCCGCCCGCCATGTTGGTCAACTCCGCGACAACCGACGTCGCCAGCTCGGGCGCGTCGCTCTCGCCAAAGACAATCTCCGCGGCCTGCCGCGCGAAGCGTTGCGAGCAGCCCAGGCGGACCATGCCCTCGAAGGCGCCCGTGATGCGGATCTCCCCGACGAGATCGCTCGTTTCCTCCGAGACGCCCCCCGGTCCATTCTCGAGAGTCTGCCCGAGCATCATCTCGAAAATCGCGCAGGTCACTTCGCGAATCGCGTTCTCCATGCCTGAACCCTCCTGCCCAGCCCTTCCGAATCAGGGCCTGACGCCGTAACAGCCCGCCCGCTCCACCTTGATCCGCTCGAAATGGTCGTCGAGTTGAAGTGTCGTCTCCGCGGCGCCGAGAAAGAGCACGCCGTCGGGTGCCAGTGTCCGTCGCACCTGTCCGAGGATGGTGCGCTTGGTTGGGATGTCGAAATAAATCAGTACATTACGCATGAAGATCACGTCGAAGAGCTCGAGCGATGCGGGCCAGCGCTCCGCGAGGTTCAACTCCCGGAACTCGACCCGCTCGCGCAGGGCGGAACCGATCCGCCAACTCATCCCGGCCCGTTCGAAATACTTGACCAGCATCGCGGCCGGGAGACCCCGATTGACCTCGAGCTGGGAGTAAGAGCCCTCCCGCGCTCGCTCGAGCACCTCGGCGTTGAGGTCGGTACCGATGATCCGGACATCCCAGCCGGCGAGCTCCCGTGCGAAGCTCTCGGCCAGCACCATCGCGATGCTGTACGCCTCCTGCCCGGTCGAGGCGGCGGCCGACCAGATCCGCAGTCGACGGCGCTGGCGCCGCTTTTCGATCAGCGCGGGCAGCACCACTTCCCGGAGGGCCGCAAAAGGCGCTTGATCGCGGAAGAACGACGTCTCGTTGGTGGTCATCGCCTCGACCACCCGACGGTGGAGCGGGCCGTCCTTCTCGCGCTTGAGGCGTGTCACGAGATCGCCAACGCGGCTCAGGCCCTCGCGCCGCGCGAGCGGCATCAGACGGGCTTCCGCGAGATATTCCTTGCCCGGCTCGAGCACGATGGCCGAGCGGTCGCGGACCAGTTCCGAGATGAAGCGAAACTCGGCCACGTCGATCGCGCCGGCTGCCCCTGCTCCCAGCGCGCTCATGCCGCCCCTCCCGCCAGAACCCGTTTGTGCGCTGTGCGCGCATCGACCCGGCGGCGGATGTCGAGGGCGATCTGATCGAGCGGCAGCACCGCATCGGCAAGGCCAGCATTCGCGACGAAACCGGGCATTCCCCAGACCACCGAACTCTCCTCGTCCTGCACGATCACCTGCCCGCCCGCCGCGACGATCTCGCGCGCACCGAGCATGCCGTCCTGACCCATCCCGGTGAGCACGACTCCGAGCACGCCCGCACCGACCGTTCGTGCGGCGCTGCGGAACAGGACATCCACGGCCGGACGGCAGGAGTTCTCGGGCGGATCCTCGGTGGTGACCAGTCCCCATCCCGTGGCCAATCGTCGCACAGAAATATGGAAACCTCCCGGCGCGACCCAGACGCGCCCGGGGAGGAGTGGTGCCAGGTTGCCGACCTCCGCCACCGCCAGCGGCGAGTTCCCGTCGAGGCGTTGCGCCAGCGTGCGCGTAAAAACCGGCGGCATATGCTGCACGATTGCGACCGGCACCCGCAGATCCGCCGGCAGCGCGGGCACGACCCGCGCCAACGCATTGGGCCCGCCGGTCGAGACGCCGATCACGACCAACTCGACGGGGCGCGAGGGCCGAGCCAGCGGGGCGCGGGGGACGGGCACCTTCCCGACCTGTGGCGGAGCGACACCGGGGCGGCAGAGAGCACGCAGCTTCGGCAGCAACTCGGCGGCGACCTGGGCCAGCGCCTCCGCGGGCGTCTTGCCCGCGCGCGGCTTGGTCACGTAGTCGCTGGCGCCCCGCTCGAGGGCCTCCAGCGTCGTCACCGCGCCCCGCTCGGTCAGGGTGCTGAACATCACGATCGGTAGACGGGGCCAGCGCTGGCGAATCTCGGTGATGACATCGAGTCCCGACATGCCGGGCATCTCGACATCGAGCGTCACCGCGTCGGGCGCGAGCTGCACCAGGCGCGCCAGTCCGATCGGACCATTGGCGGCGACACCGGCCACCTCGAAATCGGGCTGACTCGTGATCGCATCCTGCAGGAGACGACGGATGACGACCGAGTCGTCGATGACCAGCACACGAATTGGAAGCATCGCCAACTCAGGCCGCCAGCACGCCGAGCAGGGCCAGCTTCTCGGCCAGGGCACCGCCCACGAAAGGCTTCATCAGATACTCGTTGGCCCCGGCCTCGAGCGCCCGGACGACTTGATCGGTCTCGGTCTCGGTCGTCACCATCATGAGCTGGATGCCCGCCCAGTCGGGCTCCCCGCGCACCTCCTGCACGAAGCTCAGGCCATCCATGCGGGGCATGTTCCAGTCGACCAGAACAACCGACCACTGGCTCTCGGCGCGCAGCACCTCGAGCGCCTGAAGTCCGTCGCCGGCCTCGCCGACTTCGAACCCGAGCTGTCGGAGCTGACGCCCGAGCAGCATTCGCATTGCCTTGGAGTCATCGACCACGAGCGCTCGCATGAAGCCTCCCGAGCTAAGCCGCCAGCGTCTCGGCGCGGCGTTCGAAGTCGAGAACACGCGCGGGATCGACGACCAGGAGCAACGCGCCGTCGAGCTTGAAGACCCCACGCACGATCTCACGCGAGACGCCCCGCAGATTCTCCGGTGGCAGCTCGAAGTCCTCGTCGGCCACGGTGATCACATCGCCGATGCGATCGACCAGCAGACTCACGGCACCGTCGTCGGTCTGCAGCACAACATTCATCGGCAACGTACCCTCGGGGCGGTCGGGCAGGCCCAGGCGCCGCCGGAGATCCACCGCCAACACGATTTGGCCGCGCAGATTGATCAGACCCCGAATCACCGGCGACGAGAGCGGGACGCGGGTCATTTCCTGGTAGCGCAGGACCTCCTGCACTTGCTTGACCTCGACCCCGAAATACTCGTCACCAAGGTAGTAGGTGGCATACTGTCGAGCCATGGTAATCGCTCCTCAGGCCGCCACGCGCGTCGGCGTGTCGCTGGCCAGATCATCCATGAGGGTCCCGACGTCAACGAGATCCGTGACCTTGCCTTGCAGGACGACCGAGCCGAGAAGGCCCGGCTGGGAGAGACGTCGGCGCAATTCGATATTCTCCTCGACGATGTCGAGGATGCGATCGACGACGAGCCCCACGCTCTCGCCGTCGCGGCTGCAGACCACGACCTGAAGAACCCCGGCCCCTTCCCCGTCGGAACTCGCGCGCAGGGAGTTCCCGAGCAGGTCGGCGAGACGCTTCAAGGGCAGCAAGTCGTTGCGGTACTGGACGACCTCCTGACCCCCGGAGATCTCGATGCGCTCGGCAGGGAACTCCTCGAGCCGATCGACCGCGGAGAGACTCAGTCCGAGCCTTCCCGTCTCGCCGACGCCGACGACCAGGATCGCGTCCGTGGCTTTCGCCTCGTCCCCACTACCGGCCTCGCCCGCCTCGCCGGGCGTCCGCGCCTGCGCTCCCACGCCCTGGTCGTGCGAGCGGCCAACGAGCCCCACCTCCTGGCCCAGACCGAGCACGTCGAGGATCAGCGCGACCCGACCATCCCCCATGATGGTCGCCCCGGCATACGACGAGAGCGCTTTCAGGCTCTTGCCGAGGGGCTTGACCACGATTTCCTCGGTGTCGTTGATGGCATCGACAATCAGTCCGAAGCGCCGCCCGTCGGCCTGCAAGACCACGATGTTCACGGCCTCGCTACCCGTATCCGATTCCTGGGGGATTCGGAGCATATGCTTTAGATCCACCAGCGGCAGGAGTTCGCCGCGCAGGCGGTAGACCCGGGTCCCGCGAATTGTCTCGACGGCGCGCTTCGCAACGTCGCTCTCGAGACGGACCAGTTCGAGCAGACTGCCCTGTGGGATCGCGAAGCGGTCGCCCGCCGTCGTGACCAGGAGTGCCGGGATGATGGCCAGCGTGAGGGGAATCTTCATGCGCAGCGTCGTGCCCGCCCCGACCGTGCTCTGAACGTCGACCATGCCGCCGATCCGCTCTACATTCGTCTTCACGACGTCCATGCCCACGCCGCGGCCCGAGACATTGCTCACCTTCTCGGCGGTCGAGAAACCGGCCAGGAAGATGAGCTGAATGGCCTCGCGATCGTTGAGCCGACTTGCCTGCTCGTGCGTCAACAAGCCACGTGCGACCGCCCGCTCGCGCAGCTTCTCGGGATCGATGCCGCGGCCGTCATCACTGATCTCGATGTTGACCTGGCCGCCCTCGTGAAAGGCGCGCATGCGGAGGCGGCCCGTGGCCGATTTGCCTGCCGCCAGCCTCTCGGCGGGGCCCTCGATGCCATGGTCGATCGAGTTGCGAACGACATGCGTCAGAGGATCCTTGATGGCCTCGATGATCGAGCGGTCGAGTTCGGTGTCGCGCCCATCGAGTTCGATATCGACCTGCTTGCCACAGGTCACGGCGAGATCGCGCACGACACGCGGGAAGCGTCCCCACACGCCACCGATCGGCTGCATGCGGGTCTTCATCACGCCCTCCTGGAGTTCAGTGGTGATCAGATTCAGGCGCTGTGCAGTCGCGGCGAGACCCGCCTCGCTGCGCTGCTGGGTGTGTTGCAGCACTTGATTGCGTGAGAGCACGAGCTCGCCGACCAGATTCATCAAGCGATCGAGCAGATGGACGTCGACGCGGATGGTGCTCTCGGCGACACCGCCCGAGCTGCGCACCTCCGGATCAGCCCCTTCGCGGCGACCCTCCTCGAGCTCTTCGCTGAATGTCCGCTCGGTCGCCACGGGAAGCGGGGCGGCCGGGGTGGCCACGCCCGTGGTCTCGATCTCGCTCATCTCCTCTTCCGTCGAGAACGGCGTCTCTTCTCTCGGGCTGCCGGTCTCCATCATGCTCTCGGCCTCATGCGGCGCGGGCCGCGCGCTGGCGGCGACCTCTTCCTGCAGCGCTTCGAGCCGCGCACACAGGCTCGGGTAGTGATCCTCGCCGTCGTTCCCCTCGGACTCGATCCGCGCGAGCATGATCCGCACGGCGTCCACCATCGCGAGCAGCCCGCTGGTGATGTCGGCGTCGAGCAAAAGACGGCCGTCGCGCAGCCGACTGAGCAGACTCTCGCCGACGTGAGCCACGCCCTCGAGGCGTTCGAAGCCGAGGAACCCACAGGTTCCCTTGATCGTGTGGATCGTCCGGAAGACGCTCCCCAGTCGCTCGGCGGATTTGGGATCGCGCTCCAGCTCGATCAGGTCGCGATCGAGCTGGTCGAGATTCTCGTAGCTCTCGACCAGAAACTCGTGCACGACCTCCTCGAGATCATTGTCCAGACTCATCTCTCACTCTCCGCGGTGTCATCTGCCTCGTGCTCGCCATGAACGACCGTGCCTCGTGCCGGCCTAACCAAGGACGGCAAGGTTCTCCTGAAACGCTTCACCGATCTCCTCGGTCAGTTTCTGCCCGGCCTCGGCGTCGAGGCCCAGTGCCGCAAGGCCCACGCTTTCCGGCGGCCAGAGCGCGACACCCTGCCCGATCGCATACGCAACGCCGTCGGCGGCATTGATCACGGCCGCCAGATCGGCGGCGGCACCGGCCGTGCCGGGGTCGTGGTGCCAGCGGATCGCGTCGCATTGTTCGAGAGCGAGGCCCCAGTCCTCGGCGAGCTCCGCCCCTGCCTGCGCGTGGTCAAAGCCGTACCACTCCTCTTCCAGGGTAGCGCGGTCGCCGGCGCATTCGTCGACCATGCGGTCGATCACGCGCAGCGAGACCTCATCGGCGAGCAGGAAAGCGACCCGGCCGACGTCGTGGAAAAGTCCGGGCAGAAATGCGCGGCTCGGATCGGCACGGCGCGAGGCGCGCGCGATCTTCTCACTCGCGACCGCCGTCGCCAGCGCGTGCCGCCACTGAGCCTCGGCAAGTGGCGAGCCCGTGTCATAGAGCTGGCGCGCGCAAGCCGCGACCAGAACATCGGTGGTCTTGCGCAAGCCGATGGTCACGACAGCCTCGTTGAGTCGGCGCGCCGGTGTGCGCCGGCCCAGTGCGGCCGAGTTCGCCAGCCGGAGCACTCGCGCCGACAAGCCAATATCCGTGCGGACGATCTGGCACATCCGGTCGATGTCGGCATCGGGGTCGCGCGCCAGCGCGAGCGCGGCACTCGCCACTGCGGGTAGCGTGGGCAGGGCGCCCGTCCGCGAGAGCCTCTTCAGCGTGCCCGCAACGCGCGCCCGCGTATCCGTCGGATCGGCTCCGGCTTCCCAAGTCGTCGATGCGTTCATGACCCCGACTCCCGTGTCCTCGTCTCTCGAAACCGGCCTAGAGGCAGGCGCGTGCCGCGCCGCGAGTGTCCGCCCAGCGGGCCTCTCCCGCCTCGGCCAGCTCGCGCAGCGTTGCGATGACCCCGGCATTGGTTGTGCAAATTGCGGTCCGCAGCCCGACGCCACTCGCCTCGGCCAACATGCGGGCCAGCGAGGTAACGTGGTCCGAACTCAGTTCCTCGAGCCGGGCCACGTCGATGATCAGTCTATCGTTGCCGTCCTCGGCGAGTGAACGCAGCCGCTTGGCGAATTCGGGGAGGAGTCGCGACAGGACTCGCGCCGGCGGAATCGCGAAGACGGGGCAGCCGTCCTCGTCGCCGAGGCAGCATTTGACCAGGTCCTCGGGCGCCACCACGCTGCTCGCGGCGGTCAGGACATGGTCAAGCAGCTCTCCCTCGCGGAAAGGCTTGCCCACCACGCCGTGGTAGCCCGCCTTGCGCGCCTTCTCCTGCGCCGCGTCGTCACCGCGCACCGAGAGCGCGACGTAGCCGCTGCGGCCGAGCTTGCGCAGCTCCGCCAGCGTGGCGAACCCGTCCATATCGGGCATGGCCAGATCGACCACCACGACGCCGGGTCGGCTGTTGCGGTAGGTCTCGAGCGCTTCGGCACCGCTCAACGCGGTGAGCACCTTCATGTTGTGCGCCAGCGCCGCGCGCGCGACGTCGAGGACTTTCTCGCTGTCGTCGACCACCAGAACCGCGGTCGGATCGACCGCCCCCTCGGCGGCGGCCTCGGGACTTCCCAGAACCTTGGCGACTTCCTTCTCGAAGGTCTCCTGCTTGAAGGGCTTGACGATGTAGCCCGTGACCCCGAGGCGGGCGATCTCGATCACGATGTCCTTGCCGCTTTCGGCCGTCAGCATGATCACCGGCACGTCATGGATCGACGCGTCGCCGCGGATCTCGGCCAGGGTCTGGCGCCCGTCCATGACCGGCATGGTCACGTCGAGCAGGATCAGATCGGGGCGGTCGGCACGCGCGAGCGTCAGGCCCTCGCCGCCGTGCTGCGCTTCGAGCACGCGCACCCCGAAGGTCTGCAGGGCACGGCCGACCATCGTCCGCACCACCTTGCTGTCGTCGATCGTGAGAACCGTCTTCATGACAACCACGCCCCCGCAAAGCTCTTCAAGATGGCCACAAGCCTACCCAGAGCGCACCGGTCGCGGTCTCGAGCTCGACCGAGAGAGGTTCGGCACTCGAACGCACACAATGCCGCAGCGGCGATCCGGAGATGACCACGGGCGGCGAGAGCATGATCTCGCTGCCACTGGCCCCGACATTCCGCTTGATGGAGCCGCCGATCTGGTTGACCATCTCGCCGACCGCGTCATGTACCGTCTCGCGATCGGGCTCGGGCCCTCCACCGAGCATTCCGTTCGCCAACTCCACCGCTTGTTGCCAGCCGCAGTAGACCACGAGCGTTCCGCCGCGTGTCCCCATGAGGGAGAGAGTCGCGATCAATTCCGCGAAATCATGATCCGCCCTGCTGGTATGGCGCACCTGGAGGACCGGGGCGTGCGCGCTTGTCTCGAGCACCTCGCGCGTCGCCTGCTCCACCGTCGTGTGTGTAATCTCCATCTGGCTGTCCCGGTTTCGGCCGGCCTCCGGCGCCACTTGAGTCTCGCCCTGGGAAAACCCTTAGGGTGTTCTCCTCGGCACTCGCCCTGGCGTCAGCTCGCTCGCGCGCTGTCCTGCGTGCTCCGCGAGAGGATCTCCTCGAGTGCACCGAGTGCCCGCCCGGCCTCGTCCCCGCGACCCGCCTCCCGCGCGTGGAGTGCGGCGGTCATGGGCCCCTCCAACTCGCCCAGCGTCGGACCGCAGGCCCTCCCCCCAAGGGCCAGGATTCCCTGATCGAGTTCGAGTGCAAGTTTAAGCTCGACCATGGCTTCGGCCAGGAGACGCTCGCGTGCCGGATCCGGCTGTGCGCGCCCCTGGCGGACACGCCGGAGCTTGGCCGCAATGATCTCGAAGGCGGCGCGAGCATCTTCCTCGAGCCGGGTCACGACCGCCTCCGTGGGCATGGTGCGAATATCGAGTCGGGAGATCGAAGTGACCGGACGCGCACCGGCAAGCGCCGGATCACCAGCGGCGAAGGCCTCGCCGTCGACCTCGATCGCAAAGATCACCTCGCCTGCCTCGAGCCAGAGGTCGAGCGCCTCGAGGACCTGCCCGAGGGTAGCCGCCGGACTTGGCACAAAGCCACTCAGAGGGTCGCCGTTGCGGTAGACATCCATGTCGAATCTCCTTCTTGCTGAAGTGGGCCCGCGAGCTGGCGAGCCACGTGAAGCGCCCGGCGCGCGAGCCGGGTCTGCAGGGCAGCGGTCTGATGCGCGAGGTACTCGACGCTTCCCGAGTCCAGACGCTCGCGCTCGAAGCCGGTGAGCGTGGTGAGCAGACGAATCTCGGGCGCAGTAGCGGCCAGGGTGGCGATCGACTCCTCGGCGGCGAGCAGCTTCGCGTGCGCGTGCTCCACCGAATCGAACGACGCGGCGCTCCCCGCCCGGGCCAGCTGCTGCGCGCAGGCCGCAGCCTCGCGCGCCAGCAGGCCGAGTCGCGCAAAAACCGCTGCGCCCGCAGCCCATGGCACCACGACTCCGTCGGGGGCATCGATTGCGTCCGATATCACCGGCGCACCGGACTCCTCACTGAAGAGCGTCCGGTGCGCGAGCCTGAGGAGATCGTTCGTGCCGCTGCGGCCATCCAGGGGTGTGGCGCGGAAGAATCCCGCAGCGTCGAAATCTGTTCGATGAACCCGTGCGATGGCCTCGGCACGGGCGCGTTGCTCGATCGCTTCCCAGCGGCCGGCGAGGCGGTCGCGCACGAGAGCGGCGACCAAATCGGGCGAGATCTCCTGGCGACAGTACGGCGCACCACAATCCGCCGCATGGGCACACGGGGCGCACGGCACCGCGGCGTGGACCAGAAGGTGGTCACGGCCGTAGGGGCCGGTGTCGTGCGGCAGAGCCGGTCCGAAGAAGAGCCCGACCACGGGCGTCCCCACCGCCGCTGCGAGATGCATCGGGCCGGTATCGCCCGTGACGAGCAGGCCACACTCACCGAGCACGGCGGCAAGACCGGAAATGTCGGTCGCCCCGGTCAGATCGCGCACCGGCACGCCCGCGAGCTGCGCCACGGTCGCCGCGAGGCCGTGATCGCCGGCCGCACCGATCAACACGGCCTCGATGCCCACGCCCGCCAGCGCCCGGATCACGGCAGCAAAGCTCGCCACCGGCCACTGTCGGATCTCACGACTGGCGCCGAGCTGAAAGGCCACCCGCGGTGCTGTGCTCCCTGCCAGAAGCTCCCGCGCCTGGGCGCGCGCCGGGGCGCCGACCGAGAAAGCGAGCGCCTCGGGCCCCGCGGCGAAACCGGCGATCAAGCGATAGGTGTCGACCAGATTGAAGGGTGCGGCCGCACGGTGGAGGCACGACGCGGCGAAGAGCTTCGACCAGCGCCCGCAAATCACCCTGCAACCGTCCGGGGTTGCCGACCAGCCGCGTGTATCGGGCACGCCGACGAGACCCATCAATATCGCGCTCATACGCGAGCTCGAGAGATTGAGCGCGACATCGAAGCGGGCGCAGCGCAGGCTCTCGACGAGGTCGCGTGCCATGGTCCAGGCGCTGAGCAATCCCTCGCCACCCTCGAGGATCTGGCGGCCCATGTCGTCGAGAGAGACCTCCAGCACCTCGTCGAGATGCGGAATGCCGCGCGCCACTGCTGCGAAATTGCGATCGGCGACGAGTGTGATGCTGGCGTCCGGGTGGAGGGCGCGCAGGGTCGCGATGGTCGGGGAGGTCTGGAGCAGATCGCCGAGCCGAGTCAGATTCAAGATCAGGATGCGTTCGACCCGCGCGCTGCGCCGCCGCGGCCCCGGGGCATTCGCCGGCGCGACCACGCCAGAGCCGAGCGAAAACTCCGCTGGCCACGGCACGGCCGCGACCGCGCTCATCGGCCCGCCTCCGCCAGGTAGAGGTCCGAGAACTGATGCAGGAAGAGGACCAGGCCCTCGGCGTCGTCGAGATCGCCACTGCCCTGACCGATCCCGCGCGCCAGCGCATCGAGGCGCAAGGGTGTCTCCCCGGGCAGCCGCGCCAGGAACTCGCGCAATCCGGCCGGCGCACGGCCCTTTGCGTCGGCCACCGTGGCCAGAGCGCGCGCTCCCATGAATCGTTCGGGCCACCGCGTCCGCAACGCCGCGACCAGGTCGGCCATGCGGTGCTCGTAGGTATGATCGCGCAGCACGCGGCGGCGAGCTCTCGCAGCATGCGCGCGGCGCTCTTCTGGCCGGGCAAGATGATGCCGGGTCAGCTCACGCATCTCGTCCATGCTTGTCGCGACGGCGATCCCATCGCCCTCGGCGAAGACGCTGGCGAGGCCGGCACGCCGATCCACGACCTGAAAAGCATCACAAGCAGCGATTTCGAAGGTACGTGGATTGACGAAATCACCCTGCGGATCGACGCCGTCGCACCACGCCGAGGAGTGCAGATTCAGGTTGACCCGTGTCGCATTGAAGATCCGGACCGCCTCTTCACTCGAGACGCGGCGTCCGCCACGCTGGAGGAAACCGGCGAGCGGACCGGGTTGGTTCCAGTCGTTGCCCCAGATGCGGAAGTCGAAATCGGCGAAACGGCGCAAGCCCTCTCGGCGGTTGCGGTAGCCCGCCCCGACGAACGAGACGTCGCTTCCCCAGAGCCGCCGTTCGCCGGGCCCGATCTCGAGCGGGCGATGGAGTTCCGGGTCGGCCGCGCAGGGCAGATGCGCCACCAGACCCCCGCCATGGGCGGAGATCGCGGCAAGTGCGGCGGGGCCCTCGATCGAGAAGAACGCGTCGTAATGTGGCGCGACCGTCCGCCAGTAGTCCATCAGACGGTGGTCCTCGACAAACCACATTGCGCGCAGGACCCCCTCGCGGCCGATCTGTTGGAGGACCTCGGCGTCCAGAGGCGCCTGCGCCAACGCGAGCAGAACGTCGGGCCGCCGCTGGCGGACGTGCGCCAACACGCCACGGCCGAGCACCTGCGTCAGGCCGGCCTCGAGGCCGAGCCGTGCCGATGGCTTGGTGCTGAAGAGGTCGAGCGCCTGCCTTGCTGCCTGGAACCGAGAAAGATCCAGGAGTTCCACCTGATGGCGGAGTCGGCTCAGACCACGTGCCGCCGCCAGCGCGATCGGGTGAGAGCCCCCGTAGAGCGGCGAAACGATCGAGATCCGAAGCGGACGCTGATCACCGAGACCGAGCCGCCGGCGCACTTTCTCGAGCGCGTCGGCGTGGTCGCGTTGGGAAGTCGTCAAAAGCCCCGGCAGAGCATCGACCCACTCGCGGCCGGCGGCAGACTCGGCGGCGAAGTCGGACACGGCGTCGTCACCCGCGCGGAGTTCCGCCAGAGATTCGAGGACCGTCCGGAGATCTCGCTCACCAAGAGCACAGGCCAGAAGGTCGAGTCGTGGCTCGATCACCACGATTGGTCGCTGGCCCAGTTCGAGGAGGGCGGTGACTTGATGGCCGAGCCCGAAGCCGATCAGAACGATGCTTGATGCACTGATCGTGTCGGCCCGCTCGACGACCCCCATGGCCCAGCGGCGTGCGCCGGCCGCCGGATCCGCGGGATGATCGATCCGCTGGCCCTCGACCGAGAGTACGGGATCGCCGACGGCCGTCCGCGCGACGCTCCAGCCCACAGGCGGCGGACCTCGATGCGCCGCAAGAGCCCGCGCGAGCTCGGGCCAGCGTTGCGCGATGACCCCGAGGTTTGCCGAACGGAAGGCGCTCCGATCCACACGCCCCTGTCGAGCAATGCCGATGCCACGGCGCGGCCCACGCGGGGCAGGCCACGTCCGAGGCCCTGTCAGGAATGCCGGCCACGCGAAGCGGCCCTGACCACCGCGTGCGACGCCCGTGGAGCGCGGCCCCGGCCCTCGGTCCACGGGCCGCAACACGTGCCGCGAGCCTAGACCACGCGCGACGCCAGAGCCGACCGGCGGGACCCTCGGCCATAGGCGGCCGCCGTACGGCGACGCTCGCCGACGCGCAGCAGCTCTTCCCCCACTCCGTCGCGCGCCACGACCGCCGCCCGGACCAGCGCCGGATGGCGCTTGCTCAGATCCGCGATGATCTGATCCGTGCTGGCCCAGAGGCCAGTCAGTTCCTCGCCCGCCGAGGGGTCGCTGCGCCAGGCCGCGATCGGCCCCAGGAGTCCCAGGAGTTCGCGCTCGAGAGTCATGATGCGTGTCGTCAGGCACTTTATAGTGACGGCCTCGGGGCGTCCGCTGACGAGTGCCAATTCGATCTCGCCATACGCTTCGGCCAGATCCTGCCAGAGTTCGAGCGAGCGCTCGCTGGCCCGTATCGCGGCTTGGTCAGGCTGCACTGCGATCCCCCATCACCGCCGGAAGCCCGTTGGCCAGGATCTCACGGTAGGCCCCGCCGATGATCCCGAAGATGCGGCGCGCATCCGCGACGTGGCGGGCGCTCTTCTGCACGTTGGCCTCGACCAGGTGTTCGAGCAGGAAGCGATAGAGCCGCTCGAGATTCGCCGCGATCTCGCCACCCGCCTCGTGGTCGAGCGTGTGCAGCAACTCGGCGACCACCGCCTGAGCACGGCCGAGGTTGTGCCCGAAGACCTCGTAATCGCCGACCTCGAGCCCGCGCTCCGCCAGCGCGAGGAAGCGCAGACCGCCGTCGTACATCGCCAGCAGGATCCGTCCACGATCGGCCGTGTTGAACTCGACTTCCTGATATTGTCGGGCTCTCGCCTGGTACGCCGTCATGATGTCTTGAGTCCTCCCAGCGCTCCGAGCAGAACGGAGCCCTGTGTCTGCAGGCTGTTCACCAGCACCTCGAGACTCGCGAAGGTGGCGCGCAACTCCCCTTCGTAAGCGGTGGCCGAACGTTCGCCGGCCTGGATGCGCTCCTCCAGCGTCGTGAGCACCGACTTGATGCCGTCCTGACGAGCTTCGAGGAGGCCACCGGAACCGGTGATCTCGGTCACCCAGGCATGCACCCCGTCGAAGAGCCCACTGCTCGATTGGCTACCCGCGAAGAGTTCGAGGACACCGTCTTCATCCTCGGCCAGCGCGGCCTCGAGCTTACCGCGATCGAAGGAGAGGCGGCCGTTCTGGGTCGAGGTCACCCCGACTTCCGCGAGCAGCGAGTACGACCCCGAGAGACCTTCGAGTGCGCCGGTCAGGTTTGTTCGCAGGCCGCTCAGGATCGAGCGCACGGTCCCGTCGAAGGCGAGCGGACCGGCGGTGACGGTGCCCTCATCACTGGCGGTGTCCTGCTCGACGCTGCTGTTTTCTTCGACGAAGCTCACGATATCGTTGTACGCCTTGACCACGGCATCGACTCGGTCGCCGATCGCCGTGGCATTGGTGTTGACCGTGACGTCGACCGGGCCCCCGGTCGACTTGAGCGCCAGCGTGACCCCGGGGATGATGTCACCGATCACGTTGCTCTCGCGCGTGAAGGCCGTCGCGAAACCGCTCACGCTGACACTCGCGTTGGTCGCGGCCTGCGTCACCGTCACGCCGATCGCGGTCGGATCGGCGAGGATGCTGAGCGCGTTGGAGGTGCCGGTTCCCGTCGTCGCCATGCGGAGCCGGTAGTCGGGGGCCGCCGAGGTGCCGACATTGACGGCGGAAGCCGTGACGCCGGCATCGAGTTCGTTGACCGCCGCGACCAGCTCCTCCAGCGTCGTCGTGGCGCTGACGGCCACGCTCTGCGTGGCACCCGTACCGACCTGGAACTGGAAGGTGCCGCTGCCCGAGGCGATCGTGCTGGTGCTGGTGGCGACTCCGGTCGCCGAGGTGCCGATGGCGCCCCGGGCAAGGGCGCCGACGGTAATGGTCGTCGAGCCGTTGAGTGCGCCGCTGCCGGCGGTGCTTGCGAGAACAGCGGTGTCGCTCGAAGTCGCCGTGCGGCTGAACGCGCTCTGCGCGTCGCGGAGTCCGTTCACCGCGGCGAGGAACGACGCGAGCTTCGACTCGAACGAGCCCAGCGCGGCCTGGGTCGCCTGATTCTCGGCCTGCTCGAGTTCGAGAAAGCCGACCGAGCGCCGGCGCTCGAGCGCGACCAGCTTGTCGATCATCGAGTTGGTGTCGAGCCCGGTGGCCAGCCCGCCGAAAGTGATCAGCGCCATCTATCCCTCCCGGTCCACCAGCGTGCCGGGACCAGGGGCGAGTTCCCGCAGCAGCGCCAGCTTTTCGTCTGGCGGAATTTGCCGGACCACGTCCTTTGTTTCCGCGTCTCGCACCTCGATCACGATGCGTTGGCTGCCCGGTTCGACGCGGATCGCGAGTTCACGTCCGGGGACTCCAGGGAGCCGGGCGAGCCTCTCGCGCAACTCCGCCAGACGCTCCGCGGCACCCGCGGCTCTGCCCGCGACCGCAGTCTCGGCCGCAGGCGGGGCCTTGGGTTCTGGCGTTCTCACCCGCCCCAACGGCTCGCGTGGAACCGCTGGTGGCTCAGGTCCGGTGGCGGGCGACGCCTCGTCTTTTCTGATGTCGATCATGCGACAGCCGCAAGTCCGTGCCGGGGCGTTCTGTCACCGCCCCGGCACGGACCTCACGCCTACCGCAGCAACGAGAGGGCCAGCTGCGGCTGCTGGTTCGCCTGAGCGAGAACCGACACGCCCGCCTGCTGGAGAATGGTGGCCCGCGTCAGGTTCGCGGTCTCTTCGGCCACGTCGGTGTCGCGGATGCGCGACTCGGCGGAGGCGAAGTTTTCACGAGCCACACGCAGGTTCGAGATCGCCGTGTTGAGACGGCTCTCGACCGCACCCAGGGTACCGCGGCGCGAAGCCACGGTCTCGACCGCCGACGTGATCGAGGTGATGGCCGACTGGGCAGCGTCCTGACTCGACACCGCCACGGCGTTGAGGCCGATGCCGCTCGCCGAGCCGTCGACCGTGCTGAAGGAGATCCGGCTATTGGTCGTGCCATCGAGGCCGACCTGGAGATTCACGGTCGTGCCGGACGAGAGCAGACTGACGCCGTTGAAAGTCGTCGTGTTCGAGATGCGGTCGATCTCGGACACCAGTGCCGTGAACTCCTGCTGCAAGGCACTGCGCTGGCTGTTGCTGACCAATCCACTGGACGACTGCTCGGCCAACTCGGCCAGCCGGGCGACGATGTCACCGACCTTGCCGAGCGCTTTCTCGCCGACCGAGATCGCCGAGATGCCGTCGTTGGCGTTACGAATCGCCTGGCTGGCGACCCGCACGTCGAAGCGCAGCTTGTCCGCGATGGCCAGACCGGCGGCGTCGTCGGACGCCGAGTTGATGCGCAAGCCTGACGAGAGCCGCTCGAACGATCGTCCGAGTGAGCTCGAGGAAGTCGCCAGGTGGCGCTGTGCCGAGAGTGACGGCACGTTGGTGTTCACCGTGAGAGCCATATCTTTGTCCTCCGTGTCCTTCCGGAGCCCGACGTCCATGCCGGGCTCGCTTTGTGCCCCGGCACGTGGCCCGGGACGGTTGATGTCTCGCTCCGGGATTCGTCACGACGGGAGACAAACTTGAGGGAAAACCCTCATGCGCCTGCCGGGGGCGGAAATTCCTGCCCGGCCAAGGCCCCCCAGGCCCCCCTTCAATGACCGCGCGGCGTCCGTGGCCCCTATTTGTGAGGCTTTGACGCTGGCACGAGTCCTGCGCTCCGCCCGATCGGGGCACGGCGCCCCTTGGAACCGCCGGCGATGGACCGCCGGCCCACGGAGGAACAGGACGAATGGCACTGAACGTCAATACTAACGCCCCCTCGCTGAACGCCCAGCGGCAACTGGCGATCTCGGGGGAATCACTGGCCAAGTCTTTCGAGCGACTGTCGTCGGGCTTGCGCATCAACTCGGCGTCCGACGACGCCGCCGGTCTGGCCATCGCCGACAAGCTGCGCGCCGATACTCGGGTCGCCAGTCAGGCGATCCGCAATGCCAACGACGGCATCTCGGCGATCTCGATCGGCGAGAAAGCGCTCGGCAAGGTCGGCGATATCCTGACCCGGCTCTCGGAACTCTCGCAGCAATCCGCCAGCGGACTGGTCAGCAACACGCAGCGCAGTGCCTTGCAGCAGGAGTTCTCGGCACTGGTGTCGGAAATCGACCGCATCTCGAACTCGACCACCTTCAACGGTGTCAATCTGCTCTCGGCCGGCACCACGATCTCGCTCCAGGTCGGACTCGACAGCACGACCAACAGCCGGATCGCCTTCAGTACGGTCGACGGCTCGGCGAGCGGCGTGGGTATCTCGGGCGTAGCCGTGTCGAGCCAGGACAGCGCACAGTCGTCGCTGGCGCTCATCACCTCGGCGATCGAGACCATCGCCCAGCGCCGCGGCACACTCGGCGCCATCGAAAGCCGGCTCAACACCGCCATCGCCAACCTGCGCGTTGCCCGCGAGAACTTCGCCGCCGCCGAGGCTCGTATCCGTGATACGGACGTCGCCGAGGAGACCGCAAACTTGACACGCGCGACAATCCTCCAGCAGGCCGGCGTCGCCGTGCTGGCGCAGGCCAACCAGCAGCCGCAGCTCGCCCTGCAGCTCCTGGGCTGAGAGAGTGCGAGTTATATTTGATTCCTGTGTAAATTGGGGTCGGCGGTGATGGGCCTCTCGACACCACCGCCGCCCTTCCTCCGCAATTCATTGGCGGACTCCGAGCCGCACGACCGTGCGGCTGATCGCCTCGGCGCGCCGCATCCGGCGCCTCCCTCGGGGCCGCGCCCCGGTTGCCGGCTGGCGCGCGCCCTCAGGATCGAACGAGGCGCCGGCAGGCCTCGGCGAGGCCCAGCCTGGCCAGATCCCGGCCGATGAACACGAGGCCCGTCGGCCCCACGGCCGCCGATTCCGGAGCGGGTTCGATCTCGATCCTGCCCGCGACGGAATGCACCGCAATCCGCTGACCGGGGCCACTCGCGAGGAGGCCCTTGACGCGCCACACCCGCGCGCCCAGCGCTTCGAGCAGATCCTCGACGCGCTCGGGGTCGACGTAACCCTCGGGGCGAGCGCTGAAGCTCTCGAACGAGGTCCCCGCGGTGTGCCCGGCCGGCCGCCCTGAGCGCTCGGGTCGCCGCTCGAGTGGGGCCTCGAGCAGAGCTTGCCACGGCACATCACCCCGAGTTCCGCGCAGGATCGGCGCCTCGGAATTCAGGGCACGCAGGGCGACCTCGCAGGCGCGGCCATCGTCGTCGACCAGATCGAGCTTGCCCAGCACCAGCAGGTCGGCGCGTTCGACCTGGAGCGAGGCCTCCGGCACCTCGGCGGCCGCGCGCGCGAAACCGGCCGCGTCCACCACCGTGACCAGCGCGTCGAGCCGGTAGTGCTCGTCGAGTTCGGGCCGCGCGAAGGTCCAGCCCACCGGCAGCGGGTCGGCAAGTCCAGTGGTCTCCACCACGACGTGGTCGATGCCGGCAAACTCGGCCAGCTCGAGCAGGGTGCGCCGCAAATCCTCATTGATGGCACAGCAGAGGCAGCCATTATCGAGCTCGACGAAGCGCGCCGCCCCCGAGAGCAGCCGGCCGTCGATCCCGATCTCGCCGAATTCGTTCACGACCACGGCGATCCGGAGGCCGTGGTTGGCCGCGAGCAGATGGTTCAGCAGGGTTGTCTTGCCACTGCCGAGGAAGCCCGAGAGCACGGTGGCGGGGCGGCGCACAGACATGCCTCGGGATCTAGCACGGCCCCCCTGCCGACCGCCGCAAACGGCGCGCACAGGGGCAAGAGCATGCCTGCTTTGGCGCGCAGCGGGCGCTGAGCCCGGGCCGAAGCCTGCTCGGCCTCGTCGGCGAACTCGCGAGCCGGCGCCGCGCGCTAGGCGATCACGCCCGCAGCGCGGAGGCGGCCGCGTTCCTCGTCGCCGATGCCCCAGTCGGCAAGTCCCTCGTCGGTGTGCTGCCCGGCGGCCGCCGGTGCGCTGCGGATCCCGCCCGGCGTGCGGTCGAAGCGGGGTGCCGGCGCCGGCTGCACCACGCCAGCGAATTCGACAAAGGTCTCGCGCACGCGGTTGTGTGGATGCTCGGGCGCCTCGCCGAGCGAGAGCACCGGCGCGAAGCACGCGTCCGTGCCCTCGAAGAGAGCGCACCATTCCCCCCTCGTGCGGCGGCGGAAAACCCGCCGCAGAATCTCCTGCCCCTCGGGCCAGCGCGCGCGATCCATCTGGGCGGGCAGCCCAGCCGCCTCATCGCCGAGACCCTCGAGCAGTCGCGCATAAAACTGCGGTTCGATCGACCCGATGGAGACGTAGCGGCCGTCGCTGCACTCGTAGACATCGTAGAAATGGGCGCCCGAATCGAGCATGTTGGTGCCGCGCTCGTCCTGCCACATCCCCATCTTCCGGAAAGCGTGGAACATCGTCGTCAGAACCGCCGCACCGTCCACCATGGCCGCGTCGACCACCTGTCCCTTCCCCGAACGTTGCCTCTCGACCAGCGCGCACGCCATGCCGAAGGCGAGCAGAAGCCCGCCGCCGCCGAAGTCACCCACCAGATTGAGCGGGGGCACCGGCGGGCCGCCGCGACGACCGATCGGGTCAAGCGCGCCCGCCAGCGCGATGTAGTTGATGTCGTGCCCGGCCACCTGCGCCAGCGGCCCCTCCTGACCGAAGCCGGTCATCCGCCCGAAGACCAGCCCGGGATTACGCGCGAGGCAGACTTCCGGCCCCAGCCCGAGACGCTCCATCACCCCCGGCCGGAAACCCTCGATCAGACCGTCGGCCCGCGTCACCAGATCGAGCACCAGCTTCACGCCCTCGGGTTTCTTGAGATCGACGCCAACGCTGCGCCGGCCACGGTTGAGCAGGTCGAGGTTCGGACCCGCGCCGGGGCGCACCCGATCAGCACGATCCAGCCGCAGCACATCCGCGCCCATGTCCGCGAGCATCATCGCGCAGAACGGCCCCGGCCCGATGCCCGCGATTTCGAGAATCCGAATACCTTCGAGTGGTCCCATCCTCTTCTCCCTCACCCCTTCCTGAAGCGTCCTGCTCGAGCGATTCCGCCCCAGCGCATGAGCGGCCGGTCCTTTGGCAGGGCCGTGCCTCGCGCGCAAAGAGTGCTCGGGAGGCCAGATCAGAAGTGGACCTTGGAGCGCCTCGCGTTTTCCCGCCGCCTCCGCTGGTCCGCCGACGAGGAACCAGGGGATGTTCCGATTGCTGTTGATCCTGGGGTCGTTGAAGTGGCGGTGGAACGGGGCACGTTCGGCCGCGAAGGCGAAGCTCGGCAGCACGAGCTCGCCACCGCCCGCAGTCGGCGCATCGCGATCCTCTGGCCACCGAGCGGCACCTCGCTCGGCGCGCTGCCCGAGCGTATCGCAGCGCGCTCGGGCAGCCGCTTGCCCTTCAGGCCACACAAGCCGACGCGGTCCTCCTCCATCATCGCCCGAAGCACCGCACGAGCCGTGTCGACGAAGAGTGCGAACAGATCGCCCTGTGCGGTCCGCAGGGCCTCGACGATGGGCAGCGGGATCTGGACGGAGACGACCGGGGCTCGAAGAGAGGCAGAGCCTCTGGCAGATTCCTTCATGGCGGTTCCTTTCGTCTCTGGTTTGTCGAACACCGTCCCTTCGGGGGACAGCGGAGGGAACCGCCACTTCCTCAACTAGTCAAATCAACAGCCCTCGCGACATTCCCCGTGGAACCACGAGGTCGCTCTGGAAGACTTTCCTTCCACGTCAAACGATGGCACCGTGCCCCCGCCGAGATTGGTCGGCCAACTCTTCGAGATCATGAACGCTCTTCTTCTCCGAGGAGCCTGGAAAGGGAATCAGCCCAATGAACCGCCTCAGAAACAGATCGAAGGCCATGCTCGCCTTCCTCCACGCAGCCTGCTGGCTTGCCCTGAGGCCGCTCGCGGGACATGCCGCCTGTACGTTCACGATCCAGGGCGACAATGCCGTTTTTACGGGCTGCAACGTCATCATCAAGGACGGCACCGGGGACACCGAGGGCTCCTCCAATGGCCTCGGCAACTTGATCCTCGGCTACAACGAGGTGCGCGGTGGCGGCCAGGACCAGCGCACCGGCTCGCACAACCTCGTGCTCGGAACCAAGAACAACTACACTTCCTTCGGCAGTATCGTGGCGGGGACGACCAACGAGGTCTCCGGGCACTATGCGACCGCACTTGCCGGGGACAACAACATCGCGAGCGGCTGGTTCTCGTCCGTGGTCGGCGGCCGGTACAACCAGGCGAAGGAGATCTACGCCTCGGTGACCGGCGGTCAGTACAACGTCGCGTCCGGGGGCGCGTCCTACATCGCGGGCGGATGGTCCAACCAGGCGACGAGCGCCTTCTCCGCCGTAACCGGAGGAGGATATAACTCGGCAACCGGGATGTATTCGTCGGTCAGCGGTGGCGGAGCAAACGTGGCAAGTGGAATCGCTTCGTCAGTGAGCGGAGGCAGCCAAAATTCCGCGAGCAAGAACGTCGCCTCGGTGAGTGGCGGCTCCTTTAACATCGCCAGTGGAGACACTTCGTCGGTGTGCGGCGGCTCGAAAAACGTCGCAAGCAACCATGGCTCGTCCGTGAGTGGGGGCCACCAGAACCAGGCTAGTGGTGAGTATGCTTCAGTGAGCGGCGGTTCTGGACGAACTGCCCCCGGCGACTTCGATTGGCAGGCCGGAAGCTTGTTCCAACAGTATTGATTCGCAAGTGTCAGCCCGTCGTCTGACGGACGTGACATGCCGGGGCGCTCCAGGTGTCCGGCGGCCCAAACAGCGAGCCGCAGCCCCTGCGCCTTTGGTTGGGCCCCCAGGAGGGCCGGCCGCTGGCCCTCCTTCAAGCATCGGGGTGTGGTGCCTGCGGCATCTCCGTCTTGCGCTCATGCCATGGGCGCAGCAGCAGGTGGAAGACCGGCACGACGTAGAGCGTGAGCACCATCGAGGTGGTGACGCCGGCGGCGAGCACCACGCCCAGGGGTCGGCGGCTCTCGGCGCCCGCACCGAGGCCGAGCGCGATCGGAAGGATACCGAGCACGGTCGAGAGCGTGGTCATCAGGATCGGCCGGAGCCGGGTCACGCCCGCGTCGAGCAGGGCTTCGCGGGTCTCGACTCCGACGTCGGTCAAGCGGTTGGCGCGGTCCACCAGCAAGATCGAGTTCTTGGTCACGAGCCCAACCAGCATGATGCAACCGACGAAGCTGTAGACGTTGAGTGTCAGACCCAGCACCGCCAGGCATAGAAAAGCCCCGAACACCGCCAGCGGGAGAGCCAACAGCACAGTCAGCGGATCGATGAAGCTCTCGAACTGCGCCGCCAACACCAGGTAGACCGCAACCACGGCGAGCAGGAAGGTGATGCCGAGACTGACGAAAGCCGCCTCGAACTCGCGCGATTCGCCGGCCACGTCGGTGGTGAAGCCGGCCGGCAGGATCTCCCGCGCGAGCCGCCGGACATCATCGAGAGCGTCGCCCAGCGGCCGTCCGACCAGATTCGCATCGAGGACCACCGAGCGCCTGCGGTTGTGGTGCTTCACCACGCTCGGACCGAGTTCCTCGCGAATCTGGATCAGGTTTCCGAGCGGCACCAGATCTCCATCCGCGCCCCGGACCTGGAGACCGAGGATCTGCTCGGGCAACTCACGGTCCCGGCCCTCCAACTGCACGATGACGTCGTAGCGCTGGTTGCCGCGGCGATAGCGGGTCGCCGGCAGCCCGCCGAGCATCGCGCGCAGCGCGTCGCCGATCTCGCCCGCTTCGACACCGAGTGCTGCGGCCCGATCGCGGTCGATGGAAACCGCCACCTCAGGCTTGTTGATCCGCAGATCCGTGTCGGTCCCGACCAGACCGGGCACTTGCCCCATCGCCTCGAGCAAGCGCCCCGAGCCCTCCCGTAGCGCCCCGAAATCCGGACTCTGGACCACGAACTGCAACGGCTTGCCGCGGCCGCCGGTGGGTAGCCCCGAGAAAGGTGTGGCAAAGGCGCGAATGCCGGGAAGGGCCGCCGCTCGCACACGGAAGTCGGCCAGCACCTCGTCCTGGGAGCGCTCGCGCGTGCGTCGATCGATCAAGCGGACGAAGATCAAACCACGATTTACCGCCCCCCGCCCGGCCGCCGAGAGACCGATGAACGCCGTCGCGGCCCGCACCTCGGGGAACTCCGAAAGCACCTTTTCGACCTGCCACTGCAAGCGGTCGTGGTGCTCGAGCGTCGAGCCCTCGGGGGTCTCGAGCGCCACCATGAAACCGCCGCGGTCCTCGGCCGGCACGAACTCCTGCCCGAGAATCAACGCCAGTCCAACCGTGGCGGCCAGCACCGCGAACGCGCCGAGGACGGTCGCACGCGGGCGATCGAGCGCCCGCCCGAGGGTGCGCCGATAGCCCTCGGTCAACCTGGCGAGTTCACGCTCGAAGCCCTGCGCGAACCAGCCAGCGCCCACCTCGCGCCGCAAGAGACGCGAGCAGAGCATCGGCGTGAGCGTCAGCGCGACGAAGAGCGAGGCCAGCACCGCCGCCATGACGGTCACCCCAAACTCGACGAAGAAGCGCCCGATCACGCCACTCACGAAAGCCATGGGCAGGAAGACCACCACCAGCGTGAGGGTCGCCGCCATCGCGGCAAACGCGATCTCCCCGGTACCGTCGATCGCCGCTCGCACCGGAGTATCCCCACGCTGCACGTGACGGTGGGCGTTCTCCAGCACGATGATCGCGTCGTCGACCACGACCCCGATCGAAAGAGCCAGCCCGAGCAGCGTCAGGGTATTGATCGTGAAGCCGAACAGATCCATGACCGCGAAGGTCGCCAGCACCGACGTCGGGATCGCCAGCGCCGGGATCACCGCCGATTGGATGTCGTGCAGGAAGAGCCAGATCACCAGCACGACCAGCACGCAGGCGAGCAGCAAGGCCTCCTCGACCTCGGAGATCGACTCCTCGACGAAGGTGGCGGCGTCGAAGCTCAGCTCCAGACGTTGGTCCGGGGGCAGCTCGGCCTGAGCGCGCGTGATCTCGGCGCGCACATCGTGCGCCACCGTGACGGTGTTGGCTCGCGATTGCTTGACAATGCCGACCGAGACATGCGGCCGGAGGTTGAAGCGCGCCAGATTACGCTCGCCCTCGTCGCCGGCCTCGATCGTCGCGACCTCGCCGAGTTCGATCTTCGTGCCCCCGCGGTCGGCGACGCGCAGGTGGCGGAACTCATCGAGCGATCCCAGTGCGGCCTCGGTCTGCACCACGAATTCGCGCTCGGGGCCCTCGATGCGCCCGGCAGGGACTTCGACGTTTTCCCTATCGAGCGCGCGGACCACGTCGGAGATGGCGAGTCCATGCCCGGCCAGGCGGTCGGCATCGACCCGCACCCGCACAGCAAAGCGCTTGCGCCCGCCGATCAGCACACGCCCCACGCCGGGCAGGCGTTGCAAGCGTTCCTTGAGTGCGTTCTCGGCGTAATCGGTGAGTTCGCGCAGACTCGCGCGCTCGGAGTTGAGGGACATCCACAAAATCGCCTGATCGTCGAGATCGTTCTTGCTGACGACCGGCTCCTCGACCTCTTCGGGTAGCTCGCCGCGCACGCCGGCGACGTGATCGCGGACGTCCTGCACAGCCGCGTCGATGCTGCGGTCCAGCTCGAACTCGATCGTGATCTGGCTCACTTCGTCGGCGCTAGACGAGGACAGCACCCGGATGCCTTCGACTGTATTGACAGCCTCCTCGAGGATCTCGGTGACCTCTTTCTCGACGACCTCGGGGCTGCCACCCGGCAGCACCGTGAGCACGCTCACGGTCGGGACCTCGACGTCGGGCAGCTCGCGGACGCTGAGCCGGCTCCAGCCGATGGCGCCAAGGACGACAATCGCCAGCGAGAGCACGGTGGCAAGGACCGGACGGCGAACCGAGAGCTCCCAGAGCGGCATGGGGTCAGCCCGCGGGGCGATCGTCAGCGAGGCGGACCTCGCGCACCGGCATCGGTGCTGCCGGAGAGAGTTGCTGGTGGCCGGTCCGCACGATCGTGGCGCCGGGCCGGATGGCGCCCGTCACCTCGACGCGCCCCGGCAAGCGGACCCCGAGCGCGACCTCGATCGCCCGCGCTTGCCCTTTCTCGACGGCGAATACGAAGCGGTCTTCACCCACCGCGACAATCGCTTCTTCGGGCACGACGGCAGCGCCACCATGGGTTTCAAGGACCAGACGGACGGTCGCGAGCTGGCCGGGGCGCAGGCGGCGGCCGCTATTCGGAACTCTGGCCTCGACCTTCACCGTGCGGCTCTCGGGGTCGACGGTGGGCTCGACCAGCCGTACCTTGCCGGTGAAAGGCGCGTCGTGCTCTCCCGTGACATCGCCACGCACGTCGGCACCGGGGTGGACGCGGCTCGACCAGCGGTCAGGCACGGTGAAGACCAGCTCGAGCGGATCGTCGGCAACGATGCGCCCGAGAACCTCGCCGCGCTGCACAAAGGCACCATCGTCGATCCGCCAGCGGCCGAGCACACCGTCGAAAGGAGCAAGCACAACCGAGTGCTCGACCTCGAGACGCGCCATGGCGAGCCGGGCGCGCGAGGACTCCTCGCCGGCCCGCGCCGCGTCGAGGGCGAGCCGGGCCTCGTCGAGACTCTCGGACGAAGCGACGCCCTGGCGCTGTAGCGCGCTGGTGCGGCGGTGGGTGTTGGCCGCACTGGCGGAACGCGCCGCGGATTCGGCCAGCGCGGCCTCGGCCAGTGCCAGCGCGGCACGCGGCTCGGCGTCATCCAGCCGGGCCAGCACGGTGTTCGCGCTGAGGGCGCCGCCTTCGCCGGCGTGCAACTCGACCACCCGGCCCGAACGTTCGGCACGCAGCTCGACGGCGCGCGTCGCCTCGAGCGTGCCGATCGCGCGCACCACGACGGGCACGTCCTCGGCCGCGACGATCGCCAGTTCGACCGGCACGGCGACAGTCGTGCGCTCGGCGGGAGCACTCGAGTCAGCGCAAGCCGCCGCGAGTGCTGCGAGCAACACGAGCCCCTGGCCTGCACCCGTCCCCAGTCGCACCGGCCCATCCTCCCGTCCCCGGCTCCGCATCGCAAGGCAAGGGTGACGACAAGGCTCGGTGCCGGCCGAGATGGAGAGAGCGAGGGTCCGCTGGCGCGGAGCGCAAAACACCGCGGGCGATGCAGCCCGGCTGTGGCCCGGGGCGAGGCCTCGGTGCGCCGTTTGACACGAGCCCGGGCGAGCCGCCACGACGGCGGGGTGCTGGACATGATCTGGGCCTCGCTGGTGCTCGTCGCCACCGTGTGGGCGTGCCTCACAGGCCGCACCGAGGCACTCGGCGACGCAATCTTCGTCGGCGCCCGCGCCGCGGTCGATCTGGCGATCGGGCTCGGCGGAGCGATGGCCTTTTTCCTGGGCTTGATGAAGATCGCCTTCGACGGCGGCCTGCGCGAGGCCATCGCGCGCGCCATCGCCCCGCTCCTGCGCCGGCTCTTCCCCGAAGTGCCCGCCGACCACCCGGCGATGTCGGCGATGGTCATGAATCTCGCCTCCAACGTCGCCGGGCTCGGCAACGCCGCCACGCCCTTCGGGCTCAAGGCGATGGAGGAGTTGCGGCACCTCTCGATCACGCCCGGAGTCGCGACCGATGCCATGGTCCTCTTCGTCGCGATCAACGCCTCGGCGGTCACCTTGCTGCCACCCCTCGGCACGATCGCGGTCCGGGCCGCTGCGGGATCGACGGCCCCGGCGGCGATCTGGGGGCCGACGCTGATCGCGACCACCTGCTCGACGCTCGCCGCCGTGGCCGCACACTACGCGCTGCGGTCCCGGCCGCGCTTTCGCCACGCGGACGCCCGGGTGGGCGTGAGTGTGGCACGCGAGGCGGCCCCGCCCGCCCTCGATCCGGCAGGCGCGGCCGCGTCGAGCGATGCTTCTACCCAGATCCCTGCGGCGACAGGACTCTCGCGCGGGCTCGTCGGCGTGGCGACGTTCGTGGTGCCCGCTGCCGTGTTGGTCGCGTTGTGGCGGGCGCTCACCTCGCCCGCTGCGAGCGCCCAGCATGTGCTCATCCCGGCGGTCGTGGCGGGCCTGCTGCTGGTCGGCTTGCGCGGGCGGGTGCGTGTCTATCAAGTCTTCATCGAGGGCGCGCGCGAGGGACTCGAGGTCGCCGTTCGCATCGTGCCCTATCTGGTCGCGATGCTGAGCGCGATCGCGATGCTGCGCGCCTCGGGCCTGCTCGACGCCACCGTCGGCGCCTTGCGGCCGCTCGTCGGCCCGCTCGGCATTCCCGCCGAGGTCCTGCCGATGGCGCTGCTGCGGCCCCTCTCGGGCTCGGGCGCGTTCGCGGTCATGGCCGAGACGCTCAAGACCCACGGTCCCGACAGTTCCATCGGTCTGCTGGTCAGCACTATCCAGGGCTCGACCGAAACTACGTTCTACGTACTGGCGCTCTACTTCGGCGCTGCGCAGGTGCGCAATGTCCGCCACGCACTGGCCTGTGGCCTGATCGCCGACGTCGCGGGTTTCGCCGGTGCCGTGGTCGCGTGCCGGCTCTTCTTCGGTGCCGCCGGGGGCTGACCCTGCGGCGGGTCCGCGGTGTTCCCGCATCGTCGGGAGGCAGGGGACGGTGGGAGCAGTGCTCCGTCGCATCGCTGCGGCTGCCCAGAGGGTTCCGCCGCGCCGGAGCACTCGCCTGGCTTGCCTCGGCCGCTCACCCAAGCCAAGGTCCGGCTCCGGAGAACCGAGATGAAATACCTCCACACCATGGTCCGCGTCGCCGACCTCGAACGCGCTCTCGCCTTCTGGTGCGCGGGCCTCGGGCTCGAGGAAGTGGCTCGCCACGAGGTCGCCGCGGCACGCTTCACACTGGTCTTCCTCGCCGCACCGGGCGATGCGAGCGCCCAGATCGAGCTCACCTGGAACTGGGATGCCGAGGATCTCGGCGGTGGCCGTAACTTTGGCCATGTCGCCTACGGCGTCAAGGATATCTACGCCACCTGTGAGCATCTGCGCGCGTGCGGCGTGGTCCTGAACCGCCCGCCGCGCGACGGCCGCATGGCTTTCGTGCGCTCGCCCGAGGGCATCTCCGTCGAGCTGCTCCAGGACGGCCCGGCTCTTCCGGCACGAGAGCCCTGGGCCTCACTGCCCAACATCGGGACCTGGTAGTCGGGTGCGCGCAGCGCCGCCGACCATCCTCGATCCCGCGACACTCGACGCGCGCGCCGCGCAGGCGTTCATCGACGTGTTGCGGCAGGTGCTGGCCCGGCGCGAACGCGCGCTGGTGGCACTGGTTGGCGGTCGCAGCGTCGGCGGCATCTACCGCCGCCTCGCCGCGGGCGACGGCGCGGCCATCGCCTGGGATCGGGTCGATGTGATGCTGGCCGATGAGCGGCTGGTCGCGCCCGACGATCCGGCGAGCAACCTCGCGGTGATCCGGCCCGACCTCCTTGACCCGCTGCGGGCCGCCGGCCTGCCCCTGCCGCGCCTCCATCCCCTGCCCTGGCTGCCCACGGACCCGGCCGGCACCGTGGCCGCCTACAATCACACGCTTGCCGCCCTGGGGGGGCGCTTTGATCTCGTCGTGCTGAGCGCCGGCGAGGATGGTCACGTCGCTTCGCTCTTCCCGGATCATCCCTCGGTGCGCGACGAAGCGCCGGGGTTCGTGCTGGTCGAAGACTCGCCCAAACCACCGCCGCTCCGGGCCAGCGCCTCGCGGCGGCTGCTCATGGCCGCAGGTTTCGGCCTGCTCGTCTTCCGTGGCCAGGACAAGGCCGCCGCGCTCCAGCTCTACTGTGACGGCAGCGGTGATCCGCTCACCTGCCCGGCTCGCTTGGCAACGCGGTTTGCCACGGCACTGGTGCTCGCCGACCCCGCAGCCGCGGGCTCGCCGGGCGCCCCGGGGTAACCCTCAGCGAATCTTGCCCTCGACGAATGGAACTTCGTAGACCTTCTCGTGGGCGATCGGGCCGTGCCCGAAGTAGCCCTCTTCCCCGAAGAGCTCGCCATGGTCGGCCGTCACGGTGATAAAGGTATTTGGCGGCACCAGGTCGTAGAGGCGCTCGAAGAGCCCGTCGACGTAGCGGATGGTCTCGATCTGGCGCTGGCGGAGCTGCTCCATGCGCGCGTCGTCGAAGAAGTCCGCCTCTTCGTCTTCGGCAGCCTCCTCGAGCTTGCCCCCGACGACGAGGTCGTCGAGGTGCTTGAAGACGCCGTGCACGCCGTGAATCTTCGGCCAGTCGTTCTCCTTCTCCGATGGCAGCGCATAGGGATAGTGCGTCTCGCCGACGTTGAGCAGATGGAACGAGGGCCGGTCGGGGTCGAACTTCATCCGCTCGATCATGCCCGACATGTCGTTGTGGCGGTCCATCAGGGTGAAGCTGTCAAAGTCGTGATTGAGGATCGTCGAGGGATTGAGCACCGGCATCGAGACCGTCGCGTGCGTGCGGTAGCCGAGCTGGCCGCGCAGGAAGGTCGGCAGGAAGAGTTGCGGTACGAGACTCTTGAACTCGACCCGCTCGACTCCGAGCCGCTCGCGGTACTTGAGGAAATCCTTCTTGTAATAATCCGAGGCGTAGACGTGGCGCGGGCTGGTATGGGGCACGAGGCCCATCAGGAGGTTGTAGTGCGAGGGTGCCGTCCAGGAGGCGTAACTCCAGGCGCGCTGGATCTCGCCGAGGCGGGCGATGTTCTTCGGCTGTGCCGCCATCATCGAGTCGAAGCGGCAACTGTCGAGAATGACGATGATGTAGTTGTTGGCCCCGGCCACGGGATCGGGCAGCGCTGCGCCACGCGACGCCACGGCCCGCACCACGCCTCCGGCCCCCGCCGGTCGCACCACCGCCGACGCTGCCGCCGGGGGAGCCTGGCTCACGGGAGCCGCCCCGGATCCGTTCTTGCCGCGATTCCACAATGCCATGGCTTTCGCTCTCCCCAGCGCCTCAGGCCAGATAGCCGAGCGCTTCGAGTTTCTTCACCGTATCGGCGTCGAGATCGAGCCCTTCGCCGCCGGTGTCCGCAGCCGCCATCGGACCGAACCGAGCCTCGAGTTCGCCCTTGAGGCAATCGGCGCGCGGCCCCTCGACGAGAACGCGATTATCGGTTTCGCCAGGGTCGGCGGCCAGATCGTAGAGTTCCTCGGCGCCGTCGGAGGCCTGGATGTACTTCCAGCCGCCGCCGCGGGCCATGCGCAACGAGCGGTCGAAGCCCCGCCCGTCAAAACCAGGGAAACGGCGGCGCAGGACCTCGAGCGGGGGCTGCGGCTCGCGGTACTCGGCCACCGCGAGATGATCGGCTGCGCCGGCGTCGCTCGGAAAGAGCGTCCCCGTGGTCTCGATCTGCCCGCGCGCGGGATCGTCGGCCGGCACGCCCGCGAGTTCGAGCGCGGTCGCGAAGAGTTCGTTCGACTGGACTTGCCCCGTGACCCGCCCGCCGCCGGAGAAACCCTCGGGCCCGCGCATGATGAGCGGCACGCGCAGCAGCGTGTCGTAGAGGCAGTAGGCATGGTCCATGAAGCCATGATCGCCAAGGTTCTCGCCGTGATCGCTGGTCACCACGAGCAGCGTGTCATCGAGCAGCCGTGCGGTCCGGAGCATCTCGACGATCTGGCGGACACGCTGGTCGACGTAGCTGATCTCACCGTCGTAGAGCCGGCCGAGGAGATCGAAATCCTCCTCGGTCATCTCGCTGCGCCCGGTGAGGAACTTCCACGGGTCCTGGTTGACGCGCTCGGCCCGTGCACCGGGGACGCCGCGCGGCAGGTGGCGGTGGCGGTAACTCCCCGGAGCCGCGTAGCGGATGTGCGGCTCCATGAAGTGGAGGAAGGCGAAGAAAGGCTCCTCGGACGACGACCACTCGCCAAGCCAGCGCCGTGCCTGGGCACACACGCGCCAGGCGCCGTCGTCCCAGGCGTTGTAGCGCTTGCGCAGCTTCTGGGTCGCCTTCTCGTAGGTCGAGTTCAGGAGGCCGGCGTACCAGCGGCTGAAGCCGCCCTCCTCGGCAGCGCGCTCGAGCCGCTCCAGTCCGAGTGCACTCTTGGCCTGCTGCCGAGCTAGCGGTGCATTTGTCCCGCTCGTCTGGACGAGCTGCCAACTGTGCACGAAGCGATCGAAGCCGCGGTCGAAGCAGGTCTCGCGGCTCAGCCAGTAGTTGCTCGACACGGCATAGGTCCGATAGCCGTGCCGCCGGAGCACATGCGGCAGCGGTTCGAGGTCGGGCCCGAGGACGAGATTGCTCCGGTCCACGCCGTGCCGCGAGGGGAAAGTGCCGGTGAAGAGCGAGGCGTGCGCGGGTGGCGTCCACGCCGCAGGCGAGACCGCCTGCTCGAAGAGCGTGCCCTCTTCCGCCAAGCGCGAGAGCGCCGGGCTGGTGTCGCGCGAATGGCCGTAACAGGAGAGATGGTCCGCCCGCAGGGTGTCGAGCAGGACGACAACGATATTGGGGCGTCGCATCAGCGACCTTCGCCCGGCAACGGGCGGGCGACCGGCCCCGGGGCCTCGCGCCTCGATGGAGGGATGGAACGCTGCTGCATGGAATAGGAGTCTCGAACGAGAAGGGAATCCGGCAGTCGGACCGGGTCGTCCGGCCCTATGGGGCTATCGGACCGCCGCCCCGCGGACTCTAGCCGCGGCTCGCGCAGCCACGCAACGGTGTTTCTGGCGCCACCCGCGGACCGAGAACCGTCCGATTCGTCGGCGGCACGGGCGGCGTGGCCACGCAACGATGTGCAGCAGGTCTACCAAGGGGCATCTCCAACCCCTCGCCCCGCACGCAGAGGCCCGGCCGTCCTCCCGCCCGAGCAGATCCCCACCCACTGGCGCTCTCCGGGCGCCTCAGAACCCGAGCAGACGCTCACGCAGGGTCGGCGCGGCGGGGAGGCCGGGCGGGCTGCGCTCGACGGCGTTGACCAGAATCCAGCGCGAGGCATGGAGCAGGTTCCCTCGGATCCGCAGGAATTCGTCTGGCCCCGCCCCACGGATCCGGTCGAGCAGTTTTTGGTCACCCGCGAGGATAAAATTCGGCCGCGTCGGTCGCCTCGAGGCGAGGATATCGGCCCCCGACTCCCGGCCCGGGCTCAGCACGATCAGGTTGACCACCTCAAAGTCTCGGGGTTTGTCCTCATGAATCTGGACCTGAACCCTCTGCCAGATGCGAGCCCCTGGAGGATGTCCTCCGAGAAAACCCTCGAGTCGGACCTCGGTTGGGTTGGAAATCCCTGATACCCCGAGACCCACCAGGAGCCCCAAGCCGATGAGCACGCTTCCCATGCGCCAAGCAGGCATGGATCGGTCACCGCTTGCAAGCCACGAGTCCTCGGGTCCCGGCATCGCCGCCGCGGGTACGCCTGGGGGAGTGCTCGGGCCCCTCGCCTGTCACGCCCAGAAGATGATGCTCGGTCGACGAGAAATCTTCTCCAAGGCCTTTGACTCTTCTCTAACTAAGTTCTAAACCGGCCTTGGAAGGTTCGCCCACCTTCGGGTGGACCACGAGGCTGGGTAGGGGGATCATGGCCAAGAAAAAACTGAAGGACGAGTCTCAGATCAGCCGGCAGGCCCGGTGGCAGCGCAAACATCGTGCGTTGGGTCTCTGTGTGCTTTGCAGTCTCCCGGCCTACAAGGGCTGGCGCTGCGAGAAGCACTACGAGCAGCACAAGATCGCGATGCGTCTGCGCTACATTCCGAAGGTGCGCGGTCGCTACAAGGTCGGTGGTGTCGACTTCGCGAAGATCGAGAAGGAACACCTCGCCAAGCGGAAGGCGGCCGATCGCAAGAAGGCGCCGGTGGCCAAGCCGGCCAAGCGCAAGGCCGTCGCCAAGAAGGTCGTGGCGCGCAAGGCTCCGGCCAAGGCCAAGGCCAAGACCAAGACCGTCGCCAAGCGCAAGACGGTCGCCAAGCGCCGCAGCGCGCGCTGACCAACGAAGCCGCCCGCCCAGACGAACCAATTGGTTCTCTGGGCGGGTACGCCTCAACCGGCGGGCAGAAGCAGCAGCGCTCGTGTTGCGCGCCGCTCGATCTCGCCGATCAGCAGAAGATCGCCGACTGAATTGACGTCGGCGATCGAAAGGCCGACGAGCGTGCGGCCCTCGACGGTGCTGCGCGTGCGGAGTACCTTCTCGAGCCGGCCCGTGCGCCAACGGATCAGCGCGGTCTGGCTGATGCGGCGGGTCCCTTCCTCCACGCTGCCCAGCAGTGCCACAAAGAGCACGTCGCCCGCGCGGGTCATGCGCATCTGATCAATCTCGAGGATGCGTATCGGTTTGCCCGTATCGTCCTCGCCAAAGGGCCTGCCCTCATGCGCGACTTCGCTCGTCTGGCCAGCCGCCCAGACCCGGATTGCCATCCGCGGCTCGCCCTCACCGAAGCTAAAACTGTAGAGGACGCGGTTGCTGTCATCGATGTCGCGGGCCCGGACATCCTGGATCGGCTGGCCCTCAAAAGATCCCGTGCTCTCGGCGATGGCGCTGAGTCGACCATCCGCCTCGAGCAGCAGAGCACGGCCCAGGTCGCGCTCCTCGTCACCGTCGAGATCGAAGCTGCCGTCGATCGCGACCCCGCCAGACTCCGAGACGGCACGCGGCTTGGCGGAGAGCAGGACACCGAGTTCGGCCAGATCCTGCTGGCGACTCAACACACCTGAAAATTCGCCGGCCTGTACGAGCCCCACCAGTGGCTCGGAACCGCGTGCCGGTAGCCCCACCGCGAACAGGCCGCTGCCGTTGGCCTGAACGGTGATCGCGGTCGGCCTTTGCGCCAAGAGGGTATTGGGGACGGCGATGGGCCGGATCTCACCGGGCAGCCCACCGTAGAGACCCAGGTCACAGGTGATGCGTTCGGTTCCCGTCGAGGAGTCCACCTCGCAGGGGCCCTGGCCGGCACTGAACACGACCGCGCCGCCGGCACTCAGCCGCGCTTCGCCGAGCACCCGGAAGCTCTCGGGCTGCCCGGCACCGCTGGTATGAGCCGCCGTGTGCAGGGCCGTGCCATCGAAGACGAAAAAGCCGTCAGCATCGATCTGGTCACCCACCTCGAAGCCGAACTCGCCCCCCGCCGCCATGACCAGGTTGCGCACCACGGTGAGCGCCAGTCCGCCGCTGTCGCCAACCGTCGGTGTCAGGACCGGGCGCGTCGAGCCGCCGGGAGCGCGCACGAACACGCCGCCCGGCGCATCCACGCCAGACTGCGACGCGATGAACGCGACGCTCCGATCTGTCGCCATCTTGGCGCTCTCGATCGTGGTGATCTCGAAGCCTCCCGGCAGGACATCGCCGTCGCGCAGCAGAACCTGAAGCTCCCCCGGCGCAGGAGGTTTCTCGTCCCTGCTCCCCTTGCCGCAGGCGAACACGGCCAGGGCGAGAGCAAGGACACGCACCGAATCAGGACATCTCCGGGATTTAACAAGCATCGGGTTCTCCAGGCGCGAGCAACACCGTGAAGCCTAAAGCCCTCTGCCGGAGTGAGCAACCGAGAGGTTATGCCCACACCGGGAGCTTGCCGGGGAGCCTGCGCCCCACCGGCCGCGCACCCCCTCAGGTTGGGTGCGGGATCCCCTTGCTGCGGCCGGCATGGCGAACCGCAAGCGGGCGACAGCGGGTCAGCCGTGTCCGGCGCGTGCTCCGCGCGCCAGCAACTCGGCGGCCGACTCGGGGATCCTGCGCCCGTCACGCTCGACGCGAACCGAGCCGAGAAAATCGTAGCGTTGCCAGTAGATCACTCGTTCGCGGGGTCGCGAGAGCTCGCCGGTCGGCGCGCGATAGATCCACTTCTCGTTGAAGCGGAAGCCGTTCTCCTCAACGAGCCGCGGCTCGTTGAGGCTGCCGACGGTTTCATCGGGCGTACCGAGGCGCTCGACGATCTCGTTGCGCCGAGGCGCGGCTGGGTGTGTTGAGGGTGCGTGCGACATGGCTAGATCTCGAACGAGGTGCCGTCGTGCGGGCAACCTTGCCCGTCGAGGTGAGCCTCAAAATCCGCTCGGAACCGGCGCAGAAACCAGCCTGAAGCCCACGCGGCAGCATCAGAGAGCCCGCAGATCGTGTGGCCCTCCATGAAACGGGTGACGTCCTCGATGGCCTGGAGCTGGGTCGCCGAGGCGTGACCGCTCTCGACCTGCAGCAGGAGCTTGTGCAGCCAGCCCGTGCCCTCGCGGCATTGCGTACACTGGCCGCAGGACTCCACCCGATAAAACTTCGCGATCACCGCAGCCGCACGCACCACGCACTGCCGGTCGTCGATCACGACGACCGCACCGGTGCCGAGCAGACTGCCGGCGGCCTGCAGGGCGTCATGGTCCATGGTGACCGTCATCGCTTGCTCGGCAGTGAGCACGGGCATCGAGACACCGCCGGGAATCACCGCCTTGAGCTGGCGCCCCGGAGCCAGTCCGCCGGCATGGTCGAAGATGATCTCGCGGAGCGGCGTTCCGAGCGGCAGCTCGTAGGCGCCCGGTCGCTGGACGTTCCCGCTCACGCCGAAGATCGTCGTGCCCGCGCTCTTCTCGGTACCGATCTCGCGAAAGGCCTGCGCACCTCGTGCGATGATCCCCGGCACGTGACTCATGGTCTCGACGTTGTTGATGATCGTCGGTCGCCGCCACAAGCCGGCGATCGCCGGGAACGGTGGCCGCTTGCGGGGCTGGCCCTTGCGGCCTTCGAGCGACTCCATCAGCGCGGGTTCCTCGCCGCAGATGTAGGTCCCCGCACCCCGGTGCACGAACACGTCAAAGTTGAGGCTTGTCCCGAGGATATTGCGCCCCAGGTAGCCGGCCGCCCTGGCCTCCCCGATCGCCCGGGTCAGCGCCTCGTAGGCAGCGCGGTACTCACCACGGACGTAGATGTAAGCGGCATCGATGGCGTTGGCGAAGCCCGCGATGAGCAGCCCCTCGACGAGCTGGTGCGGGTTGCGCTCCATGATCTGGCGATCCTTGAAGGTGCCCGGCTCGCTCTCGTCGGCGTTGCAGGCAATGTAGCGGGGCCGCTTGCCGTCCTTCGGCAGAAACGACCACTTCATCCCGGTGGCAAAGCCCGCCCCACCACGCCCGCGCAGCCCCGAGGCCTTGACCGCCTCGGCGATCGCGGCCGGTTCCATCGAGCCGATCGCTTTCTCGGCCGCGCTGTAGCCACCGTTGCGCCGATAGGTCTCGAGCGACGACCAGTTCTCGCCCTCGGGAGGGAGAAGGAGACGCGGAATCGTCACTTGCTCATTCCCCCACGGCCGCGAGCCGGCGCCCGCGCAGGCCGGCGACGAGCGTCTCGACGTCTCCCAGCGCGACGTTCTCCAGGTAGGGCTCGTTATTGACCTGGATCACCGGCGCCGATCCGCACGACCCGAGACACTGCACTTCCTCGACCGAGAACTCGCCGTCCGCGCTGAGCTCCCCCGGGCGCACGCCGAGAACGCCCTCGAGTCGCCGCACCACACCCCGCGCCCCACGCAGCGCGCAGGAGAGGTTGGTGCAGACCTGCAGGTGGCTGCGCCCCACGGGGTGCTCGTGAAACATATGATAGAAACTGGCCACTTCCTTGACGTCGATCGGGTGGATCTCGAGCAGTGCGGCGATTTCCGGGATCAGCTCGGGGGGCACCCAGCCGCCCTGCTCCTCCTGGACGAAATGCAGCGCAGTCAGGAGAACCGCCCGCTTCTCCGGGTACTTCGGGAACTCGGCCCGAATGCGTTCGATGAGCTGCTGCGAAAGGGTCATGCCTGCGCCTCTCAACGGTCGCACTCGCCGCCGATCATGTTGATCATGTCGAAGGTAGGAATCACATCGGCGAGCAGCGAACCCTCGACCATCCGCGACAGCGCCTGGGTGTTCGAGAAGCTGGGCGAACGCGCCCGGCACTTCACGGGCTTCCCCGTACCGTCGCTTACAAGATAAAACCCGAGCTCACCCGTGCCGCCCTCGACCGCGAAGTAGACCTCGCCCGGAGGTGGCTTCGGTCCCTCGGTGACGACCTTGAACTGGCCGATCAGCTCTTCCATCCGCCCAAACACCTTGCCCTTGCCGGGCAGGCGGATGAGTGGATCGTCGATGTCGACCGGCCCACCGGGCAGGCGCGCGAGACATTGCTCGATCATGCGCGCGCTCTGGCGGATCTCCTCCGTCCGCACGAGGAAGCGGTCCATGTTGTCGCCCGCGCCACCCACCGGGACATCGAAGTCGAGCCTGTCATAGACCAGATAGGGAGCGAGCCGGCGCAGGTCGTAAGGCACCCCGGCCGCCCGCAGCACGGGTCCGGTGACCCCGAGCGCGATCAGCTCGGGCGCAGGCAGCATCCCCGTGCCCTCCATCCGTTCCCGGAAGATGGGATTGCCGAGCAGGAGGTCCTCGAAATCCTTCTGCAAACGAGCCACGTCGGCGAGCTTGTGGCGGGCGAGTTCCGGGAAAGAAGGGTCGGTATCGTGGGAGAGCCCGCCGATGCGAACGTAGTTGGTGGTCACGCGCGCACCGCACATCGCGTCGAGAATGTCCCAGGCGCTCTCGCGGGCCTCGACGGCGTAGAGGAAAGCGGTGAACGCGCCCAGCTCGAGCGAGCACGCCCCGAGGCAAGTCAGGTGATCGGCGATGCGCGAAGCCTCGCTCGCGATGACCCGCAGGAACTGACAACGCTCGGGTGTCTTCAGGTCGAAGAGTTTCTCGCAGGCCAGCGCGTAGCCGACATTGTTGATCATCGGCGAGACGTAGTTGAGCCGGTCGGTGTAGGGGAACACCTGGTAGTACTGCCCGCTCTCGCACTCCTTCTCGAAACCGCGGTGCAGGTAGCCGACCTCGACCTCGGCCTTGCGGATGCGCTCGCCGTCGAGCTGGAGCAGGATCCGCACGGTGCCGTGGGTGGCCGGATGAGACGGCCCGAGCTTGAGCTCGAGAGCGTCGGAGGGCAGATCGAGGACGTCGCGCCCGGCTTCGATCACCTTGCGGTTCACCGCGTACTCCCGGATTCAGCCCGTGACCCCGGACCGATCAGCGGTTGGCGTTTCTGCTTGGGGTAATCCTTGCGCAGCGGATGGCCCTCGAACTCGTCGTAGAGGTAGATCCGGCGGAGGTCGGGATGGGCCTCGAAGCGGATTCCGTACATGTCGAAGGTCTCGCGCTCGAGCCAGTTCGCGCCTGGCCACACCGAGACCAGGCTCGGCAGTGCCGGTTCAGCCCCGTCGAGCGGAACTTTCAGTCGGATGCGTGCCCCGCTCGTCGTCGCGACCAGGTGGTAGACCACCTCGAAGCGTGGCGCGCGACCGAGGTAGTCCACCGCGGTGACATCGAGCAGCATGTCGAAACCCGCCTCGCCGCCATCGCGCAGGAAGCGGGCGACCTCGAGCAGAGCCCCGGCCTCGATCACGGCGGACACGTCGCCGCGCCAGGCGTGCGTGCCGAGAACGCGCGCGCCGAACCGCCCCGCGAGCGCCCGCAGGAGCGGGTGCTGTGCTGCCGCCTCATCGCCCTGCCCTGCCGTTTGCGACTCACCCACCATCGACCTCAGCGCCGCCCGTAGTCTTCGCGAATATACGCGAGCCGGCGGGCGAGCTGGCTCGCCGGTGTGAGCAGCTGATCCTTGTGCCAGAGCAGACCGGCCCGCGAGAAAGCGCTGATATCGACGCGCGCGCTCATCACGATGGCCTCCTCCGGACAGGCCTCCTCGCACAGGCCGCAGTACATGCAGCGGCCCATGTCGATGTCGAAGACCCGCGGGTAGCGCTCGACCTCGTCGACGGTCTCACCCGGCTCGATGTGGATGCAGTCGACCGGGCACGCCCACTCGCAGAGCCCGCAGGCAACGCAGCGCTCCTTGCCGCTGTCGAGAGCGACAAGCACCGGCATCCCACGAAATGCGGCGGGCTTCGGATCTTCCTCTTCCGGCACCATCACGGTGCGGACTTGAGGCTTGCCGACCATCCATCCCCAGAGGTTGCGAATAAAATGCCTACTCGTGACTCTCAGGCCGCGCAGCGTCGCCGCCACGCCCAGCGCTCCGGTCGATCGGCGAACGGCCTCCCGGTCGACCTGGGTCACCCGTGCCGCCATTTTCAGGCCTCCCCGTTCGCGGCGGCGCCGGCGTTGCGGCCACCGGCACCGAGAACGAGGTGCGAGAGCCCCGCGTAGGTCGCCACGCCCGCGGCAATCTGATCGAACACCTGTGCCGGTTCGAAGGCCGCCACAGCGCCACCGGCCAGAGCCGACGCCAGGCGCGCGAAGAGTTCGCCATCGACGACGACACCCTCGGGTGGCGTGACCGCCCCTCCGATCCGTTGCACGCGGCCCGCGTGATTGGTGAAGGTGCCGCTCTTCTCGGCCCAGGTCGCGCCCGGCAATACGATAGTTGCCGCTGCCGTCAGGTACGAGGGTTGAACGTCCTGCACGACAAGCACTTCGAGAGCCGCAGCAACCTTGGCGGCCCGCTCGCCGCCGATCACTTCCTCGAGATCCCGGCTGCCCACCACCCAGAGCGCCCGGATCTCGCCGGCTTCCACGGCCGCTGCGATCCCCGCGAGATCGTGACCGCCCTCGCCCGGCACGAGTCCCATGTCGCGTGCGCCGCGCGCGTTGGCGGCTTTCTCCGCCTTGACGAGGAACGCATCGCTCGTGCCGAGCGGTACTGCAAGGTCCAGGTGTGGAGTCTGCACTTCGTCGCGCGCGACGGCGGCGAGCCGGAAGCATTCCTCGTTGGTGAGATGTGCCGAGCCGACGATGGCGATCGCTCCCGCGCCGTGCGTCGCGCGTACTTGCCGTAGCGCCTCTGCGGCGGCATCCAGCGCATTCTGGAGGCTGACCTCGCGCTGCTCGCCATCGATACGAACCCGTGCCGCACGGATCCGATCAGCCGCCCCGACGAAGCCGTAACCCAGGCGCCCGGCATCGCACATCCAGGTGTCGTTGACCGCGTCGTTGCGACGCGGCGTGAGACGCTGGATCTCGTTCCGCCACGTGCCGATTTCGATGTTGCAGCCGTTGGCGCAGCCGGCGCACACGCTCGCGGTCGTATCGAGGAACCAGACCCGCCGCTTGTGGTGGAAATCGGCCGAGAGCAACGCGCCGACAGGGCAGATGTCGGCGACGTTGACCGAGTAGGGGTTGTCCAGCGGACGGCTCTCGAGGGTGCCGATGTGCGAGGTGTCGCCGATCCCGAACACGCGCAGCTCGTCGGTTTGCGTGATCTCCTGCGTGAAGCGGACGCAGCGCCGGCAGAGGATGCAGCGCTCCTGGTCGAAGACGACCCGCGGCCCGATCGGGTGGCGCTTCAAACCCTTGCGCCGCGGGCTCTCGGTGCGGGCGTGGTGGCTGCCGTGGGCAAAGGAATAATCCTGGAGGTGACACTCGCCCGCCTGGTCGCAGATCGGACAATCGAGCGGGTGATTAACGAGCAAAAGCTCCATCACGCCACGTCGGGCATCGGCGACCTCGTCGCCGCGCGTGTCGACCACCAGTCCCTCGGTGCAGGGCGTATTGCACGCGATCGCCAGTTTTTTCTGTCCCTGGATCTGCACCTGGCACATCCGGCAACTGCCATCGATCGAGAGCTTGGGGTGGTAGCAGTAGTGGGGGATCTGGATGCCGTGGTCGAGCGCCACCTGCAGCAGCGGCGCCCCCGGCTCGGCCTCGATCTCGCGGCCGTCGATGACGACACGGACCGTGGCGGGCTTTTCGTCGGGCCCGCCCGCCTCAGTCACGATGCGGCTCCACGTTGCCGGAAGCCAGGCGCACGGCGGCACCGCCGACGTACTGTGCCGCCGATACGCTGCCGTGGATGTTCTCGACCGGCTGGTTCGTTCGCTCGCGCTGGATTCTCTCCTGAAGCTTCAAGAGTCCGTCGATCACAGCCTCGGGGCGCGGCGGACAACCCGGCACGTAGATATCGACGGGAACGATCGTGTCGATGCCCTGCACCACCGCGTAGTTGTCGTAAGGACCGCCGCTGTTGGTGCAGTTGCCGAACGAGAGCACCCATTTGGGATCCGCCATCTGCTCCCACACCCGGCGCAGGATCGGCGCCTGCCGGTGTGTGATGGTTCCCACGACGAGGAGCAGATCGGACTGGCGCGGCGTAAAGCGTGGCAGTGTCAGACCGAAGCGATCGGTGTCGTAGCGCGGACCGGTGACCGACATGTATTCCATGCCGCAACAGGCGGTCACGAAGGGATACTGGAAGAAGGCGAATTTCCGCGCCCAGGCCAGTGCATCCTGGTAGCGGGACGTAAAGAAGGAGTCCCGCAGATCCGCGCCACCAGGCCGTGCATCGGCCCCGAGCAGCACCTGCCGCCGTTCCATCGCCATCCCCCGACGTTCCCCTTCCGGGCGGCCCTTTAACGAGAGTCCTGCGGACCTGCCAGACGTTGCGCCTCATCTCGTCGCGTCGTCGCAGCGGCGGGGCCCGGCGGCGCGGGCTTTGTCACCAGCACGCGCCGATGCTCCCGCACGAGCACGACCGGCGGCGGATCGAGAATCTCGGTGAGGCCTGCGAGTTCGTCGTTGCCGGTCGCCAGAAAGACCGGCGTCGGCGAAGCCCAGAGGGCGAGGAGTCTCTCCCGTCCGTGCCAGAACCAGTCGTCGCGATCGGGCGTCCACGCCTCCGAGGGCCGGAGCTCGCCGAAGTTGTCGATCAACACGACCCGTCTCCCAGCGTAGAAGCCGAGGCTCTGCATGAAGCGTTCGTAGGCGACCACCGCGGCGTCGGGCGAGGCCTGCGCACGAATCGCGAGGCCCATGGCCCGACTGGTCTTGCCCACACTGCGACCCACCGTGACCGCGAGCAGCACGAGCCCCATCGTCACGACGAGTCCGCGCAGCGCAGCGGCACCACCGTCGGTCGCGGTCCGCGCCAGACGGCGCACGAGCCAGCCCCCCACCGTGGCCGCACTGCCGCAGGCCAGCGTCGCGCGCGAGACCGCCCACACATCTGCGGCGTCGAATAGAGCCCCGAGGACATTCCACTCCGCAAACAGGAGTCCGAGGCCGCCTGTGCCCGAGGCGAGCAGGCCCAACACAACCATCCCGCCACCGATCGAGCCGAGCGGCCCGCGCAGGCCATCGCCAAAGCGCAGGACCCGGTCGAGCCAGATCCCGGCCAGCAATGCTGCAGGCGGAAAGGCCGGCAGGACATAGGGCGCGAGCTTCGACGAAGCGAGGCCGAAGAAGCCGATGACCGTCAAGGACCAGAGGCCGAGAAAGCGAACCAGCGGCTCGCCCCGGACACTGCGGAACGCGGCCCGACCCGCAGGCGACAACGCAAGGCCCGCCGCCAGCGCCGTCCACGGCAACGGCCCGGCCGCAAGCACCGGCAGGTAGTACCACGGGCCCTCGCGGTGGCCGACACCCGCCATGTAGCGGCCAAAATGCTCTCGTATGAAAAAAAATTCCAGAAAGTCGGGATTGGCCTGTGCCACGCGCACGAACCAGGGCACGGTCAGGACGAGAAACACGGCGATCGGGCTGGGGCGCAGAAAGAGGCGCGCGGTCCGCCAGTCCCGTTCGAGCGCGAGCCAGAGGAGTGCGGTGAGTCCGGGCACCGCGAGAGCGACCAGTCCCTTGGCCAGCACGCCCAGCGCACAGGCCGCCGTCGCGACCAGTACCCAGGCGCGTCGCTTCTCGTCGGGTGCTGTCGCCGCGAGCCAGGTCGCCGCCAGTGTCGCGGTCCACAGAAGGGTCAACAGACCGTCGATCACGAGCGTCTGGCCGATCACAAAAAAGAGGGGCGACGTGGCAAGAATGGCCGCCCCCAGCGCGCCTGCCCGCGCACTCACCTCCCGGCGCCCGAGCAGCCACACGATGGCGACGGTCAAGATTGCGGCGCAGGCGGGCACCAGCCTGGCCACGCCCTCGCTCACGCCAAGGATGGAAAAACAGCTCGCCACCAACCAGTAGAGAAGCGGCGGTTTCTCGAAGTAACTGGCGCCGTTCAGGCGCGGCGTCACCCAGTCGCCACTCAGCAGCATCTCCAGCGGGATCGCCGCGTAGCGACCCTCGTCGGGATCCTGCAACGGGTAGCCGGCAATCCCCAGCGTGTAGAGCGCGATCAGTCCGAGCGCGCCGCAAAGGGTCAGGACATTCATTCGCTTCATGTCGAAGCCGCCACGCTCACCAGGCCACCCCGACCGGGGAGCCGCCCACGCCGCAGCTCGACTTCGGGCAAGGCCACGTCGGTGAGTCGAGCTGCGACATCCTCGAGCGTCACGACGGGCAGACGCGGCACGACACGGGCGAGCAAGCAGTCGAGGTGCGCGGCACAGGGGCCCCCTTCGATCTCGGCGTGGATCGTGTGGACATTGAGCCCGTCCCAGTGAATCCACTGGCCATAGCGCTCGGCGAGTGCCGCCGGGTCGCGGCCCTGCCGGCCGAGGACTTCGTCGAGGGTCGGCAAGGTGGTGGGGATCTCGGGCACGCGGGCGACGTAATCGGCACAGACCGGGCGACAGGGTCGCTCCCCGCGCGAATCGCTGCGGTAGGCAAAGCCCGCCGCATCGACTGCGCGCAGACTCGAAGCGCTACACTGCCAGCCCGGCGCGGCGACGCCGCGCGGCGGGACGCCCATGATGTCGGCAAAGAGACGTCGTGCAGCGTCGATTTCGCGGCTGACGTGTTCGGGCGCCATCGAGACGAGGTGATCGTGCCAGCGGACGTGATCCCAGCCGTGCACCCCAACCTCGTGGCCGGCGCTGGCGATCTCGCGCAGGCTCGCGGGGAGCGATCCCGCGATCGCTTTCGCAGGCAGCAAGGTCCCGGCGAGCATGGTGCGCCAGGGGTACATCGAGGGCGCGCGGCTGCGGATCATCTTGGTGAGGAAGCCGCGCTGGCGGAACGCGCGCAGCGCCGCCACGCCACTGCGGTCGGGCCCCATGGCGATGAAGAACGAGGCACGAACACCGTGGCGGTCAAGCAGCCGCAGGAGTCGCGGCACGCCGTGAGCGAGGCCCTCGAAGGTGTCGACATCGACCTTGAGGGCGAAGCACGCTAGGGCCGCGCTCCCTGCGTCGCCCCGCTCAGGCGCCGGGAGAAGACTCCCACCCGGCGCGCGTCGGCCCGGCGAGTTCATGCGCCCTTGACCCGGGAGACGTCTGGAGCGACCGCGCTGTGAGCAAGCGATTTCGCCGGCGAGGGTTCACCGAGTTGCTCGCCCGCACGAACCCCATTCTCGACCCACCACTGGGCACCGGCGAGCGGTGCATCGCCTCGGCCGGCAAGCGCACAGAGTTCGAGCGCGCCCTCGCCCGTCGCGACCAGAACCCGCCCGTCGATCAGGCGCAGCTCTCCCGGCCGGCTGCCCGTCCATGCCGGATGGGTCTCGGCTGCCCACAGCGGCAAGGTCGAGCCACGGAACCCGGTGAACGCGCCCGGCCACGGATGGGTGACCGCCCGCACCAGATTACGGATCGACTCGGCCGGCGCAGCCCAGTCGACCCGGCCATCGGCCGGCCCTCGCCCACCGAAGTAGCTCGCCTGAGTGTGGTCCTGGGGGATCCGCGGTGCTGTCCGATCGACCAGTCGCGGATGGATCTCGCGCAGCAGCGAACGCCCGGCCGCAGCGAGCTGCCGGGTCAGCCCGAGTGCCGTTTGGGCGCGGCCAATCGGCACCCGACGCTGCGCCACGATGTCGCCGTGGTCGGGCTTCTCGTCCATGTGATGGAGCGTGACACCGGTCTCGCTCTCGCCCTTGACCAGCACCCAATTCACCGGGCAGCGGCCGCGGTAGCGGGGCAAGAGCGAACCATGCAGGTTGAGTGCTGCGTAGCGCGCAGATTCAAGGACGGGACGGGAGAGCATGCTGCGGAAATAGACGGAGAGCAACAGATCGGGCGCGAGCGCTGCGAGCTGCTCCTGGACCGCGGGGCCGTTCACATCGTCGGGCACCCGCACCGGGATTCCCGCGTCGCGCGCCCGTGCCGCGACCGAGGGAAACCAGATGTTCTCGCCCGGCGAATCGTCATGCGTCACCACCAGCGCGACATCCGACTCCATCGCCAGCAGTTCTTCCAGCGCGGCATGGCCGACGGCCCCGTAGGCGAAGAGGACGCTACGCACGCGCGACCACCGGCGCTGGCACCTCGACTCCACCGCGCGTCACGCGCCGGATCCGGAAGAGGGGCCGCCGCCGAACCTCCGCATAGATCCGGCCAACATATTCGCCGACCAGCCCCACCGCGAGGAGCAGCACGCCCTGCACCGCGAAGAGAATCGCGAAGAGAGTAAAGACGCCTTCGCTCTCCGGGCCGACCACGAGCCGCCGCAGGAAGAGAAACACGGCGAACGCCGTACCGAGCACGGCCACCGCCACGCCGAGCAGAGAGACGAGTTGGATTGGCAAGAGCGAATATCCGGTGATCAGGTCGAGACCGAGTCGCATCAGCTTGAGCGGCGAGTAGCGCGAGCTGCCCTCTTTCCGTTCGCGATGCTGCACCGGAATCTCGATCGGATCAGCCGCGATGGTCATCGCCAGCGCCGGCACAAAGGCCGCCTGCTCCGCGAGGGCGATCACTTCCAGAACCACGTCGCGCCGGTAGCCGCGCAACATGCAGCCGTAGTCGCGCATGCCCGCGCCGAGGCTCGCTCGGGTGACAACATTGACGGCCTCCGAGATGCGGCGGCGGAGCCAACCGTCGAGCCGGCGCTCGCGGAAAGTCCCGACGAGATCGTGACCACGGCGCAATTCGGCGAGCAGGAGCGGAATCTCCTCGGGTGGATTCTGGAGGTCGGCGTCGAGGGTGACCACGTAATCGCCCCGCGTCACGGTGAAGCCCGCGAGAACCGCCGCGTGCTGGCCCGAGTTCCGGACCAGCTCGACCACCGCGACCTCGGGATGCGCGCTCGCCAACGCCCGCATGATCTCGACCGATCGATCCTTCGAGCCGTCGTCGACCAGCACCAGCTCGAAGGCAATACCCTCCAGCGCCTGGACCACGGCGGCATGAAGCCGTGGGAGATTCGCCTCCTCGTTGAACACCGGGACGACGACCGAGAGTTCGATGCTGCCGCTCGCCGCGTCGAGCGCCCCCGCCGAGGCGAGCCACGCGCCGTCCATCACGCCTCCACCGATGCCGCGGCGCGCACCGCCGTGCCACGCTCTGTCTCGCGCAGAATCCGGTTCAGGATCTCGACCACGCGCTCGACATCCGTGCTCTCCATGTCGGGGAAGAGCGGCAGCGTGAGAATGCGCCGATGCGCGTCGGTCGCCACGGGCAGTGCCGAAGCCGCCGGCACGAAGGGCCGGTAGAGCGACTGCAGATGAAGCGGCACGAAATGCACCCCGGCGCCGATGCCGGCCTCGCGCAAGCGACCGACCAGTTCATCGCGCTCGATCCGCAGCCGCTCGATTTCGACCCGGACGACCATCAGGTGCCAGGCGTGGCGGTGCCGGGCGTCCGGTAGCGCCAGCGGCGCCACGCCCGCGACGTCGGCGAGTCGGTCGAGGTAAAGCGCTGCCCGCTCGGCCCGGCGACGGTTCATCTCCTCGAGACGGGTGAGCTGAACCAGGCCGAGCGCCGCCTGAAGATCGCTCATCGCATACTTGAAACCGGCCTCGACGACGTCGTAGGAGGCCGGGCCGCGCCCGGACGAGCGCGCGCCCGGATCCTGGGCAATGCCGTGGTAGCGCAGCCGGGCAGCGCGCGCGGCCACCGCCGGGTCGCGAACGGCGAGTGCCCCGCCCTCGCCCGTGGTCAGATTCTTCGCCGGATGGAACGAGAACATGGTCGCATCGCCGATCGAACCGATCGGCCGGCCCGCATAGGCCGCTCCGAGCGCGTGCGCCGCGTCCTCGACGAGCAAGACTTCGTGTTCGCGCGCGAGACCACAGAGTGCGTCCATGTCGCACGGCGCGCCGCCGAAATGAACCGGCAGGATGCAGCGCGTGCGGGCCCCAACTGCCGCCCGAACCGCCGCCGGATCGAGATTCAGCGTTCTCGCCTCGATGTCGGCAAAGACCGGTGTGGCGCCGACATGCAGGATGACGTTGGCCGTCGAGACCCAGGTCATCGGCGAGGTGATCACCTCGTCGCCGGGGCCGATCCCGAGGGCGGCGAGCGCCAGATGGAGAGCTGCAGTACCCGAACACGTCCCAAGCACCGAGAGACCACCGACCTGCTCGCCAAGGGCGGCTTCGAAGCGCGCCGTGCGCGGCCCGGTGGCGAGCCAGCCCGAGCGCAAGCAGGCCTCGACCTCGGCGACTTCGGCATCGGTAATCGAGGGTCTGGCGTAGGGGAGCATCGGTGAGGTCGTTGTCGTGTAGCACGACCCCCCGCGCCGGGTAGCGCCGCTGGTGCGAGCACGTCCCCCCCTTGCCATGATGACGCGTCGTGTTAGGCGGGAGGCAGGAGGACCGTCAATGGAAACCACGCAAACGACCCACGAAGCCAACCGCTGGACACCGCTCACGGATGCCGTGGCACAAGCGCGCGAACTGCGCGGCCGCGCCGAGCGATTGGTCGAGGACACCGCCGCAACACTGCGCGCGCAATCCGAGGCCGCGCTCCACGCAGCGCAGACGCGCTCGGAGGCCACCGTCAAGCGAGTGCGCGAGAACCTGGCCGACGCCCAGCGGGTCGCTCTCGCCCAGGCCGATCAGCTCAGTCGCCTGCCCGAGCTTCTGCGCAAGCAGATCGCCGTGCTTGACCAGACCTGGACCACCGCCATCGAGCGGACCGCCCAGCGCCTGCAGATCGCGACCCACAGCGATCTCGACGGCCTCACCCGCAAGGTGGCGACGCTCGAGCGCAAGCTCAGCGAACTCACGCGCTCGACCCAGGCTGCCTGAGAAGCCGCACGCTGACGTGTCGGCCGGAGCTCCGCCCAGCGGAGGCCCGGCCGACGCGACGCCCCGGGCGCCCGCCAGGACCCGCGGGGTGATCTCCTCAGGGGACAAGATCGCTGCCCCCTGGCGTCACCTCTCGAAACCCCGCCACTGGCTTGCCGCGCGACGAGATTCAGCCCCCCGGGGCCAAGGCGCTGGTCGCGCGTTCAGCACCCGCCGCTGGATCGCGGGGCGACGAGATTCAGCCGCCCGCTTCAGGCGGCAGCAGACGATTCGCCGCCGCTCTTGGCCTTGGCCTTGCCGGGCTTCTTGTCGGGCTTCTTCTCGGTCGAGCTGGTGTCGGTGCTGGCCGAACTCTTCTCCGATGAGATCGAGCCGCCGTCCGTGCTGCCGGAGGTCTCGGCCTTCGCCGCCTCAGCAGAGCCGGGCTTCTGGCCGCCACGGCCGTAGTCGGTGATGTACCAGCCGCTGCCCTTCAACTGGAACGCCGTGCTGGACATCAACTTGGTGACCTTCGCCTTGCAGGTTGGGCACTTACGGAGCGGACCCTCAGTGATCTTCTGCATGACGTCGAAGTCCCCGCATTTGGGGCAGCGATATTCGTAGATCGGCATGGCGATCGGCTCCTGGTCGGGCGGGAACTTAGGCCTCAGAACCCGCTTTGTCCACCAAGCCCCACCCCGATCTGGAAGAGCGAACGAACGAGGAAGGCCTGCAGGAACTGGATCGCGAGGAGGAGAATCAAGGGGCTGAAGTCCATGCCCCCGAAGACCAGGGGCAGCGTCCGGCGCAAACGCGTCAGCACCGGCTCGGTCGCGCCGTAGAGGAAGCGGACGATCGGGTTGTAGGGATCGGCTCGCACCCAGCTCACCACCACGGCACCGATGACGACGTAGAAATAGATCTGCAGGAGGGCCTGCAGAAGCTGGGCAAACGCGGTGACGAAGTTGGCGACGATGAACAAATGATCCTCCTTGCTCTCAGTGGCCCGAGAGTTCCCGTGAGCGCCGCGCTGCGGCCTCGACCGCGGCCCGAACCGCCGCCGCGAATCCTCCCGCGGCCAGCGCCTCGAGTCCCGCCTGAGTCGTGCCGCCGGGCGAAGTCACCATGGCGCGCAGCTCGCCGGCCGTACGCTCGCCCTCCTGCCAGAGAATCCCGGAGCCGACCAACGTGGCACGAACCAACTCCACGGCCAGATCCGGCGGCAAGCCCACCCCCTCGGCCGCCCCGATGAACGCTTCGGCCCAGGCGAAAACGAAGCCCGGACCGCTGCCGCTCACCGCCGTGACGGCATCGAGCAAGCCCTCGTCGGCGACCACCCAGGCCTGGCCCACGGCCGCGAAGATCTCGCGCGCCCGCTCGGCATCGCCCAACGTGGCCCTGGCGCCGGCGACCAGAACGGTTGCGCCGCGCCCGACAAGCGCCGGAGTGTTGGGCATCGCCCGCACCAGTCGCGCCCTCTCCCCGAGCGAACGCGCGAGAGTCCTAAGCGTGATGCCGGCCGCGATGGAGACGACGAGGTGTTCTCCCGCGGGGAGTACACGGGCCAGCTCGGGCAGAAGAGCCGGCATCGCTTGTGGCTTGACCGCCAGAACGAGCACGTCGGTCGCCGCCACGAGCGCTTCGAGATCGGGGAGAATCGCGCCACCGGTCTCGGCAGCAAAGCGCTCCGCTGCCGCGGCCAGAGGATCGATCGCAAAAACGGCCACCGCCCCTTCGGGCCCAGCCCGGCGCAGGCCGCCCGCCAGCGCGCATGCCATGTTGCCGCCCCCAACGAACCCGATGCGCATCAACCCTCCGCACTTTCCGCTCGCCGACCCGCGCCGCGTCGGCCGAAGATAGCCGTACCGATCCGCACGAGGGTCGCCCCCTCGGCGACGGCGAGAGCATAGTCTCCGCTCATTCCCATCGACAACTCGGGGAGCGGGCCGAGGCCACACTCGCAGAGGCAGTCGCGCAGCTCGCGCAAAGCGACAAAGGTCTGGCGAGTCTCGGCTGGTGGCGCGCCGGCACGGCCGATGGTCATGAGGCCACGCAGCGACAAGCCCGGCCGCTGTCGCAGCCGCTCGACCAGCCCCGGCAGATCGCCCGGTGTCACGCCTGCCTTGGCCGCGTCGCCGGCGACGTTGACCTGAACCAGCACCTCGAGCGGGCCCTCTGCTGCCCGGAGCAGCGCCTCGGCCACGGCCTCGCGATCGATCGTGTGGATCAGATCGAAAGCGCGCGCCGCGCCGCCTGATTTATTGGTTTGAAGGGGCCCGATCAGGTGCCAGCGCAGGCGATGCTCGGGGTCACACCTAGCCCGCCTCGCCTCGCCCTCGCGGACGTAATTCTCGCCGAGATCGGCGGCACCGGCGAGGGTCGCCGCATTTACCCGGGCGTCGGACTGGCCCTTGCTCACGGCCACGAGCCGGACGTCGCCTGGGGTGCGGCCACTGGCCACGGCGAGACCGCAGATCTCGTCGCGCACCGCGCGCCAGCGCGGCGCGACGGCCTCGGGCGGCAGCTCACCTTCGGGCATGGGCACGCCCGCCGCGCGGGAGAGCCGAGCCGTGAACTCGAGCGGCAGGCCAATCACGTTGCTGATCTCGCCCTCCACTCCGGCGACGAAAGCCCCGCCCCGGCCCTGCAGTGCGTAGGCTCCGGCCTTGTCGAGCGGTTCCGTGGTTGCGGCGTAGGCCGCGATCTCGGCGTCTGTCATAGGCCGGAACCGTACATTACTTGACGCCACGCCGCTGGCGCGGACCGAGCCGTCGCGGACCCAGCTCACCCCGGTCAGCACCTCGTGGGTCCGGCCCTGGAGCGCGCTCAGCATCGCACTGGCCGCGCGCTCGTCTCCGGGTTTACCCAGAATCCGGTCGCCCAGCACCACGACCGTGTCGGCACCGAGGACCCATTCGCCGGGATGCTCGCGCGACACCGCGCAAGCTTTCTCGCGCGCGAGGCGCTCGACATGGGCCCGTGGATTCTCGCCGGGAAGTGCGGTCTCGTCGAGATCCGCGGGCCGGATCGTGTAGGGCCACACCACACGCGCAAGCAGGTCCCTGCGCCGTGGCGACGCCGACGCCAGCACCACGCCGGCCATCAGGCCTCCCCCCGGAGGTCGACGATCACCGGCGCGTGATCCGAGGGCGTCCGCCCCTCGCGCTTCTTGCGGTAGTCGCGATCGACCCAGGCTCGTTCGACCCGGCCACGCAGAACTTCGTCAACCAGCACAAAATCGATACGCAGGCCGTGGCCGCGATGCAGTGCCCCGTCGCGATAGTCCCACCAGGAAAAGCCGGGCTCGTCGGGGTGGAGCAACCGCCACGCGTCGACGAGACCGATCTCATGGAGAGCGGCGATCGCACTCCTCTCCGCCTCGGTATGGAAGATCTGTCCGTGGAAGGCGGCCTCGTTCCAACTGTCGATGGCGCTCGGGCAGACGTTGAAGTCGCCCAGAACCACGCGCGGCGCGACGCCAACGGCGCGCCGCGCAAAATGTTCGCGCAAGGCGGCGAGCCACGCGAGCTTCAGCGGGTAGTCGGGGTGATCGAGCGTCTTGCCGTTGGGCACGTAGACGCTCGTGAACTCGAGACCCGCCGTGGCTGCCGTGATCAGACGCGCGCCCTGAGCCTCGCGCCCCGGCAGGCCGCATTCGATCCCCTCGATGGCATGTCGCGACAGGATCGCCACGCCGTTCCACGCCTTCTGGCTATGGAGAGCCATCTGGTAGCCCGCGGCCTCGAAAGCAGCGGCGGGAAAGCCCGCGGCCTCCGCCTTGATCTCCTGCAGGCCGACGACATCCGGCGCGCGTTCGGCGAGCCACTCGAGGACGTGGTCGAGCCGGGCCCGGATGCCGTTGACGTTCCAGCTCGCAACACGCACCCGCGCTGCGTCGTGGATCGCGACGCGCCGCGCAAGTGGAATCGCGGTTTCCCTCACAAAACGGGGATGCTAGCGGGCACTCGCTCGTCGTTCCCATTCGACGTCGGAAGGAAGACCCGCGCATGAGTGGAATCCGCGCGTTCGGCGCCTACATCCCGTTGACTCGCTTGCCGCTGGCCCTGATCTCGGGTCGGCCGGCCAAGGACGGCGGCCCAGAGAAAGCGATCGCGAGCGACGACGAAGACGCGATCACCATGGCGGTCGCGGCCGCCATCGATTGCCTGGGCTCGATCGACCGCGACGAGGTCGATGCCGTCCTCTTCGCCTCGACCAGCTATCCGCTGCGCGAGAAGCAGGGCGCGGCGGTGATCGCCAAGGCGCTCGATCTGCGCCGCGAAGTGCATTCGGCCGACCTCTCCGGGTCCTTGCGCTGCGGCCTGACCGCGCTCGAATGGGCGCATGACGCCGTCGCCAGTGGCCGCGCGCGCAACGTGCTGGTGCTGGCGAGCGATTGCCGCATGGGTGCGCCACGCGGCGCACTCGAGGCGAATTTCGGCGACGCCGCGGCTGCCTTTCTCGTCGGCGCCGGCGATGGCATTGCCACGCTGCGCGGCAGTCAGGCGATCTCGAACGAGATGCAGGACCTGTGGCGACTCGAGGGCGAGGATTTCACCCATTCCTGGGAGGACCGCTTCGCGATCCAGGAGGGTTACACGCCCAACATGATCGAGGCGCTGCGGGCGCTCTTCGCGCGCAGCGGGCTCGAGCCCGGACAGGTGAGCCGTGCGGCCCTCTTCACCCCCGACGCGCGGGCCAGCGCCTCTCTCCTGCGCCCGCTCGGGCTCAAACCCGAACAACTGCAGGATCCGCTCTTTGGCCGCGTCGGCAACGCCGGCGCGGCGTTCGCGCCGCTGCTGCTCGTCGCGGCACTGGAGAAAGCACGCGCCGGCGAGTTGCTGCTGGTGGCCGGCTACGGCGACGGTGCGCACGCGATGGCTTTCGAAGTGCTCCCGGGGATCGCCCAGTTGCCGCCGCGCCGTGGCGTAGCGGGGCATCTCGATCGACGCCGCCCCTTGCGCTCCTACGACGCCTACCTGCGCGGCAGACGCCTCGACGCCCGCGAATGGCCGGCGGGCGGTGACGTCGGCCTCTCGGCCACGATCCGCTTCCGCGAGCGTGACGCCGACATCTCGTTCGTGGGAGCTGCGTGCACGGCCTGCGGGCTGGTCCACTTTCCGCGCCCGCGCGTTTGTTACGGCTGCCGCGCCAAGGACCAGTGGCGGCCGCACCGGCTCTCGGGCTCCGTGGGCCGCGTGCTCTCCTACACCTTCGACTACTTCTTCCCCGCGGCCGAGCCGCCAACCATCATGACCATCACCGAGGTCGACGGCTGCCGGGTGAACATCCAGCTCGTCGATGTGCGCGCCGAGGACGTCCGCCTGGACCTCCCGGTCGAGTACGTTTTCCGCAAGATTCACGACGCCGGCGGCAAGGCCAACTATTTCTGGAAAGCCCGACCCGTCGCGCAGGGAGAAATCGCATGAGCGAGTCGATCCGGGACAAGGTCGCGGTCGTCGGCGTCGGTTGCTGCAAGTTCGGCGAGAACTGGGACCGCTCGCGCGAGGACATGATCGTCGATGCGGTCTACGAGGCCTACGAGGACGCCGGCATCGAGGACGCCCCGCGACAGATCGACGCCGTCTTCTGCGGCGCGGTCTACCCGCGCGATGGCAGCTCGGAAGTGGCCGAGGCGCTCAAGCTCTTCGGCAAGCCGATCAGCATGGTGTCCGACTACTGCCACACCGGCACCGACGCTTTCCGCTTCGGGGCTTTCTCGGTCGCCGCGGGCGTCTACGACACCGTCCTGGTGGTGGGTTTCGACAAGCCCAAGGATCGCGGCGTCTCCGGCCCCTCGATCAACTTCGACCGCGTGCGCGGGCTGCCCTCCACCCCGGCCGGTTGGTTTTCGCTCTGTGCGGCGCGCTACTTCGAGACCTACGGCGCCGGCCGCGAGGACCTCGCCCGCATCGCCGTCAAGAATCATCACAACGGCACGCTCGCGCCCAAGTCGATGCTCAAGCGCGAAATCACTGTCGAGGACGCGCTGAACGCGCGCATGATCTCGTGGCCCTTTGGCCTCTATGACTGCGCCGCGCAGTCCGACGGCGCTGCGGCGGCCATCCTGACCCGCGCCTCGGGAGCCCGCTCCTTCCGCGACGACCCGGTGCTGGTCAAAGCGGTGACCATCGCGGTCAGCGAGCATCCGCAGCGCGACCCGAACTTCGATTTCCTCGGCTGGAAGCCGACCCAGTACGCGGCCAAGGCGGCCTACGCCATGGCGGGGATCAGCGACCCCTTCCGCGAACTCGACGTCTGTCAGGTGCACGATTGCTTCACGTTGACCGAGCTCCTGACCTACGAGGACCTCGGCCTGTGCCCGCGCGGCAGCGCCCGCGAGCATATCGCGAGCGGCACCTTCCAGATCGGCGGCGAACTGCCGGTCAACACCGATGGCGGACTGAAGACCTTCGGCCATCCCACCGGCGCCACCGGGGTGCGCATGATCTACGAGAACACCCTCCAGCTCCAGGGACGCGCCGGCCCGCGTCAGGTTCCGAATGCCCGGCTGGCGCTCAGCCACAACATCGGCGGCCCGCCCACCACCTGCGGCATCGCGATCCTCGGGCGCGACTGAGAACGCCCGCGGCCGAACGATGCCGAGGACACGCGGCAGCGCGTCCTCGGACGGAAACGACGGAGCACGCCCCGCGCCGACGATGGCGACGGAGTGATGATTGACGCGCGGTAGCACGATCCCCGGGCGGGCACGACGGGGCGCCCGCGCCCGACACAGGCGCTGTGGCTCAGGCCAGGCGCCGCAGATCCTCGGCCCGCACCTCGTGACGGAGGGGCTGGCCCGCCACGAAGCGCTCGATCTCGTCGACGACGAGCGCGCCGAGTCGCGCCACCTCCGCGCCCATCGCCCCCGCGATATGCGGCGTGAGGAAGATGCCCTCGGTCGCGTAGAGGGCGGATTCACGGGTCGGTGGCTCGGGCTCGACCGTGTCGAGCACGGCATCGATGCGCCCGCTCGCCACCTCGCGGACAAGCGCCTCTTCATCGACCAGAGCGCCGCGCGCCGTGTTGATCAGCGTGGCCCCGGAGCGCATCAGTGCGAGTTCGCGCGGGCCGATCATGCCGCGGGTCGAGTCGAGCAGCGGCGCGTGCAGGCTCACGACCTCGCAAGCGGCGAGCAGGTCTTGCAGACTCGCCAGACGCACGCCGAGAGCTGTGGCCTCAGCCTGATCGAGAAACGGGTCCGTCACCCAGACCTCTATTTCGAAAGGGCGCAAGAGTTCGATCAGGCAGCGGCCGACACGCGAGGCGCCCACGAGACCGACGCGGCGCCTGCGATTGCCGATCCACGGCATCTCAAAGGCCGCCGAACGCGCTTCCCGGCGGTAGATCTCGCGCAATCGAAAAGCACGCTTGTTGGCGAGCAGGATCGCCGCCAATGCGAACTCGGCCACCGGCACGGCGTTGGCGGCCGCCGCCGAGACCACGCGGATCCCGCGCGTAAAGGCCTCGGGCGGCACGGTGAAGCGGATGGTCCCCGCGGCGTGCGCGATCAGGCCGAGGCGGGGTGCCCGCGCGAGGACTGCGGCATCGAGGAACGGACACATCCAGCCGGTGACGAGAATCTCCGCCCGCGTGAGGATCCCGCTCGCCCGCGCTTCGCTGAGATCCGCGAGTGGGCGGGGGTCGAGGATCTCCGCGACAGCGGCGAGCCGCGCCAACTCGCCGGACTCGAACACTGCGGCCTCGAGGCCCGGAGCCATCGCGAAGGCCAAGGCCGGATGCCGCGACGAGGCCACGACATCCCCCCAACCACAGGCCAGCGGCGCGAGCCAGCACCATAGGCTCGAAGGAGGACACGGTGCGGCCTCGTCACGGCGTCGGACTGCCGCGCGACGCGCCCGCCGGCACCACACGCGCGAAGCGGGGCACGGCGCGACCGCGACGGGCCAGTCCCGCCGGATGGCGGCACAACGGGGTCAGAGCCGGTGTGCTTGAACCCGCCCCACAGCGTCCCCCGAGGAGGTCGAATGCAGGCGCACAGCGGATTGGTGATGCCGTCCCCGGCGGGTAAGACGACCAGCGAGAAGGATGCAACAAATGACAGCGGACAAACCCTCGGTCGATGAGGTCAACCTCTCGAACCCTGAACTCTGGATTGGCCCACTCGCGGCGAGAGAGGCCGCGTTTGCCACGCTGCGCCGAGAGCGGCCGGTCTCCTTTCACAGGGAGCTGGACTACGGCCCCCTGCCCCCCGGCCCGGGCTACTGGGCATTGACCCGCTACGCCGACATCCTCGAGGCGAGCCGCCAGCCCGAGATCTTCTGTTCAGGCCTCGGCTCGAACATCGCCGACCTGCCGATCCCCTTCGTCGAGTTCTTCGGCTCGATGATCAACATGGACGACCCGCGCCACGCGCGTCTGCGGCGGATCGTCTCGCGGGGTTTCACGCCCCGCATGTTGGCGCAGGTGGATGCGGACGTGCAGCGGGTCGCCACGCGTGTCGTGGACGACATCAGCGAACGCGGTGGCTGTGATTTTGTCACCGACGTCGCAGCCGCACTCCCGCTCGAAGTCATCTGCAACATGATGGGTATCGCGCCGAGCGACCACCGTTTCGTCTTCGACCGCACCAACGTCATCCTCGGTGCCGGCGATCCCGAGTACGTCTCCGACCCGGCCCAGATCATCCCCGCCCTGCTGCAGGCCGGTGCCGACCTGGCCGAGCTGATGCGTGCGCTCGCCACCGAGCGCGAACGCGATCCACGAGACGATCTGACCTCGGCCCTGCTGCACGCCGAGGTCGATGGCGAAAAGCTCGACTACCAGGAATTGGCGTCATTCTTCGTGCTTCTCGTGGTCGCCGGCAACGAGACCACGCGCAACGCCATCGCGCATGGCCTGCTGGCCCTGCACGAGCATCCCACAGAGCGCGCCATCTGGCAGGCCGACTTCGACGCTGTCGCACCGACCGCCGTCGAGGAGATCGTCCGCTGGGCGACCCCCGTGATTCATTTCCGGCGCACCGCAACCCGCGACACCACCATCGGCGGCCAGGCCATCGCCGCCGGTGACAAGGTGGTGCTCTGGTACTCCTCGGCCAACCGGGACGAGGCCGTCTTCCCCGATCCCTACCGCTTCGACGTCCGCCGCAAGCCCAACGAGCACGTCGGCTTCGGCGGCCCCGGACCCCATTTCTGTCTCGGCGCGCATCTCGCCCGGCGCGAGATCACGGTGATGTTCCGCGAACTCATGCAACGCCTGCCCGACATCGCCGT
>SXGT01564296.1_pt1 | contig 60935 bp, 51 predicted proteins | sample 3176221 | NCBI WGS metagenome assembly SXGT01 (sample SAMN11356862, study PRJNA531348) | freshwater metagenome | isolation source: freshwater sample F1-120 | place: China: Fuxian Lake, Yuxi | collected 2017-12-25 | reverse complement strand
GGAAGTTAAGCTCTCCAGGGCCGATGGTACTGCCAGGGAAACCTGGTGGGAGAGTAGGTCGCCGCCGGAGTCACATTCGAACGCCCCGAGGACCAAAAGTCCTCGGGGCGTTCGTCTTTAAGCCCCAAGATCCGCGCGGACATCACCCGCCAAGCGCGCTGGCTTGCAACGCTGGTCAGCTTGCACGATAACCGGTGCGCTCGGGCCCCGCTGGGAGTCCGGCCGCTGTTCAAATCTGGGGCGCGATCTCCAGACCCGTGCCGCCCGGCTGGGAGCCGGGCCGCTATCCATGCCTGGGGAGCCCCCCCAAGCCCCCCGTGCCGCCCGGCTGGGAGCCGGGTCGCAAAACACGGAGTGATGCATGCCTCAGCCGTACTACATACTCGAGCTCCGCTACACAGACGGATCGAGCGAGCGACACGAGATCCGCGACAGCAAACGGATCCTCGGCCGGTCGAAGATCAAGGCCGACCTGCAAGTGTCGGACGCAAAGGTCTCCGGCGCGCACGCTGAGATGCGCTTCGACGGCGGCGAGCTGACGGTACGCGACCTCAACAGCACCAACGGCACCCACTTCCACGGCACCCGCATGCAGGGCGACTTCCAGTTGCTGCCCGGTGAGTCGTGTAAGGTCGGTGACGCCACGGTGGCCCTGATCGCCATCGAAGGGGTCGAGCAAGACGGCGCGAAGACCATGGTCGGCGCCCCGGTGTGGTCCGAGGGCGAGGACTCAACAAGAGCGCTCGACCCGGCTGCCTTGGCGGCCATTCAGCGCGGCGACTCGGAGCCTGCGCCAGCCCCGGTGCCAGCCCCGGCGCGTCCAGCCCCCGCGAAGCCTCCGCCGCCCGCCTCGCAGGCAAACGACTGGTCTGCGGCGTACTCCTCGTCTGAGGACAACACGCCCGCCGGTGGAGCGCCTCTTCCCCCAGCCCCGATGCGCCCGAAGATCGCGTCCGCACAGCCGGCGCCCGCGCGCTCGGCCGTCGTGAAGGCCCCCGCGATGGAGGAGGACAACACCATCGCGCCGCCGCGAAGGGGCTTGCGCTGGCTGCTGGTGGCGCTGGCTTTCCTGGTGTCGCTCGCCACGATGGGCTTCTGCGCATTGATGAGCTACGCCTACGTCCTGAACAAGGAGGCGAACGGGTTCGTCGCCACTGCAGATGGCGAGGTCGCGAAGCTTCAGCGACAGGTCGTGGACGCCGAGACATCCGGCGCAGTGTCGCCCGAGGGAGCGACCAACCTCAACGGCTGGATCGACTTCTATCAGAAGTACCGCGGCGCCGTCGTACGGGTCGGGTGGGGCCTCCTGGGCATTGGGGGGCTGTCCTTCTTCCTGCTCATCGGTGGCTTCCTCAGGGGAACCGGCCTCAGCTGGGTGGTGGGAGCGCTCGGCGTCGTTGGAGGCGGGGCGCTCATCGGCCTCACCCCTCAGTTCGACTTCAGCCTGGTCACGGCGTTCCTCCCCGCGGACGCGAAGTGGCTCGAGCACTTCGTGCAGCCGCAGACGGTCGCCGGCATGGCCACCGCGGCTTTCGGCCTCCAGCTCCTTCTTGCGCTCGGCGCGAACGTGCTGGGCAGGCGAGCTCGGCAGCTCGAAGAGCTCATCTAGTTCAGGAGCGAGCGCTCCTCGGCAAACCGAGCCCCCGCGACCCCGGCTCAAAGCCGGCGCCCTCAGCGCCAGCGAATTCGGTGGGGATCGCGAACCAACTGAAAGTGCGAGGTCGGGCCGTCGTAGATGAGCTCGAAGTGGCGGAGGAAGTCGCGGCCCAACAGGCCCACGTAGCCCTCATCGCGGACGGGTCGCGGCATGCCCACGATGTCCTCCACGAAGCGTACGTTCCTCGCGCGCCCGATGTCGTCGTGCATTCGGAGCCCCACGGTCAGCCGGAATACCGGCCGTTCGTGTGGGCGCTGATCCACACCGATGACCTCCTGGAACCGATGCGGCGCGAAGCCGAGCTCCAGGCAGATGTTCTCGTCCACCAGAGTGAAAGCGGCCCCGGTGTCGATCAGCATCCGACGGCAGGGAAACGCCGAAGGGACTCGGTCTTCCATTCCGAGGTAGTCGGTTTCATGGCCCAGCTGGACGTCGACGAGTGCGCCGCCGTGGAGCAGACCCTCGGGCGCAGGCGGACAGTGAACGTGTAGTCGCAGAGCCATCAGGCGAGGGCGGGCGGCGAAACGCCGGGGGCACTATCCAAAGACGACACCCGCGGTGGCGGGCGTGGCCCGCCGTGGAACGACCCGGTCCACGACCTGACCGCCCGTGGGTCCGAAGCATCGAATGCCCGCTCGGTAGGCCTCTTCCATCGAGTCGTGCACGGAGCGAACGGCGCCGTCTTTGAAGACCACCCATTGACCCGCATGGCTCTCGAGCAACGCGGGCAAGGCGTCCCGAAACCGGCGCGTCTCGGCGAGAACCCGAGACATGAGGTCGGAGGCGGTGCTGAGAGACACGGGCGGCATAGGTCCTCCTTCGGAGCCCACGATTGCACGTCGGACGGCCGGGTGGCCGAGGGCGACGGTGCGCTGCGTGACTTGCGGTCGGACTCCCAGCCCGACCGCGCGGCGTTCTGGGGGGTGGCCCCCCCCGGGAGCGAATCATAGCCCAGTCGGAGCGGAGGCCCAACACATCACAGTATGTGGTCACTCAGGTGCGGATGTTCAGGGGAAAGGCGGAGCGGCCGGGAACAAGAAGCGTGCGCAGTGGGCGAAGCGCGCACGCCAGGCGGCCTCGTTGTGGCGGTGGCCATGGCCGATCACCGAGTGGAGGCTGGACGCCGGGGGGACCAACGCCGGCTCCCACGCGATATGAGGTACGGCGCCCGGGGCGGTCCCGAGGGGCAGGTCCGAGGGAGGCGTGCTGGAGTTGGCGTCGGTGTCCCAGCTCGCGTTGTTGGGCCACCCCTTTCGAATCAACGCATTGCGTGTCCAGTCGGTGAGCGCCCAGCCGTCGGCGCTGTACGACGTGGTCCCGTCCTCGTGGGTGTCGCCTGCGTCGAGATAGATGATCAGCTGACTCTGTGATGGACCTCCGCCGGCCTCGATGAGCTCGCGCATCGAGGGGCCGCTGGCCTCGCCCACCGCGCTTTCGCCGACCCAGAAGGCGCCTGAGAAGGACGCGGCGCGGCCGAAGACCCCGGGGTGCGCCCAGGCGGTGTAGAGCGAGATGATCCCGCCGAGCGACGAACCCCCCACTGCGGTCGCGGCGGGGTCGGGCTTCGTTCGGAGCTCCGCGTCGATGAGCGGCTTCAGCGTCGCTGCCAGGAACTGGGCATAGAGGGCGGCCTTCGGGACCGACGGTCCACCGCGAGTCTCGATGGGCGCGTAGGTGTATTCGGAAAGGCGGTCCTCCGTGTCCACGGCCACCACGATCAACGGCGCGACGCGACCCGCGGCGATCTCCTGGTCCAGCGTGACCTCGACGTCCCACGAGCCGAACGGCGCATTGGGGTTGGCGAAGACGTTGAAGCCGTCCTGTAGGTAGAGGACGGGGAAACGGGCCTCCGGGGAGGTGAAGTACGGGGCCGGGAGGTAGACGTACGCTGATCGCGTGTTTCCGAGCTCGGGCGAGGCGATCCCCTGGAGCCACCGAAGGCGGCCGTGGTCGTGGGGCGTGAGGGCGTTGTCGAAGCCGAAGCCGCCGAACAGGACGTACGGGTTGCTGATATCCGGGGCCCACTCCTGGTCGATCTTCAGCTTGTAAGGCGTGGGCACGTCCACGGGGGGGACGAGGCCGGCGAACCACTCGGGAGCGGCGCTCGCCAGCTTCAGTTGCACCGCCCCGGCGTCAGTCCACCCCGAGAACTCACCGAGCACCGCGACGGAGCTGGCTCCCGGCGCGCGGGTGGCGACGAGGCAGCCGTCGGAGTCGCACACTGGACCATCCCATTGACCAACCAGCTGGTGGGCGGCCTCGAGGTCAGCCCCCATGAGCACAGCGAGCTGCTCATCGGCGCTTGCGGGTGTGGCCGGGCCTTGAGTGTCCGTTGCGACGTCGGTCGGCTCCGACAGGGAGTCGCCGCCAACGTCCCAGGTCACGGCGTCTGACACCGGGCCGAGGTCCGACTCGCTCGCGTCGAGGGCGCTAAGGTCGTCCCAGTCAGGGCCGCCGTCGCCGAGGGGGGAGGCTGAATCGGGCGGGAAGGCTGAATCGGGCGACGGAGTGAAGGCGCTGGAGTCAGCCCCCGGGTCGGCGTCTGCGTGCACGATGTCGTCTGACGGCACAGGGGCCGTCGGTGCTTGGCGGGCCGTTGGGCTGCAAGCGTGGAGGACCACCGCCAGAACGAGGGCGCCAAAAGCGGGCCCCCCGGCTCGGCCGCCCCGGGGGGGGGAGGTCGGCCCCCGGGAGCCCTCCGCGTCGCTCGGATGATGGAAGTTCGGTCGTTTCACGGGCAGCCTCGCGCGCGTATGCTGACACCCTTGCGCGCACGAAGCACCATCGCAATCGCCGCTTCCGCGTCGGCCACGCGGCCCAGCCGTGGGGCTGACGACCCCGCGCCATCGAAGTCCAACGCAGACTCTGGTGAGGCAGGCGCGGCGCGAGGCGGCCACGAGGCAGTGGTCACGGTGACCGGCATCTTGGACGAGCACACTGACTGGCGGGAGCTCTCTGGCCTCCAGGCCGCTTCGATCACGCTCGACCTCGAGGGTGTACGCCGGATCACGTCGTATGGCGTGCAGGGGTTCATGGCCGCGTGCCGCCTGCTGCCGCCGACGACCCGGGTCCAGTGGATCCGCGCGAGCGTGCCCATGGTGTTGCAGCTTGGGATGATCGCCAACTTCGCGGGGCGCGCGGTCGTGCGCACGTACCTGGCGCCGTATTGGTGCCCTTCCTGTCGGGAGGAACGCGCGATCGAGCTGGACGGCGGCGTGGCGCTGGCGGCGGCCCCACCGGCTCTGTGTGAGCGATGCGGCGGCCGACTGGAGTTCGAGGACGCCTCAGCGGACTACTTCGCGTGGACGCTGGAAGGGCACGCGACTAGCCCTTAAACGCCGAGAGGCGGGTTTCCCCGCCTCACGGCTAGCCTAGCACGGTCTCGATGCTCGGTTGGAGGGCCTGGCGCGGGCCTCGCCGAGTCGAGGCGGTACTAGATCTTGCCCAGCAGCATGAAGCTGATGAGCAGCGAGTAGATCACGAGCGACTCGATGAGCGCCAGGCCGAGGATCATCGGCGTGAAGATCTTGTCGGCGGCGCCGGGGTTGCGCGCGATGCCCTCGAGGGCCGCGGCCGCGGTCTTGCCCTGGCCGAGCGCGCCACCGAAGGCGGCGATGCCGAGGCCGAAGCCGATGGCGAGGCCGATGTAGGCCTTCGTGGTGAACTCATTGTCACCAGCCGGGGGGGGCGCCTGAAGAGTGGCGGCCGAGGACACCGTGGACGCCGCCTCGGTGGCGGGCGCGTTGGCGAAAGCCACCGACCCGAAGAAGCAGAGGGCCATGAGGGACAGGGCGGCGAGCGAGAGCACCTTGCGGAACGTGGTCATCGAAGAATCCTCCGTAGTGGAATCGAAGCCCGCGTGGGTGCGGGCGGTGAGGGGTCAGTGCGCCGGGTGAGCAGAGTCGTTGTGGCCGTGGTCGCCCTCGTGGTGCTCTACCGCGAGGGCGATGTAGACCATGGAGAGCAGGCAGAACACCAGGGTCTGAACAACGCAGACCAGGGTGCCCAGGACCATGATGGGGATTGGGACGAGCGGGATGGCGAAGCCGAGGAAGACCCCAAGCACCATGTGATCTCCGAACATGTTGCCCATGAGCCGGATCGCAAGGGAGGCGGGCCGAGCCAGGTGGCTCACGACCTCGATCAAGAACATAAGGAGCATGAGCGGGAGCCAGACGAGGCCCCGCATGGGGCCGAAGAAGTGGCCGAAGTACGCGCCGAAGCCGTTCGCCTTGACCCCGTAGACGTGCGTCGTGATGAAGACGACGAGCGCCATCGGGAGGGTGGTGTTGAGGTTGTCTGTGGAGCCCACGAAGCCCGGAACGAGCCCAATGAGGTTGGACATGGCGATGTAAGTAGCGAGCGAGAAGATGAGCGGGAAGAAGTAGCGGGCCTTCTCTCGTCCCATGGTGTCGGTCATGGTGCGGTAGAGCCACTCGCCCGCGAGCTCGAAGACGGTGAAGAGACCGAAGCTTCGCTCCGGCAAGACCGCTTCGTCGCCCTGCCGGCTGAACTTGGTTGCTAGCTTGGACGCGATGCCCAGCGCGAGCACGAAGACCAGGACGCCGATGAAGACGTGCATGGTGCGCGACGGCATCGCTTCGCCCTTGAGCCAGGTCTTGCCCCACATCGCTCGGACGTTGTCGACCAGATGAGGCGCGAACTGGGTGAGGACGTTCCAGTGATCCTCGCTGGCCACGGCCGCCGCCGGATGACCCGTGGCAGCGGCGTCACCGCCGGAGGCGAACGCCGCGGTCCCGCAGAAGATCCCAATCAACACGAAAGCCGCCAGGGCGCGCGCCCAAGGGATCCGTGCGAGCTTGCCAGCACCGCTGCGAAGGGTTGCGATCATCCGATTTCCTGTTCTCCGGGATTGTGGGCAGGAGAGCCAAGGTTCGACCACAGGCTAGCCACGACGAGCGCGAGCATCAGCGCCGAGAAGCCAACGAGGAACCCGGGAGCGTGGAGCTGGAAGACCCAGAGGAGCAGGGCGACGAGGCCGAGCATACCGCCGAGCTTCAGTGCGATGAGGCCGCCATAGACGGCCCGCCCACCATCACCGCGTGATGCGAGCCGACCCATGAGCCATGCCATGATCATGATGTTGGCGAGGCCCAACGCGTTGCCGACGAGCGCGGCTACCAGGCCATCGGTGGACCAGATGCTCCAAGCCACGAGGCACGAAGCCATCAGCAGCACCGCATCGACCACCAACACCGATTTCTTGAACGCGTCCTGGATCACTCTGTCTCGCCTACTCCGCGTCCTCGGGGCGCTTGGGCCCGGCATCGCCTGGCGACGCCGTGGCCGAGGCCCGTGTGGCCCTGCGCGCCTCGCGCCAAAGAGCCTTGAACCCCGCCCCGATTCCAACCAAAACCCAGCCTGCCGTAAGCCAGGGCTGGGTCCCGAAACGCGCATCCATCCAAGAGCCGATCCAGTACCCAATCGCGATGGCCACCGCCATCTCAATCCCGATGCTTGCCGCCCCCGCAGAGGCGAGCGAGCCCCGAGGGCGATCAGCGCGTGGTACTGGCTCCGGAATCGGTCGAACTCATCGTAACCAATGAAGGTTCTGCACGTGCTCCGGTCCCCGGAGCGGGCGCGTAGCTAACATGGTGGACGGGTGGCGTCAACGGTCTTGGGTCGGGAATCTCGGGGAGGCGCAGCACGGGGCGGAGGTCAGGGCGACGGGGGGCGCAGGCATTCAGGAAGCGCGTGCATGCGTGCGCGCGCCCAGTCCGGCGTGCCGCTCACGCGCGCGAGGTCTTCATGGTGGCCGTGCGCGGGGTGGTGCCTAGGCCCCAGGGCGAGCCGGCGGCGGCTCACTCGCGCGGCGGGTTCCGCGGAACGGTCGGGAAGGCGAGGACTCCTCGGGTCCTGCTCACCTCGTCGAGGTACCCGGCGAGGCGCTCCCGGGCGCCGGCGTAAAAGCGCTCGAAGGCCAAGCCCACGCCGCCCGGGTCGCCCGGAGACGCTTGTCGCACGTGCTTCACGATCCCGATCGCGCGGATCGCCTCTGGGATCTCAGGGAGGCGCACGTCCACCACGACGATGGCCCCCTCGGTCAGCTCGGTGCAGCCCTGAACCAACGCGCCGCCACACGTAATGTTTCGCGTCAGCGTCGGGGCGAGGTCCGGCGGGTCCACGAACTCGACGGGGAGGTAGGCCTCCTTGCGCGCCTGGACCCGTCGCTCGTCCGCGGCGGGAGCCTCCGCTGGCGCAGGGCGCGGGGTCGCCACGACTCCGCTCTGGCGGGCGCAGTGGTCTGCGAAGAAGGCCTTGTACTCCGCTGTGACGTCCATCAGCCGGATCCCCATCTCGTAGACGGCATCCGGGTTGACCCCGTCGACGATGCGGCTCCACCGGACCTGGCCCTCGACCGACAGCAGGGTCGCCCCGCCGCCGCCCTCGACGGTGACGGTCACCGTGGTGCCGGGGGGATACACGACTCGCGTGTACACACCGAGGCCACCCAGGCTCAGGTTATGGACGAGACCCCGGTTGAGAGCCTGACGAGTGCCGATACGGACGAGGACGCGTCCACCGACGCGCTCGTGCCCTCGACGTTCGTCACTGCCCACCGGGGCCTGGCGATTGGCGATGTCTTGCAGGGTTTGGGCGTTCATGCTCGGCTCTTCGGGTCGAGCGAGCCGCCACGTAAGGGCCAAATTTCGCGGATCTCAAACTCGGCGACCAGAGCGCCTCCTGAGCACCTCGCGAGCGGAGAAATTCACCGGAGCGCGAGAGCGCGGAGATGAACCGGGCCGGGGAGCTCTGCTGCCCCGGCCCCAACACGAGTTCTTTCGAAGCGCCGATCGGCAGCGCTGGCCGTTCTCAGTACCGCTCGTCGGGTCCGCCCGGCTGCCGGTCCAACGCTGACACGGGCACCCACGGGATCCGTTGCTCCGCCGCTAGACGCCGGAGCTCCGCATAGAGCTCTGGTGTAGCGCCATCCCGCCGTCGCAGGACGCGGAGGGTCGTGAGCAACCCGGGCAGCAGACGCCGATCATGGACCCCGAGACGGAGCGGGCGGCGTCCGCGCTTGGCTCGGCTGAGCAGCTGGACCAGTCCTCGGAATACAAGCCTCTGGCGCACCGGCAGGTGCATCCGCGAGCCCATCGGCGCCATCCAATCCTCTAGCGCCGTCGCGGGGTCGTCCGACTCCTGGTTCAGGAAACGCTCCGCAACCGGCCAGAACAGGAGGCTGAGCACGTACTCCCGCGGTAGGCCCCCATGAGCGCGCACGGTGCGATCCATGGCGTCGAGGTGCCGAAAGTACGCCGGGCCATGCTCGCCGATAGCGGCGGCGAGCTCCGGCATCACCCTAGCCAGGACTCTCCGCTCCGCCATGAGCGCAACCGCCGTGGAGGCATGGCCCGACTCGGCGATTCGATAGAGCTCCTCAGTCACGCGAGCCACCGGGCACTTGGCTAGGTCGGCCGACACGGACGCCATCGCCTCGCGGGTCCGCTCGTCGATGGAGAAGCCGAGCCGAGCCGCGAACTTCACGGCCCGCAGGATGCGGACTGGGTCCTCGCGGAACCGCTGGACTGGGTCGCCGATAGTCCTGAGGACACGCCGATCGATGTCTGCGCGTCCCCCGACGTGGTCGATGACTTGGCGCTCGGCCGGATCGTAGAAGAGGCCGTTGATCGTGAAGTCGCGCGACCGCGCGTCCTCCTCCGGCCGGCCGAAGACGTTGGCCCTACGAATGAAGCCGTCGTCGTCCGCGGAGTGTTCGTCCGGCTCGCATTCCTCGTCGCCGCTTCCGCGGAACGTCGAGACTTCCAGGATCTTTGGGCCGATGTGGACGTGCACCAGGCGGAAGCGGCGCCCGATGAGACGTGAGTTGCGGAAGAGCCTTCGCACCTGGCTGGGAGTGGCCGCCGTGCCGATGTCGAAGTCTTTGGGCGAGCGGCCGAGGAGCGCGTCGCGCACGCACCCGCCGACGAGGTAGGTGGCGAAGCCGGCGTCGTGGAGGCGTCGACAGATGTCGAGAGCGTCAGCGTCGAGGGCCGAGTGAGGGAGATCTAAACCCGATAGGGACGGCATCGGCGCGGCATATTAGTCGGGAGCGACTCGGGGTCAACCGAAACACCGAGGGGAGGGGTTCGCGGGTCAGCGCCGTCCGGCGACCATCCCCAACCTTGCGTCTCGAGTCGTATACGGCTACCGTCCCGCCAACGCGGCCCGAAAACCAGGTGTCCAACGCAGGCTCTACCGGAGAATAGTACTTGGGGGGCGGTGGCGGCGCAGGGCGTTGAGCCGAGTAGACGCGCGGACGGCGCGACGGGGGAACGGATGTCTCGGAAGAGCGTGTTGATTCTGGCGATGGGCATGGCGCTAGCCGCACCGGCCCTCGCGCAAGAGGCTGTTGCGCCCGACGCAGTGGTGCCCGCGGATTCGTCCGCAGACGCAGCGCCTGCGGACGAGGCCCCGCCCGTGCGCGTCGAGCTTGTCGGTGACGAGTCCAAGACGTACCGAGGTGTCCTTGCGCATGCCGAGTACTGGGTGCCGCTCCCGGAGCAGTGGGAGCTCACGCGCGACGCGCTGCTCGAGCTGCACTTCGCGCACTCGCCAGTGCTCATCGAGCGGCTCTCCACGATGACCGCGTTCGTGAATGGCAACGCGGTCAGCAGCGCCCACCTCGGACCCGACAACGCTCAGGATGGTCGGGTCACCTGGAACATCCCCGTGGCCTACCTCAAGACCGGTGAGAGCAACTACATCGAGCTCGTCGCCAAGATGCGCTCGGACCTCGAGCTCTGCGACGACGTCCACAGCCCAGCGGTCTGGTTCACGATCGAGCGTGCGTCGCGCCTGGTCCTTCGTTACCGGGAGAAGGCCGTCACGCCCAACCTGGCGAAGTTCCCCCACAGCTACCTGCGACCGGAGATTTTTTACTCCGACTCCGAGCGCAAGACGCAGGTCCATACGCTGATAGCCATCCCCAAGAACGCATCCGCTGAAGTGCTGAACGCCGTCGGCGTGGTCTCCGGCCGAATCGGCGCTGACACGTTGCTGCGCTCCGGTGCCCTCGAGGTGGTCCAGATCGCGGACCTCTCCGGTGACATTCGCGAGCGCATCGCTCGCCATAACGTCATCATCGTCGGACCTCCGGAGTTCGTTGAGATCTTCAGAGCCGCCGGTCTCGATGTTCCGACGCTCTCCCAAGAGATGGGTGTGGGCCTCGGGCACCTCTTCGAGTCCCCCAACCCGCTCAATCCCGGTCGCCGAGCGCTCGTCGCGACCGGCGCCGACGACGCTGCCCTTGCCAAGGTCACGGCGGCCCTGTCCCTACCGTTCCTCACCAAGGAGTGGGAGGTGCCCAAGGACGCGCCGCCGATCCGAGCCGTGTCTTTCGCGACGAAGCCGGAGTTCCCTGCGGTCACGCAGGGTGAAGGCAGCGGGACGGTCACGGTGTCACTGGCGGATCTCGGATCCAGCGACTTCACGCAGCGCGGCAAGTTCCACCACTACCTCCGTGTGGCCTTCCCGAACCCCTATGTGGGCCGGATCAAGTCCCCCGCGTTCATTCGGCTCGTCATGGCGCACTCCGAGCTCCTCGTGGCGGCGACGTCCTCGATCCTCGTCAAGATCGACAACCAGCCGGTACGCAGCATCCGTCTTGCCCCTCGGACGGCGAAGTCGCTCGAGGCGGACGTGATCATTCCGGAGGCTCTGCTGAACCGGCGGACCCTGGTGGTCGACCTCGAGTTCTACCTCGACATCGGCGACGCCGACTGCCACTACAACTTCCCGGAGATGGCCTGGATCACGGTGTTCAACTCCTCGTTCGTGGCCTACCCGTTGAGCGACGACCCCACCACGTCCCTTCGCTCTTATCCGTGGGTCGTCGGCAAGGAGGCTAGCCTCAACGGTCTGGTCCTGGCCGTGGCCGACGACCCGTCCGACCAGGCGCTTTCGGTGGTGGCGAACGTGGCAGCTTACCTCGGCAAGCGGGCTCCCAGGATCCTCACCGCCGACGGACGGTCGCGCGTGGAGTGGATCCATCCCTGGGTGCGGCGCATCGGCACGCTCACAGACGCGGAGCTGGCGGAGCGCGACCTCGTCGTGGTGGGCGACTACGCGACCGTGAAGAGCAACGGGCAGGTCCTCGCAGCCATCCCGGAGACCATGTTCGCGGAGTCGGTGACCACCGATAACCTCCGTGCCTACACCGGCGAGGCCTTCCGCGCCGACGCCGGCTGGATCCACCTCGGCAAGTCGCCCTGGAACGCTCGTAGAAATCTGCTGGTCGTGTCCGGCGCCAAGGGCGAGCCGGCGTTCACGCAGGCGGGCGAGTACCTCTGGGTCGACCGGAAGGTCGACCAGCTTGCGGGCTCAGCGGTCCTGGTCGGCGCCAACGGCGCGATGGAGATGGTGTTGTCCTCGGCAGGAGAGGACCGGAAGCCTCAGATGGGCCCCCTCGAGCCCCAGCTCCCGAAGTTCGATCCCGAGCCGACTAGCGTGGTGAAGGCGGAGTCTAGCCCGGGAGTTACCGCTCCAGCGGTCACGGCCCCCGCCGTGGCCTCCGCCGCGCCGGCTATCGCAAGCGACGGCGACACAACCGTGGCGACCATTGTGTTCGTAACACTCGGGCTCCTGCTCGTCATCCTCGTGGCGGTCCGCGTTCGCGACGCCATGCGCCCGCCGCCGAGCGCGTGAGTTCGCGTGTCCGTTTGCCCCGGCAAGCCGTGCGCGCAGCTCGGACAGCCCCAGCGTGAATTCATCGAAGCGCGGGAGCGCGGAGTTGAACCGGGTCGGGCAGCTCTTCCGCCCCGGCCCCAGCGTGACTTCACCGAAGCGCGGGAGCGCGGACGTGAACCGGGCCGGGGACCTCTTCTGCCCCGGCTCCAGTATCGATCGCTGCCGGACGCTGGGGCCGACCGCTCGAGGGTCTGGCGCTCGTCCCCCAGGAATGGGTGTCGACAAAGGGCGCTGGCGCTCGCGCTGGTCCTGGTAACGGGGCTGACCGGCTTCACCGCGCGCGCGTCGGACCCGCTCGACGAGGCCCGGCAAGCGTTGCTGCGAAGGGATCACGAGCTGGCGGTGCGCCTCCTGCGGCCGCTCGTCGAGGCGAATCCAAGCGACGGCTCGATGCGCATGCTTCTCTCCCAGGCGCTCGAGGGTCTGAGCCGCCCCGGTGAAGCGCTCGAGGTCATCGAGCGGACGTTGTCACGAGGCGACGCTGTTGGGCTTCGCCGAGCGGCCGAGCTCGCCCAAGCCGCCGGACGGCCGCGCGACGAGGTCGTGGCGCTCAAGGCCGTCGGTGCCCTCGAGCCGAACAACTCACAGCTGTGGGCCCGCGTCGCCGAGCTGGAGTTCTCCGCGGACAACCCGCGCGAAGGCGCCGCTGCGCTCGATCGTTATCTCGCGCTGGAGCCCCTGGACGCGGCTCGCTGGGACCAGCTGGCGTCGGCACGCCACGCGCTGGGGCACGTTGTGGACGAGGCTGCGGCCCTGGAGCAGCTCAAGTCGCTTACGAATCACGCGTCCGTCCGCGAGCGACTCGGGCTGGCGCTCGAGCGGCGCGGACACACGGAAGCGGCCGCCACGGAGCTCCTGGCAGCTCATGAGCTCGATCGTTCTTCGGGAACTGCCGGCTGGGCCTTCGTCCGCCTGGCCCTGGAGCTCGACCGCCTTGACGACGCCGGCCGGGTGTTGCGCGAGCTGATCGTGCGCCCCGATCCCCTGCCCGTCACGCGCGAGCGCGTCTCCGAGATGTTGGCGGAGTCCGGTGACCTCGACGGAGCTGCGCGGGCGCTGCGGCCTGCCGCAGAGGCCCCCGGCGCAGATCGAGGGCTCTTGATTCGCTACGGCGAGCTGCTCCTTGAAGCCGAGCGCGTTGACGAGGGGGCGCTCGTGCTGGAGCGGGCGCTCGACTCGGCTCCAGCGGACCGCGACGTAGGCTTCGTGCTCGCGCAGGCCTACTTGGCGCAGCAGCGTTACTTCGCGGCGCGTGTGCTGATCGAGCGCGCGGTGCAGGCCCAGCCGGAGCTCCTCGAGGACGCGCTGGAGCTCTGGTTGGACTACGGCGCCGCCGTCCTCGCCACCGGCCCCAGCGTCTTGGGCGAGTACGCCTTCGGCGAGGACTCCAACGGCTACACCAAGCACGGCGCCGTGGTGGGTCTGCGGCACCAGCCGCTCGAGTGGCTCGGGTATCTCGCTGCCTACACCTACGCGTATCACTCGGGGCCGTCGCTCATCGAGGGTCGGGGGCAGTTCACCCTCGAGGCGCATGGTGCGCTCGCTGGTCTCAGCTTCTACGTGGCTCCCCGTAGCTCGCTGCATGTGCTCTTCGCGCCTCGCTCCTACCTGGATGGTCCAGTCTTCGTGGGCACCCGCATCGAGTTTCGCCAGACCGCGCAGCTCCCGCTGGACTTCCGGCTGTGGCTGGAGCGCGAACAGGACGGGTCCACGGTGGACGCCCTCGAAGCCGAGACGGTTCGGTACCGCCTAGCGTCGCGGGCGGAGTTCGAGCTTCTTGGGCAGTGGCGATGGGCGATTGAGGGCGGCTACGACCACATGATTCATACCGAGGTCCCAGACCAGGTGGCGACCGGCACCCGGCTTCGCAACGACGGGGCCTACTGGGAGATCGCCACGGGCGTCGGCTTCGATCTCGCTCCCGTGAGCCTCGAGGTCATGGCTGAGTACGCCGGGCTCTGGTATCGGGACGCGTCCACCGTTAGCGGCTCGCGGATCCCGTACTTCGCGCCCCAGCCGTACCAGACGTTCGGGCTGCCCATCAGCGTGCTCTACGACCCGCACTGGCGAGTGTCGCTCGACCTCGCTTTGGCGCCCCGTTGGCTACTCGAAGACCAGGCGCTGCAATTGGGTTATGGGGCCGGGCTCACGTTCCTGGCCCACCCGCAGCACCGCTTCGAGCTCAGGTACGATCGGACGGACACGCTGGTCGGGTCGGCTACACGGCCGTTCCAGGAGAACGTACTTCGATTCTCCTACACAGGAGCCTTCTGACATGACGACCCTCGCGGCCACACGTCGCCATGTGGCGACCCAGCGTCGACTCGACTCGACGCTCGAGACCATCGGCGGGCTCTTCCTGCTCACTGTGCTCAGCTTGGCCCTGGGGCCTTGGGGTTGGCCAGACGCCCAGCTGCACCCGTACTTCCTCTTGGTGCTCTTCATCGCAGCGCGATACGGGACCATCGACGGCATGGTCGCGGGCGGCATCGCTGCGGGCCTCCTGGTCGCTGCCAAGGCCGATGCCCATCCGGCGGCATTCGGCTCCGCCGGCGCCCTGCTGGACATGGACATGATGCTCGTCCCGTACCTCCTGCTGCTCCTCGGCGCCATGATCGGCGAGGTCAGGCAGGTCGCCGAGGACGAGATCATCGAGCTCGTCCGCAAGAATACGCACCTCCACAGAGACGTCGGGACGTTGAGCGACGAGACCAAAGTCGTCCGCGGCTACAACGAAGACCTGCAGGAGCGCATCGCCTCGTCCACGGGTACTACCGGAGCCTTCTACGAAGCGGCCGCTTCGGTCCAGCGGCTGTCCGAAGAAGAGGCGCTCCCCGCGATCCTCGAGATGGTGCAGCGCTTCGTGGGTGCCGATAAGAGCGCGATCTACATGAAGGGTGGCGAGGGCTGGGAGCTCCGTCACGAGAGGGGCTGGGCCCGGCCGGACGAGTACCCCGCCCACTTCACCGCGCTTCAGCCGTTGCTCACGCGGGCTGGCGAGGGCGAGGTGGTCACCGTGCTCGACGTCGCCGAGGCGCAGGGCAGCGAGGTCGTGATGGCCGCGCCGCTCTTCGCGGAGGACGCGGGCGGACAGCGCCGTGTCCACGCCGCGATCGCCATCATGTCCATGCCGCTGACCTCCCTGAACGCCGGGACGGTGCGAAACATCACCGGGATCTCCGAGTGGGGCTCACAGGTGCTGACGTCGGCGCAGCGCTTCGAGCGAGTCCGCGAACGGGACCCTGCGGACGAGGCCACCGGCACCTACCGGTACGGCTACGCTCTGCGTCGCCTGGACGAGGAGACGGGGCGCTGGCGTCGTTACGGAACGCCCGTCTCCCTCCTCGTTCTCCGCATCCAGAACTTTGAGCGGATTCCCCGGGGCAAGCGCGCGGTGTTTCTCCGAAGGCTGGCGCGGGTGATCCTCAAGAACCTGCGCGCTGTCGATCTGGTGGCGCGCTGGAAGACCCAAGACACCTTCGCGCTCGTGCTGCCCGCGACCAAGGGGCCCGGAGCGCGAGTTCTGGCGGGTCGCCTCGCGCAGCAGTTCTCCACCGACGTGTTGCGAGACGTTCCGGCGGCGGCGGAGATCAGCGTCCGTTTTGGGGTCGCCACGACAGGCGACCACGGCGACAGCCGCGAAGAGCTCGGCCGGCAGGCTGAGCGACTGGAGTACTGATGGCGCGAACGCGTCGACGGCGTCGCCCCTTTCTGCAGGGGCTGCTGACGTTCCTCCTGATCGTCGCGCTCGAGGCGCTGTCGGTGCTGGCGGCGTTCAGCGATCTGGGGATCGGTCCCAAGGTCGACCTGTTGCTCGCGTTCGCGTTCCACCTGGGCGCCGCCACCATGCTCAGCTACGGCTTCTGGGGACCGTGGGAGTACCGCTACGCCGAGGACAAGAACTTCGCCGTCGTCGGCTTCGTTATGGTCCTCGCGGTGCCGGTATACGGCCTGGCCGGCTTCTCGTTGGCGTTCGCAGCCGTGCACTGGCGTCGTCGCTTCGACGTCGGCGGCAAGGGCAACGTCGTCGCCGAGTTCGAGAAGTACATCGCTTTTGAGCCCGGCGCGGGCTCGGAGCTCGATTTCGGCATGCTGTCCGAAGAGCCAGTGCTTCGGGAGCTGGAGCGTCTCGGCAAGGTGGCGCCGCTGGTCGACATCATCAAGGCGGGTGATCCGGAGCTGAAGCGAGGAGCGATCTTCTCGCTCGCGAAGCTACGCCCCCAGGCCGCCGTGAAGATTCTGCGGGAGTCGCTCAAGGACATCGACTCGGAGAGCCAGTTCTTCGTGGCAGGGCAGCTGTCGCGCATCGAGAAGGCCCTCTCCGACCGGATCATCCGCACCCGCCGGCGCCTCGAGCTCAACCCGGGTGACGTCGAGATCAAGGTCGAGCTCATCTGCGCGGGTAAGGACTACATCCAAAGCGGTCTCCTGGACCCCTCCGTGGAGCAGTACTTCCTGCGGCAGTCGTCAGCCCTCGCCGATGAGGTCCTCGCGAAGACGCCCAGCCGCGTGGACGTGTTGCAACATCTCGCCGATCTTCGGCTCAAGGCTCGGGACATCGACCGCTCGGTGCTGGCGTACGCGCGGCTCGTCGAGCTCGATCACGCCAACACGGACGCTTGGGTGGGCCTGGCCCACTGCTACTACGAAAAACGCGACCTCCTCCGACTCGGCGTGGTGCTCGAGGAACTCAAGAGCCGCGGCGAGCTGCCCACCACGCTCCACGACGTCCTGGCGTTCTGGGACCTGGCCCGGCCGGCATAGGGGTAACGAGTGGCCCTCACCGATGTCTGTCTGATCCTCGAGGGGAGCTACCCCTACGTCGTGGGTGGCGTGTCCACCTGGACACACCACCTCATCAAGGCCCTGCCCGACATCAACTTCTCCATCGTGTACGTGGGGGTGTCGAAGCATCAGGTCCAGAAGATGGAGTACCGGCTGCCGGAGAACGTCCGGCAGTTCAACGAGATCTACCTGCTGGACCCCGTCATCATCCGCGGGGCTCGGAGGCACATCAGTCGACAGGCCTGGCGGCACGTCGAGGACTTCGTGCGGCGGCTCGAGGCCGGTGACCCCACCACCTTCAACGAGCTTGCAGAGTCGCTCACGGGCGGCGGGAGCCCTGCGCTCACTCCCTACGACATCCTCTATTCGCGGCGCTTCTGGGACATCATGACCGGCGTCTACCGCCGGAACTTCCCGAACCTCTCGTTCATCGACTTCTTCTGGACCTGCCGCTTCTTGATGTTGCCGCTGTTCCAGCTCTTGTACGCGCCCCTTCCCGAGGCCAAGTGCTACCACGCCACCTGCACGGGTTATGCCGGGCTCCTCGGGGCGCTCGCGCGCCGACGCTACGGCGCGCCCCTCGTGCTCACGGAGCACGGGATTTACACCAAGGAGCGGATGATCGAGATCGCGCAGGCGGCCTACATCTACAACGAGGTGGTGGTCGACTACGTACCGCGCCGGGAGCTCGGGCTACTGCAGAGCCTCTGGATGAGCAAGTTCGAGATGCTCGCGCGGATCTGCTACAGCGAGTCCAACAAGATCATCACGCTGTACGGGGGCAACCAGAAGACCCAGGTTCTCCACGGGGCCCCTGTGGAGAAGTGCGAGATCATCCCAAACGGGATCGATGTCGACCGCTACACGGCCTTGGCAGATGCCGGCGCGATCAAGGACCCGGGCTTCCACGTGGCGTTCGTCGGACGGATCTCGCCGATCAAGGACGTGAAGACGTTCATTCGCGCCGCGCGAATCGTCGTCGACAGGGTCCCGAGCGCGGTCTTCTACCTCCTCGGTACCCCCGACGAAGACGTGGACTACTACGAGGAGTGCCGCGCGCTCGCGGAGCTCCTGGAGCTTGGCACGAGCCTACGCTTCATGGGCAGCGTCGACATGAGCGAGTACTACCCGAAGATGGACCTCGTGGTGCTCACGAGCGTCTCTGAGGCGCAGCCGTTCGTGGTGATCGAGGCCATGGCGGTGGGTGTTCCCTGCGTGGCCACGAACGTCGGCGCCTGCTCCGAGCTACTCTTCGGCGCCTCCGAGGACGATCGCCGACTTGGCTCAGCGGGCCTCGTCACGAACGTGAACTCTCCAGAGGAGACCGGAAGGGCCATCGTCAGCCTGCTCGAGAACTCCGACCTCAGGGCGGGGATGGGGCGCGTCGGGCGCGAGCGGGCCAAGCGCTACTACCAGCGAAAGGACGTCATCGATCGGTATCGCGACGTCTATCGCTCCATGATCGAGGCCTTCGACACCGGCCGCGCGTCCGCGCCGACACGTGCCGTGCCGCGCGCGGCTAGGAGTTAGCCATGGCTGGCATAGGCTTTCGTCTCCGCGAGATCGTCACCCGAAAGACGTTCACCGAGTGGCTGCAGCTCTATCTGTACTCCGCGGTGATCTTCGCGGGCCCTTGGCTCCTCTCCGTCTTGTGTCTCGGGTCGCTCAGCGTCTTCGCCCTGCCGGTCCTGCAGCAGGAGAACGTGGCGCTGTTCACGATCGCGGTCGTGTACTGCTACGCCTTCTCGCTCATCACGACGGGCTTCGTTCAGCTCCCCGTGACGCGCTATGTCGCCGACCGACTGTACGGTCGAGAAGCCAACGCGGTGATTCCGTCGTTCGTGGGCGTCATCATCTTCCTGGCGCCGGTCCAAGCGCTCACGGCCGCGGGCTTCCTCGCCTTCTGCGACCTCCCCATCGCGTTCAAGGTGGCGGCCATGGGGCTCTACGTGGTCATCAGCGTCATCTGGATGGCGATGATCTACCTCACGGCCGCCAAGGACTATAACGCCCTCGTCCTGGGGTTCTTCGTGGGCTACGTGGTCTCGTTCGCCCTGGGCCTTGGGCTCTCGGGCACCTTCGGGGTGTCGGGGACGCTGTCGGGCTTCCTCGCGGGTCAGACCCTGCTCTGCTTCTGGCTCATCTGGCGCATCTTCGAGGAGTTCCCCGGCGATACCTCGTTCAACCTCGACTTCCTGGCGGCGTTTCGCATCTACCCGCACCTAGCGTGGGCGGGCCTCTTCTATTCCGCCGCGATCTGGATCGACAAGGTGATCTTCTGGTTCGGCCCCACCGGGATCCGCGTCCACAGCCTGTTCTACACCCACTTCCCGTATGACTCGGCCATGTTCTTCGCCTACATCACGATCGTCCCAGCGCTGGCCCTCTTCCTCGTACGCGTGGAGACCGACTTCTACCGGACCTACAAGGCGTACTTCGGCGGGATCATCAACAAGGAGCCGCTCGGACGGATCGAAGAGCGACGCCGGCAGATGATCGACACGCTCAAGTCGTCGCTGCTCACCGTGCTCGTCTATCAGGGGGTGCTCACCGTGGGCGTGCTCATCGCCCTGCCTTGGCTCCTCCAGTCCCTCGACATCGATCTACGGCACGTCGCCATCTTTAGGGTGGCCAGCGTTGCGGCCGTGTTCCACGTGCTGCTCCTGGTGCTGCTGGTGATCCTGCTCTACTTCGACTTCCGCCGCGCCGTAATGTGGCTCTGCGTCGCGTTCTTCACGATGAACGCGGTGTTCTCCTTCGCCACCCTGGAGGACCCTGAATCCTACGGCTGGGGTTACCTCGCGGCCGCGGCCATTACGCTGTTGGCCAGCCTGGGGGTGTTGTGGAACCGCCTTCAGAACCTCGAGTTCCTCACCTTCGTGGCGCAGCCGATCTCGGGACAACAGAAGATCGTCATGCGTTGAGGTCAATCCTCGGGCCCCGGCAATTCATGTTGGGGCCGGGGCAGCAGAGCTCCCCCGCCCGCTTCCGCGCTCTCGCGCTCCGGTGAATGTTGGGTCCGGGGCAGCAGAGCTCCCCGGCCCGCTTCCGCGCTCTCGCGCCCCGGTGAATTCGCCTTCGTGGGCCCCTTCGTCCTTGCGAACCGAGCGCTGGAGAATCGTGCCGCAGGCCCCGGCCAACTGCACGTACTGCTTGCAGGTATTCCGCTCTCCGTGATTAATGCGGCCGGACCTGCAAACATGCTGGGCGCGAAGACGAAGGCCCGGGGGAGGATCCGCAGATGGCGCGTGGTTTCAGCTTCGGACTCGTAGGGGCGTGCGTCGCCCTAGGTTGTGCCGAGGAGCCGGTCGTGGTGCAGTCCGGGCCGGCGGTTCACGGGCTGGACCGGCAGACCGTCACGGTCGGCGAGCCTCTGGTCGTCTACGGGTCGCGCTTTCTCAGCCCTGAAGAGGGCCGCACCGAGCTCGTCTTCGAGGGCACCTTCCTCCCGGATGACGGGAGCCCCGCCTTCAACGTGAGCCGCCACGTGGTCGCGCCCCTGTACGACGGCACACTCGTAGAGCCCGGGACGGTCGCGGGTCGGCAGGTCGACACCGGCACCACCTTCCTCCGATGGAATCGCTTTGGGCCCTTCGACGTGCCGTTCGGGCCCGGCAACGTCTCGGGGACGTTCAAGGGCACCGTCACCCCCGTCAACGCCAGTCGCGACGGTCGCATCGAGGAGGGCGCGCCCACGCCGCTCAGCCTCGAGGTCGGTCGATCGGTCATCATCACGGCGCTCACGCCTATCACCGGGGTGGTGCGTGACGGTTCTGGCGCGATTACGTCCGTGGAGACCGCGCCGTGCGCAGGCCCGGCCCTTCGCGGCTTGGGTGGGCTGGGCTACGTGCTCGAGGTCGAGGCGGTCGGCTTCACCCCCACGGCGTTCCGTTACCAGTTCACCAACGTCAACGGCCTCGAGAGCCTCCCCGAGATCGTCCACACCGTCACCGACGCTCGCCGCACCGACGTGGTGGGCGATCCCACCCGCCGCGCGGGTGATCCGGTCATCGTTCTCAATCCGGTCCCCGAGGACGCCGGCTGGGCGATCGCGGCGATCCGGGTCACCGCGGTCGACGAGCGGGGCGACCCGGTCTATGCGGCGCTGCCGCTCACCGTGGTGCGGCCGCTCGGCTACCACTACGACGGCAACCGCGAGCTGGCCGAGTACTACGAGCCCGTCGCCGTGAACGGTCCCTTCATCGGCTCCACCGGCAACGAGATCGAATACACGGAGACGGTGTCGGAGGACCGACAGCAAGGCGTCTCGGTGTCCGTGAGCCGAGAGTGGTCGCAGCAGACCGGCGTCGAGGAGTCGCAGGACTGGTCGCGCGGCGTCTCCGTGGGCTCCTCGTTCTCCACCACGGACGAACACGGGGTCGAGCACTCCGAAGCCCAGAGCAGCTCCGAGACGTTCGGCGAGGACTACAGCACGGGCGGCGACACCAGCGTCGCCGTCGGCACAGAGGACGGCACCGAGTGGTCGTGGAGCGCCGAGAAGGGGACGTCCGCAGAGCAATACGCCGAGGCCATGAAGGAGCTCTCGGGAGAGGCCTCGGTCGAGGTCTCCGGCAGCGTGACGGGGGAGGGCTCACTGCCCGGCATCGCGAAGGCCAGCGCCACGGTGGGCACCACTGTCGGCGCCACCGTGGGCATGTCCACCGGCACCACCACCGGCGAGCGCGTCGGCACCAGCGAGTCGGTCGGCGCATCGATGAGCGGCTCGTCCGGCAGCTCGACCGTCTATGGCTCGACCACGTCCGAGTCCCGCTCGAAGAGCTTCTCGGGCTCGTTCGCGCTCGAGAGCCAGCAGGCGATCTCCAGCTCCACCGCGGTCACCGAGGCAAGCGAGGAGTCGCGGTCGTTCACTGTGGGTGGCTCGGGCTCCGTGTCGGAGGGCTTCAGCAGCGGTCAGGCCGAGTCCTGGGACCAGAGCTGGGTGTCGAGCCGGTCCCACGCCACGTCGGTCTCGCTCAGCGCCAAGCTGCCGAACAAGCGCTGCGCGATGATCTATCGCCAGACCGTGCGTTGGGTCCGCCAAGCTCAGCTCTACAACTACGACCTCTGCGGTGTCCGGTCGCTCATGGGCGAGCTCAGCTACAACGAGTGGACCTGGTCCCCTGAGATCGCCATCGGCCCCAACTGCGACTCCGTTCGCTCGAGTCTCCCGAAAGCCCAGTGCTTCCTGGCCTGCGAGTAGCGGCGCTCGTCGCGCTCATCGCGGCGTGTAGCGGGGCAGAGTCTCCTGTGGTCGTGTCGGCCTGCGCCCGCGACATCGACTGCCCCGCGGACCGACGGTGTCTTGGTGGCACGTGTGTCCCGCTCGCTACCGGCGGCTGCAAGACCGACGCTCAGTGTCCGGCAGGTCACGTCTGCCTATCCAACGGCGCCTGCCAGAAGGCCGAGTGCCAGAAAGACACCGACTGCTGCCCCGCAGAGGGCGCGTCGCAGTGCGGGCGGGTCTGCACCAACAACCTCTGCTATGGCCAGGAGTGCACGGACGGCGCGACGAAGGAGTGCTTCGTCGCCTGCCATCGAGGGCTCAGGACCTGCGAACGCGGCGAGTTCAACGCCTGCGATGCGCCCCCGTTGGGACCCGAGCAATGCGGCAACGGCGCGGACGACGACTGCAACGGAACCACCGACGATGCGTGTCCGGCGTGTGAGGCGGGCACCACTGTGGCGTGCACCACGCCGTGCGGAACCGGAGACATGCAGTGCACCGCCGACGGCCAGCTCGGACCGTGCTCGGCTCCGACGGACTGCACCTGCGGCCCCGGAGAGACCGCCAACCGCGCGTGCGGGCACTGCGGCACCGAGGCCGGCGCCTGCGGTCCCGACGGGACCTTCGTCTACTCGGGGTCCTGCTCCGGAGAGGGTTGCGAGCCTACCAAGGTCGAGTGGCGTGCCTGCGGGGCGTGCGGCAACCAAACCCGGATTTGCGGCATCGACTGCACGTTCGGCGAGTGGTCCGAGTGCAGCCAAGAGGGTGAGTGCGAGCCCGGGACCATGGAGCAACGCGGCTGCACGGGCGCCTGCGGCGTCGAACGGCGGACCTGCGGTGAGGATTGCACGTTCGGCGGCTGGAGCACTTGTGACGTCACCGGCGGCTGCGTCCAGGGGGAGACACAATCGAAGCCGTGCGGGCTATGCGGCACCTCCGTCAGCACGTGTGACTCCGAGTGCCAGTGGGGTCCGTTCGGCGGCTGTCAGGGGGAGGGGGAGTGCACCCCGTTCGCCATAGAGTCCGAGACCTGCGAAGCCTGTGGCGAGCGCACGCGCAAGTGTACCGCCGGCTGCTCGTGGTCCACGTGGAGTGAGTGCAGCGACCAGGGTGACTGCCTCGCGGGCACGTCGCAGGAGGTGCCCTGCGGTCCCGACAGCACCGATGGACCCTGCGAGCAAGGCACGGCCACGCAGGTCTGCGGCCCGGGCTGCTCCTGGGGGGCGCCGGGGGGATGCAAGGGCGCCGTGTACCCGGTCGAGGAGGTCTGCGGGGACGCCATCGACCAGGACTGCGACGGGGCAGACGCCACGCTCCCAGACGATTGGGAGCCGAACGACAGCTGCGCGGCGTGCGCCTTTCTGGGGACGGACCCGGACACGAACCTCTACGCAACCTTCGATCGGCCGGCGGACGTGGCGGACTACTTCTGCTTCAACGCGGTCGACGGCTTTAATGTCATCGGCTTCGGCGAGCGGATCGAGGTGAACCTCATGAACCTCACCTCGGGGCTCGACGCGGACGTCTATCTCTACAAGGGCACGGACGCCTGTAAGGGCGGCGTCTCGAAGGCGCTGGCCAAGTCTGAGCAGTCGGGCACCGCCAACGATCCCATCGTGTGGAGCGAGAGCACCGGCAGCGCCGATGACGGCTTCTACATCGTGGAGGTGCGCAACTACGCCCCGAAGGGAGCGGGTTGTTACAAGGCGTACACCCTCAAGGTGAACGGGCTCAATTGATGGTGTGCCCGAGCGCGCTGACCGGGCTCCTGCTCGCGCTCGCGCCACCTGACGTGGAGCTTGGCGACGCTCGGGTGGTGGACTCGGCGGAGCATGACGGGTGGGCGGTCGTCGCCACCTCTGATGGGCGCGTGATGTGGTCGTGGGGCGAGGGCTGGGACCAGCTGGAGGTCTGCACCGCAGCGCCCGTGCCATCCCCCCCGGAGACTCGTGAGCGCCTCGGTCGCGCCCTCGCGCTGCCTGGTTCGCGAAACTTCGACCTCGTGCCCTACTCCACCCGCTTGCGCGAACTTTGGAGCTTCGAGGACGGGGCGACGGATCTCGACCTCTTCCCCGAGCGCGTCGACGGGCCCGAGCTCGACATCCCGTGGGAGCCGCCGGGCTACGAGGACGCTGGCAGCGGCGGCCTCGAGCTCAGCGAGCCCCGCGCCGGGTGGCGACCTCGCGCGCTGTCGCTGCGCGAAACGGTCGCGGCTGCGGATCCAGACTGTGCCGTGGATCGTGTTGGCGTGGCGGGGGGTGTGCCGGCTTACGGTGTGGACGGCGAGTGCCGCACCGTGCGTGGCGCCTTCGTCGACTGCGACGCGCTCGAGGCCGCCGACTTTGGTCCGGCTCCCCGCGCGTCGGCGCCGGTGACGCCGGGCGTCGAAGCTGCGATCCAGGCGGCTGAGGCGCGCTTCGGCGTCGCTCGCAAGCTCCGCTTGGAGGCGGGGCAGCGGGCCCGTCGCTCGGCCTGGGTGCCGGCTCTGGTCGTGGGAGCCGGCTACGCGGCGTTCGACGCCGAGGCGTCGCTCGACGCCGGGTTCTTGAGCGGCGGTGGCCGGGACGTGGTTCTGCCGGGTGTCCCCGTGGGATCTTCGGGGACATCGTCGGACGCGGACGATCGGATCTACTCCAAGGCACATTCGGCCAGCATCGGTTGGGCGGCGCTCCTGTTGGTGTGGCCGCTCGCGGCGCCGGAGCCGCGCCCCGTGGACGCCGAGGGCGGAGAGGCGCTCGCCGCTGAGGTGCGATGGCTCATGGTAGAGCGTTCGCGGCCACTCGCGCCGGGGGGCCACGCTGCGCTTCACCGCCTCGAGGTGGTGGCCACGTTACACGCCCTGACGGGGCTTTTTCTGGATGAGCTGAGGGCGCTCGAAGCGGCGTCCTGGGAGGTCAGGCGATGAAGACGGCGATCCTCGTGACGATGGGGTGTTTGTTGGCGCATGGCGCCGTGGCCTCGGAGCCTTCGATCGCGGAGATCCAGGTAGCGGCTCTGCGGTCCGCCGGCCTCGATCCGCGCGCCGTCGACGGTATGAGGTCCCGAGCGGGCCTGCGGGCGCTGGCGCCGGAGCTCGAGGTCGCCGGTGGCTTCAGCCGCTCCACGCTCGACGAGAACACGATAAACGACGAGTACAGCCAGACCGCCCCCTGGATCCTGCGGGGGTCATCCGGAGACGCCTGGGAGGTCAACGGCAAGCTCACGTGGAACCTGCCTGAGCTGGTCTTCAACCCGGACGAGCTCGACGCCGCGGCGCTGGTGTCCCTCCAGGAGGCGCGACTCAGGAAGGTGACGCGCGTGTACTTCCAGCGTCGTCGGGCGCTGCTCAACACCACGGCCGCTGACCCCATGGTGCGCGCCCATGCGCAGATCGACGTCGAGGAGCACACGGCCATGCTGGACGCCTTGACGCTCGGGTGGTTCACGCGGGAGGCCGCGCGGCGCGCGGGGCTACCTGTCGGGGTGCCTCAGTGATCTCCGCTCAGAGAGCGCAGTCCCCGGCGCTCCGCACAGGGCTCGTGGTCTACGATCTCGACGGCACCCTCGTGGACTCCGCCGGTCACATCCGCCACACAGTGAACCGCGTTCGCGCGGAGCTGGGCCTGCGCGATCTCACGCTCGAGGACGTGCGCCCTTGTATCGGCGACGGCGCCAGGAGCCTCGTGGCACGGACGCTCTTCGGCCGTGAGCTGCTCTCTGGCGCCCCGGGATACGACGTCGCGACCGGTCGGTCATTCCCCGAGGTGTTCGCGTTGTTCATGGAGCGCTACCTCGAGGACCCGAGCAGCGGCGTCACCGTCATGGACGGCGTCTTCGAGACCCTGGAGGCGCTACACCGGGCCGGCGTGGCGCAGGCGGTGCTCACGAACAAGCCCCACGACGTGACCCAGCCCGTCATCGATGGGCTCGGGCTTCGCCGCTTTACGCCGTTGGCGCTGGGACCGGGCGCGATGCTTCCGGGCCTCGATGGTGAGCTCCCGCCGAAGCCGGATCCCACCGGCCTCCGGTGGTTGCTGCAACGCTACGGGGTGGCGCCGGCGGAGGCGCTGATGGTGGGAGACGGCTCGCAGGACGCTCGGGTAGCCGCGAACGCCGGTGTGCCCGCGTGGTTGATAGGCCAATCTGGCGTGCGCAGCTTTCCGAGCTTTACGGAGCTGGGCGAGGCCCTTCGCGGGCGGATCGCGCAGGAGTCCGGCGGCTGATCCACGGGCCGCGGCGGGGTTGACGCAGCGGCTCGGGGTCTATACATCGGTTCAGTGACGTCCGAGCGGTTCAAGGTGCTCGGCGCGGTGTCCAACCCGCCCAACCCGTTCCTCAACGGGGCGCTCGAGTGGGATGGCCCTCCGCCCGAGGTGGAGCTCCAGGTCTACGACGACGTGTCGCGGACCATCCTCTCGCGAAACGACAGCCCGGACCTCCCGTTCACCTGGAGTCTCAATCCCTACCGCGGCTGCATGCACGCCTGCGCCTATTGCTACGCCCGCCCCACCCACGAGTATCTCGACTTTGGCGCCGGGACCGACTTCGACCGGCGCATCGTGGTGAAGCGGGACGCCCCTGCGCTGCTTCACGACGCGTTCATGAAGCGCAGCTGGACGGGCGAGCTCCTCATGTTCTCTGGCAACACGGACTGTTATCAGCCGCTCGAGGCCACCTATGGGCTCACGCGCGCCTGCCTCGAGGTCTGTCGGGACTTCCACAACCCCGTCGCCATCATCACCAAGTCGTGTCTCATCGAGCGCGACCTCGACGTGCTGGTCGAGCTGAATCGCCGAACGCGGCTCTATGTCACTGTGTCGCTACCCTTCTGGGACGCCGACAACGCGCGCGCAATCGAGCCCTTCGTCCCCACCCCGCGGCGCCGCATCAAGACGATCGCCGCCCTCGCGGAGGCCGGCTTGGACGTCGCGGTCAACGTGGCGCCCATCATCCCAGGGCTCAACGACTCGGACATCCCACGCATCCTAGAAGCGGCTCGAGCGGCCGGGGCCCGGCGCGCCGGGCACACCCTGGTTCGCCTGCCTGGACCCGTGGCCGCGGTGTTCGACGAGCGCCTCCGGAAGGCGCTGCCTCTCCGCGCCGAGAAGGTGCTGCGGCGGATCGCAGAGGCTCGGGAGGAGCCGGGGGCGCACTCCACGTTCCATCGGCGCATGGTCGGCGCGGGGCGGTACTGGGATGCCATCAGCCTCCTCTTTCGGACCACCTGCGCCCGCCTCGGCCTCGCAACGGGCGCCACCGAGATCTTGGTGCCAACGGGCGCCCCCGCCACCTTCCGCCGGCCCGAGCGAGGCCCCAAGCAGCTCTCCTTGTTCGACCCGTGAACGCCTCCCTTTGCGGGTCGAGTTCATGCATGATTGTTCGATGCCTTCTGCCGCTCGCCTCACCTGCACCTCGTTTCGGGGCCAGGTTGCTTACTCTCGGTGCGTCGCCGCACTCCTGACGCTCTGCGTCGTCCTGGCCTGCTCGGAAGAGGAGCTGGCTGGCGGCCCGGACGTGGTGGTGGTGGTCCTGCAAGACACCCGGGGAGGGGGTGACTCGGACGCGCGGCCCGAGGCCCCGGACGCGGACGCCGTGTCGTCACCGCAGGAGGATGTGGTCCTGGCTTGCCCTGGAGGCTTTCAGTGCCCCTGCGAGACGGGAAAAGACTGCGACTCGGACCTCTGCGTCCCAGGCCCGTTTGGCTCCATCTGCTCCGAAGCGTGTATCGAGGAGTGCCCTTCCGGCTTCAGCTGCAAGGCCCTCCCGACCCCGGGCGATCTGATCTACGCCTGCGTGCCCGAGTTCGAGGTGCTCTGCCGGTCTTGCTCCGAGGACGCCGACTGCGGCGGTGAGGCGCTCTGCGTCCTCGACGCGTCCGGTCACCGTCGATGCACTCGGCCCTGCGGGCCTGCCGCGGAGTGTCCTGTGGGCTTCGCGTGCACCGTTGAGGCGGAGGGCAACTACCCGCCCGGGGCGTGCCGGCCGGAGACAGGGGTGTGTCCTTGTAGCGCAGCCCTCCTGGGCGCCATCGACAGCTGCTCGCTGGTGAACGAGCTTGGCAGCTGTCCGGGGATCCGTACGTGCACTGACGAAGGGTGGACCGGCTGCCAGGGTGCGGCCGCGATGGACGAGCTGTGCAACGGCGCCGACGACGACTGCGACGGGGTGATCGACGAGACCTTCGAGGAGGTCGGCAGCAAGTGTGACGGTGAGGATCCCGACAGCTGCGGCAACGGCGTGGCCTTGTGCGCGCCCAGCGGCACCGGGCTCGTGTGCTCCTCCGATGAGGCCTTCCCCGAGGTGTGCGACGGGATCGACAACGACTGCGACGGCACCACCGACCCCGGGTCTTCCGACCTCGACAAGGACTCCACTGCGGACTGCGTGGATCCCGACCCCGACGGCGACGGTTTCACGAGCCCCGCGGACTGCGGTCCGCTAGACGCCGCGGTGTACCCGGAGGCGTCGGAGCTCTGCGACGGCAAGGACTCGGACTGCAACGGGGTGGTCGATGACGGGGCTGCCGACCTGGACGCCGACGGGCAGGCCGACTGTATCGACGTGGACGACGACGGTGACGGCGTCCTCGACACCACGGACAACTGCAAGATCACCCCGAACTCAGGACAGACGGACAGCGATGAGGACGGGCTCGGTGACGCGTGTGACGTGGACACGGACGGCGACGGCAAGGAAGACCCGATCGACGTGTGCCCCAAAGTGCCCGACCCGCTGCAGACCGATACCGACGCGGACGGCGCTGGCGACGCGTGCGACCTGGACGACGACGACGACGGGACCCCTGACGTCACCGATTGCGCGCCGCTCGACGCCACGATCACCATCGGGGCTCCAGAGGTCTGCAACGGGGTCGACGACTCGTGCAACGGGGTGATCGACGAGGGCTTCGCGGACTCCGACGCGGACAAGTACGCCGATTGCGTGGATGACGATGACGATGGTGACGGTGATCCAGACGCCACGGACTGCGCGCCCCTGGACCCCACGGTCGGTGCGCTCAGCGTCGAGTCCTGCAACGGCATCGACGACAACTGCAACACCCTCATCGACGAGACGGACGGCGACCTCGATCTCGACGGGCTCGCCAACTGCGTGGACACGGACGACGACGGCGACGGCGTCGTCGATGGTCAGGACAACTGCCCGATGGTGTCCAACCCGACCCAGAAGGGCTCGGACGGCGATGCCCTCGGCGACGCTTGTGATCCGGATGACGACAACGACGGGGCGCTGGACGGCGACGACTGCGCGCCACTGGACCCCAAGGTGAACGGCAACGCCGCCGAGCTGTGCGACGGGCAGGACAACGACTGCGATGAACAGGTGGACGAAGGGTTCGCCGAGACGGACGGCGACGGAGTGCCGGACTGCCTCGACGAGGACGATGACGAGGACGGTGTCCCCGACATCGCCGACCTCTGCCCCAAGGTGGCCAACCCGGACCAGCTCAACAGCGACACGGACCTGCTCGGGGACGCCTGCGACCCGGACGACGACAACGACAAGGCGCTGGATGGGGCGGACTGCGCCCCCACGAACGGGTCGATCCACCCCGGGGCCGCCGAGGTGTGCGACGGGCTCGACAACAACTGCGCCGGTGGGACGGACGAGGGCTTCCCGGACTCGAACCTCGACGGCGTGCCCGACTGCATCTCGGACGACGACGACAGCGACGGGATCCCGGACTCGGCCGACAACTGCCCCAGCATCGGCAACCTCGACCAGGCCAACCTGGACGGAGACCTCCAGGGCGATATCTGCGACGCCGACGACGACGGCGACGGCTCACTCGACATCCTGGACTGCGCGCCGCGCAACTCGGCCGTGTACCCGGGGGCCCTCGAGGAGTGCAACGGGGTGGACGACGACTGCGACGTCGAGGTGGACGAGGGCTACTTCGATACGGATGGCGACGGCACGGCCGATTGCATCGACGGCGACGACGACAGCGACGGCGTGATCGACTCCCTCGACAACTGCCCTACGAAGTGGAACGTCGGCCAGGACAACTCCGACACGGACCTCCTCGGCGACGCCTGTGATCCCGACGACGACAACGACGGGTCGCCGGACGCGGACGACTGCGAGCCCACCAACCCCGCCATCTCGCCTCTGGCCATCGAGGTCTGCGATGGGCTCGACAACGACTGTGACGCCATCCCCGACGGGGAGTTTCTCGATACGGACGGTGATCGCGAGGCGGACTGCGTCGATTCGGACGACGATGACGACACGGTCCCTGACCTGCTCGACAACTGCCCGCTCGTGGCCAACGCCGATCAAGCCAACCTCGACGGCGACGGCCTCGGCAATGTCTGCGATGACGACGACGACGGCGACGGGAGCCCCGACGCGCTCGACTGCGGGCCTCTGGATGCCCAGGTCTACCCGGGCGCGGAAGAGAAATGCAACGGCAAGGACGACGACTGCGACCTCGTGGTCGACGAGGGAGCCACCGACACCGACGGCGACCTCGTGCCCGACTGCGTCGACCCTGACGATGACGGCGATGGCGTCCCTGATGGGTCCGACGTGTGCCCGTTGACCCCGGACCCCCTGCAGGTGAACACCGACGGCGACGCCAGCGGCGACCTCTGCGACCTCGATGACGACAACGACGGTGACCCGGACCTGGCGGACTGCGCGCCGCTCAACGGCTCCGTGCACCATCAGGCCCCGGAGGCGTGCGATGGCGTGGACAACAACTGCTCCGGGGTCGCAGACGAGCCGTTCTTGGACACAGACAAGGACGTCCTGGCCGACTGCGTCGACCCCGACGACGACAATGACGGGGACCCAGACGGCACGGACTGCGCGCCCACCAACCCGGCGATCAAGAAGGGCGCCACCGAGCTCTGCAACGGCACCGACGAGGACTGCGACGGCACCGTCGACGACGGGACCAACGGCTGTGGCGGGGCGTGCGCTCTCACGCAGGCGCCAGGCGTCGCGTGTGACGGCAACGACCCTGATCTCTGCCTGGACGACAGCGTCGTGTGCACGGGGCTCAACGGCACCACGTGCAGCGCAGGTACGAACAACGCCGAGGCCTGCAACGGGGCCGACGACGACTGCGATGGCGTCATCGACGAAGGATGCGCCTGCGTCGGCAAGACGTTCCTGGGCCGCACCTACACGTTCTGCAACGACTACCGCACCTGGACCGACGCGCGGACCTTCTGTGTGAACCAGGGCGGCCATCTGGCAGCGATTCGCAGCGCGCAGCTAAACACCTTCTTGGTGAACGAGTCTGGCGCGATCGACAGCGCCCACTACTGGTGGGTGGGCGGGAACGACATCACGACTGAAGGGCAGTGGACGTGGGCCGGCGGCGTGGCGTGGACCTACACCAACTGGCAGGGTGGTGAGCCGAACAACGTGAACAACGAAGACTGCCTGCAGCTCTGGCGCTTCACCGGGGGCACCTGGAACGACGGGAACTGCTCACAAGCGCATCACTACATCTGCGAGAAGTAGTCGCGGCGGGGGGCCACCGCCGGAGAGACCGCAGAGCGGGCCCTGAGGAGGCTCTGGCTGGACTCCGCGGCAGCGGGCGAATGCGTAGGTGCTTCGTGACGCGCTCCCCCGGGGCGCTCGGGAGCCCGGCCGGCTCAGCGGCGCGCGCGCGCGTGGCGCGGCACCGGGGCGTGGTGTTCGGCCCACCACGCCTCGAGCGCCTTCCGTGCGAGCAAGGCGCCCTTCAGCCGCCACTGCTCGTTGTTCACCGCCAGCGCGGCGATAGCGATCTCGGGGTTCTTGGCCGGAGCGAAGCCCACCCACCATGAGAACAAGAGGCGCGAGCCGTCGTCGCCCTTGGCGGTGAGGCTGCCGGTCTTCCCGGCGACGTCCACCCCGTCGAGTACCGAGCTTCGGTTTCGGAAGTACGCTCCGGCGGTCCCTATCGTGGTGGTCGTGACCATCATGTCAGCCAGCGCCGACGCGGTCGCGGGCTCGATCACCCGGCCGATGGGCACGGGCGTCGCCTGATAGAGCAGCGTGTCGTCCATCCGGTGCGACGCCACGAGGTGGGGCGTCATCATCAGGCCCTGGTTGCCGATGGCCGCAGCCACGAGCGCGGCGTGCAGTGGCGACATGTGGGTGTTGTAGAACCCGGCGGCCGTTCGGGCGCGCTCGAGGCGCGTGGCGTCGATCGCGTTCACGTGGTCTGCGGCATCTCCCTTCGGCTTGCCGTCGGCCTCGGGCGCCGGATCGGGTGGCAGGTGAGCCTGGCTGGTCTCGACGGCGAGGTCGAAGGGTAGGGCGGCACCGAACCGAAAGGCGCGTGCGTACTTGTCGAGCACCGCGCTCGAGAGGCGCCGGTCCGCGAGCTTGCCGAAGACCTGGTTGGTCGACTTACCGATGGCCACGGCCAGCGACTCGCACTTGGTGTCGCGGAGCGGGTCGTCGATGAGGTTGTCGGCCGTGAGCCCGCGGTGTCCGCCGTGGTAGCAGACCTGCTCCTCCGGGGTCACCTTGCCGTGTTCGAGCAAGGCTGCGCCCGTGATCAGCTTGAAGACGCTGGCGGCGGGCGGGTTCGCCATGACCGGGACCTTGACGAGGCCCGGCTGGGTCGCCGAGTAGCTGACGTAAGCGAGCACCCGGCCCGTCGTGGGCTCGATCGCCACCAGCGCCCCGTAGGGCACGTCGGCCTTCTCCAGCGTCTCGATCGCTGCGGCCTGCACCTTGGGGTCGAGCGAGTATTCCAGCGTGCCCCGCTGCCCAAGGTCCTGGATGAGGCGTTTGCCCGACTTGTCGGGGCGTGCACGGTCGGGGCGGATCATGCCGGCCGGCAGCACGAGGCCTGTCGGGGACTCCTCGAGCGGCTCGGGGTCTACCGGAGGCGCCGCCTTGGGGCGGCCAATGGACGTGGGAAGCGGCGCCGGCTCCCGGTGCTTGGGGGTCTCGCGCCACGCCAACGCTGTAGCAGTGAGCCCGACCAGGAGCCCGAGGGACAGTGAAACGACGAGGCCGCGGCGTTCGAGCATGATCATCCGGAACAACTGGATGGTTGGGGCGCCAAGCGCCACGAGAGGTGGCGAATGTAGGAGCGGCGGGCGCCTCGGGCGAGAAATTCACCGGAGCGCGAGCGCGCGGAGGTGGACCGGGCCGGGGAGGTCTGCTGCCCCGGCCCCAACATGAATTCGCCCCTAGGGCGCGGGTGCAGGCCCGTCGAGGCTCAGCGCCATCTCGAGGTGCCTTCGTAGCTCGATCATCTGCTCTCGCGCGAGGCGCTGGCCCACCCAGGACGACCACAGGAGCCCCGCCGCCATCACGGCAGAAGCGAGCAGGCCCCAGAGGCTCGATGGAGAACCCCCCAGAGAGTGCTGCGAGAACGCGAAGACCGACGAGAAGAAGGCAATGACGCCGAGCGCGAGATACGTGAACGTGTACCCGGTCCACACCGTCGGATGGGGGCTGAACCGTCCGATCACGCGAGTGATCCCTGCGCCGTCAGCGTCGTCCCGCGTCTCGAGGTCGAGGACGAGCCACGGGGACCAGAAGTGCCGATGCTCCTGCTTGAACGCCACGACGAGATGAGCGGCTCGGTGAGCCGTTCCGCCGCCGTGGGGAGAGCGTGACCAGCGGACCTCGTAAGCGGGCCCGACCAGGCCGGACTGTAGCCGGTCCTGGACCTCCGCCAGGGGCAGGGCGGCGTCCACCGTGAAGTTAGGCCGGTGCTCGAACGTCATCTTGGCCTCCGTGCACACACACTGCCCGAATTGCCGTGGCGCTGCACCTCTGGTTTCGATGCGTGGGGCCGTCGGCTTGCGTCAGCTTTGGCGCCTCTCTCGAGAGATTCAGCCCCTAGGGCGCGGGCGGGCTGGGCGCCTCTTCGGCGCCGGTGGGGCGGGCCCAGTAGTCGATGTTGAGCGACGGGGTTCGCCTCGCCCAGAACCACACGCCGAACAGCAGGCCGAACGCGGCGGCTCCCACGCCCACCGTCCAGACGGTGGAGCGCGTGGTCTCCTGCGGAACGCCTGCGCGCAGCAACGCCTCGCGGCGCTGATCCGCGGCGTCGAGCGCGTCGAGGCGCTCGGCGATGAGGCCGGCGAGGCAGCCGCTGTCGCACTGGGCGCCCGCGAAGCCGGCCACGAGGCTGGCGGTCGCGGCGGTGGCGCGAACCAGGGAACGGTCGATCAGCCCGTCCAGCTGCGTCAGGGCGTCGATGGTGTCCACCGAGTCCGACTCGCACAGCACGGAATTTGAGGCCGAGGCCACCTCGGCGCGCGGGTCGTGGAACACGAAGCCCTCGAGGCGCATGCGATCGCAGGTGGCGCGGATCGCCAGCGCGTAGACGCTCTCGGACTCGGCCGCTGCTTCCGCGTGAACCCGCTGAGCGAGGGGCACCACCGCGGTCGCGGGCTCCACGGGTGTGGCCAGCGGTGGCGGCGGGGCCTTGTCGAGGCGCTCGGCGGTGCGCCGGTCGGTGAACCGCCGGTGGTTACGCTGCAGCGCCTCCGCCGAGATGCCCGGGGGACGGAGCGGGCCGATCGTGCCTCCCGCGGTGAGGACCGCGCGCCAGCGGTACTGCGACGTGGCCGCCTCCAGGAACTCCGGGTGACCGAGCGGCGTGGCCCAGAGCGGGCTCGCGAGCTTCTGAACGTAGTGCGCGCTGTTGCCGAGGTAGCCGAGCGCGATGGTGCGCGCAGAGGGGTGTGTCCATCGGGATGCGACCAACGCGAGGCGTTGGAACGTGGAGGCAAACGCGGGCCCCTGGCCCTCTCCGGCCACGCCACGCGGCGACGCCTCCGCGGGCACCACGGCTGCTGTGAAGGCCCAGCCGTCGCTCGACGCGCCGCTGGCCGGTCCGAACGCCAGGACGGCCGGGTCGCGCGGAACCGGGCTACTACCCCCCGAGGAGAGCGTGGCGTCTCGGTGGCGCTGGTCGGTCTCCACGGCGGCGGCGCCAGCGGCCAGCACGTCGGCCGCCGTCGCTACGCTCGGGAAGGGGATCTCGATGCCCAACACCCGGAGCCGCGCCGCGCCGGACAGCCCGAGCAGCTCCCGAAACGCGCCCGACGTGAACGCCTGACCCGTGGGCCACCTGGCCAGGAACCGCGCCCGCGCCGGCTCGGGCAGCGAAGTGACCACCTCCGTGTAGAACCAGCGCCTGAAGCCGTCGAGGTGGGCGCGCGACACGGGCGCGGCGCGCTCTTCCCGCAGCGAAGCTGGCAGCGCCGTCCGGGTGATGGCGTCGTGCAGCCGCGCCTCGTAGGCCAAGGCGGGGAGGGCGACGAAGAGCACGAGGGCGACGAGACGCGGCACGGGTGGACTCTAACCCAGTTCTCACACCGCGCCAGCGCCGCACCCCAAACGGGAACTGGTGACTTGCGCCCCGGGTTGCCAGTGAGACTATCCGCCGGCCGACTTGGCGACGCGCGCCTAACGCGCTCCGAGTCGGTCGCTTCGCTTCATGGAGACACCCGATGTTTACTCGACTCACGTTGGTCCTCGCTCTGTTCGTCTCGCTGCTCGCGGAGGCGGGCCCCCCGAAGAAGCGGCCGAGCGAGGCTGAACGCAAGGCGTTCGCCCACGCTCTGTCTCTGGGCCGCAAGGCGGCGAAGGCCAAGGACTACGCGGGCGCGCTTGCCGCGCTCGAGGCGGCGCTGAAGCTCTCGCCGCGCTCGCCGAGCGTGCTGGGCGAGCTGGGGTGGGCGCACTTCAACGCGGGCCAGTTGGACAAGGCCGCAGCTCACACCGAGTCGGCCATCGACACCGCCTCCCGCGCAAAGCAGCTCGGTGCCCTCCACTACAATCGCGGCCGCATCCTCGAGGCGCAGGGGAAGAAGGAAGAGGCCCGCGTGGCCTACACCGAGTCCCTCGGCCTTCGGGCGAACGAGACCGTCCGCAAGCGGGTCGATGGCCTGGGCGGACCGCTCGTGCGGTCGACGACCGCCGCTGCGGCCGCTACGGCGGACAAAGCTGCCGTTGAGGTGGTCTCCTACTACTGCGAGAGCTGCGACGGCACGGCGGACGAGGGCTGTACGTGCGGCGGCGCCCCCACCGAAATCGGAGAGGGGGGCATCGAGTCCTTCGAGGTGGTTCACATCGAGGGCAGCGGGGAACCCGGCGGCTCTGTGGACACGCATGTCTTGGTGGTCGGCCACGGCGGCCGCTTCTTCGGGATGGGCGTGGTGGCAGACGGGTACACGCCGGGCGTGGCCTATATCTACAACTCGGGGAGCGTGGACGCGGTCCGCGTCGAGGACCTCCTCCCCGAGCTCCCCGGCAAGGAGCTGGTCATCGAGGCGACCAATGGCACCGTCGATCACGATCCCGGCGTTGAGTCCACGTCGTCTGACGAGAAGAAGACCTGGATGATCTGCGGTCTCGCCAAGGGCCGGCCGACCTGCGCCACGCTGACCCGGGCGGTCGACTGGAGCAACAACGAGCTCGGCCCCGACTGGGAGGTAGGGAAGGAGCTCGACTCGGGCAAGTGGAGCCTGGACGTCTCGGTGAGCGGCGGGAAGATCAGCGTCGCCCTCGGCAAGGGCACACGCGAGGGGGATCTGCCCCCCGCCACGCAGGCGTGTCTCGGCACTTTCACCTTCGCCGGGCTGTCGGAGCGGGCGTGCGTCGACACGGTGGTGGCCGAGTGAACCCGGTCTTCGCGTTCGACATCACCTGTCCGTTCGCTTATCTGGCCTCGACTCAGCTGGACGGCGTCTCGGCGCGCACCGGCGCCACCTTCCAGTGGGCCCCTGTCCTACTTGGCGGGCTCTTCCAAGCCGCGGGCACCCCGCAGAACCTCCCCGGCACGTTGTCTCCGGCGAAGGCCCGCCACACCGCGCTCGACGCCCTGCGATACGCTGAGCTGTACGGTGTTCCCTTGGTGTGGCACCCGCGGCACCCCGTGCGGTCGCTGCTCCAGATGCGCGTGCTCACGGCGCTCTCGAGCGACGGCGTCCTGACGGAGGCGGGCGTGCGCGCCGCCCGCGCGCTCTACGAGGCCCACTGGGTACGCAGCGCGTCCACGGACGAGCCCGCGGTGCTGGCGGGCGTGTTGAGCGGGCTCGGCCTCGACGCCAGCGCCCTGCTCGCCGCAGCGGAGTCGGACGAGGTGAAGCGCACGCTCCGCAGCAACACGGACGCCGCCGCGGCGCGTGGCGCTTTTGGCGTCCCCACCTTCTTCTTCACGGGCGCCGACGGGGGAGAGCGTCGCATCTATGGTCAGGACCGGCTGGAGCGGCTGGAGCGCGCTCTGAGCGGGGCCTCTTCGGGGGTGACTTGGAAGGGTGAGTCGTCTCCGGCGCCCGGGGCCCGCTGCGAGTTCTACTTCGACTTCTCCAGCCCCTTCGCCTACCTCGGCTCCGAGCAGATCGAGGCCGCAGCCGAGGGCGCGGAGCTCATCTGGCGTCCCATGCTGCTCGGGGGGCTCTTTCGGGCCATTGGCCAGGTCGACGTGCCGCTCGTGACTTTCGGACCGTCGAAGCAGCGCTGGATGATGGAGGACCTCACCACGGCAGCGGAGGAGCTCGGCGCGCCATTCCGGTGGCCGAGCCGTTTCCCGATGCGGACCCTCCTGCCCCTGCGCTTGGTCCTGGCGGCGCCGGAGGCCGAGCGCTCGGCCCTCATCCACCGGATCTTCCGCGCCTACTGGGCAGAGGACCGCGACATCGCCTCCGAGAGCGTACTGCGCGAGCTGCTCGGCGAAGACGCGGCGCCGTACTTCGAGGCCGCCGCGTCCCCAGAGGTGAAGGCGGCCCTTCAAGCCTCGACCGAGGCGGCCGCTGCCGCAGGTGTCTTTGGTGCGCCGAGCGCCGTGATCGACGGCCAGGTGATCTGGGGCCAGGACCGGATGCGCCTCGTGCGGAGGGCCCTCGCGAAGCGCGGCGCGTGATACGCAGCGTCGACGGGTGCACCGTGGGCGACGCGAGCCGTGCGCGGCCGTCGAGCCGCTCCACCCCCTGACCCCGACGTCACTACAACGTCCGCTGCCTCGCCCTCACCTCAGCGCTTCTCCGCACCGGGCGCGCGCACCCCGCGGCGCTCAGACGGCGCTACGTCGCGCCGCGGGAGAAGCGCCCGAAGCGTCGCCGAGAGATCGGGCCCCGGGCGCACCCGGCGCAGGAGGGCCACCCCATGCTCCATGCGCAGCACGTCGTGGGTGGCCGCCAGCACGCTCAGGTGTGCGTTCAACGTCCCCGGCCGCAACGCGAGGTACCGGCCGGCACCCGCATAGCGGTCGATGTCGTCGAGGAGGATGTACTCCGCCGTGGCAAACGGGACGTCCGAGTGCCCGTACTCCCACAGCGTCTCGCGGGGCGAGAGCGGCGGTAAGAGATGCCCGGGGGCCGCGACCGACGCGTTGACAGGGACCTCCGCCGCCAGCGCCCGGCGCACGGCCTCATGGGGCGGCGCCCGGGTGAAGACCGCAGAGAAGGGGGTCTCGGCGGTGCATAAGGCCGGGTCCGGCGGCGCACCGTTGTGCGCGCAGTCCGTGGCCACCAGCGCGAGGCCGCCTGGGGCGAGATACAGGGCGGCGCTCACTGCGAGGCAGGCCTGGGGGGCCCAACGGAGCCCGCCGGATCGCTCGCCGGCGATGACGGCGCCCACGAGACACGCTGCGATCGCCGGCCCCGCGAAGTGCAGCAGGTTGCCCGCGAAGCCGCCCTTGAAGACCAGGATCGCGCCCAGCGAGGCCGCCCCGATGACGCTCTCGGCCACCGTGATCGGCAGGCCGAGCACCGGCAGCAGCAACGCGGCAGCCGCGATGAGGTGGCTCGGGTCCGTGGCGCGTTCGAGGAGCCCCGGCCCAACGTTCTGGGCGAAGACGATGTGCTCGTACCCCGCCGGCAGGACCGCCGGCAGCACCAGCCGCGTGGCGACGAGGTAGACGAGCGCGGGAACCCCGACCAGCACCCCTGCGAGGCCCCAGCGCCGCCTCCAGGCGCACAGGAGCCCCAGCGGCACGAGGCTGAGCGCCAAGTCCTCACGAAAGGCCAGGACGAGCAGGGTTAGCAGCAGGGTCCAACCGACGCGTCCGGCGCGTACCGTCGCGACCAGGGCCACCAGCGGCGCCACCACCAGCGCGAGCGGCCGAAACGTCGAGAGGCCCAGCGCCAGTGAACCCGGGAGGACCAGCGCGACCAGCCCCCACAGCAGCGCGCGCTGCGGGGCCGCCCCCTCGCCACGCGCCAGCGCGAAGGTCGCTGGGGCGGCCAGGGCGAGCAGCACCGCCTTCAGCGTCCAGACGGCCGGCCACGCCCCGATCAACGCCGACAGCCCCGCATAGAGCGGCCACAGCAGCACCAGAACCCCCTCGAAGTGGCTCGGGCGGTGAAGGGGGTGGATAGTGTTCTCTAGGAAGGCGCCTCGCCCCACGTTCCAGAGCATCTGGTGCGTGAGCGCGTCGTCCTCCCACTCGTAGTGAAATCCGGCCTCGAAGCGCGCCGCCTGAAGCGCGACCAAAGCAGCCGCCCAGGCGCACGCGGCGAGCCCGAGGCACGCCCGCGCGGCCAGCGTGCTCACGCCGGCTTCCGCGCCACGGCCAGGAGGGCCCGCGCAGCACCGGCCCACCGCCGTGAGGTGGCGAGGAGGCGCTCGAGCTCTATCAGCGCGTCTTCGTAGATCGGGTCGCCGAGCCGGTCGACGTCTACGAGGTGATGCATCGGCCCGTCCGTGAGGTAGTGCGTGCCGATGATCCGCTCGACGGTGAGCCCCGCGGACTCGAGCGCCGCGCGGAGGCTGGTCTCGGTGAAGTAGCGCACCCAGACGTCGTTCTCACGCGCGAGCTCCGTCCGCGACTGCACGGCCGCGATCGCCTCTCGCGAGTGGCGCTCCGCCGGGTCGAGAGAGCCCACGGGCGACTCGACCGATAGCACCAGGGAGCCGCCCGGCCGGAGCACACGGGCGGCTTCGGCGAAGCCTCTGGCGGGCTCGGACAGGTAGCAGAACACCTCCATCGCCGAGATCGCGTAGTAGGTGGCGTCGGGCAGATGCGAGAGATCCTCGGCCGCGAGGTGGCGGAGCGCGAAGGTGCCGCCCTCGCGCGCGAGGTGGCCCAGAGCGAGGCCGAGGGAGCCTTCGTTCGCGTCGACCAAGGTGACGTTGAGACCCTTGCGCAGCCACTCGACCGCGAAGCGCCCGATGCCGCCGCCCAGATCCAACACGGGCGCGCCTCGTGGGAGCTCGTCGAAGACGTCGCCCACGTGATCGAGGTAGAGGCGACGCTCGAAGGCTTTGAGTGCGTGGTTGGGCGACGACGTCGAGAGGTAGTTCCAGGCCTCCGCGTGTTCCCGGGCGAATGCGCGGTCGCCCACCAGGTTCCAGACGCCCGGCGCGGAGACGGCGGGCGGGGAGAACGGCGGAAAGGTGAGGTGAAGCTCGCCGAGAAAGGCGCCGTCCGAGAGGTCCGCCAAGAACTCGCAGAACGCCGGATCCCGCGTGCTGGTCTCGCCCGACCACAGGGCGTCCACCGGGACGGCCGCGCCGTCTGCCGGCAGCGGGAAAGGGGGAGAGGCGGTCGCGTGAACTCCGCGACCGACGCACACGAGCGGGGCGGCCATGACGGGAAGCTACCAGAGAACTCCTCGGGGTGGTGCCTTTCAGGCGCGTTCGGGCCGAGTCTGGGTGCGGCGTTCGGGACCGTTCGCTGCCCCCGAGGAGTTGGCTGCGTCCCGCTTGCCACCCCGGGCGCTTTCGTTAGAGCATCACTGCATGGCTCGCCGTATCGTTCAGCGCCGTAATCCGGCCGTTCGCTTCCAGACCGACGGGCGTTATGTCCTCGCGGATGTGGTCGAGCTCGTGGGACCGCGTCTCTTCCTCCGGTGCGCTGTCCGGCCGCCGGTGGAGCGGGTGGTCGCGTTCGAGTGGGCCGGCGCCGGCCGCACCGTGCTGTCGGGCCGCGTGCTCTCGGTCGGCGAAGCGGCGCCCGACGGCCGTCACGGGGTCATGATCGACGTGGTAGAGGTGAGCTCGCAGGATGGCGCCGACGCGCTCGTCGCCTTCGTGACGCAGCGCCTCGGGGTCGAGCCGCCCGAACCGCCCGGCGCGGCCGGCGCGGGTTATCGCGTCCGCTTCCAGACCCTCCCCGAGGAGGCGCCTGCCTACAAGCAGCCGGCCCTTCGGGTCGCTGGCGTGTCGGTGGCCGCTCAGGCCGCGCCGCTGGTGACAGGACGGCCGGCGACCACACCTGAGAGCTTGCAAGCGGCGCTCGAAGCCATGGGGCACAAGCTGGGGATGTACGTTAGCGTGCCATGCGCATACTGGGTCGGAGGTGCCCAGTACTGGGGTCGCGCCGTGCGCGTCTCGGACCGCTGGGTCCAGGTCAACACCAACGTTGTGGTTCCGGGTCTCGGCGTGCGGATGCGGTGCGACCTCACCTCCGAGATCGACGGCGTGCGGCGGCCGGTGGGCATCCATGGAGTGCTCGGCAAGCGACAGGACCTCTCGAGCGGGGGGCCCTACAAGGCGCAGCTCTGGGTGAACGTGCAGAGCATCGATGAGGCCGAGAGCCCTGGCCTGCTGTTGGCCTGGCTCGAGCGGGTCTCGAGAGAGCGCGGGGGGCAAAGCGAGCCGGATGAGTAGATGCGGCGTCTCCGAGACGCGGCGGCGCGGACTCGCCCAGGGGGCGTCGCTGGCGCTCGTCGTCGCCGCCTGCGGTCCGAGCGAGGCCACGTGCACCAAGGCGTGCGCGCGACCGTACGAGCTCCTGCGAACGGAGGGCGGAGCGCAGCGCGCCGCGTGGGAAGCGTTCCCGGAGCCCCAGCGCAAAGCGGCGCTCTCCGTTTACGCAGCGTGGAGCGCTCAGCTGCAGACGGCCGAGGAGGCGTTCACGGCTTCGTGTGTGGCGGTCTGCAAGACGCGCAGCGCGGAGGTCGTCGAGTGCCTTGGCCGGGCGAAGAACACCGGGGAGTGGAAAGCGTGCGGAAAATCCTGAGCGGCGTCCTCGTCGTCTGGCTCACGGTCGCCACGGCCGACGCCGAGGAGGAGGTCGGCCGCTGGCGGTGGAGCAAGGCGGACAAGCCCGTCAAGGTCGTGGTGCTCGGCGGCTCGATCGGCGCGTGGCCCGCTGGTGCCTTTCACGACTATTTCCGGGCCGTGTGCCGAAACGTCGAGCTGCGAAACCTCTCGAAGGTGGGGTACGGGGCGCCCCAGCTGAAGCAGCGCTTCCGCGCCCAGGTGCTGAAGAACCCGGGGGCACGGCCGCGCAGCGACACGCCCTTCGAGCACTGGCTCATCTACAGCGGCGGCCTGAACAGCGTCGGGTCGCCGGCCATCACCATCAAGGAGACGATGGCCACCTTCCAGCTCGCCCACGCCAACGGTCTCCGCGTCGTGGCCCTGTCACTCACCCCGTGGGGCGACGACTCCGACCGCCGCTGGCGCGACTTCGGGGGCCTGGAGTACCGCGAGAAGACGCAGCGCACGGTCGACTACCTGATGGGGCGCCTCCCGCGAAGTGAGGCCCTTGGCCCGTTCGCCGAGACCGCCGACGCTGCGTGGGCGCCCGGCGAGCTCCCCGAGGTGGCGGTGGACCTCTATGACAGCGTCCTGCGCGCCAAGGACGCTCCTCCGCGAGACGCCACGCGCCTGGACACGCTCTGGGGCCGCAACAAGAAGCTCCAGAAGCAGCTCCCGGACCGCGCAGCAGCCGTCACGGCGGCTACCGCGTTACCGTCGTGGTTCCTGCGGAAGGAACTCCGGTCGTTCGATCACGTCCACCCGAACGGCGCCGGCCACAAGCTCATGGCGGAGGCCGTTTGCCCGAGCCTGCCCCAGAGCTGGGGTTGTGACTGCGGCGGGGTGCACGGTCTCGTCTGGGAGGGGGGCTCGCTGCGGTCGGACGGCAAGTAGCTTCCGCGCAGATCGAAACCGGAGTAAACAGGGACAGTGACACGCCAGCGCTACAAAATCCTCTCGAAGCTCGATGCAGGCGGCATGGCCGAGATCTATCTCGCCCGGGCCGTTTCCGTTGGCGGGATAGAGAAGAACGTCGCCATCAAGCGCGTGCTCCCCTCGCTCACGAAGAACAAGCGCTTCGTCAACATGTTCCTCGACGAGGCGCGGCTCAGCATGGTTCTGAACCACGCGAACATCGTTCAGGTGTTCGACGTCGGTCGCGCCGACGGCACGTACTTCATCGTCATGGAGTTCGTCGACGGCCACAACCTGCGACGCATCATCCAACGAGCCGCGGAGCGGAACTACCGGATCCCGGTCCATCACGGCGCGTACCTGCTGTCCGAGGTCTGCAAGGGCCTCGCCCACGCCCACGAGCAACGCGACACCAACGGGAACCCCCTCGGCATCGTCCATCGCGACATCAGCCCGCCCAACGTCCTACTGTCCAAGGCAGGCGAGGTGAAGATCACGGACTTCGGCCTCGCCAAGGCGATCACGCAGCTCGAGATCACCGACCCAGGCATCGTCAAGGGCAAGTTCAGCTACCTGTCGCCCGAGGCCGCCTCGGGGAAGCCGGTGGACCACCGCGCCGACATCTTCGCTGCCGGCATCCTGCTGTGGGAGATCCTGGCGGGCCGTCGCCTCTTCTACGGCAAGACCGACATGGAGACCGTCGAGCTGGTCCGTAAGGCCGAGGTGCCCCTCCTCGCCCCCTTCAACAAAGAGGTCACTCCCGAGCTGGAGCAGATTCTTCAGAAGGCGCTGACGCGGGACCCGAAGCAGCGTTGGCACTCAGCGCGCGACTTCGGCGACGCGTTGTCCCGCTACCTGTTCGCCAACAACCTCAAGGTCACCAGCTACGATATCGGCAAGGCGATCGACCAGATCTTCTCTACGGCCACTGAGCCCACGGAAGAGCCGGCCGAGCGGATCGGCAGCCTCATCGACGAGGAGGTGGTCAACCTCTCGATGCTGGGACGCATCCCGGACTCGACGCGCACGTCGGGCGCGCGCCCCATCAACGACATCGAGATCGCCAGCGCCGGCGAAGGCCGCCTGTCGATCTCCGACATCTGGAGCGTGAAGTCGCCCGAAGGGCTCCCCGAGGGAGAGGGTTTCGCGAAGGCGATCATCGATCGCCAGACGGAGCTCGATCGTGGCGTCCCCCGGGCGGAGGCCGCCGCCAGCCGGACCGGCCTCATCGCCGCGTCGGTGCTCTTGCTGCTCGGTATCGCGGCCGGCGTCGCGTGGTGGCTCGAGCTGTTCTGATGTGGGGCGTCGCCGGGCCAGCACCGGCTGCCTCTCCGCTGCGGGGCGGTGAGAAACGGCCTTGCGAGGTGCAGACGCTGGAGCCTTCAGCCCGCGTCAGGGCGTTGCTTCCCCCAAGTCTAAAATGCGTGCTGCAAGTCCACGGAGACGTGAAAGACCTGCCCACGGGCCCAGTAGCCCCCTGTGGCGTCGTCGGGGTCGACCTTGTCCACGCGTCGCGGTTCCATGAGCAGCGCGGCGGCCCCCACGCCGAGCGTGAGCCGCGGCTTTCCGGGATCGGCCGCGTTGGGCAGAGACCAGTCGGCGCCCAACGAGACCACGTGTGAGTCAGAGTCCACGTAGTTCGCGGAGGCGACTGGGCGGGGGAGGGGCGTTGGCCGGTACGCGTAGCCCGCGCGGACGTGGAACTGCCCAAGCGCCACCTCGGCGCCGAAGCGCGGGATCACCACGTTGACCGGCTCGATGTGAATAGGCTCGCTCGTGGCCGAGATCACCGGTCCGGCCGGGGCGTTGGCGCCCAGCAAGTTCTCGCCGCCGATTGAGAACGCCACGCGGGGCGCCGGGCTCGGCGCGAGTGCCCAGAGCGCGAGCGTCGCATCGGCGGCGAGCGTGAGACCGGTGCCCCAGGCCTCGGGGAGCTTCCAGCTCGCTCCGAAGGCCACCTGATGCGGGGTGTAGAGCGACGTTCCGCTGAGGTCGAAGGTGAGCAGCCCGAACTCGGCGATCTTTGCGCGCACAGGGAGCTGGAACTGGAAGTCGAGCTCCTGCCGGTAGGTCACGGCGAGCGCCACACCGGGAGCGGGCAGCATCGTGAGCCCCGCAGTGACGGCCAGATCGGCGTTGAGGTCGATCGACAGCGACTCCCGCTCGATGCGCCCGTCGACCAGCGCCATGTCGAAGTCCGCGGTGCCACCGAGGTTCGCCAGCAGCTGGAAGCCAACCCCCAGGCGCACCCACTCCGCCGGCTCGCCAGCGACGCCCACCGCGAGCAGCAGCTTGTCGGACAGGTTGTCGTGCATGTACATCTGCGGCTTGCCCGGGTCGTCGAACTGGGCCCGCGTGAAGCGCAGGAGCGGCAGAAACAGGCAGAAGCCCGCCGCCAGTTTTTGTCGAAACACCCCGCCCAGCGGCGCCGAGAGGCCCAGGGTGACCCCAACGTTGTTATCAGGGAGCACGGTCTCGAAGGGGCTGTGCTCGAGGTCACGGTCGATGCTGAGGTTGGGCACCAAGGCGACCGCCCCGATGCCCGCGTAGAGGCGCTTGTTCGCCAGTAGATCCGCCGGGTTGTAGTACGTCGCCAGGTAGTCAGCGGACGCCGCAGTGAGGGCGCTGCCCATGCCCACGCCGCGGCTCCCGAGGCCGTAGGTGTCGAAGATCGACGCGCGCGCCGGCGTCGCCGCGAGGGACGCGCCCAGCGCTGACACAGCGGCCACGAGACGTCCGCCCCGGAGGAACGGACGGCCAGCGCTCACGTCGTGGCCTCGAGCACCGCGGGATCGGTGGTCTCGTCGAACTCCTGGTAGCACATGCGGCAGAAGTACTTCACGAGGCGGGGTCTCATCGATACCCCCATGAAGGTCCCGAAGAGCCACCCGGCGAAGCCGTGTTTTCCGCGGCGACTGACCATCTTGTGGTGGCGGTCGTAGCCGCAGCCACAGCGGCGCACCGGGGGCGACTCGGCGTTCGCCTGCGGCTCCTTGGGCGGCTCCCCAAGTGGCGGATCCGGGGTTGGGGTCTCCATGTCGCTCACTCCAGTGCGAAAGCAGGCTCGCCCGTCGCACGATTGGCGTCCAGCGATTCCGTGCGCGGACCCGCGGCTCGTACGAGCCGGTCGCGCAGCGCGAGGCCTAGCCCCTTGGACGACGCCGGTAGCTCCGCGACGACGACGTCCGCAGTCACCGCCCGCAGCTGCGCGTAGAGCTCTCGCGCGGCAGAGGCGAGGTCGTCCGGAAGGCTCAGTACGGCAACGCGGTCGCCTCGGCGGCGCAGCGCCTCAGCGAGCTCACCCGGGTCGCCGGTGCAGAGCTCGACGCGCGCGCTCGGCGCGTAGTGCAGCGCGTGCTCGCCCGAGGCACGGATCGCTCCTACCGCGATCGGCACGGCGTGGCCGAGGGTGGCCTCGATGGCTTCCAGGGCCACTCCGCCGGGGCGCAGGAGGCGGGGGAGGCCCGCGCTGAAGTCGATGATCGTGGACTCCACACCTACGGCGCAGGGCCCCCCATCGAGGATGAGGTCGACCACCGCACCGAGCTCCTCGCGCACGTGCGCCGCGGTGGTGGGGCTCACGCCTTGAAACCGGTTCGCAGACGGGGCCGCGAGCCCGCCGCCGAAGGCCCGGAGCACCGCCAGCGCCACCGGATGGGCGGGTACACGAAGTCCCACCGTGGGCTGACCACCGGTCACGACGTCGAGCACGCGCGCGGTCTTGGGGAGCACCACGGTGAGCGGACCGGGCCAAAACGCTGCAGCGAGCTGCGCCGCGCCGTTCGGTACCTCTGTGGCCCAGCCACCGAGCGCGCCGGCGTCTCTGAGATGGACGATGAGGGGGTGGCCGCTCGGGCGGCCCTTGGCCTCGAAGATCCGCGTTACTGCGGCCGCGTTGTCTGCGTCGGCTGCCAAGCCGTACACCGTCTCCGTAGGCAGCGCGACCAGACCGCCAGCCCTCAGGACCCGGACGGCCTCGACGACCCGATCGGGGTCGGGGGCGCCCTCCGGCGACACGTACTCAGGGCCGGGAGGCTCAGTCACACTCAGGGACGGGGACGTGGCAGGTCGCGCACATTCGCGCGTTCGTGTCGCGCAGGGAGCGGCACTTCATGCTCTTCCCGAACGACGGCGGATGCGGGTTGATGCCCAGGCCGCCGCCGTTGATCTGCGACTTGTGACACTCGACGCAGGTCTGCTCCGTGTGGCAGGCGGCGCACGCGCGAATGTTCCGCTGGGCCTGGAAGCCGTGGTGGTTCATGCCCCGCGCCGAGCCGTTCTTGAGGTCGCCCACCCAGCCTGCTGGGTGGAACTTCCCGAGGGTGCCCGTATTCCAAGCCAGCTCGTCCTTGCCCGTCTGCGTAGAGTAGTCCGAGGCGCGCGCAACGCCGCTGCGCTTGTGGCAGTCCACGCAGAACGACTGCGTCCGATGGCAGCCGGAGCACGTGGGATCGAAGCGCCTCGCATGCGTGGGGTGGGTGAGGACCCAGTTGTTCGGGTGCACCTTGAAGGGCTTCACTACGCCGGTGTGACAGTCGAGGCAGTACTTCTCCGTGTGGCAGTTGGCGCAGTACTGGTCGTCGTTGCCGGCGGTGCTGGCGTGCTTCTCGAGCCAGGCGTCGTCGTGCGCGTCGTTGCGGAAGTGACCGGCAGGCATGAGCTTCCCGCCCTCGAAGCTCGTAATGAGCCGGCCCGAGGGCTCGGTCTCGTGGCACGTGCGGCAGGTGTCCGGGGCGCGTCGGCCGTCGTGGCAGTCCATGCAGGTGTTCATGACCGGCAGCGAGTTCTCGCGCGTAGCGACCTGGACCTTGGACAGATCGCCGTGGCAGGCGGAGCAGGGCACCCCCGCATCGGCGTGAGCCTTGTGGTTCATCTTTATGTGGTTCTTCGGGAGCACCATCGCGGCCGGTGCCGACTCCACCGCGTGGAAGTCGTCGGCCTTGCGGCCCGCCTTCCACGCCGGTTCGTAGTTGGCGTGACACGTCGCGCACGCGGACGGCGGGTCGGCCTCCGCCCCTCCTGCGAAGTCGTGGCACGTGGTGCACACTGCCTCACCCGGGGCCCCGACGGGGATGAGCTGGTCCGCCGAGCTCACCGAGGTGGTGGCGTTCTCGTGGCACTGGGTGCAGTCCACCTCCTGAGCGAGGTGCTTGTCGTGGAAGAACCGAAGCGGGATCGACTGATCGGGGAACAGCAGAGACGACGGGAGGTAGTCACGCTGCTGCGGCGGCGTGGCCCACGGGTTCTCGTTGGCCGCAGTGGCCAAGGAGTGCAGCGCGAGGACCGCGCCGACCACGAGCAGAGAGCGGAGGAGAGTCTTCATCGTCCGTCTCCTCAGAGCCAGAAGGACAGATCGACGAAGCCGTACACGCGGTACTGGATCTTCTCGATGTCATTGGAGTTGAGCTCGTTTACCAGGTGGAACTTGGCGAGCTCACGCACCCGGTAGGAGATCCCGACTAGACCGCCGAAGCTCGTCCCTTCCAGCAGGTCGCGAGAGTCGTCGTCGAAGAGCACCGTGCTGAGTCGGGTGTAGAGATCGAGCGTGTCATCGAGGAAGCCGTAGCCTCCCCATGCCTCGATGGTGGTCACGTCGCCGAAGCCCGTCTGGAAATAAGCGTCCAGCCCCACGCGACCCGTCTTGCCCAGCTGGATCTTGCCGCCTCCGCGGAGGCCCCAGTCCGTGATGATGGCGTCGGTCACAGGATCGTTCGCGTCAGGTCCTTGCCGGAACAGGCGGACGTAGCTCCCGAGGTAGACGCTGGCGTCGTCGCCGTGCCGATACCGGACCCGGAGATCCACGTCATTGAGGGGGGCGGTCTGAAAGATGTTGAAGATCGAGGAGCCCTCGAACGTAGGCGTGAAGTACCACCAGGCCAGCTCGATATCGACGCAGTCTGCGATCCCAGGGACACGCGCCTCGACCCGCGCATCCGACAGCACCGAGCTGACGAAGTCCCACGCCGCCGAGCCGGCGAGGTGAAGCTCCGGCAAGACGCGGACGTGGTAACTGCCGGCCAGCTTCTCCATGTCGACGTAGTTCGTCTCGCCGCCGAGCGGGCTCTCGAGCTTGGGGGTCATGACGCGGCGCCACGCGAGGCGCGCGTGGTGGTCCCGGAGGCCCTCGGTGAAGACGCTGGCCCCGATCACGATGCCGAAGTCGTCGTCCTCGGCGAACGCGCCGTCACCGTCGAGCTCGAGCTGAGTCGATGACACCACGCCCAGGTCTCCGCCGTTCTTCACCTCGAGCCCGGAGTAGACGTCCACACCAACGTGCGCGCCGGTATGGAAGGTGAGCAGTGCACCGTCGAACATCGTGAAGTCGGTGGTGTCGATGAGGAGCTGGCGACCCACGCGTAGATCCAGGAAGTCGCCCAGGTTGCGCGCCTCCAGGTAGAGCACCATCAGCGAGAAGTGGTTGTTCTGGAGCTGCGGGAGGGCTGTGGCCTCCGTGTCGCTGATGCCGAAGTCGGCGTCGAAGCGCATCTGGCTCACCACGAAGAGCTGGTTCTCACCGTCGCCGAGGATGTCGTAGACGGCCAGGCCGAGGAACTGGTGAAGCCGGCTACGCCGCAGCACGTCCCCACTCGAGGTGATGAGCTGGTAGCCCTGGCCCACGGTGTCGGCCGTGACGTGCACGTCCAGCGCCGGAGCCGGCGCAGAGGCGAGGAGCAGCGCGGAGACCATGAGAGCAGTGCGGCTCATCATCCACCCCCGCAGCCGGTGAGCCCGGTGATCCAGTCTTCGAAGACCTTGATCTCGGCCTCGGTCAAGCTCCCGCCGAGCGGCATCTTGCTCCCGGAGCCCGTCCCGCGCAGCTTCGAGATCAGGTAGCTCGTCCCGGGATCCCCTGGGGTGATCAACGTCGCCCCAGTGGCTCCCTTGACGTTCACGCTTGTCGAGATGATGCGCGCCGGGTCGGCGTCGTAGTTGCCCAGCTTAGCGCCCGCCGTGTGACAGCCGGCGCACTTCGTGTTGAGAAGCGTGGTGACTTCCGGCGTCACGGCGCAGGAGCCGCCGTCGGTCGCGTCGGTGCCGTCGGTGGCGTCGGTGCCGTCGGTGGCGTCGGTCGCGTCGGTGCCGTCGGTGCCGTCGGTGGCATCCGTGGCGTCGGTGGCGTCGGTGGCGTCGGTGGCATCCGTGGCGTCGGTGGTGTCCGAGGCGTCGGTGCTGTCGGTCGCGTCGGCGGCGTCGGTGCTGTCGGCCGTGCCGCAGTCCGGCAACCCGTTGACCCAGTCAGTGAGCACCGCCACCTCATCGGCCGACAGCGGCGTCTGGCCGAGCGGCATTCGGGGCACTGCGGTGCCGTCGACCTTCTGGATCAGCCAGCTGCCGCTGGCGTCGCCCGGGATCACCCGGATCGCACCGCCAGCAGCCGCCTTGCCCACGAGTTGACCGATGGCCGCGTCCGGGTCGAGAGCGAGCGTCCCCGCCGTGCCCCCTTCGGTGTGGCAGCCGCCACCTCCGCACTTCGTCACGAAGAGTGTGGAGACCGCCTCCGGCAGTGGACCGACGTTGCACGTGGCGCCGGCATCCACCTTGGGGAAGAGCTCGGTGTCACCGGCGACGGTGCAGGCGGAGCCCCAAAGGGCCGCCGCGAGGCCCACGAAGGGTCGGATGGCGAGGGATGACATGGCCACGGACTGTCGCAAGTCCGAGACGCGAGGTCAATTCACCGGAGCGCGAGAGCGCGGAGGTGAACCGGGGCGGGGAGCTCTGCTGCCCCGGCCCCAACATTAATTCACCGGAGCGCGAGAGCGCGGAGGTGAACCGGGGCGGGGAGCTCTGCTGCCCCGGCCTCAACATGAAATTCATGCGTGGGCGGCGGGGGCCCCGGCAGCGGCGACTAGCGCGCGCCACCTTGCTGGAGGAAGAGCCGGTCGCTGGTGTTCTCGTCCGCGGCCTGCTTCAGCAGGTCAGGGCGTATCGACAGGACGATCGGCTCCTCCTGTGTGTCCTCCGCAACATAAACCTCGTAGCGCGTGATTTCGGCCACGCGCCCCTGGTTGTTGCCGAACGGCATGTCCTTCGCGATCACGTACGACTCCCCCTCGGGATCGAGGACGACCGCCTTGTTCACTGCCGAGCCCCAGCGGATTAGGAGCAGCCGATAGTCCTGCGCCCTAAACTTGCACGTCTCGCACGGGGGAGTCTGGTCGATGGTCGTGACGTTCTCGCCGCCGTCATCGGCGCCCTCCTCGGCCTTGGGCTCGAGGTCCTTCGGGGCATCACCGTAGTCTGTCGGCTTGAACTCGATGCGCTCGACGTACTTCCGGACCTGGACCTCGAAGGGGTCTCGAATTCCCTGGACGGGTGTGCGTACGAAGCCTGTAGAGGGATCGTTGGTGCCGTGGAAGAACCCCTTGATCTTGTCCCACTGGGGGTTCGGGATGGGCTCCAACTGGGGGGGGCCCTCCTCCACCTTCTTCTTCTCGGGCTCGGCGCCTCCGCCGCCGCCCCTCTCTACGGGAGTGCCGGGTTCGTCGCCGCCACACGCGGCGGCCACCAGGAGTAACGCGGCCAAGGCCCAACCGCGCGTAGCGCCGGGAGAGCGGACCGTGGTGGGACCTCGGGTCAGCATGGGGAGCCTCGGTAGATCATTAGAGCGGCAGCGTGCGGGAAGTCTTCAGCTTGAAGGTCTTCACGGACTCCACCGCGGCCCGCGCGGCCTTGGAGCCCTCATCGAGCTCCTTGCCAGTGTGCACGAAGACCACGGCGTCGAACTTCGCGTCGATGGGGATGCCCTCCGCCACCATCTCGTCGTGGGCCCGCGCCTTGTCCATGCGAATCTGGGTCTCAGTCAGCGGCCTGGCGGTCCAGCCGCGCGGCATGGCGTCGAGTCGCTGCTGGTTGTACTTCGCCAGGTACGGCCCTACGTCCGGGTTGGTGGTGCGTAGATCGAGGTTGCGGATATTCACCACGCGCCGATCCGCCTCGGCCACAGCTCGCAGGAACCCGATGAGCTCCCGAAACGTGCCTCGGACCGACATGCTGATAGGCACCTCGAGATAGAAGTCCATCACCGTCGGCGCCTTCTTCTCGAAAGACATGAGGTCGAGCCCGGCAGCTCGCGCCGTCTCCGAGAGCCCCGAGATGAACTTCACCAGCTCCTCGGTCTTCGGCAGCATCTCCTGGTATTGCAGCTTCTCCGCCTCGAGCTCCCCCTTCTCCTTGACGAGGTCCTCGGGCTTGACCGCCGCCGCCTCCTTCTGGAGCTTCGCGAGCGCCTCCTCCTCCGTCCTCTGCTTCCTCACCGCCTCTGCCATCGCTTCTTCTTCTGGCGTGATGATGGCGTAGTAGAAGAGCCCAGCGAGCGCGGCGAGCACGCCCACCAAGATCGCGACCTTCTGGACGAACGGAAGCTTGTTGAACTTGTCCATCGTCTAGGCCTTGTCCGCCGGGAGGGGCATGTAGCCGGCCGGATTGAAGTTGAGGAAGGCCTTTAGCTTGAACTGGATCAGTGGCACTCCGAACGTGCTGTCCGGCTGCCGCTGCTGGCTGATGAAGTCCACGGTGTCGAAGTAGATCCCGGTGCGCAGGCGCTTCAGGAACGTCATCGCGTCCTCGTGGTTCTTCGCCAACCCCTCGATGATGAACTCGTTGGCCTGCTCGCCGACCTGAGTGAGCCAGACCCGGTCCGGGTCCCACTCCGCGTCGTTGGTGCCTGCCACCCGCTTCAGCGACTCGGGGGTCCAGAGGTCCGTGAGCACGCGGTATTCCTCTTCCGGTGTCGCGGTGCCCAGGCGCTGGAGCGTATAGGAGATGAAGAGGAGAGCGTTCAGCGGGCCGACCCGGCTGTTCTTCAGCGCGGTAAACACCGTTCGTTGGGCCAAGACGTCCTTTCTGAGGGTATCGAGCTCGCCTTTGCTCTTGATGACTCCTTCGAGTCGCTCCTTCTCCTGGCCCAGCTCCTTGCTCGCCTTCCGTGTCTTCTCTGCGGTCTCGGCCACCTGCATGTACCAGAAGTACAAGCCGCCTAGCTCGAGCACCGCCGCGATCGCAAATACCGCCAGGATCAGGTTGGCTCCGGGTACCCCGATAGCCGACTTCTTCCTCTTGATGTCCTTCTTCTGAAGGAGGTTGATGCGAATCATTTGTCGCCAACCCTCCTAAGCGACAGGCCAACGGCGACGGCTGCCATGGGCGCCATCCGGCCTATGAGCTCCGGGTCGAAGCGTTTCTGGTCGATCGTCACGTTCTTGAATGGGTTCACGTACTCGACCGGAACCTCGAGGCGTCGCTCCAGCGACCGCACGAGGTGCGGCAGCTGACTGGCGCCGCCGGCCAGGTAGATTCGCGCGATGTCCGCATTGATCGTGGTGGCAGCGAAGAAGTCGAGCGAGCGCTGAATCTCGGTGACCAGCGTCTCGCTCACCCGCTCCGACAGCTTGGCGACCTCTCTCGCGATGGACGAGTTCGAGAAGTTGCCGTCGCCGCCCGTCTTGTAGTGCTCCGCCTCCTCGAAGGAGACGTTGAACTGCTTCTGGATCTCCTCCGTGAGCATCTGGCCGCCCATGTTGATGTCGCGGGTGAAGCTGGTGATGCCGTCGGAGATGACGTTGATGTTGATGACGGTGGCGCCCACGTCGATGAGCGCGATGGTCTCCCCCGGGGGGAAGCCGTAGTTCGCCTCGAACATGTTCTGGACGCAGAACGAGTCGACGTCCACCACCACGGGCCTCAGCCCCGCCTCCTGGGCCACCGAGACGTAATCGTTGATCACGTCCTTCTTCGCGGCCACCAGCAGCACGTCCATCTGGCCCTGGCCCGCCTTGGGGTTCAGGATCTCCACGTCGACGTTCACGTCGTTGATGTCGAACGGGATGTACTGCTCCGCCTCCCACTGGATGGAGTTCTCGAGCTCCTCCGCGGTCATCTCGGGGAGGCTGATCTTCTTGATGATGACCGAGTTGCCGCTGACCGAGATGGCCACGTCCTTGGTCTTGATTTTGTTGACCTTCCAGAGCTCGCGGACCTTGTCCACGATCGCTGTGAAGTTCATGACGGCGCCGTCGACGACCGCCTCAGGGGGGAGGAGCGCCATGTCGAAGTGCAAGAGCTCGAGGCCCTTCTTGCCTTCGCTGATGCCCACCACCTTGATGGACGAACTGCCGATATCGAGGCCGATGGCGTTCTTCTTCGCCACGCGCGGAACTCCTGTCAGCGCCTTAGATAGGGGACGGAAACCCCCTTGAGGCTAGCAGTCAGTATTGGAGGCGCCGGTCGCAACCGTCAAGAATCACGCCGGCTTCCTATCGGATCCGCCGTGGTGGAAAGACCCGGCGGCGTCCTCGGACGGAGGACGAGCCCCGCGGCGGCATCCAGGGGCACGCCGCGTGTGGGCAAAGGACCGACGGAAGTTCCCGGCGGCTCAGTTCAGCTGGAGGCTGGTGTAGACCACCTGCGTGGGGCCGGTCTGAGCGTCTATCCAGCTCGGGTCCGCTCCGTCGAGGGGCGAGGTGTAGTTGAAGATCAGGGACACGCTCTGAGTCAGCTCGACCCGCTCGGGGAAGCACGTGTCGCCGCGCGACGGCAGATCCTGGACGTGGGTCACCGCCAGGGCGGCCGAGTCCACGGCCCAGAGGGCGCACCGCTTGGGCTTGCCCCAGTAGTCCAGCTGGTACTGCGTGTACTGCTCCGAGAGCGGCTTCTCGTCGTAGTTGAGGTCGTAGTGCCCGCTGTCCGTGACGTTACGACGCGCCACCAGCCAGTTCTTCCCCTTGTGGCGGAAGAGCAGCGGCGAGTCGTACTTCCGCGGATCGTGCGCGCAGCTCCACGCCATGGGGGACGCGGCCGCCGCATGGCAGACCAGCGACCCGAAGCCCTCCGCGTCGCCAGCCTCGTTGCGCGAGACCGCCGTGACGCCGCCATCCTCCTCGTAGACCACATCCGTCTCCGACGCCCCGCCCCTCAGCACGATTGCGTCGTCCCCGTGGGCCGGCCCGAACGTCACACCGTCGACGCTGCTGAGCCAGTGCACCTCGATGAGGTCGCCGTCGTTCTCGTAGATGTCGGCGCCGCCGGTGTAGCCCATGGCATGTAGGCGCGTCGCGCCGTCGGGGCCCACCAGCGTCTTGATTCGCCAGGGCAGGAGGTCGCCGCCGAACGCCTCCTCGGCGGGTCCGAAGCGGCCCGGGCCGAGCCAGACCGCGCGCCGCGACCCCTGCGGCTGAAACGCCAGCGGATCGGTCCCGAGCACCGCGAACGTGAGCGTGAGGCCCGGGTCAAGTCCGGGCCCGGCCGGAAACGACACGAGCTGGGGCTCGCGGACATCCGTGCCGAGCGTGAAGCGCCCTTCGAACCGCCAGCTGTCGAGGTCGGCGGTGCTGACCACGAACATCGTTGTCTCCGGGCTCGCGAAGTGCGTCGGGGCGGTCCGCACGGCCATGAACAGCCGCCCCGCGTGCCACTCCACGTCGAGGTTGTTGTGCGCGGTCTGACTCCGCACCGCCTCCGGCAGGGAGGGCGAAGGGGCCACCACGACCGCGTCGCCGATGAGCGGCTCCGGGCTCGGTGGCAGCGCGCAAAGAGCCGCGAGCCTAGAGCCAGGGGGCGGAGAGCCGCAGGGCGACGTGTCGACGGGCGCGGTGTCCCGGGTCTCCGGCTCCGCGCGCTCGACAGCGGTGTCGCCTGCTCCTTCCGAGACGGCGGAGTCGCCGCACGACGCGAGCAGGGCTACGGCAGCCACCTTCGAAGTCCATGAAGCCGGGATGCGCATGGGCGCAACGCTACACCCCGCGGCGCCCGGACGGAAAGACCGACCGCTGGCGCTGCCGAGGCCCGGACGCAGGGTAAGGGCGCCCTTGAGCTGGTGGCGCTCCGTGGCGCAAGCTGCCGGCGTGGTGGACTTCGAGCTCGAGGAGCTGGCGCTGTTCCGGGGATCTCCCGACGGCTTCACCGAGGCGCGGAATGCGTTGGCGAAGCGCGTTCGGCAAGGGGGTGACCGTCCGAATGCCGACCGTATCAAGGCGCTGAGCAAGCCGTCCGCTGTCGCGTGGGCAGTGAACCAGCTGTACTGGAACGCGCGCCCGATCTCGGCGGCCGTGGACGCAGCCCGCGAGGCGGTCCATTCGGCCCTCGCGGGGGGACGAGGCGTTACAGAGGCCCTCGCGGCGCGGAAGAGCGCCGTTCGAGCCGCGGTGGACGCGGCGCTGGGGTTCCTGGAGGCGGCAGGGCACGGGGTGGGCCCGGCGGTGCTGCGGGACCTGAGCGCCACGGTCGAGGCGCTGGCGACGCAGCCTCCCCCCGGTTGGCGAGCGGGGTGCCTCCAGGCGGCTCTGGAAGCGCCGGGCTTCGACGCCCTGTCGGCGTTCGCGTCAGCGTTGCCCGAGCCGCCGGCTCGCCCGGCTCAGCGTCCCGCCCTCACGGTCTTGTCCGGCGGCATGGCACCGCGCGCCACTCCGACGCTGACTGGCCCATCGGCGACGCAGGAGCGGAGTGCGGTCAGCCCCGAGTATGAGCCGGGGCTCGGCGCGGGCGAGCAGGGAGACGCTCCGGATCCCGGCGCCCCCCCTCCGAGCCCGCCCGCGGGCCCGCCCCCTGAGGAGCGGGCGAGAGCCCAGCGCCGCGAGGAGGCGATGGCCGTGCTCCGCTCTGCCGAGGGTGATCGGCGACTGGCCCTGGAGGCGTATGGGCGCCTCGAGGCCGCCGCTGAGCTGGTAAAGCGCGCGCTGGACACGACGGAGGCCGACGTCCGGCGTCTCGAGGGGCTCCTGGTGGAGGCGCGGTCCGTCGCGGCCGGTCTGGCCGGACGCGCCGAGTCCGCGCGTGCCGACGTGGCCGACGCTCGGCAGCGTGTTTCGGACGCGCAGCGAGGGGTAGTCCGCGCCGAAGAGGCGCTAGCGATGGTGTAGGAAACGTTGCGCCGCTGTGGGCGAGTCGGCGCCGCGATTCCGCGCCGGGAACGGGCTCAGCCCGGCAGCCCGGCCACGATCCGCGCGACGCACGCCGTGAGCCGCTTGGCGTAAGGCACGTGCAAGAACTCGTTCGGGCCGTGGGCGTTCGACTCCGGGCCGAGCACGCCCGTAATGAGGAACTGGGCCTTGGGGAAGCGCTGCCCGAGCATGCCCATGAACGGGATGGAGCCGCCCTCACCCATAGCCGCGGAGGGAGCGCCGTACTCGGCGGACGACGCGGCGTCGAGCGCGGCTGACAGCCACGGCGCCAGCTCCGGTGCCGCCCAGCCACCGGAGGCGTGAGCGTCCTCCAGGGTGACGGTGGCGCCGTAGGGCGGATCATCGAGCAGGATGCCGCGGATCAGCGCCAGCGCGTCGTCCGGCTCCACTGTGGGCGGGATCCGTATCGAGAGGCGCAGCGCCGTCTCTGGCCGCAAGACGTTGCCCGCCTTGGCGGTCTCTGGGAGCCCGTCCGCGCCCGTGACCGAGAGGGTGGGGCGCCAAGTCCGGTTGAGGACGAGGTCAGCGGGCGTGTTGCCCATGGGCGTCGTCTCCCCGACGAACGGGAACTTGTCCCAGACGTGGCTCCCGAGGACCGCCCCGACGCGCTCGGCGGCCTGCCGCCGTGACTCAGGGATCTCGCAGTGGAGCCCCGCCGGCCGCAGGCGGCCCGTCACCGGGTCCTCCAGCCGATCCAAGAGGAGCCGGGCGATGCGGAAGCTCGACGGGACGACACCGCTCGCGTCGCCCGAGTGGACGCCGTTCTCCAGCACTTTCACGCGCAGCGTGCCGATCACGAGGCCCCGGAGCGACGTGGTGAGCCAGAGGCGCTCGTAGTCGCCGGCCCCGCTGTCGAGGCAGACGATGAGGTCGGGCGTGCCGAGCGCATCGCCATAGGCCTCGAGGTAGGCCGGGAGGTCCGAAGAGCCGCTCTCCTCCGAGCACTCGATGAGCACCGTGACGCGCGGCAGCGACTCGCCCTGGGCTAGGAGCGCCTCGAGCGCGCAGACGCTCGCGAAGACGGCATAGCCGTCATCCGAGGCGCCGCGCCCGTAGAGCTTGCCCTCTGGGGTGTAGACCGGCTCCCACGGCCCGAGGCCGGGGCGCCATCCGGTGAACGGCGGCTGCTTGTCGAGGTGCCCGTAGAGCAGCAGGGTGCCGGCACGGTCCCCGGGACGCTCCACCAGCAGGATCGGGGTGCGGCCGGGGATTCGGAGGACGCGGGTGGTGAGCCCGGCGATCCCGCGGGCGTCCACCCAGGCCTTCGCCATGCGGACGACCTCGTCGATGTAGCCGTTTCGCTCCCAGTCGGGGTCGAACTGGGGGCTCTGGGCGGGCACGCGGATGTAGTCGTGGAGCGTCGGGACGATGGAGTCATCCCAGACGGCGTCGATTTGGGCGCGGAGGGTCGAGGCGTTCATGGCGGCGGATTTGACGACCTCGCCCGCGCGCCGTCAATCCATGTCTGGGGAGCGCCCCCCAGACCCCCGGGCGGCCGGGCAGAGGGCCCGACCGGAATAGTTGCCTGGGGAGCGACCCCAGACCCCCGGGCGGTCGAGCTGAGGGCCCGACCGGAATTGCCGTAATACGGCGCGCTCTCCCGAATCGCGGTCTGCCAACCGCGACCGTTCGACCTCGTTAGCGGTTGACACGCGAACCGGCCAATGCTAGCTGCGGCGCCTCGAAACGAGTGGGGTCCCCCCCCACCACGAGGTCGTGCCGGATGCTCATCCCGATCGATGGAACCCTGATGCCGGTCCAGCCCGCCGGAGTCGTGGATCTCGACTCCAGCGTCCTGTTCATGGCGGTGCTGTTCCTCGCCTTCTTCTACCTGTATCACCGCCTCTTCGTCCGCGGCCTGGTCGACATGTTCGACAAGCGGCACGCCCTCACGGCGGGCTCGCGAGAGGCCGCTGAGAAGGCAGTCAAGGACGCGCAGGCCAAGATCAGCGAGTACGACGCGCAGATCGGAGACGTGCGTCGCAAGGCGCTCGACGAGACCAAGCGCCTGCGCGCCGAGGCCGAGACGCGCGAGCGCGCCCAGATCGAGGCCGCCCGGGCGGCAGCCTCGGCTCAGGTCGACGCTGGGCTGCGAGAGCTCAGCGCGTCGGCCGACATGGCCCGCTCAGAGCTCACCGTAGCCGCCCGTAGCATCGGCGATCGGATCGCAGTGAAGATCATCGGGGGTGCTTCGTGATGGGCCTGCTCGCCAGTGGTCATGGCTTCCAGTGGGGAGTCCAGGGGCTCTACATCCTGGACTTCACGGTCTACGTGGGGGCGCTCGTCATCCTGCTCCGGAAGCCCATCCAGGAGTTCGTCGCGCTCCGGCGCGCCCGGCTCGTGAAGGACATCGAAGAGTCACGCGCCCTTCGTATCGAGAAGGAGGCGCTCCTCGCGGACTACACGCAGCGCCTGGCCTCGCTCGAGGCCGAGCGGCAGCAGGTACTCAGCGACGCGCGCGCCGCTGGCGAGTCCGAGGCGCGGCGCATCGTCGCCGAGGCTGAGCAGGCCGTGGCGCGGATCCAGCGCGACGCGCAGGCCCGCATCGAGCAGGAGACGCGAAAGATCGAGCAGGAGCTTCGCCTCCACGCTGTGAAGATCGCGGGCGCCGAGGCCGAGCGGCTCGTGGTGGAGCGCATCTCCGACAACGATCGGCGAAAGATGTTCACGGACTACGTCGAGCACCTCGAGACCCGCGGGAGCCTCCAATGAGCGACGTCCGCATCGCGCGCCGCTACGCGAAGGCCCTGGTCGGCCTTTGTGAGAAGGACAAGAGCCACGAGGCCGTGGGCCGTGACCTGGACAAGGTCGTGGACGCGCTCGAGAAGGAGCCGAAGGTCTTCGGTGCGCTCACCGACCCCTCGATCTCGTCGCGAACCAAGGGCGAGGTGCTGCGGAGCGTCTCTCGGTCCCTCCTCCTCCGCCCCACCACCACCCACTTCCTCGTCCTGCTCGCGGACAAGGGCCGCGTGGCGGCGCTCCCGGGCATCCGCGTGGAGTTCGGGCGACGACTCGACGAGGTCCAGGGTCGCGGTCGCGCGCGAGTCACCTCGGCGCGTCCGCTCACGATCATCGAGAAGAAGCGGGTGGAGGACGCGCTGAAGCGCGCCACCGGCAAGTCCGTCGTGCTCGACGCCACCGTCGACGAGAAGCTCCTCGGCGGCGTGGTAACCCGGATCGGCAACCTCGTCCTCGACGGGAGCGTCCGACACCAGCTCGACTCACTGCAGGGTCGCCTCCGGCAGGCGGTCCAATAACCAGACCTCTCGGCGCCCGCCCTCTCGGCGGCGCCGACCCCGTTCACGAAAACGCCGCCACCCGAGAGGGAGCGGCAGCACGAACCCGAAGCTGACAAGGTGAAACGATGAGTATCAACGTCGCAGAGATCAGCCGCATCATCCAGGCCGAGGTGGAGGCCTTCGGCAAGGAGGTCAAGGTCGATGAGACCGGGACCGTGCTCACCGTCGGCGACGGTATCGCGCGCGTCCACGGCCTCGAGAAGGCCCAGGCCGGCGAGCTGTTGGACTTCCCGCACGGCGTCCGCGGCATGGTGCTCAACCTCGAGGAAGACAACGTCGGCGTGGCCCTCCTCGGCGAGGACTTCAAGATCAAGGAAGGCGACGAAGTCCGTCGCACTGGCCGCATCTTCGAGGTGCCGGTCGGCGAAGCGCTGCTTGGCCGCGTCGTCAACGCTCTCGGCGAGCCCATCGACGGCAAGGGTCCTCTGCAGACCCCGCACCGCCGGCGCGTCGAGATCATGGCGCCGGGCATCATCAAGCGCAAGTCGGTCCACGAGCCCCTCATGACGGGCCTCAAGGCGATCGACTCCATGATCCCCATCGGT
>SXGT01740981.1_pt1 | contig 60953 bp, 62 predicted proteins | sample 3176221 | NCBI WGS metagenome assembly SXGT01 (sample SAMN11356862, study PRJNA531348) | freshwater metagenome | isolation source: freshwater sample F1-120 | place: China: Fuxian Lake, Yuxi | collected 2017-12-25 | reverse complement strand
GATCCCACTGGTCGTCAATGGGAACAAACCCGGTCTCGAAATTCTCTATCCCGTTGCGACGGTCATTCTGGGCGGTCTCATCACCTCCAGCTTTTGTGAGTTCTTGATCCACCCAGGACTGTTCTGGAAATTCTCGGGCAAGGATGCCGAGCACTTGGTAAGAAGCGAAGGCTCCGACGAGGATCTGTTGCGAGCCGCGACTTGAACGCATTAACCGTCCCTCTTTTTTATGTTAGAAAGAACGTCATGTCTCATTTCAATTGGAAATCGTTCGGAAGTTTGCTGGCTGTCCTCGTTCTAGCAGGCTGTCCACAAACACAAACCCCGGCCCCGTCAACCACTTCTATGACAGAAACCAAGCCCGATGATCACGGCCACTCTCATGGTCACGGCCCCAACGGTGGAGTGATCTTCGATCTGGGAGCCTATCATGCTGAGTTCACGGTCGATCACCCGGCTCAGAAGGTTCAGGTGCTTTTCGTGGATGGTGATGGCGAAAAAGCCAAAGCCCTTCCCGTGGCAGCGACAGAATTCACCTTGAACATCAAAGAGACGAAGACAGCCGATGGGAAGGTGGTCGCTCCAATGACGATTACTCTGACCCCGTCTGACGCAGTTGACGGTAAGGCGGCCACTTTCACGGGCAGCGACGCAGGCATCGCGAACGTAGCGGATTTCGCGGGAACTGTGATTGGTGAAATTGATGGCAAGCCATCACAAGGCGAGTTTGCGGAGTAGAGATTCTAGTTGACATTTGACAGACTTCTGTCGATGTGTGCCTTCACTTTTCTGTGGACCGTCCCGTCGTGGTGTTGAGAACTCACCTTCACCACGACAGGAGACGGATATGAGCAGCACTCGTTGCGAACGACAGGGACAATTCGAAATCGGCATCATCGAGCACGAGGGGCGAGAGTTTGCCGCCCTTGGTTCGTCCGTCTTCGGGCGGAACATCACTGGTTACACGAAAGGGGACCGTCACGACATCAAGCTAACGAGTTGGTGCGGCAAGACGATGCTGGACTGCCGCTGCGAGATCGTCGAGCGGTACTGGTCGGGTTCACTGTCCTTGATGTTCCGCCTCCGACGTGGTCGGTTCATCGTTGGCTACGCTCTCGGCGAAAACGGCATGCTCTTCCGGGGCGAACTCGTCTGTAATTGCTCGGACGATGATGCCCGTCGTCAAGCAAAGTATCTCACTCAGTTGTTCGGCGATCTTGATGCAGAAGATGAAGAAGCGTACCAAGCGGAACACGCCGAAGTGTGATCGGACCGCAGCCATTCTCGTATCATCAACCTCGAACAGGAGACACGAGCATGGCGAGAATCACTGCCAGTGGAGTATTTCACGGTCACGAACTCAAGGACATGCCGGTCATCAATCCCGGCGACTGGTTCGGAAAGCCATGGCTCATCGAGATTGGCGGCAGCTATTCGCCGCTGTTTCTCATTGTCGAAGCCGACAGTGTGTCGGACGCCATTGACGAACTCGCCGACGACGAGAAGTACGGTCACCACATCATCGTTGAGGAAGCGGACCTCGGCGACTACCCGGAAGAGGATCGATACTACGGAGGAAACTGCGGACAGGTACTCGAACTCGACCACCTGTTGATCCACGGGCAGGAAGGGAGCAAGACACCCTTCCCCTGCACGTATCACGGTGAGGGCTTGCCCGCGACAGGCGTGCAACCAACTGATTTCTGTTGGGATGAAATTGAAGCGTAACAGACAAATGAGAAACAAAGAGCCGGGCATGAAGACTCGGCTCATCTCTTTTTGAACCTGGGAGAATTTGGCATTGGACCTGCGTAAGGGAGTATCACCAACTACTTCAACCAAGGTAGTCCTAATGTCCGCCACGAACAACACAAAGCCTCGATTTCCGCTCGGTCAGATCGTCGCGACGACAGGAGCCATTGACGCGTTGCAAAGCACGTGTCAGACAGCGATGGAGATGCTGCAAAGGCACATCGTTCTCGATCCAGGCGAACTCGATGAAGAGGACCAGCAGGCCAATATTGAAGCAGTCGCCAACGGCGAACGAATCCTCTCCAGTTTTCTCCTCAACGATGGCACCAAAATCTGGATCATCACAGAGGCGGATCGCAGTTCGACCTGTATTCTGTTACCTGATGAGTACTGATTGTAAAAAGTATGACAAAAGAATTTCACCGACTGGCCTTCCTGTTTGAATTGCTCAGCGAAGAGGCGACTCCCTCCACGCCTGATGAATTGCTCAATCGAATACTTGTAATCGGGTGGGCTAATAGCGAAGGCTTCCTCAAAGAACTGCTGAGGTCAGATAACTCCGATGTCGTGCGACTGACGTTGAATGTGCTGGCACGGCACGCAGAATTGTTTGGCACACAGTCAACGAGGTTTGCAAAGGAGGTGACGGCCGCAATCACGCACCCTGATCGACTGGTTCGTGCGACGGCTGTCAATGTGGCTTTTGCTCTGCTTCTTGATGATGGAGAGATGATCGACGTATTAACAAAATGTGTACTCGAAGATGAGTTGACGATCGCAAAGCAGGCACTGCTCGTGCTCATCGAGCTGGAAGATGAGTTTGCCAACAAAGTAATTCGATTGATTCGAACCGAGTCGAAAGCCTGAGGGACCGTAAGCCCAATTGTTGTTGCAAAATTATAAATCGAGAAATTCCAGCTGATTTCTTTGAGGCTAACCCACCGGAGTACCCACTATGGCGACTTCCGCTGTTACAAAATTTGTTACAGACAACTTGAACATTTTGCCCACAGGGTTGAAGCGATTCGCGAAAGTCGAATTCCAAAAATCGCGGCGGGTTAAATTCGTTGCAATCGGTATATTGACTCGCCTTTCAGTCATTAGCCTCAAATGAGGTTCAGCTAACTCCAATCATTTCAATTGTACCCACGCATGCCCATCCCATTGCCACCAGCACTCATTCCACCAAGCAACTCCGCATTCGCACTGCGTGTAATATTTCGCTGAATCTGGGTGCAAAGCCATCAATATGCCACAACAAGGACAACAGGCGTTCGCTTCGAGTCCTAAATTCCTGGTCTGTTCGCAGTCAGTGTTGAACGGCCATCACATTGAATCATAGAACGCATCCCCACCGGCGTTCTTTCTGGCGTTGTAACCGACTGGATCGATGGTTGCGACGAAGAGATTCGTAAGGAGACGTGCCGCATTCAAGAAAACAAAGATGCTAATCGCACCTCCGATTAATGCGGGAACAACGAACGGTCCGAGGCATAGCGACACCAAGAAGGCAACAGGTAAGAACGCTAAATAGATCCGGAGATGGAGAATCACTGGAGAAGTTCGTTGCATAGCACCATTCGACGTACTTAGGAGTTACAGAGAAATTGGGTATTTCTTCTTTAGACGTGGATGATCCTCAAGGAAACGTTTGACATCCTGAATCCGTTGTTCCTGTCGTTGATGTTTTTTCAGAGCAAGAATCTCTTGGTTCACACTAAGTCGATTGAGTCTTGCTTTCGTCCGACTTCCCCACGGAAGAAACATAAAATTCAGTGCCATCAACAAGTACAAATGGTACCTGATCATCCTCAAATTGATTTTGCTAATCTCGTTGGAAACGGCTTTCTCAGAGTTTGAATTTCGATACTTCAAGTACGCCCTCAGAAAATGTTGAAAATACCGCTTCCGCTCTTGGCTGATTGTTGCGGTCAGCATCTCGATTCGTGCTTGTAATCGAGAATATTCTTCTAACAATGAGTCAGCTAAATCCTGCTTTTGGATGCCGTCTCGGGTACGGACAATCTCACATGCTTGTATCATTCCCAGAAAGACGACTTCGTCACGGTCGGTTTCAAACTTATCACAATAAGAAAACTGCTCTTTGATAAGGGATCGAGTTAGTATTCTCTTCTCTGCCTCCTTTTTCTCCTGCTTTCGCCTCGCGTCATCCGCAGCTCTCTTGATCCATTTTGCTCCTGAATAGACCGCATAAAATGTCGCGATCCCAGCAAGGGCAAGGCCTTGTTGCATGTGTTCTGTTTGCTGTCGCGAGTGAGCGTTTCCCTCAACTTCACACCTTTTACTGCAATACCTATCGAGAGTGTTCGAAAGGGGCAATCCGCACCATTCACATTTTTTCATCTTCACTCCCGTTCTATCAATTGAAGACAAATCAAGTAGTCGTTTTGAATAGCGAGCCCCAGGTCCAGGAAGATTCATCACAGTTTTCAACTTCATCTGTTTTTATCTTCGAGCGGGCTCCAATTTGTTCTGAGTTGACGAGAGTGGCTTAACCTGCAGGTTGCGATAACGCACCACACCAGTATGAGATTGGAGAGCTATGTAACCTTCGAGATTTGGAACACCGTTATCTGTATACTTTGACGCTTCTTGATCGTTCACGAACGTCGTGATCTGATTTCCCTGTGCCACGATGCGTAGACGAAACCATTTACCAGAAGACGTCAACTGGTCCTGAATTTGGATCGCAGGCTTATTATCTTTGTTAATCGATCCCGTCAGGATTTTAATTCGCTGCTCTTCTGGATTTCGCCGTTCACCCAACACTTGAATCTCATAGCCGCTTGTCGGATATTCGCCCGTTTTGAGGTTCCTCTGGCATCGGACGTAAATGCCACCGTTGCTATCCCGCTCATGATTAACCTCCAGTTGCAGATCAAAGTCTGAAAACGGCTTTGCAGTATAATAAAGTTGGCTTCTGCCACCTTGGGCAACGATTTCGCTTTCATTGATTTCCCAAATCTGAGCCGACTCGTTGTGCTTCCAGTCTTTCAGCGACTTGCTATCAACCAACGAGTAGAAGGACAATGTCTGATTGCCACCCTCTCCTAAGCGGTTTTCGGTCTGCTTCGTCGACAAGCCCTCCGGTCCTAGCATTGCCTGTGTTGTGTCAGTTGCATTCGTCGCTGGAGCCGCCATCTCTGGATCTTTCGGAATAACAGGGGCGTGTGCTATCACGGGGGCATTCTGTTCAACTTGAATTTTGGGCTGAGCGACAACTTCTGCTTGTGGTTTCCCCTGCATTTCGTCAGGGGCTTTTTTCTCTACCGAGGTGGTCGGTTGCGACCACGGCAAATAAAAGCTCAGTGTCGCCATTAAGCAAAACGCGGCAAGAACCACTGTTACGATGACGGTAAAATTCCAACCCAACTCACTTCCCTCTCCAACCGTTCTGCCGGGTTGAGAACGAATCGGTGAATATTGAGCATGAGGATCGACTCGGCGGCTCATTCTGCGTTTGGCAAATAGCTCCTTGCTTCGGTCATAGTCGCGTCGCATATCAGGATTGAGCAGAGTGAGCTCTGCTTCGTCTATTTGCTGTTTGATCTGCTTGACCTGGACATCGTGCCCTAAGCCCATCTGCGTGAGGACGTAGTTTCTTCTCTGCTCGACAGCCGCTTGAATGACGTCGTGATCGTCTTCGTTTATGGAGATACCGAGCAAGTCGTAGTGCGAGGGTGGACGCTTCTTTGTCGAAATTCCGAGCCATTTTTTATAGCCGTCAAATTCATCAGTCGTCATTAACACATCCTATTCGTTCGAAAGTGAGTTTCCTGGCTCTACCAGAAGTGGTCCACGCTGTTTGTGAATGTCGCTCTATTGGCTAAGCGAGAGCCGTCCGAAAAATGGCTCAGATGTTCACATACACTTCACATTTTGTCACATCGACAAGAAATCGCATCATTTCTCTGAGCCACTTTCGCTGCGGCTCTCGCTCAGTCTGTTGGGTGGACCTTGTTTCTGAATCGCAGGTTTGCCTTGCGGAGAAGACATTGGGACACACCACGGACTTACAAGAAAAGTTAGACCAGTTGAGCGGCGGTCGCGTCGAAACTCGGCGGACGATCATTTCGCATTGCTGTGAGCGGCTCAGAATTATGGCTCGTCGGATGCTCAAAAAATATCCAGGAGTCGGCAGGTGGTCCGACACTGACGATTTGCTCCAAGAAAGCCTCCTACGACTGCATCGAGCGTTAGCGACAGTGTCACCTGAAACCCCAAGAAAGTTTTACGGGTTAGCAGCAATCCAGATTCGTCGAGAACTGATCGACTTGGCTAGGCGGTTCTTTGGACCAGAAGGCTTAGCTACTCAAGAAAGGCAACTTGACGATCAAATCCGACAAGCCGAAATGAGCGAGCCAGCTACTTTAGAGACATGGTCCAGATTCCACGAATGCGTGGAAGACCTTCCGGACGCTGAACGAGAGCTTTTCTCCCTGATCTGGTACGACGGCCTGTCGAAAACTGATGCTGCAAGAGTTCTAGGGATTTCACTTTCCACGGTTAAGCGACTCTGGCAATCCGCCCGGATGTCTCTTCAGGATCAAATTGATGGAGGTGAGCTTGACTAAAGACGAGGAGGATCTAGTCGCCGATCTATTAGTAAAATGGGAGGACGCTTTAGAAGATGGTGAAGAACTCTCAGCGGATGCTCTCTGCACTGACTGTCCTCAACTGACGAACGTAGTTAAGGTACGAATCGAAGCACTCCGCCAAACAGAGTGGCTCAAGAAGAACCCTGCTCGTCCATTGACGGATAATCGAAAGGCAGAAACAAAGGATCGTTCCGGTGATGTACTGGCTGAACGCTACCGCCTTGACGCACTGCTTGGCCAAGGAGGCTACGGCCAAGTTTACAAAGCATATGATTTGAAGCTCCAACGAAACGTCGCAATCAAGATTGGGCATGCCAGAACGACGACTGATCTTCTTCTGGACGAAGCACGACGAGTGGCTCGTCTGCGTCACAATTCGATTGTCCAAGTTCATGATGTTGGGGAGCATCATGGAGACTTCTTTCTGGTGTTCGAATTGATTGAAGGCAAGAGCCTTGCTGATCTAATCCGTGATCGCCGCTTGCCACTTCGAGACTCAGTTAGGATGATCGCAGACATCGCTGAGGCTCTGCATTTCGCACATCAGAAGGGATGTGTCCACCGCGATATCAAACCGGAGAACATTCTCCTCGACGCTGCTGGCAAACCTTTAATCGCAGACTTTGGAGTTGCTACAACACTGTCTGAGATCGAACAAGGGAAAGCAGTTTCCAGTGGAACGCTCAGTTACATGGCTCCAGAACAAATCGCTGGCGAGACGCAAATCCTGGATGGCAGGTGCGATATACACGCACTCGGCGTAGTCCTCTTCGAGTTGCTGACTGGCAAACCGCCTTTTGAAGCAAGCAAATCAACTCTACTTCGAGAGCAGATCTTATTTCGGCAACCAAAAAAGCTGCGAGAAGCAGATGCGTCATTGCCAGTCGAATTGGAATTGATCTGTTCGCGTTGCTTGTCCAAACATCCTGACGATCGTTACCAGTCAGCCCAGGAATTGGCTTCCGATCTCCAACAGTGGCTGAACTTATCGAAGACAAGTAGTCACTGGAAGTGGCTCGTCGGGGCAATTGTCGTTCTTGTCGGTACCGGCCTGATTGGACTCGCGATTCGACAACGCGAGAGTGATGTGCTTCACTTTGACGGTAGAACCCGAATAGTTACAAATTTCCAACGAAAACTACCGGTAACCATCGAAGCTTGGGTGAAACCAGATCATTACGAATCCGATAAATGTCAGTTTATCGTCGGATCGGACATACCCGGCAAGTACGGCTATGGAATAGCGATCTGCGGATCGGTTCTTTCCGCAGAACATGCCACCGGTATGCTGAATTCGGATCGTGCAGTCCCACCAAGTGAGTGGTCTCACGTTAAGGGCGTTTTCACTGCAACAGAGACAAATCTGTTCTTGAATGGCGAGTTGATTGCGACTGGCCCAGGCGGAGAGGCGGCGGGGAAGGCAAAATTTGTCATCGGATGTGCGGGCGAGCAGAACTTGACAGGATATTACAAAGGCAAAGCCCAAAGCATAGTGATCAAATAATTTTATATGATCATGTGGATATAATTAAGAGTTTGTTAATATTGCACCCATGGCCACTCGTGTATTGATTTGCATAATGCCATTAGCTTTGATGTGGTGACAGTAATCACTCAACGCCTCTAAAATTCCGGACGGATCGTGGCAAAGAAGCGAAACAAAAAGCGGAACAACTCCCAGATCGTTGCCTTGTTCTTGGCAGCAATAGTAATTGGGGTCATTGCGTTACTGGTAAGCCAGCGTGCAGAGCAGCCTTTAGAAAATCAAACAATGCAATCGGCTGTTTCACCGCCGGTATCGTTGCCAACTGCTATCCCAGAATCATTTGCGAAAGCAGAGCTGAGCAATCGTAATACGGTTGAATCTTCACCTGATTCGCCAATCCTCACTAACAGCGTCGAACTAGATGAATCTCCAAAAGTCACTCCCTCGCACCTCTATGTTACTCGATCCGAAATCGGAAATCATGTTGTTTCGCTACACCGGGATGCTCAGAACAGAGTGTGGTGCGGGACAGAAGACCAAGGCGTATTTTGTGCTGAATCAGCAGATTTAGATCGCTGGCGACAGTTTACGACAAAGGATGGTCTTGGTGACGATAGCATCTATGCACTTTGCTCTGACCAACACGGTAGGATTTGGGTGGGACACCAGTTTTCAGGAGTTTCCGTATTCAACGGTCTCACTTGGAAGAATTATCCATCGACCAGTGGTCCATTAGGGGAACGAGTTTTCGACATTGCTTGCGATCCGATCGGTGGTGACATATGGATTGCGACTAATTTGGGCCTGTCTCGCTATTCTGACCAAAGCCGTTCATGGAGCTATTTAACAAGGGGTGGGTGGTTTCCGGTTCGAGATTCTCTTGAGACAACCGCACTTCACGTCGACGAAATTGAAGCTCTTGCATTTGCGGACGATGGCACGCTTTACGCTGGTTCAAAAACCCAGGGATTGGGAATCGGAAAACGGAATGACGACTACGGCATTTGGCAAAGTGTTAAGGCACCGACATCAAGCAACTTCAGCGAGAAAATGACAGGTCGAGGAATTCCCTGTGATCAGATCAATGACGTTCTCGTTGCTAAAGACGGTACCGTATTTGTCGCAACGGTACGTGGACTGGCTCGCAGTAAAGATAGCGGCGTAACTTGGGAATTCGTGAGAGGGCGTGATGCCATCGGCAAGGTAAAAGAAAGTTTTGATGGACCGTCTTCGAATTGGCGTGAACCAACAAATATTCTTCGAGAAATGCTCCTGCCTGAAGATTACATCACCGCACTAGCCGAGGATGACGAAGGTCGGATTTGGATGGCATTCCGAATCGAAGGCCTCTTCATCGGCCATGAGGCAAGTAAACTAAATCTTACTCTGAAGCCAGATGAATTAGGTATTAAGACTCAGGGGGACTGTGTAATCACCGATATTTTGCCCGTTAGCGACGGCACGACTTGGGTAGGAGGCTATGGAAATGGAACTCCAGGACTTCAAAAGACCGACATCGGTTTGCCCGGTGCGGCATCAGTAATTGCTAAGACTGATATTGCTCAGAATCATCTCGCCACATCAACGATGCCAACAGAGGCTGCTCCACCTTCAAGTGAGCAACTCAAGCAATTACGTCGCATTATCGAAGAAAGCAAGATTCCCTTCAAAGTCGGGTTTGGAGCCTATATTGGAGAGGATTGGAGTACTAAAGGAGACTGGGTCGGTCGCTACGGTCGTGGCAACGCGATGTTGTGTGCCATGGATGCCCCTATGGATCATGTCGTCGGTTACGGGACACATTATTCGATCAGGGGATTTACTGGCTCCAATGGTGAAAAGGGAGAGGCATTGCGGCACTGGTGCCACAAAGTTCGGTGGGACGACCGCCGAGTTCTTTACAATCCAATCATCGGTTATCGGCGACAAGCTGAATGGGATGACCATGCTGAAGCTTACCCATTGACTCACGAAGGGCCAGATATTTGGGTAGAAGTCGACGTACATGAAGGCGTTCATGAAGTCGCTCTTTACTTCTTCAATAAAGATGGGATCACTGGGCGGAACAGACTGCGTGACTACCTGATCGAACTGAAGCCTTACGCTGAAAATGAGCGACGTGCGTACAATTCCGACCCAATCGCACGTGCCCGTGTTCGTGAATTTCGGGGAGGAGTCTATCACACATTTGTAGTTACCGGACCAAGCAAGTATTGGATCAAAGTTGCATGTAATGACAGCTTTAACACCATCCTCTCTGGCATCTTCTGTCGCCCTCTTGCAGGTGAATGGAAGTATGAAGACTGGAGCTTACCGTGGATGGGAGGTGTATCATATGCCGCTCCCAGGACTCAAGTCGATTCTACTTGGTCAGAGACGCTGAGAAACGCACACGATCTTTGGAATTCCACCACTCCCAATACTGAACAAAACGCGTTGGAAGCGTCGCGTCCGGCACGTCTTTTGGCTTTAAGGACAGCCATCGCCGAAAGTGCACCTCCGTCATTAATTGATGCCTGGCGTTGGGAACTAAAAGCCTGGTCTTCAAAAGATCGTAAAGACTTTGATGAAAAGATGGCTGCTGGATTCGCAGCCGTCAAAAAGAAAACTGAGAAGCTGAGTCGCCAAACCCCAGAATATCTTCATGAAAAGTACTTCAAGAAGAAATTGGATGGAGCAAACGAATGAGATGCCTTCGACTACTTGTAATCCTTGGCTTTATTTCGATTGAGCAGTTCGGTCTTGCTGCAATCATTGAAGAGCCGTCCTGCAACATTACTTTGAACGATGCCGGAGGAGAAATACCCGAATTTATTGCGACCTGCGAATCAACTGATATTAGTCTGTCCGCAAGTCACGACGAGCCACAGACGCACTCGGAATGTAAACTTACCGGACCGACATGGAACTGGAGTGCAAGCGTCACTAGAGATCCTGATGGCCCTGGTCCAATTGGTGCTGAAGGTGTCGATTGCAGTACTGTTCTATCTCAATGCGGTAGCAGTCAGTCTACCTTTTCTTTTACGTTCTCACCAAATGGTATTGGAGTGTGGACAATCTCCTATCACGTATCAGCAGCATGGAGTGGGAGTGATGACTGCGACGGATGTCGCGATGATTGTCCGAGCTGTTCTAAATCGCAATCTGGTTCGGTTTCAATTCTGGTTATTGCACTTTCGAGTGTGCAGATCGTCAGCCCCGAAGATCCGATCTGGGTCGACGATACCGTCACAGCAGAAGCATCGTTCGTACCGGAGGGAGTATCGCCTCCTGCATCGGGATTGACGTGGTCGCTTTCTGAAAAGCCAGATGATTCTTCGGCTACAATCAGTGGTCAGGGCCTATCTGCGACAACCGTGCCTGATTTGTTTGGAGACTATACAGTTCAGGCATCATGGAAGTGTTCACAAGTTGCGTCTGTCAGCTTTACCGCGTTCGAAGTGTCGATCGCGGGGGGCAGGCCGGATAACAAATCCGTAATTGGGCTAAATAATGTGTTCACCGCAACGGTCAATCCAAACGATAATTTTGTGCAATCGTATTCCTGGAATATTGGTGGCTCCACTTGCAAAACGAATACATTGAATACCGCCGACTTCAGTGGTATTCCTCAGAGCGTTACAACAACGGAATTGGAGCTTAACGACCTAGATAAAAAAACCGTTTCCTTCTGCTGGATTACGCCATCGAGTTCAACAATAAACCTCACCATCAGAGTCGGACCTAATACGAAGAATGCAGAAAGGACAATTGAGGTTGTTGCTCCATCAGGTGTAACTTTCCTAAATGTTTCGCAGCTTTCTCATGCAAATATTTCGTTGACCCAATCTGAGTTCTCGTACTCAAATATAAATGTTACTCCCAACACCAAAGGTATTAAGTGGGACGCTCAATTGACCGCTCCACAAGATTTTTCTGGTCGTCTCGGCGTTGTACAACTAATCAAATCTACTCGAATAAATATCAGCGAGAACAATCCTAATACGACTGCCGATGGCGATCAAAAAAGAACGACAACATTTAGTGCTACCGGGATGTTTTTAGATCGAGTATCTGGAAGCCTGACACCAATGTATAGTAACTTGAACTCCGCCGTATTGGCCAATCAAACAGGTATTGTGTCAGGGAGTGATTCTCCGAACTGCTTATTGCAGCAGATAGGAGCAAAAGCGTCTGTTGACGACTCATTTGAAACATATGTGATGTGGCGACCGGATGGCGATGGTAGTATTTGGATTGCGATGAGAAAAATGACTTGGAGCTGGAAAGCAGAGGCTATTCGTTTCGACCTCAATTGCAACTCTTTTAGAGACACTTGGCAGCTCAGTGGCATTCCATCAACTGGAGGCCCGCAGCAGACAAGTGTTACAAATCCTCTCCAATGGACTCATCACCATCAAACGCAATTTGAAAACTTTGACTCGCCATTTTGGAACAATAGTGGCTGGATACCTGGACTGCATAATGAAGGATGGTGCCCGTGATGGATCAAATTATTCCACTTGCATTACAACTTGATAAGCAAAATTGCTCTCGAAATTTGTGGCGGCATTGGGGTTTGTGCTGCGTAATCATTTTCTCACTTGGCGTTGGATGTCAGAAAAAGACAAAGCCACCCGAAGTCACAAAGCAGTCTTCACAGATTCTTCCTTCGAATTCCGAGCCACTCGTAACTAATTCAGCTAAGCCAGACGTAAATGTCTGGGCAGAGGTTAATGTCACGGGGGAGTCTGCCATTAAAAAATTCTCACCGGATGAGAATGTTTCGGTTGTGTTACTCATAAAAAATCGTAGTGACAAAACATTGACAATCGAATGTAAGCAGCTCGATGGACACTTTTTACCGCTCTATTACGTCAAAACACCAAAGAGCGATGATCAAATCATGGAGTGGAAGGACGGGTTCTCAGAAAGAAAGTCAGATGAACGGTGGTTGAACCTATTTCTACCGTTAGGAAGAAAGGTATGGAGCGAAGGGCAGAAGCAAGAAAGACAACTTCTCCCAAATGAGGAATGGGAGGTCACTGTTGAACTCGGAAAAATGATTGATATGAGCCTAAAGGGAGAATACTGGTTTGGTTTCTTATTTCCCATGCATGATCAAAACGGCAAGTATGCGAGCGAGGAGCTTTCGGGAGTTGTAATTCAAATTGATGAGTAAGATCCCCATCTATGGCAATGTTCGAATAGCTTTTGAGAAACGATCGTTCTTTGAAATCACGGGAGTACATCATTTCTGACGTAAGAAGTGCAGCGAAATGGCTCGTAGTTTGCGATGAGCAGACCCATTCCGGGGAGAGATGAGGGATGTAAATAGCTACGATGGCGACCGCGAATTTGAATTGCCGCGTTAAAACTCTTCATTCCATCGCTCCTTCATGTAGTCTCGGAGCCCGTTTTCTAACGCTCGAATGCATTGCCCCAGCGTCTCGCATTCGGCAGCTTCATAGACCATTCCGCCACAATCAAACGCCATCGCCGAAAACCCGGTCATCTCCTGATCGCCGATTTCGATCCAACCATGATGAATCCATGATGCTATTGCTGGAAAACTATCTTCAAGGACATGCTTAGTTGACTGTTGCTTCAGTTCGAAAGCTGACACAAGATCAATCAAAGCATTCAGATAAATTTCCTCTGCTTCGCTAAGGCTGCTCATTTCAAGCAGTCTATCAATGATTTTCTGAGCAGCTCTTCGTTCGTTTTCTGATCCGATTGACTCCAAGGGGAATTCGGAAACGAGTCGAAGATAAACCCTCTTGGAATCACCTTTCAGTTGCTTTCTCGTACGTCTTGCCATTTGGTGCAGCTCCTCTATCGCTGCATCGCATTTTAGCCAATAACCCATGAAGTCATAAATTGAGAGAATGCCGAAGCAAATGAAGCCCTTTTCCCTTATCCGAAATGTTCGGATAAGTGTTCGGATAAGGAACCGATCGTTCGACATAACTCCTTATTTATCAACACTTGCATCCCCCCAAGTGGACTCCGTTATCCTCCACTAAAAAGGCACTTACGTACGACGTAAGGTGTCTTCAGCTCACATCAGGCCGTTATTTACCTCGTCGGACATCGCTTGAAGGCGATTCGCGGCTTCGATCTTTCGGATTTCGACGATGTCAAGTCCCTCGCCGCGACCATTTTTCAGCAACTCGATGCCGGCCTGATGCCGACCGCACGTTGATATCGATCTTTTCAAGTCTTGGATGGATTCTGGTTTCTCCTCCTGATGCACGACCCGTGCAACGCCCTGAGCCTCCTCAGTATCCCGACGCTGAACGTGATCACCCTTAGCTTTCACCAGCACTTTTGATTTTAGAGATTGCATCTTCAAGATTAGCTGTGACAAGAAATAGGCAATCGGTCAGGTGCAGCGATGCTAACTCTATGACATCTGGCTGAAGATTACAAAGACAGATGAGGCCACTATCCTCTACGAACGGATGGAAAACGGCGACCAGATTACCCAAATCAGTCAGGGTGAGACCACTGACTGATTCCAAGCAGAGGATGATTCGGTATGGCGATTCATGTGACTCAATGTATTCGGTAATAAAATCCAAAAATAGATCGTCGAGCAACAGCTTGATCTGCCAAGCAGACCGAAATCGAAGGACATCAATTCCGTCATATTGTTCGAATGTCGGTCTTCTCAACGCATAGTCGCCTTGAATTTCGTTCGAACACATTTTTTTGCCTTTGACCGCAGGAGTAATCGGAGTTGTCTCTGTTCTCAGTTTCTAAATCGAAAGAATCTGTCATTGCTTGTCCCGCTAAGCATTAAGAGACCGAAGTGAGATTTTTGTCCAGATTTTTCGTGAAGACGAGAATTTGCCAATTGAAGACAGGTTGGGAGAGTTATATCTTGGGCCTGCGTTCAGGCATTACACTTCAATATGGGAAGATCAAGACGAAATGCGCAACGCAGGCTCGCGACCATCTGGTTTTACGCTGATTGAGTTACTGGTCTCGCTGTCGATTGTTGCTGTTCTCATGTCATTGCTGCTCCCTGCAGTGCAGCAGGCGCGTGAAGTAGCACGCCGGGAAAGTTGTAAGAACAATCTGAAGCAGATTGGGACTGCGCTGCATAATTATCATGATGTGAATGGTAGCTTCCCGATTGGCGCACGAGCCCAGCGAGCTACTGGAAATGCTGCTGGTTACGGTCCAAGTTGGTGGGTTGGTCTTCTTCCGTATCTCGATCAAACGGCGCTGTATGATCAATTCGATATGTTGATGCACAATAACGGCGACTCGACGAGCAATCCTGCTTTGGCCACTTATTATGTACTGCCGTTTATGCTCTGTCCTTCGCGGGAAATTCCAGACGCCAAATCGCCAGTACCCTCCCCTTTTCCTGGCCTACCACCACAGCCTGCGGAACTATTTCCGAACTATGTTGGCATCGCAGGCGCTGTCAGCGTCGATAGCACCCTTTTTATTGACCAAGGCTTCAAGGAAGAAAGATCGACTATCTGTTGCTCAAATGGGAACGCGGCAAACCGGGGTAAGATCAGCGCGGGGGGGATTCTTGTCACAAATCTTCATATCCGGATTGCTGATGTCACGGATGGTACGTCAAACGTGATCGCGGTCGGCGAGCAGAACGGAAGGATGTTTGACACATATTCGAATGTGGAACGTCTTGTCGAGGGATCAGGAGAGCGAGGATGGGCTGCCGGAACTTCGGCTCGAGGTGTGCCACCAGCATATATGGCCCCATCCGGTTCGTCCCCCAGTCCCGGCCACAATCTGACAACGATCCGTTATCCACTCAGTCTTTACGAGTATTCGCCAGTTGTTCACAAGGGAATTGAGTATCGAGGTGGCCCGAACAACCCTCTTCTCTCGGAACACAAAGGGGGTGTACATGTCCTTTTGACAGATGGTGCCGTTCGATTAATGAGCATCAACATTGATCTGTGGGAGCTGAAAAAGCTCTCGACACGTGATGATGGGCAAGTTGTGAGTTGGTGAGACCGATTTTTTCTTATTTGAAAGGTAGTACTACGTGGCCAATCTCAAGTCAATTTTCTTCCTGATGATCTTTTGCTGCAGCACAATTAGTCATGCTCAAACTCACTACTGTCTTTGTCATAAGGAGTATGCGGCCGATACCGACGACCCAGATGTTTGGGTTTATGAAGTGACGTATCACGTTTTTAATAACGATGATTGCACAAGCGGTCAGGTCTATTCGTTTCAATTTGAAGACGCAGCAGACAAGGATTTGCCAGAATACTGTGAACAATGCACGAGATGTGGCGGAACCGGCACGGTTTCGGATCAGCCTTGCGAGGACTTGTCGGCAGGTGATCGACGCCCTAGCAACCGAGTTGGGAGAACCCAAATCATTAATCGCACAGATTCAAGAGCAAAAAACAAGGTAACCGACGAATTCATTGTGAGGATTAAAAACCGCGTGTCTGGTGGAGACGATCGCTGGTTCTACCTACAGGTCGTGAGCAAGAAACACCAAGGAGTTGAAATTGTTACATCCCGAACAGGCTATGAGATCGAAGAGCCTCCGCGAGGATCTAACCGTGCTCATTTGATTCGATACGACGATCCGGAATTTGAGGGTATGATTTCGTTCAGGAATTTGGGTACAGTGTCCTTGCCAAATTCATTAGGTGACGCAGAGCTCAACTACGTGAATGTAGGCCCTGATCGTTTTGCAGTTCGGATTTTTCAATAGAGCATATCAGAACAATCGCTCAACCATATTGAGCCAAGCCAAATCCTCGACCGCTCGTAGGTTGGCACTTCGATAGGATTGAAGTGCCGCGCTAGATCTGGACGGAAAAAAGACACTCAGGGACACCGCGTCGGGATCCTGGGTGTTTCTTATTTGATTGCAAAAATCATATGCCACAAGCTGCCTGCTTGTGGATATGATGCCAGTGTCGTGATGCAGAAATGCATTCTTGATCGATTCCGTCGCTAGAACAGCAGCGTCGCGAAGCGTCTGTCTTAATTCCCGATGTTCGCTGACAGGCCCAAGAAAACCGAGCAGATCTCGATCTTTTGCAATGTATAACCGTGAACTGAACCGCAGATCCTGTAGGATCTGAACTTGATGTTTTGCTTCTCTCCGATCCAAATCGGTGGAATTGCAAGAATCAATGATTTCAAACAGTTTTAACACTTCGTCGGCAAATGCATTAAGTTTTTCTCCGACAATCTGTGAATTTGCCGTCTTCACCACGCCACTTGCACAGCAAGCAAAGTTTGAGGCAGGCAGTTTATTCATCACTTCCATTTGGAAAGCAGCCTTAAGAAATCGCTCTGGAGAGATCGGATTCATTCCAGGAAAACGGCCTAAGATGGTCCTCGATCCACTGTACAGCCAGCTGAGCCACATTCGATGTGGAAAACTCACCATTTGACTGGCAGGAAAAGCATAAAGATACTTGCATCCACAGAAGGAGAGTTCATAAGCATTTTCAAAATTCAACATACTGCAAGAATTGAAGCCGATGATGTCAACTTTTCGCCCGGCACCTGTCAGCGTCTCAGAGAAAATGCGGCCAAGATCTGTGATGCTAAGAGATTCTCGACCTTTTCCACTGAAGACAGTGGTTCCATAGGCGTTTTCTGTGGCGATAAGTCTCTCTGCTTGATCAGTCTGAAGAAATTCGAGGAGCTTATCAGTCACCTTTTCTTTGTCGATTCCAAGTGGAGAAATAAAGTCGAACTCAATCTGTAATAAATTCAGTAATTTTCTAACCAATTCTATATCGACTGGATAACCAGTTTCCAGCATTCTCAAGACGCTGTAGAGCAGCCCTAGAGTGCCACTGCCATGCCCTAAAAAGTACACAGCTGTATGACGAGCAGGAAAGTGATCATTACACCAATTAAAATAAGTTGTGAGTCTACGCCGAATATCTACATCGAGGGGCACATCCTCCGCCCAGCCACTTGAAACCAGATCTCGTGTTGTCGTTGGCATGGATGTACACGCCCGCTTCGACGAAGGCATCAAGTAGTACCGACGTAGCATCTGGTGAGCGGCATTGCCATTTTTTTCAAGTTGCTCATATTGGGCAAGCACATGTACGTGTGGAGTAATATTTTCATTACTGGGCGGGCTGTTTGTCTCTGATATCGTGACACAACTTCCAACCGAGGCGATCTCGGTAAAGATCTCATCCCACAATCGCAATGTCTCATCGTCCGGACACGTCAAAAAATAATAAATCACTCTCCAATCGGCTGGTGCGTCAAAATGCGGTGGCATTTGTTTCAAGGTCCACTCCTTGCGATTCTAAAGGTAGTGCATAACGTGTCTTGACCTGTATCAACTAGATCGAGTGAGGTCAACAATGCATCGTCTGGGATACCGGCGCCAGTGATGCGGTAAGCTCGAAACTTCTCCGTTGACAAAGGATCGAGCGTCGCAGTCCATTCAGAAATATTGTCGGTTAGCGAATCGCATAGAGATATTAGGTCATCCAGGGATTGTGTCCCAATCGGTTTTTGGTGATGTTGTCTCAGGAACTTTACATAACGTAAGGTGTGCTGGATTTCCTTAAGTGTTAATAATCGTCCTCCAGCCTCTTCTGCCCAATGTTTCGCTCGAACCTGGCTGCAGAGAAATGGAAAGTCGTGAGCATCATTTCGATGGTGCTGGGGAGGCGTATCACGGATTTGCAAATAATCGTGGAGACGAAACTCTTGAGGAGCAACGTAAAACGAGTTGATATTCCCCTCGTTGGCAATGAAGTCGCGATAGACCTGTTGTATCTCCATTGTGCCGGGAATGTAGAACATGCTTTCGGCAATATTTTTTCTTGGCAGGCAAATATCGAGCCATCCGATAGTTTCCTTTTCTCCTTCCTTGCGAAACCAGAAGGTATGTTTATCCGGTGCACGCGAATTGATTTCGGCGATTGGCGGAACCAGGCGTTCTGCTTCTGCGGTCGCGTAACGATCATGTGATGCGCGTACCCGGTATTTTCCTGGTGGAAGCCACAATGAAAGTGGCGTGGTTTCCTTAGGATTAGCAAACTTACCTGTTGAAATCAGCTTGCCAGTTAACGGGTCAATAGGATTGATGCTCAGCGTGGCTCCCGGTGGAAAAGTCTCTACATTGACATTCCACTGGCCATAACTGTGCGGAGAGGCAGAAATTGCCGCATTGGCGATGGCCAAAGCTGTGATCCCAAACATCGACAATGTAGCCGACACTGATCCGAAGAACCATGGGTTCTGACGGCACTTACTGGCGAGGATCTTCACCAGTGTCCGTCGCTTGGCCATGATCAACTCACCAGCCAAGCACCTCGCCAGATCCTCCCCCATCGCCCCCGCCGTCTGATATCGATCCCCCGGATTCTTGCTCATCGCCTTCAGGCAAATCGTCTCCAGATCTTTCGGAATTTTAGGGTTCACCGCTCGCGGCGATCTCGGGTCGCGGAACTGGTGGCTGAACATAATCTCTTTAATTGAGCCAGTGAACGGGGGTCTGCCTGTAATAAGCTCGTAGAGCACTACGCCGAGCGAATAGACGTCGCTACGGCCGTCAATTTCGCTGCAGCGCGATTGCTCAGGGGACATATAGCGGACCGATCCGACGACTTTCCCTTCGTCACTGAGCGTTTTGTCAGCATGCGAATATTTGGCAACACCGAAATCCGTCAACAGTGGTTCACCGTTGGCATTGATCAGGATGTTCGTCGGTTTGATGTCCCGGTGGATGACACCGTGGTCGTGGGCGTGCTGGAGGGCCTCAGCGATTCGCTGACAAATGAAGGCCGATTTTTTGTAGTCTAGAAGTCCGTCGGCCAACTCCTTACCCAGATTGACTCCCTCGACGTATTCCGAAACCAGACAGAGGCGGTCATCGATTTCTTCTACGTCGAAAATCCGCACAATGTTGGGATGGTGTAAGCTGGCGACCGCATGAGCCTCGTGCATCGCCATCGGCAGGTCACGAGCAGGATCATCATAATGCGTAACCGATTTGATAGCGACATGTCGTCTCAGCTTGGTATCCCACGCCTGCCAGACCGTCCCGAATGAGCCCCGTCCCAGGACTTCGCGAATCTGGAAATGACCAATCGACTTGAGCACTTCCGGCTTAACAACGGTTTCCATCAAAGCCAGAGAAAAACGTCGGGCCATTTTTTCAATCTGTGGGACCAGCCCTTGAATCGTTTCGGTCTCCGCAGGAAAACGCGACAGGTAGTCATCCAGTGATGGCGTTTCGCCACGAATCCAGCGGTGACGGAATTCGATCAGAATCAGTAGGCTGATAAGCATTGTCCGGTCAGGACCGTTCGTTTCGTTCAGAACATCTTCAATGGTAACCGCTTGTCCGGCATGCAATTTTGAGGCAAACTCACTGCAGATCGACTCGATTGAGTCATCGATCGCGAAGAGAGCTTTATCGGCACTCCAACTGTCGTCTGCCAAAGGTTGACGTTCTTTCGTCATGGTTCATCTCGAGAGAGTCTCGGCACAATAGGAACTACTATAATTGTCTTCATCTTAAAAAGGCATCTTCAACAGATCTATTGATTTTCCTTGGATTAATGAAGGTTGATTACTAAAATTGCACCGATGGCAAACTTGACCTCCCCTCATGAAAACGATGCTGCCTGTCGTCCTGCAATATGTCTTCAATAAACAATTCGGAAACATCAACGACGCTCCTCCGTGCGATTGCCGAAGGAGATCAATCTTCCTGGGTCCGTTTCGTCGAACATTACCGTCCGATAATTGTTCGTCGCTGCAAAGAATTTGGACTTTCTGCGGAAGATAGTGATTGTATGGCTCAGGATCTTTTTCTGCAGCTGTTTCGACGTGTTGATGCATTCAATCGTCAGCGATCGGGAAGTTTTCGACGTTGGCTTAAAATCGTGGTTCAATCTCGCATTATTGACGCGTTGCGTCGACAGAAATTGCCGATTGAACATCGACAGGATCCTGATTTTGTCACCGGCCTTATACCTCGATACTTTGACAACTCGGCAGAATACGAAGAGAAGCTGCAGCAGGTAATCGAATCAATCCGCTCTCATTTCAGTGACCGAGATTGGACTATCTTTTATTTAACCATCGGAGAAGAGCGTCCCGCCAAGGAGGTCGCTCTGGAACTAGGCGTATCTGAAAACTCTGTTTACCTCTGTAAATCTCGAATGCTTAAGAAACTCCGCCAGAAGTTCGAAACAGGGCAATCGACAGCCTAAATGATAATGACTTTTTTTAAGGCCATCGAAGCGCAGGAGCGAGCCTGATCTCCCTCCAACGACCTGAACCATTTCTTGCAAGGAAATCCGAGCTACAACTGGCCATCAGGCGAGGAGATGACAGCCATGAAGAAGTCCCAGGTCGCCTTAGCCTTACGGCAAGCCGAGTCGGGTGTGTCTGTTGAAAAAGTCTGCCGAAAGCTGGAAGGTCAGCCAGCAGACGTTTGAACTGCTGAAGAGAAATCTGGAAGGACTAGTTCGACTGTCCGACTTCCGTTTTGCGTCGTAACTCTTTTTGTGGGAGAATGTTGCCATCTTCATCTTTGACTGGGAGTCACCGGAGGAGGCAGGTTCATGGAAGAGACGTTTCGCGTGCGTCGCGAAGAACTCAAGCAAGAGTGTCGGGTCTCATCAACGATGTTTGCCCGTTTGTCCGATCAGTTGTATCAATTTATGCAGCCGTTTGTGAAGGTCTTTGTGCGGCACGAACAGGCTTGTCATGCTGCTATGTCCGTACAATGTCTATGCTCGTATCTGGAGTGCAAGAACGCTGAGTCGATCGCATATTTCTTCGGACAGGATCGGAAATCGATCCAGCACTTCATCGGCGAATCGCGTTGGGATGATCAAGGCATCCGCCATGAGTTAGCTCGGCAGATCGGTCAATCACTTGGCCAGGAGGATGGAGTGCTGGTCTTCGATCCGTCTGCATTCCCCAAGAAAGGTGACCAGTCCGTGGGTGTGACTCGGCAGTGGTGTGGTCGCCTGGGCAAGCTTGAGAACTGCCAGGTCGGAGTTTATCTGGCTTATGTCTCTGGGCAAGGACATGCCTTGGTCGACACCGAACTGTTCCTTCCCAAAGAGTGGACCCAAGACCGCTGGCGAATGAAGTCCGCTGGCGTCCCCAAAGCACGTCGGAAGCATCGGACGCGTCATCAGTTGTGTCTGGCTCTGTTAGAATGACATAGCCAGGCCTTGGCTCATCGCTGGATCACCGGTGACGACGAATTGGGCCGCAGTATCGAGTTCCGCCGTGAATTGCAGGTTCGTGGCGAACGTTACTGCCTGTCGGTGCCGAGCAACACGTTGATTCGAGATCTGACTCAAGCGCCTCCGGTCTGCCAAGGAAATGGCCGACCAGCCAAGCCTACTCACCTGCGAGCAGATGCGTGGCTCAAGGCGCAACCCATGTCACGATGGAAGCGGATTGATGTGCGTGACGGCTCCAAGGGCCCACTTCTAGTCGAGGCCATCTGCTGTCCTGTTATCTCCTGTAAGCGGGGGCGTTACGAAGATCTCCCAGAAGTCCTCATCGTCGTTCGCTCCCACGAGCGTGACAGATCTGCTGTGAAAACCGATTACTATCTGAGCAATGCCACTCCCACAACGTCGCTGGAAGAATTTTGTCGCGCAACCCATGCTGCTCACCGTGTGGAGGAGTGCTTCCAGCGAGCCAAGGGCCAGGCGGAGCTGGCTGACTACGAAGTCCGGCGTTGGCGAGGCTGGCAGCATCATCAGACGTTGTCCCTTCTTGCCTGCTGGTTCTTGACACTTCAAACCAAGCAGGCGGAAAAAAAGACACCCGCGATCACGATCAATCAGGTTCGTCTGGGCATCGCGTCGATCCTGCGAAATCAATGGCAATGCGATACATCCACGTCATCGCCTGGCGATCTGAACAAAGATTACTACAAAATCAACTGGCTTGATTTTATCACTAGAAACGACGTAACCACCTGTCACCCACATGCCTGCAGCGAAGACGAATCTAGGACAGTCGAACTAGTGAATAAATTGGCAGAAATGAGAATGACGGCAGCAACCGAGATTGCCCAGCAAGGAGATTGAGATCGATAAAGTCGGACGTGACTGGACTAGAATGGCCGAAAGAGTTGGTAACGACATCTGCCAATAACGAGATGTCGAGTGAATGTTTCAAGCCCATATCATGTATCAAGCAATGCATGATATGGGTGAAAATGATTGTGCTTTCCGCGAAATATGAACTTCCAAATTCGGTGAAACAAGCTGAAATGAGCGATTTCGCTCGTTCCTTCGTTTCGATGGCATCGAAGACCGATACCTCACGCTGAAGCGATTCGAGCAAACCTGAGAAGGTTTCTGGTTTTTCGAAGGCTATTGACAGAGACATACGTTCTAAAACGTGTTGCACACCGAAAGCGATCAGGCACCTTATCAATGTCGAGTCTCAAGCGACTTGACTTGAAGGATCTAGTATGTTCTCCAAGCTTCGCGGTTTACCAGCCTATAGGGTAACCTTCCGGTGTGTGAGAACTAAGCTGCGAGAATGTGTCTATCTGTGACATTGTCAGCAAAATGTAGGAGACCGCTGTTATGTTATTCCGATCTATTCTTCTCGCCTTTCTTGTGATTCAGCTTCTTGGTTTTCAGTCAGTTAAGGCTCAATGCAAGGCTCCAGCTACTTGGTTCCCGCATGCGATGACTCCGGAGCCCGACTTTCATAAGTCTATAGCCCCCTGCGAGTTCCACCAATGGGCGTCAATAAGGCTCCCATCTGTAAGGAGGATTACTCTATGCAAGGGAGTCACTTGATCAAACTGGTACTAGCCTGTGGTGCAATGTTGTCCCTTCCCCAAGCTGTCACCGCACAGTCAGTTTCAGAATCGACGATTGATGGTAGCCCATCGACGCAACAGTTGACATCAATTGACCGACCCAAGTTGTTGAAGCGGTTGGGTTTCACCCCTGCTGAAAAAACTGCGGTGCTGTTGGTGGTGCACAAGGGAGTTCACTGCGTGCATTGCTTGAGTCAACTGTCACTGCTGGCAGAACGGGAGGAGGCGTTCAAGAAAGCAGGTATCAGCCTTATCGGTGTGTCTGCAGTGTTGCCCGAGGAGGACAAACTGAATCGTTTTCGAGAAGCGCTGGATATTCAGTTTCCGCTTAAGTGTGACGAAACCAGTGAGTTAATCCGAAAGTTGGGCTGCCAGGGGGCGGATGGCCAGCAGCAGCATGGCTTGTTTTTGATCGATCAAGAAGGCGAAATTCGTTGGCGTATGGTATCGGAGCATGCGTTCGAAAACTCCCAGAGAATCTTCGATGTTTGTTGTGAGAGATTGAAGACTTCGAGGCATCAATGAGCAAGATGTTCAATCACTACCTAGCTAACGCACAGGAACTTTCTAATCGATAAAATTGTCGAAGGGCTGTGCCTTTTGCGAGTGAGCGATACCGCATCACAGGATTCTGCAATGAGACAATTACGTAAAATTATACCGTTCCTTACACTTGGAGATTTTAAAATGAATAACGCAACTACTTCTCGCCGAGTTTTTATGAAGACGGGTGTAGGCGCACTGGCTGCCGGACTTGTGGCAAGATTTTCTTCCGATGTTTTCGCACAACCTGCTCCTCCTGCACTACGTGTTCGTCAGAGTGTCACCTCACTTAATCCCAATGGATCTGAGATCGCTGCATTGAAGGCGGGTGTAAGTGAGATGAAACGCCGCACCAACGCGAATGCCAATGACCCAACCGGGTGGCGAGGCCAGGCATTGATCCACCAGAATCATTGTCCTCACGCCAATTTTTTCTTTCTTCCGTGGCACAGAGCTTACCTATATCACTTCGAGCAGATCTGCCGCGACGCGTCCGGAGTCGCCGATTTTGTCCTCCCCTATTGGGATTGGAGTGCCGACCGTGAACTGCCATCCGTATTTTGGGGAGCCGACAATTCGCTCTCTCACGCTGGGAGAGAGATCTCACAGACATCGCAAGCAAGCCTGTTTGCCGTAGGCACCAACATTATGACTGGAATTCTGCAGAGTAGCAGCTTTACAAATATTGCGAGCAGCCCTCCTAACCCCTTGGAACAGCGCCGACTCGCGACGAAAGGTGCGCTTGAAGGTGGGCCGCACGATTACATTCACGGATTTGTTGCCGGGGATATGAGTACGTATATGTCACCATTGGATCCATGCTTCTGGCTTCACCATGCAAATATTGATCGTATTTGGGCCGAGTGGACAGACAGACATCCAAACGGCAACATCAGCGATACGGGCTGGCGTGGATGGAATTTCGCGAACAACTTTGTTGACGTGTCTGGGAACTCGCTCCCAAATGTTACTGTTGGATCAATGCTCAGCACGTATGACCTAGGATATCGATACAACACGCAGTCACCAATTCCTCCAGGCAACCCGACTCCCTCGCCACTTGTCCGGCCTCTTTTTCTAGCACAGGCACCGAACAATGCGCTGTTAACGGGGGCCGCTCCACTCGCGACAGAAATCGATCTGGGCACGGATATTCGCAGAGAGATCAACACAATTTCCAAGACCCGAATCGATGATATCTGGAACGCAAAGAAGAAGGCCCCATCAGTATCGCTGACTGTGGAGGGGGTCAGGCCGCCGAAAGACCTTAATGTGGTCATTCGAGTGTTCATTAATTGCAATTACTTGTCACGCGAGACGCCTGCAATCGATCCACACTACGTAGGGAGCATCGCATTCTTTGAACATGGCGACCACGGAGACGGTGGTGCGCATGCAGAAGACTCAACTCAGAGCTATTCTTTCGATCTGACCAGTACAATCCAAGCCCTGGCTTCAGTGAATGCGTATAATGAGAATGAGCCTATCGAAGTCCAATTGCTGCCAGTGCCAATTCACGGCGACGCAGTGTACTCTGAAGATATCTCCATAAAAGGATACAAGATCGAATACTCAGAGTCAGAGTCAAGGTAGCGTGCGCCAGCACAAGAGGTTATCAGATGGACGAGAAAGACCAGCCGCCACGAATTGACGTACAGCATGGCGATTCGATCAAACGCCAACTTGCAAACGATACGGTAATTCAAAAGCCATTGGTCATAGACTTGAAGCTGGAGAATTCGTACCGTAAACGGCTTTATGAAGCATCACTTGATGTAAGACAGTCCGTTTTTGTGACGATTTCTGGACTTGCCCCGGGACCGGACAAGAACGTGTCAATAAGGTGCTTCTTAAATCTGCCATCTGCAAATGTGAAAACACAGGCAGACGATCCTCACTACGCAGGCAGCTTCTCGTTTTTCATTGATGTATCGGAGAAGAACCGTGAATTTTCCCAGCGCATAGAATTGGACCAAGTTATCCTCAAACTTTCGGAAAGGGGCCTTTGGAACGGAACAAATTCGTTCAAGTTGACTCTATTGGCGGCTCCACTGAACGAGCAAAACATTAATATAGACGCGAGAATACCAATTACGGCGATTTCGCTCGAAATTGCAGAGAGCAGTAAGTAGAGCAAATGAATGCTCGAAAACTGTTAATATCTCTGGCCCCTCCTCTATTTTGAATAGAAAGTCCATGTCGGGGACTGACAATAATATTGTAATGCCGTTTATGATGGCGTGAATCTTTTTGACGTCACGGCACCATACGAAATCTTGGGCTGGATGGCAGAATATTGGACGGTTAAGAATGCTTCTGTCTACATTGTGGCTGAAAGCGAAAAACCAGTAAAGACTCGGGACAGATTTGAGTTCAGCCCGCATCGAATCTATGAAGTCGTGCCCCATGTTGATCTGCTATGGATTCCTGGCGGAGATCCGAGTGCCCTAATTGAGCAGATGAGAAACACCAAGTATGTAGAATTCATCAAAGCTCGCAGTCAATCCGCAGAATTCGTGGCGTCAGTGTGCGAAGGGGCATTGATCGCTGGTCACGGTACCCGAGGTACTGGCATGACCGCAATCGGATAACCGGGGGAGGAATCTCCTCCGCGTTAGATGAGGCATTCTACATTGTCAAACTTCTGGCCGGCGAGGAGATCGCGGAGCGAATCCAGCTTGTAATGCAATACTTCTCTGATCCGCCAATGAGTAGCCAACTGCCTGGTACTCCCGCAAGATGTCCATTAGAAGGCAGGATTCCAGTCAGTTCTTAGGTAGGTCAACCACGGCAGCTCTCTCAGAAAGCGAGCTCTTATTCGAGAGATTCATGGTTGTTGAGAGCGTCAATGAGACGCGGGGTACTAAAAGCCTATCCGTTAACCCTCATTTGCCCGGCATGAGTCCTGCTATCTGGAGTCTTCATCACTTCAGTTTGGCAAGGATGTGCGTTCATGGCTGGTTTTAGTCCGTCAAAGTTTCACCAGATTTCCGACGCTCTCTGGCAACGCCTGGAACACTCTTACCAAATTACAAAATCAGTTGTAAAGGGGGGCGTCCACGACTGCCTCTGAGGAACATTGTTATGGGAATCTTCTGCGTGCTCAAAACAGGGTCTTAGTGGAAGGCGATGCCACGCGAGTTTGGCTCCGGGTCAGCGATTCACGAGTATTTCCAGGAGTGGGTGGAGCGGGGACTTTTCGAGAAACTCTGGCGGATCGCTCTGAAAGAATATGACGAACTGGTTGGCATCGACTGGCTGTGGCAGGGTCTGAATGGAGCGATCACCAAAGCTCCCCTCGGCGGGGAAAAAAACAGGTCGGAACCCGACGGATCGGGGCAAACGGGGAGTCAAGTGATCTACACTCACGGACGATCGCGGCGTGCCACTAAGCAGCGGCGGTCGATGGCGCCAACGTCCACGATCAAAAGTTTGTCAGCCAGACCTTCAAGTCGATGCCGGTGCGTCGTCCTCGACCCAGCCAACACAAGCGTCAACACCTGTGTGCTGATAAGGGTTATGGCGCCCTCGCAATTCGTCGGTCGCTCCAACGACGAGGTTACGCCGTTCACATTCCACGCAAAGGGGAAGCGACAAAGACCAAGTCGCGCCGCAATGCCAAGGCCCGTCGCTGGGTCGTGGAGCGGACCCTTCCTGGACCAACCGCGCCCGCCGACTGCTGATCCGCTGGGAAAAGAAAGCCTGCAACTACCTGGCGATGCTGCACTTCCAGTTCGCTCTCACGACGTTGCGGGTCGCTGGTGTTCTCGGATAGGTTTTTAGTGCGCTAATCTGCACGTCAATGTCGTTCATCAAACTTCGCACCTGTTCGTAAAACTCCCCCTTTGTTCCGGTAACTATGCACTTAATTGAAATTTCAAACAACATTCGAACGAAGTGATCTATGATGGAACCTCCCTCGCTCTGAGGACATGGATCCACACTTGATCGGACGTAGAGTAAATCTTGGCATTTTGCTGATCGTTTGTGAATATCCCTCGGCGAATCTAACGGTCTAGCTTTCAAGAGTAAGACTGCTTGTGCACGTTATTATGCACGAAATGTGCATGAAGCGATGAGATTCATGCGAGCGAAGGAAGACAGGAATCTCAAAACATGACTGAAAAAGGCCGTTTCTTGAACTCCGGCCCGTCATTTACACCGAAGATGTCGGGGGTTCGAGTCCCTCATCGCCCATTCGAAAAAACTAGACTTTTTTGGCTCGGCTCCGAACCATTTCAGTGCTCATGCACGAAATAATGCACGAAATGGGAGCCCAGCCATGCCGCGACCTGCCAAACCGTTTTTCCGCCGCCAGACCAAAAGCTGGTACTGCTCGATCGCCGGAAAGCAGATTTCGCTCGGCAAAGACAAGAAGCTTGCCGTCCAGAAATTTCACGAGTTGATGACTAATATATGTGTTCTCTTTATAGCCAATGACGCGTACATGAGAGATTATAAAGTCTTAGTGCCAAACGATTGTTGTGCTGCGGTTGATCTAAAGAACTACAAACTCGCTTTAAATCTTATGGAAAATGTTCTCAAGGCAGATTTCGTCCGTCATCACAGATCGATTTGATAGCGAAGGTTCGATGAGCGTGTCGATAATTGCGTTCAGACGGGCTGGCACGTCCCATTCAAAATGTGAGATCGATGAACTCCGACAGGAACAACATGCGAGTCGATTTTCACAACGGGAGCATCGCATTAGCTACTACGCAAGACTGTATTGAGCGTACAGGAATAACTGGAAATTGTCTCGGATCTATTTCAACTTGGAACACAAGCACTCGATGATGACTCAACATGCTTCAAAGATCATTATTCGCGATGTGACCGACCACTCGCTGACAATGGCGGTTTATGATGAAAACAGCACTAATCTGAGAATTGGATCTGTCCAGCGCAGTGACAAATACCATCCCCATTTTTGGAACACCCTATCAGTATGCAGAAATAAAAGCGATTTGGGAAAAGCTCTCCTATGAGCATGACTCATATGGAACGCTATGTCTGCCTCTCCTCCCAAGGAATCAGGGGGTCAGAACAACCTTGATGCATTCGCCTTTGTTCTCATAAAACGTCTTATACGCTTCGGGAGCACTCGAGAGTGGATAACGATGCGTAATGATGTAGCTGGGATCAAACCCAGGCTTGCCATTGCCGATGACCTTTTTGATGAGTTCGTCCAGATAACGATGAACGTGAGTTTGACCCATCTTCAGGGTCAAGCCTTTCGAAAAGGCGGCGCCAAATGGGAACTTATCAAGATAGCCAGCGTAAACGCCAGGAACGCTAACACTACCACCTTTCCGACAAGCGGTGATTGCTTCACGCAATGCATGGAGTCGATCGGTCGCGAGCATCAGTTTGGTTTTGACTTTGTCGTAGATTGCATCAGGTGAGAAGCCATGAGACTCCAAGCCGACACAGTCAATACAGGCGTCAGGTCCAATGCCGCCAGTCATTTCATTCAGGGTTTCTAAAACATTGACTTCTTCATAGTTGAGCGTCTCCGCCTTGCCATGAGTTCTGGCCATCTCCAGGCGTTCAGGAATATGATCGATGGCGATAACGCGCTCTGCACCATGCCAGTAAGCTGACTGGATGGTAAATTGTCCCACAGGCCCACAGCCCCAGACCGCGACCGTATCGCCGCGTTGGATGTTGGCATTCTCCGCCGCCATAAAACCAGTTGGCAAGATGTCTGTCAGAAAGAGCGCTTGATCGTCGCTCAGTTCATCAGGAATTTTGAATGCTCCAACATCGGCAAACGGTACCCGCACGTATTCCGCTTGGCCCCCTGCGTATCCACCAAATAGATGCGAGTAGCCATAGAGAGCTGAGCCGGAATACCCGTACATCTTCTCAGCCATGGCCGCATTAGGATTGGAGTTATCGCAGAGGGAATAGAGCTGGCGATTGCAGAAAAAGCAGCCACCACAACTGATTGTGAACGGGATCACTACACGATCGCCGATTTTCAGATTAGTAACCGACGACCCAAGTTCGATGACTTCCCCCATAAATTCATGACCGAGGATATCACCCAACTGCATCGTCGGAATCATTCCGTTGTAGAGATGGAGATCTGAGCCACAAATCGCGGTAGACGTGATACGAATGATTGCATCACGTGGATTGAGGATTGCAGGGTCATCGACATTCAGAACACGAACGTCTTGTTTTCCGTACCAGCACAGCGCTTTCATATGGAGTTCCCGGCGTTAGCGTCTAGTTAGATCGACATTAAAAAATCTGTAGATAATCAATTACAGCATACGACTCAGCGAACTGCGTGGCCCGTGCGTTTGACCATCAACTGTCGGCAGCTCGCCAGCTTCTAATAGACGTTTAAAATTACGAAGGTCGCCGTCGATTTCGGATGCCAGATCACGGCCGAATAGACCAGCAATCGCGTCCGTCACCTTACCGCCGGTGGGGTTGTATTTCATATTGAGCGTAACCGAGGTCCCTCGACCATTGGGCTGCTCAGCAAAGCGAATGCTGCCGACTGATTGCACAGCACCACCGGGCAGCGATTGCCACGCGATAAGTTCATTGGGAACGCGGTTAAAAACCTCCGCATCCCATTCGACCTGAAGACCCAACGGCGCTTCTGCAATCCAATGTGATCTCGACTCTCCGGTTGTCGTCACGCTGATAATGTGCGTCATGAAACGAGGCAGATTTTCGACATCGTCCCAGAATCGAAAGACCTCTTCGATCGGCTTGGCGATCGTCACGGACTTTTTGACATGCACGCCTTGCTGTGCGGGAATGACCGTCAACGACGACTTCTCAGTGGTATCGATTCCCAGTTGATCGTACAGATAACAATGCCCGGTCAAACCGCGATACAGCAGACCTGCGGCCAGACCGGTCGCTAGAAGGCCACTCGGCCCACCTCGTGAGAGCCCTTTGACTCCCAGATATGCCCCGGCCGCGATGGAAAGCCATTTTTCCGTGTCATTCAGGTTGGCAGTCAACGTCCTCTGCGATGCTTTCATCGATTCAAAGAACGATTCGACACTTTGGGTGGAGACAGGCATGATTGATTTCCTGACAAAGGTGAAAATAGCGAAGCCTGTTAGGCCAGAAAGCAATTGCGATGCCCAAGCCGAATTGCCGCAGTTCTTCTACTAAAAATCGTTAACGATGAACACGCAACAACATTCGACTTCGTGGCAGCGCCGGCATTCGTGAAAACTCAATCTCTAGGTCTTGCGGCGGCACCTCAACGCGAATTTTGCTGACGTAGGCTTTGACGAACATCTTCATGAGTTCAATCGTTAATGGCTCTCCAGGGCAGCGATGATTACGCAAATAATCTCCGGGATCTTGCGGAAGAAAGTTGAAGGGATCGATTTCCTTATTCAGGAACCGCTCGGGTCTGAAAATATCTGGATCGCTCCACGTGCGAGAGTCCCGGTTGGTGCCGTAGACATCCAGCAAAGATTGGGAGGCGATATCGGAAGCGGACGGCAGCTTTCATGCCAAGGGATCGAGATGCATCAACGAGAATCCGGCAAGGTGTTAGCTGCGGCGGGTCAGAGTGTGCAAGCCGCGTGTGAGCCAAAGTCTCAAACAGCGACGAGGTTGTGTATCGAACACGGGGTAGCAGATGTGGCCCCAGCAGAGGATATAAAGCATTTTCTGATATATGGTTAGAAACGAACGAGTGTGATAGCAAAGGGGCCTTTATTGGTCGATGCATCAAAAAACTTGCAAATGTTTAAGAATTTGTTCATGCTGTGACGTGAACTTTTTGGAACCGGGACGATGTTATGTGCGGTGGGCGAGTTCGACCGTAGAGACCCGCCTGCCAGTTGGTGGCGTGATCTCAAGCCTATCTTCTAGTGCGTGGCGATTCGATTTTACATTTCATTGGGAGGTCTTTCCATGTCACAGCCGACGCCGGGGTCTCGAAGTGCGTTTACCTTAATCGAACTATTAGTTGTGATTGCGATCATTGCGACACTTGTCGCGATTCTCCTCCCTGCAGTTCAGCAGGCGAGAGAAGCGGCTCGTCGATCGACGTGCAAGAATAATCTGAAGCAGTTAGGAATCGCGCTTCATAACTATCACGATACCTACAACACACTGCCACCCGGACATGTGCTGGATCCTTTCGCAGGCGATGATCATGGTCACTGGCTGTGGTCGGCGATGATTCTTCCGTTTGTTGAACAAAGTGCGCTCTATGACACGGTTCGCGTCGGTAGTCCTGTGACGAAGGCGATGGGGGACAGCACACGCCAGATGCAGCAGCTGCTGACGGTCTTTCGATGTCCTTCCGACACAGGGCCACCAGTCTTCGATCCCGCTTCTCGTCTGGGCTATACCATCGATGCCATTCCAACGACCGGGGCAACTCTCAATGATATTCCAGTGAGCCTGACAAACTATGCTGTTTCTAACGGAACCGCCTATCCGCGTGCCAGGAAAGCAACGAACTATATTAATGGAACAACAGGTGCGACGGGCGCCTTCTGGGAGAACAGTCGCTGTAAATTCTCGGACATCACGGATGGATTGAGCAATACAATTCTGGTCGGCGAACGGGCTTATCTCGTCAAGGGTGACAACATGTGGGGCGCGATGTGCCTGGCGATTCGAGGAAATCTGGCCGCAGGAAATGGACCGACGGCTTACGACAAATCTGGAAACGCCGCTGCTAACCAGGGGATGTTCTCTTACACCGGGACAACGTTCTTTGGAATTAACCCCATCGTCTCAATCTTTACCGGTGGAACTCGCGACATCGCAAATTCGGGATACAGCAGCGGCCACCAGGGTGGAGCTCAATTCCTGCTGGGAGACGGTGCAGTCATCTTCCTGAACGAGAACATCGATAATACGGGAACGGGAGCACTGCCCAACGGAATCACGGACAGCACATTTGAGCGTCTGGCCGCGATTCAGGATGGTGAGGTTGTGGGATCGTTCTGAGTGACGGGAGAAGGGCCGAGATCGTCTGACGGCATAAACAGAAAATGTTTTATTATTTCTTCGGTCTGGAGAGCTTCATGCGAACGCTGATTCATCGATATCGCTGCTGTGAGGTGATTTGCTTTTTAACGGTTGTTTGTCTCACCGGCTGCACCCGTAGCAACACACCCCCGCTGGGGGATGTCAAAGGGCGAATCACGTTTGAAGGAGAGCCAGTCGAGATGGCAATGGTGACATTCACGCCGACGGCAGGAGGACGTCAGTCGTTCGGTCGGACGGATGAAGACGGGAATTATGTGATGCAGTTCAACCATACGGAATCGGGGGCGCTGGTTGGCTCACATCGCGTTGTGATCATCAGCGAAGTCGAGGGCTCGACCCCCGAAGAAGGAGACGTCTCTACGCCTATGGTAAAAGCCCGAAAAGAGTTCCTGCCGTCCAAGTACAACAAGTCGTCGGAGCTGACGGCGGATATCAAATCGGGGAAGAACACGGTTGATTTCGCGCTGACGAAATGAAGTTGCTGTGACTGGATGTGTCTACAAAGCCGAACTGCAGGACTTCCTGGCGAAAGTCAAAGATGAGTGAATTGTCAGACAAAGCCGGTGAGCAGAACATCATGGATGATGCGACGGGAGTGCCCCATGATAAACATCGCGGGAAACAGGTGCCACTGGCCGGTCGTCGACTTCACTCTGCACAGGTGTCTGGTTTGACTAACGATTCAGGTGACGAGGATCAGATCCTGAATCAAGCCATTGAACAGCGTCATGAGTTTGATCAGCTGCTCCAAAAGCATCGTGGAAAGATCATGCTGTATCTGATGGCGCTGGTGCAGAATGTTGCCGATGCCGAGGATCTGTGCCAGCGAATCAGTGTCGTCATGTGGCAGAAATTCCAAGAGTTTGATCGGTCGAAGAGTTTCCTGTCGTGGGCGTGCGGGGTTGCACGATTTGAGGCGTTCAACCATCGTCGCTCACGCTCGCATGACCGATTGACATTTCAAACAGACTTGGCACAAATGCTGGCGACGTCTGTGGAAAGCCTTGATCAGGAAGCTTTGGAATTGCGGACGGCTGCGCTCCTGGAATGTGTCCGATCCCTGCCAGCGCGTGAGCAGTCGTTCTTGCAGAGGATTTATTGGGAAGGCTGCTCGTTTGAATCGATCGCCAAAGATCTGGGATGCACTTCCAGAACATTTTACAACCGGATGTATCTGTTGCGTCGTCGGCTTTCAGAATGTGTGTCGCGTCGATTGAAAACGGAACAGTGAGTCTTCATTACTCTCGTGAAATGCAGCGGTTTCTGTCGAGTGAGTCTCCTTATGCAAGATCTTGAATTTCATCGAATCTCATCTCTGTTTGAAACCGCGCTGGCAGGCCAGCTTTCGGCGGAGCAGCATGATGAACTGGAAGCAGCACTGAGGGAATCGCCTGAACTGCGTGATGCTTATTTGCGGACCATGAGCCTGCACCTGGATCTGGATCATTTAAGCCGGACGACATCGATGGAAGAGCCCATCGAGAACAGACCTGCTGTTCGAAAAGAAGTCTCATCGCGAAGAGCATTGTCGAAGAGGGCCGCTGTTCTTTGCATTGCCACGTGCTTGACCGTGCTGGCTGCCTGGACTGGGATGACGATGTCTCCGTGGGGAACTTCGACATCGACGTCGCAGATGACAAATGTTGAAAAACCAGTCAACGCCGGAGACCGACAGCCTGAGATCATCGAGGTCGCGAATGCGACGATCTTTGGCGAAGGGTCTGCCCCCAGTCCCGGACAGCGACTCACGATGCAGCGGGAGTATATTTTGTCCGAGGGATTTCTTGCGCTCCGATTCCATTCCGGCGCTCGAGCGGTCTTGAAAGCACCGTGTGTCTTCTCAGCCCAGGGAGAAGAGAAGCTTTTAGTGCGCTCAGGGCAATGTTCGGTGTATGCCCCGCCGGGTGCTGAGGGATTTGAACTGCTCAGCCCCTCTGCTCAGATTGTTGACCTCGGGACACGGTTTGTCGTCGATATTGCAGAGACTGGCGAGACCGAGCTCCTCGTGGTGGAAGGTGAAGCAACGATGTCGACGGGGACAACGCCCCCGATCCATCTCAAGAAAGGCGATATGGCTCGCGTTGATCCGGGATCTGAGCCGAAGCGGACGGCTGAGAGTTTGAGCAAAGTGCCATTCATTGAATCGTTGCCGGATCGGGTTGTCAGTTACGAAGCGACGCGGCGCGGGAGCTATGCAGATGAACTGCTCAACTTGACGGTCCAACGCGGCGGAGTGAGCAGGAAGGTGCCGCGCGAAGAACTGATTCGTGCCAAGCTGGTTCATTACCAGAGCCCGAAAGAGGCGGCGGCATTTTGTACGAGAAAAGGGGACTCGCTACCTGATGGGGCTGAGAGGCTACAGCTGTTAGAGAAGGACTGGAGCCTGGTGACCGGGATCATCAATGCGTCGTCTGAGAAAACAGATGAAGCGACGATGACTGTGGAGTTTGCACAGCCGATTGTGAATGGGCCCGGTCCTGAGATCGTCATCTTTGATCTTCAGTTGCTGGTGTATCATCCGCGGGGCGATGAGTTTCGATTGCGTTCAGGGGATGATCGCGTGAACCGAAAAGAGTTCACTGTCGAGAAGTTTGATATCGATCTTCATTCGCCGAGTGCGCTGGATCTTTATCCGCATCGTATTTATCGAGCGACGCTGCCGACGAAGACGGTGAGTGATTTGGTGGATCACGAGTTTACAACTGGTCGGCAGGTCCATGTCGATGCGAGAGGGCTGGCTGTCGGGATCGACCTGAGCGATTTGGGCTATGCACCGGGAGAATCACTCACACGTCTCGAATTTCTGCGCCCGTTGAAGCGTCAGCAGTATCTACTCGACCCCGTGCTGATTGTCGGCTTGAAGCCGGAGTCATGACTGGCTACTTCTGACAGTCGGAGCAGTGGCCTTTGAGGAGGACCTGGGTGACTTCGCCGAACTTGGCGGACTTCTTCAAGCTGAAGGTCGACTCAGGAATGCAGGTGACCTGGCCGCAGTCTTCGCAGAGGAAGTGAGGGTGGTCGTGGGTTTCGTGGTTGCGGATCAATTCGAAACGCCAGACGTGGTCGCCGAGTTCGCGTTTGTTGACCAGGCCCGCTTCAACGAGGTCGTTGAGGTTGCGGAAGATGGTCGACTGGTCGGAGGAGAGGTCTTTGATTTCCACGGCGACTTCGCTGTGAGTCAAAGGGTGATCTGAGCAGAAGAGGACTCGATGAACAGCCAGGCGCGAGGGAGTCACCTTCAGGCCCGATTCCCGGAGCGTGTTCTTGGCGATTTCTAACGAATATTCACGGCTCATGAGTGTGCTGCGAGCTGGCGCAATTGAAGTTCAAAGTGGGTCCCAACGGACAATCTTAGCGTCGAGGGACTGGCTGGTCCATACTCTTTAAGCAATGCGCACGCGAAAGTATCACGACTGGCTGAACGAGGCCGTGGCTAAGCACGAGGGGAATCAATAAACCACTCGGCGGTCGCCAGCCGACACTGTCAGGATCAACTGACAGAGGCACCTTCGACCGGACGTCCGCCGGGTGGATTGGGCATCGATCGTGACTGGTTCCTCTTGAGTTCACCAGCCGATTTCGATGTGTTTCCATGACATCATGCGAGAACGGCGGACGCATGGGGACAAAAAGATCCGCAGGTGCTCTCAGGATAGGGAAAGTACGGAGTGCGGAGCGGCAGTAACAAGTTATCGAGTTCATGTGACATGGCGGACCGCATGTGCATGCCACCCATCAATTAGCAAACAGCGTGGTTGCCGCGTCTTCTTCAAGCTGAGAAAACTGTTCAAGTTCGGGAGGCTCGATGCCATGAATCGAGCGATAGGCCTCGCGGTAGAGGATGACCAGCTCGATCAAGTCGAACCACGGGTAGTGGCCTTTGGAACGAATCTCATTTTCATCATCAATCCAGGCGTTGAGACTTTGAGTGGCAAAACCGAGATACCGGAGAGCTTCTTGAGGATTTCCCGTCTTGTGGTAGCACAGCGCCCGAAGTGGCAGGGCGACATCATCGAGTGGCGATTCAAAATCGCCAAGAAGCTGTTCATCGAGAGCTTTCAGTGCGCCTCGCGGATCTGCAAAGCGATACTTCGACAAAGCGAACGTGTAGGTGTGGACACTTTTCGCGATGTGATCCGGAGGAGCACCGAGACCATGTTTGGGGAAATCGCGGCCGATGAGAGGCATTCTTTCCCCGCGTGGCTTCTTGCCCGAGCGGGGGCCGAAGTCGATCGGCTCCGAGAGATTCGCAACGATGTCTGCACGCTGGTCGTCGGTGAGCTGGCCAGGAGACATGAGGATGCCGCGGATCGCAAGGATCTGCATCATGCTGTCCCGGTCATTGAGTTGTGAGAGGAGTTCTTTTCGGACATCCGTATAAGTCTGCTCGTGACCCGTGAACAGTAACAACTGCGGAACGCCCCACCAGCCAGGATTATTGGCTTGAGCACCGAGATCGAGAGCTTCTTCGAAATCGCTGGCGGCATGATGCCACATGCCCAGACGAACATACATGGAGCCTCTGCCCGACCAGGCGAGGGAATGTTCGGGCTGGAGTTTAATGGCTTCGTTGTAGTCTTTGAGAGCAACGCTATAGCGTTCTTCGTCGAGGTTTGCGCGGGCACTGTCTAGAAGGATGTTGGCGGCTTTCAAGTCGACAACAAACTGGACCGCGTCTTGACGAAGTCGATCTGCCTCGGCTTCTGCTCTTCTTGCCGCGAGCGCCTGCCAGGTACTGACCGCCGTACTGACGAGCAGGATCAGGAACACGAGTGAAGCAGTCGAGAGGACGACCTTGTTGCGAATGGCGAATTTCTTTAGGCGATATCCCGGAGAGGGGGGGCGTGCCATGACGGGCTCGTTGCTGAGATATCGCTGGAGATCGCGCGCGAGGTCGGCTGCGGTTTCGTAGCGACGACGACGATCCTTTTCAATCGCCTTCATGACGATCCAGTCGAGGTCGCCATGCAGGGTGCGAATGAGTTGGCGGTACGCTTGAAGATCACGTTCCGGGCTCGAAGAGGGATTGATCTTGCGTTGTGTCGAACCAGTGCCCGCGAGCGTCGAGACCCGTCGACTGGGGGGAGGCGGTTCTTCCTCGCGAATGATCCGGCGGAGTTCATCGAAGCTGGCGGATTGAAGACGCTGGAGATCGAACGGCGTTGTCCCTGTCAGCGATTCATAGAGCATGACGCCAAGAGAATAGATGTCGCTACGGGTGTCGACATCGAGCCCACTCATCTCAGCCTGCTCCGGGCTCATGTACAGAGGCGTGCCAATCATCTGCGCAAAGCGCGTGTAGAGAGTTCTCTGCGTGAGCGGTTCACTGATGGCTTTGGCAACGCCGAAGTCGATGACTTTGACGATGGGACGCCCATCATGAAGTGTGACCATGACGTTGGTCGGTTTCAGGTCTCTGTGAATGACTCCTTTCTGGTGGGCATGCTGAACGGCTTCGCAGACACTGATCAGGAGTTGAATTTTATCTGTGAGAGAAGGCTGAGCGTGTCGGTGGTACTCCGTCAGACTCACGCCGCGGACCAGTTCCATGACGAAGTAAGGCTGGCCAGCCTCAGTCGTCCCTGCATCGAAGACCTTGGCGATGTGAGGGTGATCCATCAACGCGACCGCTTGACGCTCGGCTTCGAAACGGGCGATGACTTCTGAGTTGTCCATCCCTGTGCGGATGAGCTTGAGGGCGACGTAACGTTTGACGGGAGCTTCCTGATGCGCGACGAAGACCTGGCCGAACCCTCCTTCGCCAATTTTTTCCATAAGGCGGTAAGGGCCAATCATCTCGCCAATCAGTGGACTGGGTTGACTCCTCTCGGGAAGCATCGAGACAAACGTGGCGGAAGAGGCGGCGTCGACACAGGCGAGAAGTTTTTCTCGCATGTTGGAGAACTCAGCCTGGGGCTGGTCGAGGACATTTTCTTCCGAGTCAGCAGCGTCGAGAAGAGCTTCAATCTCTTTGCGGAGCGTCGAATCGCCAGCGCAGGAGTGTTCAAGGAAGGCGAGACGCTCCCCAATTGAGAGATCGAGAGCAGTCAGGAAGATTTCTTTTTGTCGATTCGTCGATGGACTTTGCGAGTTCGACATGAGGGCACACTGTCATTCGGGGGACAGAAGGGAACATTTGACGGGACTTTTGATGATATGCGAAAAGATTACTCAAAAGGTGACAAAAACACGCCGTCTGAGAGTCGCGTGAAATCAGCGACGATCGTTGATTAGTTCACCATGCGAATACCGTTTTTCGGGCGTTTCCTGACGTCAGGAAAGCCAGCTCTGATCTCAACTCTCAGACGTTCGCGATGAAATCTCAAAATCTCGGAATGCTCACTGGGCGACGTGAGACTTTTTCTGTAAAAACAATTCCCCCTTAAACATACAGCACGCTGCCCCCCACGGATGAAGGCCACCGTTTTGACTTTCTTCGGACATCAAGCATTTCTCATGCTCGCGGCTGGCGGTCACGAAAACAATTCGTGGCACGGCATCCTCGAAATTCTCATTCTTCTCGCGACTGCGATGCTCTTCGGTGTCATCGCAGAACGTCTCAAGCAAAGCGCTATTGTCGGATATCTGTTTGCCGGGGCCGTTGTTGGTCCATCCCTGCTGGGATGGGTCGGCAATCAACAGGGCAAGCTCAGTATTGCTGAACTGGGCGTGGCTTTGCTGCTGTTTACGATTGGCCTGGAACTCTCGCCTGACCAGCTCAAAAAACTTGGTCGCGTGCCGATCATCAGTGGGCCATTTCAGGTCCTTTTCACCGTTCTGGCTGGCATTGGCATCTCGATGTTCGTCGGACTGTCGTTTGGGGCGGCGCTTGTCATCGGCGCGATGGTTAGTTTGAGCAGTACGGCATGTGTCCTGCGCGTGCTTCAAGATCGTTCGCAGATGGACTCCATTTTCGGACGCGTCTCTCTGGGGATTCTGCTTGTTCAAGACGCTGCAGTCGTCGTCCTGGTGCTCCTGGTTTCTGCCCTCGGAGAAGGGGGGAATGTCGCGGGCATCATTTTGAAAGTCATCGGCTCGACTGCTTTGATGCTGTTGTTCGTGATCGTCTTCTACTTCCTCTTCAACAAGGTCATCCCCAAGATCCTCGTCATCGATACCTGGCGCCGAAACCGCGATCTGCCGGTGCTGCTCACGGTCTGTCTGGCGGGAGGATCGGCCTGGTGTGCCCATGCCCTCGACTTAAGCCCTGCGCTTGGCGCGTTTGTCGCAGGTGTTCTGCTGGCCGTCTCGCCTTTCGCGATGCAGATTCATGCCGACATTCAGCCATTACGCGCGGTTCTCGTCACCATGTTCTTCGCAGCGATCGGGATGTTCGCGGACGTACCGTGGTTCATGATGCACATCGTGCAGATTGCAGCCGCGTTGTCGATTGTCCTGATCGGCAAGATCACGATCACCGCTGTCTTGACCTATCTGGCCGGGATGCCCCTGCGTTTTGCGGTCGCGACCGGATTTTGCCTGGCACAAATCGGCGAATTCTCGTTCGTCCTGGCGACGATTGCGCAAAGCCAGAATCCCGAGCATCCGTTATTGGATGAGTTCACCTTTCAACTGATGGTTTCGGTCTCGATCATGTCCCTGATGGCAACGCCCTACCTGTTGACCTATGGCCCGACGGTCGGAATCTGGATCGAGCGGGTGTTCAAACGCATGACCTCAAAGTCTCCTGCGACACTGCCAATCCTTGAGCCCGAGCAACTCCTTGAAACTGATCAATCTGCTTCCAAGCATGATCATGACGATCGTGGTCGTATCATGATCATCGGATTCGGTCCAGCGGGCCAGCGTGTTGCGGAAGAATTGATTGGAGAAGAGCAGTATGACGTCCACGTTCTTGATATGAACATCGACAACGTCCGCGTTGCCAAAGAGTATGGCCTGCACTCTCACGTCGGCGACGCCACCCAGACAGAGACGCTTTTACACGTTGGCATCACCAAAGCGGTCTGCGTTGTGATTACCATTCCCGAACCCGTCATCGCGCGACGCATTATTCATCAGGTAAGACAACGGGCCCCACAGACGCTTATCCTGGTCCGTGGTCGCTACCACATCCATACGCTGGGACTCTTCTCCGCTGGTGCGCACTATGTCATCGACGAAGAGAGTAATGTCGGCCACCGCCTGGCCACTGAAGTCCGTGAACTGCTCAGCGTCATGAAGACAACCAAAGACGTCGATGACGACGCTCTCAGCGAACGTCATTAGCGACTGGTGAGTCATTCTGGACTCTGGTCACACGAAAACACCGCTGTGCGAGCCGTCCGGCAGAGGAATAATGTTGGTAAATAAGGCGAGCCAACAATAAACAAATCGTGGCAACAATCATTGTCAGGCCTTCTGCAGGGCGTGCACGAGTTGGTCTTTGCTCATCTTGCTGCGTCCCTCGACATGACGCTGTTTAGCGAGGTTGTACAGTTCCTGCTTTGTCCTGCTGCTCAGTGACTTGTTCGGGTTGCCAGTCCCCTGTGTCGTCTTATTGGGTGTACGACCTTCTTCCCGACGTCGCTTGTTGACCGTGCGAGCTGCAATTTCTTCAGCCGTATCCTCGTCCTTCCCCCGTTCGATTGAGCTTTCCTTGATCGCTTCATACTGACGTTCATCTTTATCTGACCATGCAGCTGGCATTGGTGTATCTCCTCATCTTATTTCGCTTTTCGTCGCTTGATGCGATCCTGATCGATCGCGACTTGAAGCAGTAGAGGTGCAGATCACGTGCCAGATAGTTATCAAGTCAACGCCAATGCAACTGGTTGTTTGAACACACGATTGGCGACCGCTTGCGTCCAGAACATCTTGCATCACAGGCTGATTCCCAGATCCGATTATCGGTTGAATAGGGCGACCGCTATCCCAGCCGCGATGGCACCGAGGATCACCGCAAACGCAATCTTCCAAGCGCTATACGGCCGATTGCCAGCGACCTTCCCTGTCGCGCCGTTGACGACGAGGGTGTAGACCTTGCCCTTGTAGCGGTACGTCATCGACCAGACGGGCAGCAGGATGTGTTTGAATTTGATCGCGTGGTGGGCGGTCTTGATGTCGTGAATCTGCTGGCGGTCGCCGCCGATGCGCTGACGGACTTCCGATTCAATTTCGCCCGCCATGACGTTGCGGGCCATGCTGAAGCCCTGGTCGAGCTCGACGGTATAGGTACTCGCAAGAAAGCCGGCTAAAACTTCTTCAGTAAAAGAACGGAGCTTGGCGAGCGGCCAAGGGGCCAGTTGATTGACGAGAGTCGCCGGGAAGCCCATGCCAGCGAGGATCAAAACGTCATCAAAGAAACGCTGAAACTGCCCGGACGCCGGGTACCAGCGGACGCGGGTTTCAGTCCGTTTCTTATCGCCGCTGCCGACGGTGACCGTATACGTCTCGCCGCGCTGGCCGACATAGGCATTCGAGGTCAGTGAATCGAAGGTCCAGAAGGGAAGGTAGATGCCATCGAAGTCGCCTTCAACGCCCCGTTTCTTAAAATCGTTGGGAGCAAACCAGAGGGACCTGACCCAGGTGGAGAGGCGTTCGCGGACGACTTTGCGATCGACTTGAAAGGGCATGACCCCGTCGGCGTTGATGCGCTGGGGGCAATCGTGGACGTCGTCACGCTGAGTGGGAGTGTCGCAGAACGGGCAGCGGGTGCTGGTGTTGGCTCCTTCGAAGACGACTGTCCCGCCGCACGACGAGCAGGTCAGTTCGGACAGCGTCCCCATCAGGTTATTCGGCTGGACACGCTGGGAGAGGGTCTCGAGCATGTCGTGGTAATCGCGCTCTTCCAGCTCGCCCGTCGGAGCAGACAGGTCCTGCTCGTAACTGCAGAATGGGCATTTGAGCTTCTGCGCACCGATATCAAAAACGACATCGGCTCCGCATTGTTGACACGGGAATACACGGCTGACGGCCTGGGTGACGGGTTCAACGCCGGTGTCGACACCGTCTTTGTCCGTGGCGGTTTCCCCATGAGCGTTGAGATCTTCGTCAAACGATGTTTCGTCGCGGGAGATGTCCAACGTGAGTCCTTCTCGTCAGGGGGAAATTGATCTCTCGGGGGGAGCGTTGCTGGTTTGAAACGGAACTGAGGGCTGTAGGATCATAGCAAAGAAACGTTCCGAGAAAAAATGGGGAAAATGAACCCGTCTGCGACGATCAACCAAGCCCTCGAATAAAGATGTCCGCTGCAGTGCATTTTGCGGTTGAAACAAACTATCTTGGGTGACCACCCTGAGCCGCATCTCTGCGAATTATGGTTCTTCAAATCTGGAGCCCTCCATGAAAATCTGCTGTTCATCCCTGCTTGCACTCGCGTTCTGGTCGTTCCTGACGACCGCGGCCTTCGCAGCAGAAGATATCGTGGTCGCTGATTTTGAGCAGGGCTCCTACGCGCCCTGGACGACAACCGGAGAAGCTTTCGGCTCCCGTCCCGCCAACGGCGGGCTGCCCGGACAGATGGGTGTGGAAGGATTCAAAGGTCAGGGGCTCGTCAACTCATTCCACAATGGCGACGATTCCACCGGCGCACTCACTTCACCCGAATTCCAAATCAACCGCAAATACATCGGCTTCCTCATCGGGGGCGGTAAGCGTGACACACTCGCTCTCCAACTCCTCGTCGATAACAAGGTCGTCCGCACCGCCACAGGCCCCAATTCGAAACCCGGCGGCAGCGAAGCCCTGGCACAGGAATCATGGGACGTCTCTGATCTGGCGGGGCAGTCCGCTGTCATCCGCATCATCGATGAAGCCAAAGGCGGGTGGGGACATATCAATGTCGACCACATCGTCCTCACCGATACAAAGCCCAAAGGGCTCGTCAACAACGTCGAGCGTACCCTCGCCGCCGCCACCAATTTCCTCCACATCCCGATCAAGAATGGCGCGCCAAAAAGAAGCGTCACTCTTCTCGTCGACGGTAAGCCAATCGTTGAGAACAGTATCGAACTTGCCGACTCCTCCCCCGACTGGTGGGCACCCATGGAGATCTCGCAATGGAAAGGGCAGACGCTGACCCTTCGCGTCGATAAGCTTCACGAAGAATCGCAGGGGCTCTCGAGCATCCTGCAAAGTGATTCCTATACCGACTCCACCGACGTGTACCACGAGCAGCTTCGTGGACAGTTTCACTTCTCTCCACGTCGTGGCTGGAACAACGATCCCAACGGCTGCGTCTATTACAACGGCGAGTATCACCTCTTCTTCCAGCACAATCCCTATGGCTGGGGCTGGGGCAACATGCACTGGGGACATGCCGTCAGTAAAGACCTCGTGCATTGGACAGAACTTAGTGAAGCTTTGCTGCCTGACGACATGGGCCCGATGTACAGCGGCAGCGCGGTCGTTGACTGGAACAATACCAGCGGCTTCGGCAAAGACGGCCAGCCACCGCTGGTCCTCTTTTACACGGCTGCAGGAAGTCCCACCGTCCAGGGCATGGCCTACAGCAACGATGGACGCACCTTCCACAAATACTATGGCAACCCCATCATTAAAGAAGTCACCGATGGCAACCGCGATCCCAAGGTCTTCTGGCATGAACCGTCGAAGCAGTGGGTGCTGATCCTGTACGTCGAGTGGAAGGGCAAACACACCATGCACTTCTACAACTCCCCAGACCTCAAAGACTGGAAGCTCACCAGTATCGTCGAGGGTGATGCCCCGGGCAGCGGTTTCCTGTACGAGTGCCCTGACTTTTTTGAACTCCCGATCGACGGCGACGCCAATCGAAAACGCTGGGTTCTCCTCGGCGCCAACACCGTCTACGGCCTCGGCGAATTCGATGGTCAACAGTTCTTCGCCGACAGCATGAGGCTCCCCGGTCACCGCGGTAAAGGCTTTTACGCCCCTCAGTCCTTCAACGACACTCCCGATGGAAGGCGTATTTTCATCGGATGGTGGCAGACACAAACGCCAGGAATGGCATTCAATCAGAGTATGTCCCTGCCGCTCGAACTCAAGCTGACACAAACAGGTGACGGCCCGAGGATGACCTTCACTCCACTCAAGGAACTCGAATCACTCCGCACCAAGACACATCAGTTCGACGTGAAGTCCCTCAAGACAGACGACCAGAACCCGTTAAAAAACATCAACGCCGAGCTCGTCGAACTCCGCATCGATTTCGAGCCCGCTGATGCAAAACAGGTCGTTCTTAATATCCGTGACGTTCCCGTCGAGTACGACATCACAAAGCAGGAACTGATCGTCGCAGGTCATCGCGCGCCTGCCCCGCTTCGCAACGGCAGACAGCGTCTCACGATCTACTGCGACCGCACGGGCCTGGAGATCTTCGCCAGCGACGGCCTCTGTTACATTCCGATGCCAATCAATCTGAATCCGGAAAGCAAACAGCTTCGACTGGAATCTCGAGGCGGCACAGCGAAGATCCATTCCCTCGAAGTTCATGAACTCCGTTCTGCCTGGAACACGAACGAAAAAGAGTAGGGTGCTGGCGAATCCTCGTACAGCACGAGTAGGATTTTCATTCGGTGCGGCCGCCTCATTTCAATTCTGTGCGATAAGCATTCGACATGCGTCGGAACGCCAGGTCCGTCGCATTGACCTGCTTGCGAATCACGTCTGGATCCTCCCCGTTCTCTACTAAGTGTTCCAACTCCTCGAGTCGATCCCTCAGGATTCGAGCCTTCATTCTATGATAATCACTGAGTCGAAAGTACCGCAGGTAGGTTCCGACCTGAAGACGCCGATTCCAGCTCTCGCAGATCGGCAGCCAGTGAAGTGCATGCCCTTGATCGCCAGACGTCGCTGCTGAAAATGCCTCCGTCTTGGCGAGCACCAGCTCCTCCAGCGTCTCCTCAGGAGACGGATAATACGCCAGACAACCAACGGCACTAAACGCCACAATCACCACGACCCCCAGCCCTGTCAGCACCGGCGCCGGGATCGTCACATCCCATCGACTCGGCTTAAGCTGCACAGGCTGCTTGATCAGCCAGGTCTCGATCACCCAATAGCGATCCAGCACCTTGAGTCCCAGCCCCATTAAGACCAGCGAGAGCAAACCCGCTAACCCCACGAGTTCATAGGATTGCGACTCCAGTTGAATTCGCCTCCAGATCTCTGCGGGGTATCCAATCACCGGCGCCTGTCCGACATGAAACGGCTGGCAGTACGTATCAAAGGCATGAGTGTGATCAGCCGGCTCGATTTCGGTCGGATAAAGTGGTCGCTCGATCCCATACGAAATAGTCAGCACCACAAAGATCATCAGCGACATCCAGATCAGGCACTTCTTGGATCCATAGTTCAGCCACATCCACGCAATCAGCCCCAGGTTGACTCCTGCTCCAAAGATCAGAAGAATGAAGGCAGCACCGATCGAGTTGCCGTGCTGAAACATCGATCCCAACTGGCCCATCGCCATCATCGGCGTGGCATAGGCAGGAATAGCGATCCCGGTCATCAGCAACGGGGAGGCCGGATTGTCATGCCCCATTGTTCGCTGAAGAATTCCCGGCGGAAGAAACAGACTCAATAAAGCTGCCCCTAGCAGACCGATCAGAATCAGCCCCATCGTCCCGCTGACCGCTTCTCTCGCCATAGCAACAAGCACTGAGAGCAGCCGCTTGACACCCGCCGGCGCTAATGTCGGCTCCGGCATATCAACTTCCGTATTCGGAAACCATCGATCGAACAACGCCCCCGAAATTGTCACCACAACGAGTGAGAATCCTGCAAACAAGAGAATCGTCATTGGCTTCGACAACGTCAGCCCATAGAGCAGCGATAGTGGATCAAACAAAGGCGACGATAACGCGAACGCAAAGATCGTCCCCACGGCAATCCCGCTGCGCCGCAACTGCTTGACGATCGGAATCGTTCCCAGCGAACACCCCGGCAGCAACATCCCGATGACCCAGGATTGAAACAGCGAGCCGACGGTATTAGAGCCAAACAGCCACTTTGTATGCTGCTGCCCCAGCATGCGATGCAACAACCCCATCACACACAGCCCAGTGAAAACAAATGGAGCCGCCTGTAAGGAGGACTGAATAAACCGCAGGCAGACACCCCACAAAACACCTTCATCAATCATGCGTCACGTCCTTTTCATTGATGTGTTCGACATCGGTATGTTCGACATCGTGACGAATCTGCGTCGATCGCCCCGCACTTGCAAGCAGCTCGTTATGTTGATCCAGCAGGGAAATCAGCGACTCGCGATTCTCGACCGCAGAAGTCATGGTCAAAGTCCTCGACTCCATCTGCTTGCTGATAGCATGAACCTCATCCCATTGAGAATGCTTCAAGTCAGAGTCTGCTGCCAGCTCAGGCAGCCAGTTGATGATGTCGCGCAGTTCGGTGAATTCCTCAGTCGTCGCATCACTGCGAAGGTGACCGAGCCTGACCTTGAGCTGATCCCAAGCCACAACCAGCGACGCCGGCTTGTGATCAGGGACATGATGCTCCAGATGCTCATCCTCTGCCGTCGACTCTGCGGAGGTTTGACATCCAGACATCGTTGCCAGAACCAGACACAACAAACCACAAATCAAAACAGTCGTTCTCATCGTGTTCACTCCGGTACTGCAACTTGATGGAGGATCTCTTCGAGGACAAATTCAGGGCTGACATCATCGAGGCCCAGACGCACACCCAGCACCGGGATCGCCAGTGATTGCGCATCATCGATCGTGACGAAGTCGCGTTGTTCCAGGTACGCGCGAGCCTGAAGACATCGTTGCCAGATCAACAACCCGCGAGGACTGACCCCCAATACAATGCGGGGATGCTTGCGCGTCTTCTGAGCCACCTGGACGAGATAGCGCTGAACCTTCTCAGCCACATGAATCTTCGTGACGTCTTTTTGAATGCTCGCCAGCTGCCCCGACGAAAACAGACATTTGACGCGCCCTCGCGAATCTCCATCTGCCAGCGCAGATTGAAGCAGACGCAATTCATCGTCCATCTGCGGATAGCCAATACTCAACTTCATCGCAAAGCGGTCCAGCTGTGCTTCCGGAAGTGGATACGTTCCCAACTGTTCCGTTGGATTCTGCGTCGCCATAACGAAAAACTCATCGGGCAACCCGTAGCGAGCCCCATCCACCGTGACCTGCCGTTCTGCCATGGCTTCCAATAACGCTGACTGAGTCCGCGGCGTCGCGCGATTGATCTCATCGGCCAGGAGAATGTCAGAGAAGACCGGCCCTTCGCGAAACTCGAACTCATGATTCTTCTGATTGAACAGATTGAACCCCGTGATATCGCTGGGCAACAGGTCAGGAGTGCACTGCAATCTCGCGAACCGCCCGCCCAGCGCATCTGCCAGTCCTTTGGCGAGCGTCGTTTTTCCCAGTCCTGGCTTGTCTTCAATCAGAAGATGCCCGCGCGACAGCAGGCAGACGAGCACCTGCTCGATCACGTCGGGCTTTCCCTTGAGGATCGCATTCAATTCCTTACGCAACTGCGTAAGACAGTCGACATCGCTACGATGGCAATCAACAGAGGTGTCTAACAAAACAGAAGACATGAATAGCTTTCGTCTGATAAATGAGTGTTTACGCAGTCACAACAGCTGACGATTCCAGCGTCATTTTTCTCTGTAAGCGTCGAGCCGCACGTAACCGCTTCAGAGTGAAACAGGACAACGCACGCTGGCTGACGGCATGGAACTGAGCATCAAGGCGTTCCCGATCAGGCAATCCTTCGAGCATCGCATAGTGAGCCGTCTCCACGACCCGGGCAAAGACCAGCAACTCATTCATTTCGTCCTCGTTAAGAAACGTTTGCTGTCGAGCCCATTGATGAAACGTCTGACAAGAGCGACGAGGCGCACCGATGGCAGAGAATCGCAGCTCGAGAATTCTTTGCGCAGCGATCACTCGCTGCGAAGACACGCGAGAACGTCGCACTCGCCATTCCAGCGTTCTCGCCGCATCCATCCACCACAGGCGGGTAACAAACATCGCAACACAAATCAGCAGGGTCGCCAGGACTCCCCAGCGGTGCTGGATGATCCACTTCACTCCAGATGCAGCCACTGCCCATGCCTGTTCCCAGACAGTTGGAGGTGGACCGAGCACCGCATATCCCGGCGTCGGCTCGACGGTCATCCAGAGATTCGCACCCAGGTAAACTTCCACCCAGAAATGCAGGTCTTCCTTGTGCACGGGAGTGTGACGTGATATCCGATCATACTTGTCCGGATTCACATAATACCCGCTCACCACGCGTGTCCCATAACCCAGCGATCGCAGCAGGATCGCCGTCGCGGACGCAAACTGATAGTCAGGCCCGGATCGCTTCTCGAACAGAAAATCAGACACCGTGCAATTCGACTCTTCAGATGCTTTCGCCATTCGGTCCAACGCACAGCGAGCCTGTAACTCCTGTATGATTTTCGCGATCTGCACAGTCCCCTTTGGAATTCCCTGTGACCAGCCATCGGCCAATTCCCGAACTCGATCAAACTGTGGATCCTCCGGCAGTTTGCGAGACGCCGTCACTGGCGGGAAGCTGCGAACCTGCTCATTAACCCGTCGGGTATCCAGCACGCGCGAACTCAAATGCACTGGCAACATCGCTGGTATCCGCTTCCCTTCGAGCGCCAGCAGTCCATGCTGAACTTCCTTGATCAGGCTGAGGTCATCCATCTGATCGATGTGGACAGCAAGCAGGCGATTCGGTGCAGGAATGACGTTCGTATCAAGATGCGCGATCTTCAGTGCATGCGATTCCTTGGCCGCGAAAATGTCATAGTTTTTGTATGCCATCCCATGGTTCGACAGCGTGATCCAAGGCCGCTCATTCACCTCCTCAACGACCAGTCGACTCGCAATCTTTTCTCCATTTTCCGGATACCACGTCGTTCCGTCATAAAGGTCAAAAAGTTCCTGACGCAGATGCAAAGGCGTCCGCCCTGCCACATAAAACAACGCCTCTGATTTCAGATCCTTCATCTTCCCGGCACGCGACTTGGAAGGCTGCCGGACAGTCGAGAACTCCCTCCCCGCCATCTCCGACTTCGCCATCCGACAGCACAGATCCTCCATTTGCTGATTCGGCAGGGCAATCGCTCGATTCTGGTTCTTGACTTTCACCGGCTCTTCATAAACATCACTGTAAACGTCATACAAACTCGGCTCATCGCTCGATTTAAACGGCGCCTCTTCGATCGGCGCGAAGCTCTGAATATTCTCGCTGCCCGCGACCAGCGCATCACCATCGCCGACGCCGTCTCGTGCATACGGATGATCATGCTCACCCGTTCCACCGGAACTCGGAAGAATCCCCGATAGCTGGCGCGTCATTGCCCGGTCGGTCAATAGTTCGGTCGCTCCAACCGCGACGAAGATCCCCAGGACAACATAGATCACGCTCCTCGGCACAGCCTGTCCTGTCCCCCCGTGGACATTCCCAAGTCGCTTCGAAACCTGCTCCCAGTGACTGTTCATCAGCCACCACAACGAGATCAAGGCATACCCCAGCGTGATCGGCCAGACATGATTCGGCAGCAACGTCAACGCAAACATCTGAACGAACAAGCTCGCCGTCACTGCCAACTGCTGGTAATTCCTCCAGCAACCCGCCGCCGACATCACCAGCACCGTGTTTTTCAAACTGAAGCCTAACAGCATTTCAAACGGTCGACCTGTTCCCAACACCATCCTTGACAATGGCTCGAAAAGAAGACTCCCCAGGAAGACCATCACGAGGATCGGCGAAACCGCAGGCTGGACCGACAACCGCATGGCAACCCGCCGCAGATACCATCCAAGCAGGAGAGTCGCGACACATTCGACAACGAACATGCCACGCACGCCCCACACAGAAGCCGCCCGGTCAATCTCCACCGTCGCAAACGCTGCCGATGACAGCATCGCCAGAAACATACAGATCAGGTGACTGGAGAACTTCGTGAAGTCCCGTCGAGTATCAAGCGACATGGCACAACCTCTTCCATTCCCGGGCAAACTGCTGATGCATCACATCAGATTCTCCTGGCGTCATGACGATGTCATGCCCCATGAACCGGGCTGACGACCGAACATTCCCCGACAGCTGCGTCGAAAGACGAATCTGTGTCATGCAGCGATCACATCCACACCGCCCCGCCTTGGAAGCGCTCGCAAAACCATTCGCAGGAACACGCGCCAGCGCATCCATGAGACATCGATAGTCAGCATCACTCTGACCCACTCGATACCACCGGTCATCAATCAGGCATTCGGCATACTGATGCTCGTCGTGCAGCAGGGTCACAATACTCGCAATGATTTCAATCATCGATTCAAGGCTCGAACTCCCCATCTCCGACGAATGAGCCTCCCCGTGAAGATCTGGCAGAAGCTGCACCACCGTGCCAATTACTGCCTGACGTTCCGTCACGATCAAACGCCCATGCTTGGCCGTCTGGCCCCAATGGATACGACGCAGAGAATCCCCCTGCCGAAAGCCACGCGTCCCTAACAGATCGCCCGCATCACCAATCCGTCGATCGGAGAAGCGTTCATCCGGCTGGCTCTGGTTGTTCGTTTCTGGAATGCCACGCAGAGAACTCACCTTCGGCCACACCAGCAGCGAGTGATTGAACACCGCCGGCTTCTGACGACGGATCAACCCAAATGGAAACCCAGTCTCGAGCGCGGGTGCATGCCGCGGAAATTCTCCTCGTACCTGCGGCTGGAAATTCCACTGCACCACCTTCGTCGACCATCCCCACAAGCAGGCGATCGCAATCCCGTTCGAGTCATGGTCATCAAGAACGAAACCCTTCTTGAGCTCCATTCCCCACACCGGGAACGGCCATCTGTTCCGTAAATGAATGCGAATCGCGACAGGCTGATCGACTCGACAACGATGCCGATCGAATTCCAGTCGGCAATCGACCCCATACAGAGACAGCCAAGGCCAGACCACCCCGAGCACCGTCAATGCAAGCACAAGGGCGGCAAATCCAAACGCCACCTGATTCACATAAACGCCGCACAAAACCGACGAAACCAGAAGGCTCGTCAGCACGCTCAGCGGGTGCTTCATCCAGTACACCCAACGATTGGCCCAGGGACAGAAATCGTAATTCAAAGCCGAGTTGGCAGCTTCGAGTCTCTGCTGCATTACCAACGGGCTACGTTCAAGAACATCCGCGATAGACATCGTCTTCCCCCGCAAAAACACGTGTAAGAAATGTGACAGACGTGTTGGTGAAGAACGACAGCCTTCCAGATCGGTCACTGACGACAGAAGGGCATCACGACAGGTCAGACGGATCACTCGAGCGCGAGCAATCAGTCAATGAGACCCAGTCAAACAGATGCGCAAGCAGCAACGACCTGGAAAAGCAGTCGGTCTTCAGGCGAAGAAAGCAGGCGGACCGCGAGTCTGCGGCAAAGCAACAACTACCGCATGATAAAAGCGTTCCTGCGGCATATCGAGCGGAAGGACAGAGCCCTGCTCAACCATCAAACAGGCAGGCACAAATGGAACAGCTGCATGAGCAAGATGATGACAGATCTGACAGTCGTCTTCGCTGTGATCCCCATGATGCTCATGCACCGGCGAATCATCCGAACTGGGCGTCGCATGGTGATGCGAACAATGGTGATCATGCTCACAAGGCGATTTGTCGCCCGGTGCATGAAAACAACTGACAATGCGAGCCTCGGTATCCGATGACTCTTGAGCAAGAAAGTGGCTATGCCCCGACAATAAATGCAGCCCCGCATGCCCCATCAACGCCTGGGACGCGTAAATCACTGCCAGAAGTGTCGCAACAAGGAACCGCATACCTGATATTTACGCCAGATTTCAAACGCTTTGCTAGTGCTAATGCAACACTTTTGCACAAAATTCGCAATCCGACAAGATTTTTATTCCCAGGCCAGACAGTACACCTTGCCCTCAGGGTCCGCCAGAATAAGTTCCCGGCCGAGAGGGTCGGCCTGCAGGTAGGCGATGTTGAACGGGACGTGGGTACTCCAGATGATCTCGCTGTCCTTGTCCATCCAGAGCAGGTTCTGCTCGATGGTAAAGGTCGCAATCTTGTCGCCGCGGGCAGAGACGGAGACCTTGGAGGCATTACCTTCGATGAGGTACGATCCTTCCGTCTCGCCATGGAAGCCAAAGATCTGCAGGCCGTGCATATAACCCGCTAGCCAGACCTGATGCGAGATCTGCGCCAAAGAAAGATCCCCAGCGTTTGACCAGAGCTTTTCATCCCAGATGCTTTTCCCAACAAGATCGAAGCACGCGATCATGCCATGCTCAGCTGCGACGACGATCGCAGGTTCGTCCTGAATGAACTCCATGTACTTAACCGGACGCATTGTCTGAAAGATGCCGACCTTCTGGTGGTAGGGATCGAGAACCAGGTTCCCCGAGTCTTTGAAAGCAACAGCCGTGAACTGGCCGTAAGCATCAATCGCGATCGCTTCACAATCGACGCTGAGTTCGACTTCCCAGATCGCAGTGAACTGTCGATCGAAGCGGATGAGAACATTGTTGCCGACGATGCCAGCGCCATAGGCCCCGTTATCGCTCCACGTCAGTAGACGGATCTTCTGTGGAAAACGAGTCATCTGGGTCATCTTGCCCGTCGAACTCAGACGATAAATCCCACCGATTTCGTCAGTAAGATGAAGCTCGGACGTTTCGCGGGTCAGCCTCATCGAGGTCAAAGGACCATCGGCTTTGAAGGTCCATTTGAGATCAGGCGTGTGTCCACGTCCTGCATCGACCCAGTCTGGGACATCGGGCATCGTTGTCGGCTCGTTGGTGATTACTGGCAGGGGAATGTCTTGGGTGCAGTATAATGGGAAACAGACAAACACCGCCACAGTTGAGGATCAAACCAGCATTTCTCCACGGATGGTTTCGACGCACCTGGAACGACGCCATCCGCCGATCATCTCCCTTTTTCGACAAAAACTTGTATCCACTCCAGCAAGGGGTAAACTCAAGCGAACAAGTTCAAGTGAAACGCTCGCTGCTTCTATCCACTCGACTGATGAGGAGACCCGACGATGCCAAGTCCTATCCCCCCAGGCTACCATTCGGTCACCCCTTACATCATCGTTCGCGATGCTCCCCAAGCGATTCAATTCTACGAGAAAGCATTTGGCGCGAAGGAACAGCTGCGTCTGGAAGGCCTCGACGGCGTCGTTGGCCACGCGGAAATCCGCATCGGCGATTCCGTCGTCATGCTCGCAGAAGAAAATCCGGCCTGGAATGCCCGTTGCCCACTGACCCTCGGCGGGTCACCTGTCAGCCTGATGATCTACACTGAAGACGTCGACGCGACCTTCGCAAACGCGATTGCAGCAGGAGCCAAAGAAGTCCGTCCCGTCCAGGATCAGTTCTACGGCGACCGCTCTGGCTGCGTCATGGACCCCTTCGGCCACAGCTGGACGATCTCGACAAACAAAGAAGAACTCTCGAAGGACGAACTGACGAAACGATATCGCGATCTGATGACCCAAGCTATGGAAATGACTGAAACCCCACAGTCAGTCGCGTAGTAAATGCTTAAATTACCAGTCTCAAAAAGATGGTCCCCGAGCATTTACTAACTCATGTCACACGCACAGACACCTCACGAGAGTTTACCCGTCCGAAAACGACTCAGCCGACGACTCTTCTGGTCGTCGTCGCTGGTCATCACGCTATGGCTTGGACTGAGCCTGCTGGTTACCAACTACTTGACGAGTCGTCGGGCACCGCGCCTTTCAACCGAGACCCCGCGACTCCTGAAAGACGTCACCTACGAGAATCTCCGCCTTCGCACCAGCGACGACCTTGAGATCGGCGCCTGGTACTTTCCTGGTCAGTCAGGCAAACCTGTCATTCTTCTCCTCCACGGCAATTTCGCGAGCCGATCCGCCGCCGAGCATCATATCCAATGGCTTCTCAAAGCCGGTTACTCTGTGATGATTCCCTCGCTGCGTGCACATGGAGATTCACAAGGTGATCGCAATGACTTCGGCTATTCAGCTCAGCGGGACGTGCTTGCGTGTCAGGACTGGCTGAGAGCGAATCACCCGGACCAGTCACTGGTCGTCTGGGGACAGTCGCTGGGATCTGCCGCAGCGGTGTTTGCAGCACAGGAACTCGGCCAGCGCGCCCGCGCCTATATTCTGGAATGTCCCTATCAGGATTTGCAGACGGCTGTCTGGAATCGCTGTCAGAACATGCTGCCTGATTACCTTGATGCCTTTGCCTATCGCAGTCTGCGACTGGCTGCCCTCACTGTTCTTCCCCAGTTTGATAAGATCTCGCCACTGAAGTCGATTTCCGGGATACCAGCGGATGTTCCGGTGTTAATCCTGGCAGGCGACCAGGATGTCCACGCCAGACCCAGCGAAGCACAAGCTCTTCATGAAGTCGTCAAAGCCCAATCGACACTCAAAATCTTCGAAGACGCAACTCATATGGGACTGGATGTAAGAGACAAGGACGCTTATCGTAAACTCCTGATCGAGTTCATCGATACCTCTGTCGCTCACTCTTTCCCTGCAAACTGAACTGGCTGTGCATGAAATCTCAGATGGCCATGATTGCTATAGTTACGGTACTGCTGGCCTGCGGCGTTTCTGTTTCCGCCGAAGAAATCACGGCAGTGAGTCTAAAGACGCTGCTGACGAAAGTCATCGAGAAACACGAGCATCCCGGCGGCATGGGAGTTCTCGTTGTCCACGACGGGAAAATCAAAGCCCAGGCAACCGCCGGGAAGCGACACCATCGCAAAGAGAATCTCATCACGGATCAAGACCTGTTCCACCTCGGTTCCTGCACTAAAGCAATGACAGGAACATTGATCGGACTGGCCGTCCAGCGTGGTGAACTCAAGTTCGATTCGACGCTCGGTGAGCTACTGGCTGACTGGGAGATTCACAACGATTTCAAAACAGTCACGGTCAAGCAGCTGCTTCATCATCGCAGTGGTCTGAAAGCCAATGCCTCCGTCACAGAGATGCTCCTGAAGAGAGCAGTCAAAGATGAGCAGGGGAAGATCAAGCAACGCCGTGATGTTTTACAGCCTGTTCTAAAAGAAGCTCCCGAGTACGCACCCGATACCAATGATACTTATTCCAACCTGGGCTATATCCTGCTCGGGCATCTACTCGAACGTCAGTCCGGCAAGGCCTGGGAAACTCTCATGCGAGAGCAGATCTTCGAGCCGCTGGGGATGAAGTCGGCTGGCTTTGGCCCTGTCAAGTCGAGTAAAAACGTGACACAACCCTACGGGCATGTTCGCAACGCGATGAAGGTGCCTGCTGCTGTCGAAGGAGACAATCCACCATTTCTCGGCCCAGCTGGGACTGTTCATGCCAGCCTGGAAGATTGGTCAAAATTCATCGTCGCGCACTTCTCCGCCGAATCCAATCCTCTCGGCCTCACGGAAGAAACGCTGAAAGCACTCCATACCCCCGGCCCTGATCGTTACGCGGCTGGCTGGGTCATCTTCTTTCCGAACAAGCCCGAGCCGGTGTTGTTTCATAATGGCAGTAACACCATGTGGTACTGTGCCGTCTGCTTCATACCAACCCGGAAAGAAGCGGTTCTCGTCACTTCCAACGCCTTTGAACAAAAGCCAGTCCATGAGGTCATGAAAAAACTTCTGAGTATTCCCATTCAACTCGAACCTTGAATTTTTCCGTATCCAGATGGCTGGGTCGTCTGTAAACCGAAACAGGCCCAGGCCACTAAAGTCGCCTGAGCCTGCCGTTTGAATATCAAATTATTCGCGTCCGTTAGTACTTCATCAAGATCGGTTCCGGATCGATTCCTGCAATGTCGGAATACCCGCCCTCAGCGATCGCAGCCCCGAGTTTGGTGACCGTACGGTAGTACTTCGCACCAAGTTTCCTACCTGTGATTCGCTGCTTGAGCTCCTGGCACATGACGTCCGCTGCCGTCGCATGAAGCTCGTTGCCTTGGGCGTCGGCCCATAAAGCCGTCACGAGCATCGTGACGAGATTCTGAATTCTCAACGACGCATCCGCCATCGAACACTGACGATCCGCCAGCTTGAGCTGATACTTCTGCATCAGGCCATCGACGGCAAAACGAGAACTCTGTAGTTCGTTAGCAGCGTAGGAAGCATGTTCTGCCAGGACGTCAGACATCCCGCCGAAATTCAGCTTCTTCCAGCCGTTCAGATTCTGGGCAATACGCCATCCCAGATAGGGAATGGCAGCATCCTTGATCGCCCAGGCATGCATCGGGTTCATCGGGTTAGGATTCTTGATGCCCGCCTTCGCGATCGCTTTGCCAATCGGCTCATAATACTTGCGACCATGATCCTTGATCAGCGATTTGAGAAACGCCATGCCGAGCATCTCGCCTTCCCCTTCGTAGATACAAGGGGCCAGGAACTCATGGACGTAATCGCCGAACAGGTGTCCGTGAAGGAAGGCGCGACCGCCGTGCGTTTTCATGAACAGCTCAATGGCGGCTTCCTTTTGTGATTCACTGCCAAAGATCTTGGCGATGATGCATTCCATCTCGCCGCGAAATCCTTCATCAAGCAGCCAGCTTGTCCAATCGACGAGTGCATCAGCAGCAACGATCATCCCGGCCAGTTTACCAATGCGCTTTTGAACCAGTTCACGCGTATCAATCGGGTTCCCATACGTCCGACGAAACTTCGCCCACGGCAGCATGTTCGCCATCATCAATCTCATCGTCCCGGCTGCCGTCGCACACAAGGCAACGCGGCCACGATTGAGGCCGTGATAGGCAATCGTCAGCCCGTCACCCGCTGGAACGGCCAGCAGGTTCTTCTTCGGTACGCGGAAGTCTTTGAAAACCAGCCCGTTGTTGTACGAGTGACGCAGGGCGTGAATCCCATACTTCACCAAATGGAACTGTTCGTTTTCTTCCTTGGGAAGATCAGCAATCAGAACGGCTGGGATGCCCTCAATTTTGCAGACAAGCCCAATCGTTCGTCCGAAGGTCGCATTGGTGATAAACAGCTTCTCACCATTGACGACATAATCATCGCCGTCGAGAACAGCAGTCGTCTTGAGCGCTGTCAGATCGGAACCCGCCGCGGGCTCCGTCAGCGCGAAACCAGACAGCTTCTCGCCGTCCGCCAGCTTGGGCAGATATTGAGCCTGTTGCTCATCGTTACCAAAAGCGCGGATGGGATCGACGGCACCAATACAGCCGTGGACGGAGCCTAAACCCGCGACTGTCGGGTCGACGGTCGCCATCCGCGTCAAGAACTTGGAGAAGACGCGGAACGGGGCGCCCGCGCCTCCAAAAGACCGGTCAACCAACATGCCCCAGTAACCGGCTTGCGCAAGGTCCTGAAGGGCCTGTTGGCTGATTTTGTTCTGTTCGTTCAAGAGTGTCCCGGCTGCCTTATGACGCCTGACAACGTCGATCGAATGATCCATGACACGCTGGGTATGCTCATCGACTTGCGTCGGATGCGGTTTGAAAAGGTCCACATCGACTTCGTCATCCCAGACAGCTTTGTGAATCGGGCTGCCGATCGTCTGATATTTCTTATCAAACATCTTTTCGAGCTGGTCGTCCGCTCGATCCATCTCCCCGGTTGTCCGTGCTTCTTCCTCGCTTTTGCCGGAGAGCCTCAGGGCAACTTCAACGAAGTTGTCATCTCGTGGGGTCGTCGTTTGTTCTTCTGGTTTCAACATTTGCGTCATGATGTCACCTCTTGCATTCGTGGTCAGCGGAAAGGCTGTCTCATCGCCGAAAGATTCCCAATTGAGTTACTTGATGCGTCAATTATAGGCTCAATAAGATCAAAGGAAAGACGACGCATCAGTTTTTGTTGATACATCGGCCTTTGGCTGCTCCTCCAACCACTTCTTTCGGCTCAAAAGACACGAAGTGCCTCCAAGCTCATAATCACGGCAAATCTGGGGCCGAAGGTCGTAATGGCGACACCCTCTCGCCACTGGGTCAAACCACAAACAGCGTTCCAGCGGCTCCTGCCCCCTGCAAAGCCCGGAGAAATGGAACTCGATCTCCTCAATCAGCTCCGGGGTCATACCGACTGGTCGCGGCGGTACGTAGCCGGTGTACCGTGTTGCGTATTCGAGGACAGGCGAACCAATGCCTTCGCAGCATAAGCCACAGCTGTCACAAGACTTCGGAGATAGTTGCGTCAGGTGAATCATTGGTATCAGATTAGCCACACATGATGAGTCGAATTCATGCGTTCCGATGTATCACGCGAAATTATCCAGATTCTCATATCGGCGTATACCCCGCATCTTGCATGTGCCATGTAACAATTACAATACTCACGTACTGAACATTCCGCGCGAGCGATTCGCGCGATTCATGACAATTCTGTCTATGCTACTTTGGAGAAGCCTCGAATGTCCAAGATCGTTCTTTGCACAACACTCGCGTTGGTCATTGGTGCCAGCTCACTGTCACCAGCGACCGCTGGTCTGTTCCGTCACCGTGGCCACGGCTCAAGCGGCGGATCGACTGGCGATACCTACGGTTCCTACGGTGGCGACACCTATGGCTCAACCGGCGGTTCCAGCGGCGGATACGCCGATGACTACGGTTCAACCGGCGGCAGCTCAGGCGGCGGTCGTCGTGGTCACTTCCGTCACAAGCACCGACACAATGGCAGCTCAGGCGGCAGCGCTGGCAGCTACGGCTCAACCGGTGGTTCAAGCGGCGGCTACGGTTCAACTGGCGGTAGCTACGGTGGATACGGCAGCTATGGCTCGGTCGGAGCTCCTGTCTCTTCGATCCAGTTCGGTGGTTACGGCTCGTACGGCAGCTTCGGCTCAACCGGCGGCAGCTACTAAGCTTTAATCATTTCTCAACTCCGATGAGATGATGTTTGCCCTTCTCTCTGAAAGAACAGAGAGAAGGTGGCGCAGGTGGGAATCATTTACCGGCGAGCTTCAACACCGCATCCCATTCCTCTTTGGTGACCGGCTGGATCGAAAGGCGAGAGCCTTTCTTCATCACCATCATGTCGGCTGTGACGGGATTATCCTTCAGCATCTCCCGGGTCACAGGCGTTGCGAACTTCTCGACGAATTTCACATCAACCATCACCCAGGCGGGGTTATCCGGATTGCTTTTCGGATCGTAATGGCATTCGTCGTTCTTATCGAATGCAGAGTGATCGACGTAAGACTCTTTCACAATTTCCATGATTCCCACAATCGCCATCGGCTCGGCGTTGCTGTGGTAGCAGAAAACGAGGTCACCTTTCTTGACTTCGTCACGCAACATGTTGCGGGCCTGATAGTTGCGAACGCCGTCCCAGTACGTTTTCTTGTCGCGGGCCAGATCGTCGATGGAGTAGGCCGTGGGCTCGGATTTGAACAGCCAGTAGCGAAGGCCGGTCGATTTCTTTGGGGCAGGGGAGGCTTTAGGCACAACAGGATGCTTTCAAAAAGAAGAGGCGAACGACTGCGGAAGATCGTAACTCCCGCCTGAAAAATGACAACACTGGGCTCAGCATCGCTTCGGCACTGCCAAACTGAAATTGCTCAAACAGATCAGCCACCATGAATTCTTACGACGTTCCCAGCGCGTGCGCTTGAATCTCGGCGCCCTCTTGATACCTTTGATGAAATTTGCGCTCGCGCGTGGCTGAACTTACGCGCCGCCTGAATTTTGACGTCCTGAAGTGACTGTCAATGAAGCAGTGTTGTTCTGCTTCATGGCTGAATACTCGCCCGAATCCACAGTAAGAAATCTGCGCCCGTGCCTAAACGTACCGACCTCAAGAAGATCCTCATCATCGGTTCCGGCCCTATCGTCATTGGGCAGGCCTGCGACTTCGACTACT
>SXGT01308331.1_pt1 | contig 60954 bp, 45 predicted proteins | sample 3176221 | NCBI WGS metagenome assembly SXGT01 (sample SAMN11356862, study PRJNA531348) | freshwater metagenome | isolation source: freshwater sample F1-120 | place: China: Fuxian Lake, Yuxi | collected 2017-12-25 | reverse complement strand
GGGCTGAGGTGAGCTTCGCGGTGGCGCCCATCCCCGCGAGCCGCAAGGTGCGGTTCGCCACGGTGCATCATTACCCATCGGGTAAGTCCCAGCGCGCGAACTGTGAGGAGTACGCACCATTCATCGCGGAAGCCGCGAAGCGGAAGGCGGACCTGGTTGTACTGGGTGAAACGGTGCCGTACGTGCGGGTTCGCAAGAAGCCGCATGAGACCGCCGAAGCCGTTCCCGGGCCGACCACGGACTACTTCGGCGGACTTGCGAAGAAACACAACCTGCACATCGTCGTGAGCCTCTACGAGCGCGACGCGAAGGTTGTCTACAACACCGCGGCGCTGCTCGACCCCGACGCGAAGCTGATCGGCAAGTACCGCAAAGTGTGTCTGCCGCACAGTGAGGTCGAAGCCGGCGTGACTCCCGGAAACGAGTATCCGGTCTTCGACACGAAGTTCGGGAAGGTTGGCATGATGATCTGCTACGACGGCTTCTTTCCCGAAGTCGCGCGCGAGTTGACCAACCGCGGCGCGGAGGTGATCGCGTGGCCGGTGTGGGGTTGCAACCCGCTACTCGCGCAGGCCCGTGCGTGCGAGAATCACGTTTACGTTGTGAGCAGCACCTACACCGACGCGAAGAGCAACTGGATGCTGTCGGCCGTGTACGACCACGCGGGCACCCCCATCGCGAAGGCGACGAAGTGGGGTGAGGTGGTTCTCGCGGAAGTCGATCTCAACGAACGCTACTTCTGGCGTAACAACCTCGGTGACTTCCGCTCAATGGCCCAGCGCCACCGTCCGTGAATACTCTTCTCCTCATCTTCCTTCCCTCTCCCGGAGGTTCACAATGCCACGGATCACACGCCGCGACTTCACCAAGACCGCGGCCGTCGCCGGCGCGACCGCGCTAAGCGCGCGCCGCGTTTACGGGGCGAACGAGCGCGTTCGCGTCGGGTTCATTGGCTTGGGGAATCGCGGCGATCAGGTGCTCTCTGCGTTCCTCGAACACAAGGACTGCGATGTCACGGCGCTCTGTGACATCTACCAACCGTATGTGGATTTCGCCGCGAAGAAGGTCGGCGGCACCCCGAAGCAGTTCTCCGACTACCGGAAGTTGATCGGCGAAAAGGACATCGACTCGGTGGTGATCGTCACGCCGGACCACTGGCACGCGCTACAGACCGTCGAAGCGTGTGCCGCGGGGAAAGACGTGTACTGCGAGAAGCCGCTATCGCTGTGCGTCGCGGAGGGGCGCGCAATGGTGATGGCCGCGCGCACCAACAAGCGGATCGTGCAGTGCGGCATTCAGCGCATGTCGAGCACGTTCTGCCAGGAGGCGGCGGAGATCGTGCGCTCGGGTGGTATAGGAAAGGTGACCGCGGTGCGTGCGTTCCACGTGCAGAACGAGTGGCCGAAAGGGATTGGCAATCCGACCGAGGAGAAGCCGCCGGAAGGTTTCGACTGGCAGAAGTGGCTCGGGCCGGCGCCCGCGAAGAAGTACAACAAGAACCACACGTTTTACCGGTTCCGCTGGTTCTACGACTACAGCGGCGGGCAACTCACCAACTTCGGCGTTCACTACCTCGCACAGATTCAGGCGTCGCTCGGGAAGGACGCGCCCAAGTCCGTCGTCGCGCTCGGCGGCAAGTTCGCGAACTTCGATAACCGCGACGTGCCCGACACGATGGAGGTATTGTGGCACTATCCGGGCGACACGCTGGTGACGTTCTCGCAGTTCAACGCGACCGGCGCGCCACCGGCCGCGAAGCCGTGCGAGATCGAATTCCGCGGCACGACCGGCACAATGTACTTCCGCACCAACGGATACGAAATCGTGCCGGAGGTCGTCACCAATAATGAGTTCGCGGCGCGCACGCCGCTGGACCGCACCATTGAGAAGGGCTGGCGCGTCGGGGCGAAGCCACAGATTGAAGCGAAGATGGTGAGTGGCAAAATTCTCGACGCGGACCACGCGCGGAACTTCCTTGACTGCGTGAGGAGCCGCAAGACGCCGACGTGCGACGTGGAGTACGGTCACCGCTGCACGACGGCGGCGCTCATCGCGAACATCGCGCACCGCACGAAGACGTACCTCGAATGGGACGCGAAGACCGAGCGGTTCACCAATAGCGAGGAGGCGAACAAGCTGTTGGTTTACGAATACCGCAAGCCGTATACGTTCCCGATGTGAGCGTGCGTGGGCGCCGCGGTCGGTTATCGCGCTTTGCGCGCGGATGCGAAATCGCCCGCCGACATCCACTTGGTCGTCACGTTCTGGAGCAACACCCATCCGCCGTCGGTGGGTGTTATCTTTTCGTAGGCGATCACGTCCGCTGGGCTGGACGCGGCCTCTTGCTCTCCCGCGATCTTCGCGCCCCACACGACCACCACCTCGCCCGATTGCACGGCCTTGTAGCCCAGTGGATAGCCATTCTCGTACTTCGTAAGGTCCAGGGGCTTCTTCGGTCCCTGCCCTGTTTCACCGCTGTACATCTGGATCAGGCCGCCGACCTCGTGCAGGACCGCATCCTGGCCTGGGCCTTGCGCGGAGGGTTGAGCCGGTTTGGACGAACAGCCCGCCAGGGCTAGCGAACCAAGCAGTAGAGCGAAGCGGGTCACGGCGGTACTCCGAACGGGTGTGGAAACGGAACCCCCCACGGCGCGCCGTGGGGGCGGTGCTTCGGGCGCATCAGTTCGAGACGACTTCGCCGCCAGCCCGCGTGCCCATCGCGCGCCAGTTCGTGAACGAGATCGAGTCGCTAACGAACCGCACGCTCCCATCGGCCATGCACGCGTTCGCCCCGCCGCTATGGTAACTGCTCGCCGCGATGTGCATCGATGTGAAGGCGCTGTTCCCGCAACTGTAGTGTTGCGTGCCGCTCGTCACCTTCCTGTTCCAGTTGATCGGGAGTGTGTGCGTGAACACGAAGTTCGAGGGCAGATTGCGGTAGTATTGGTAGCCCACGTACTTGATAGAAGTGCTCCAGTTGCTCCCGTCCGCGCACATGCTGATCGTCGTTCCGTCGGACTCGTTGTACCCGGTGTTCGCACTGTTGATGATGATGGTCATGTTGTCGCGGATGCCGCTGCCTGCGTTGTACACCGTGGTGGATCGCATCACTTCAGCGAACATGACAGTGTTACTGGTGCCGTCGCTGATTGCGAGAATCGAGAAGCCCTGCATTGACTCACCGGCGGCCGGGTACGGAACGGAGAAGACGCCGTCGTTCCCGCCGCCTCCTCCTCGATAGTTGGCCCAGGCGCCGAGGGAACCGAAATAGTTCTGCCTTCCCGCCGCGAAGTAGGTTTCGCTCGATGAGTCCGACGGACACAGGAACACGGGCACGTCGCCGGTGCGGGCCGCAGCGTTCGCACCGGTGAGCGCGGGGATCGACGCGTGAATCGCGGCGTCGCTGTTCACGTTGTAATTCATGTTGAACTGGTTCAATTTGTTAGCCTGCTCGAAATACGGGAGCAGCAGCGCTTGGAGCGGCGCCCCCGACGTGACCGTCGCGCCCGCGATCACGGTTGTATGCTGCGTCGGTGGTAACGTGCCGTGGGTGCCGGCGTAGTTGTGGGCCGCCAGCCCGTACTGTTTCAGGTTGTTGGAACACTTCATGCGGGCCGCGGCCTCACGCACTTTTTGCACAGCAGGGAGCAGCAGTCCGATCAGGATCGCGATTATCGCGATCACCACCAACAGCTCGATCAGAGTAAAACCACGACGACGCATGACCACCCTTCGATGAAAGAGAAAATCGCGCGGTCGAAAGTGGACGGAAGGGCACTCGCCGACCAGGAACAAACCACTTCTGGACTCGCGGTCTCAGTTCCCGCTGGTGAAACGAAGCCCGTCTCCACACCAGCCGCGTCAGAAGACATCCGTTTAATTGTCCAAGTCGGTGTCAACAAATCAACACTCCCCCCAGCGAATGCGGCGAACCGACCGTTCGTCCGGTGCGGGAAGTGCTGAGAAGACGCTTCCGCCGCTCGCCCCGAGCGTTCGGGATCGCGCGTTCACTGAACGGGATTTTTCCGCGAGCTGGTGTTGCCCAGCCACAATCGGCGAGGTATGATATCGTGAGATTATATCTCAATAGCATGGGCGAGGGCGATGGAACTGGACCTGAAACTGACGGCTGACGACTGTATCGGCTCGTGTCGCTCGTGCACAACTGTTGGGAGTTGTCCGGACCGTGTCGTGTGCCGCTGCCTTGGCGTTACAGAACAGACGCTCATCACTGCGATCGCGACGCTAGGGTTGCGTACGGTGAAAGAAATTCGCGTTGCCACCGAGGCCGGCAACGGCTGCACCTGTTGTCATCGCGAGCTAGACGCCTACCTCGCCGTCTATTCGCCGTCCTTGTCCCCGGTCATCTGCTCCGCCAAGTAACGCTCCAGACCGACCGCCTTGATCAAGCCAAGTTGCGTTTCCAACCAGTCCACGTGTTCTTCGGAGTCGACCAGGATCCCCAGCGCGAGCGCGTGCGTGCCGTTGTCCTTAGACTTGATACACAGATCGACTAGTTCGTTGTAAGCCGCCACCCCGCTGGTTTCGAGTTTCAGGTCGAACTCGAACTGCTCCTTCACATCGACCCCGACGCGGATCACGTCGTACCGGGCGATCTCAGGCGTGCCCTCCAGGAACAGTACGCGGTCGATTAGCTTCTCCGCATGTTTCATCTCGCCGATGGATTCTTCGTAGTGTTTGTGGGCGAGTTTCATGAAGCCCCAGTTCTTGCACATCTTGGACTGGATGAAGTACTGGTTGATTGCGGTCAGTTCGATGGTGAGCGCGCGGTTGAGCGCGTCGATGACCGTTTGGTTTCCTTGCATGGTTCCCCCTTCGCGAGTGCGGGACGAGTAGGCGGGGTTGTCTTAGCGATTTTCGCCACCCGGTCGCGACCTGACTTCGTGAAAGGGACATTGTTGAGATCGCTTCTCAACCCTGCTGCGTGGCAGCGACCTAACGCGGTCAACTTCGCACCCATCGTGATTCGCCCGAGAGTTCAACCTCCGGTTGATCTCGCCCCCACCGACTGACTACACTCCTCGCCAGCTATTTTTTCGGGAGGCCACTTTTGACACCATCCACCCAGAGCAGCGCCGCGCATCGTTCGTACTGGATGAACACGCCGGTGTGCGTGTTCGGCGGGAACGGGTTCTTGGGCCGCCAGATCGTCGCGAACCTGCTGGAGCGTGGCGCGAAGGTGCGCACGTTGTCGCTTCCAGGGCCGCTCAGAGACCCGCATCTGAACCTTGACGCGCGCACCGGCGACCTGGCCGACACGGACGCGGTGCGCGTCGCCGCGGAAGGTGCGAGGGTCGTGTTCCTGGCTGCGGGTCCGGTTGGAGTTGGTGGAAACGCGGCACTCGCGATGGGGACGCACCAAGGCGCGCTGACCCGAGTTCTGAACGCGCTACCGGGCGACGCGCGACTCGTACTCACGTCGAGCATCGTCGCCGTCGGCGGTGGCGGTGGCGAGGTGCGGACTGAGGACTCGCCGTTTCCCAATGCGGGGCTGCGAGTCGCTTATGTTCAGGCGAAGCGCGCCGCGGAAGAAGCGGCGCTCGCGGTGGCCGAGCAGCGGAACGTGGTGGTGGTGAATCCCGGCTACTTGTTCGGTCCAGACGATCCCGGCCCGTCAGCGATGGGCGAACTGTGCCTGCGGTTCTGGCGCGGGAACGTGGCCGTTCCGCCGCCCGGTGGGATCAACGCGGTGGACGTGCGCGACGTGGCCGAAGGGCACCTGCTCGCCGCCGAACGCGGGGTCGCGGGTCGGCGTTATATTCTGGGTGGCGAGAACGTGAGCTTCGTGGAACTGTTCGCGGCGCTCGCGCGGGTTGGCGGGCTGCGGCGCGCGTTCCTGCCGTCGTTCCGCCCGGCGATCCCTGCGTTCGCGTTGTGGGCAGTGGCCGCGTGCGCCGAACTGGGGCACCGCATCACCGGGAAAGACCCGCGACCGTCGTTCGAGTTCGTGCGCCTGTTCCGACGGTGCTGGTTTGTTACTTCGGCGCGGGCGGAAACCGAACTCGGCTACCGAGCACGGCCGCTGCGCGAAACACTGGCGGACACGTTCGCGTGGCACGCGGCGCGTGCGCGAGTTGCCCCGCGCGGGCTGAATCGCCTCTGGTTGCGGGCGAAGCCGTCAGCGCTTCGTGGCGCGGAACAGGAACGCCTGGTTCGCGAAGCTCAACCGGTGCTCGATGTCGGTGAACCCGGCGGCCGTCAACTTTGACGTGATCGTTTCGGCGGGCAGGTAGTGGAACCGGCCCTTGCGTGCTTCGCGCTTCAACCACCCGCCGTAGCGCCACATGCCGTGGAGCTTGCCGAGGAACCTCAGTTTGCGCTTCGCCGACCAGAAGCCGCTCATCGCGTTCCAGCCCACGCGTCCCCAAGACGGCTCCGGCACGTTCACTGAGAACACGAACCGCGTACCCGGCTTCAGCACGCGATGAACCTCGCGCAGCAACCCGTCGTAAGCGTCGCAGGTCCAGCGCTGTTCGGCCTCGGAGAACGATTCCGCGTACTGAATCGCGAGACCGCTCACGGCCCCGTTGAAGAGGTTCTCGCCCGTCCACGGAAGCCCGACGCTGAAGTCCACAGTTTCAAACCGCAACCGCTCTAACGGGGGCGGGGAAAGCGATTGGCCCAGTTTCTCGAACGACTTCGCATTGAGCGCCGCGACATCGAGACCGACGAGTTCCGCGAGTTGGCCGCCGCTCTTGGTCCAGAGCGCGCGGCACAGGCGCCCGGCGCCACACCCCAGATCGAGCCACCGCCCGCCGGGTTCGGGGTCCAGCCACGCGGTTGTGTCCGTCAGCAACTGCTGGTACGCGGGCAGCTCGTGCTGGCTCCAGAACGCTTTCGCACAGCGGTCATCGCGCCAGTAGTTCCGGGGCGTAGTCTTCGTCATCGGTGTCGCCTCTCCGATAGGTCAGGCCGCGCGCGACTGCGGTGCGCGCACTTCTTCGGCCAATGTCGTGTTCAGAATGTGTTCGAGGTCAACGAGAACGCGCGCGACGTGGCGCCCGTCCATCACGCGGTGGTCGTAGATCACCTTGATCGTGACACGGCCGTCGGCTTGGATCGGGCCGAACGTCAGGTACGTCGAGAGCGGGGTGAGCGGGTGTATCTGCTCGACGCCCTGCGCGCCGAGGCTGGACATCATGAACGTGCCGAACCGCTTGGCCCGCTTGTACCCGGAGAAGTAGAGCGACGACCAGAACGCGAACCGGCGCAGCGCCCACGGCTGACGGCCCAACCGCAACACCTGTCGGAACGGTGAGATCGACAGCACGTCGTCGTCGCGGAAGCGGCGCAGGTGTTCGTCGAGGAGCGCGAGTGGGGTCGTTTCGGGCGCGATCACCTTCGCGCCGAGGACAACCGGTTCGCCTTTCCACTCGCGCTCGATCAGTACGGTGCAGGTGCTGTGCGGGTGTTCGTAGAAGCGGGCGTAGGGGTAGGGAATGTACGCGCGGCGCAACACTGGGTGGCGCTGGGCGACGAGGCCGTAGGCCTTCATGAACAGGCCGGTCCACGACACGCCGGTTCCCGTGCGCCGGGCATTGACAAGCGCCTCGATGCGGCAGTCGCGCGCCAGCGGGAGCGATGGGATGTGTTTGGCGTGGTGCAACAGTTCGTCCACAATCCGCCGGGCGGGGGAGAGCGGAATCACCTTCCCGCGCGGACTGCTCGCCATCGCCGCTCCCGGTGTGAAAACGATAGACCCGAACTTATAGACGCGATCGGGGAACCCGGTCAAGGCGGACCGCCGTATAATCCCGGCATGATTTCCACCGACGAACTCTCGAGCCTGGAAGCCGCGATCCGCGAAGGTGGTGGCGTGAAGGCCATCGAGCGTCAGCACGAAAAGAACCGGCTCACCGCGCGCGAACGGATCGCGAAACTCCTCGACCCCGGTACCGACCTCTTCGAACTCGGTCTGTGGGCCGGGTGGAGGATGTACCTGGAGTGGGGCGGAGCGCCGTCGGCTGGTGTCGTCACGGGCGTGGGCACTGTGAACGGTCGACGCGTCATGGTGATCGCGAACGACGCGACAGTGAAGGCCGGTGCGTTCTTCCCCATGACGTGCAAGAAGGTCTTGCGCGCCCAGCGCATCGCGACCGAGAACCGGCTGCCGCTCGTGTACCTCGTCGATTCCGCAGGCGTGTTCCTGCCGCTCCAGGATGAGGTGTTCCCGGATGAAGACGACTTCGGTCGCATCTTCCGTAACAACGCGGTGATCTCGGCCGCGGGCATTCCGCAGTTCGCCGCGATCATGGGCAACTGTGTCGCTGGCGGCGGCTATCTGCCGGTGCTGTGCGACGTGCTCCTGATGACCGAGGGGAGCGGACTCTACCTCGCGGGTCCCGCGTTGGTGAAGGCCGCGATCGGTCAGGTGGTCGATTCCGAATCGCTCGGCGGCGCGAGGATGCACGCCGCAATCAGTGGCACTATCGACTACCGCGAACCCAACGAGGACTCATGCCTCGAACGTCTGCGCCGATTGGTTGGCGCACTGTCTGAAGACCAGAAAGTCTCCGCAAGCCCGCCCGTCGCAACGGGGGCGTTTTGGGAGGACTTCACCAGGCCCGAATACGACGCGCGCGAACTGCTCAAGATGGTACTCGATGACGCGCCGTTCGATGAGTACAAGGCGGACTACGGCCAATCACTCGTATGTGGTTTTGGCAAACTCGGCGGGCAAACGGTCGGCGTTGTAGCGAACCAGAAGACGAGAGTTAAGTCGGCCGAAGGGCACCTCCAGTTCGGCGGCGTGATCTACGTCGATTCTGCGGAGAAGGCCGCGCGGTTCGTGATGGACTGCAACCAGATTCGCGTACCGATACTATTCTTGCAGAACGTGAACGGCTTCATGGTGGGCAAGGAGTCGGAGCAGAGCGGCATCATCAAGGCTGGCGCGAAGCTGGTCAACGCGATCTCCAACAGCGTGGTGCCGAAGCTCACGCTCATCACGGGCGGCTCCTATGGGGCTGGGAATTACGCTCTCTGCGGCAAGGCGTTCGACCCGCGATTCCTCCTCGCGTGGCCCGGTGCGCACTACGCGGTCATGGGCGGGAACCAGGCCGCGAGTACGCTGCTCGACGTGCAGATTCAGGTGTTGAAGCGCGCCGGCAAGGAACCCGACGCGGACGAACTCGCCCGACTCCGCGACAAGGTGAAGGCGAGTTACGAGGAGCAAACAGATATCCGCTACGCGGCCGCGCGGCTGTGGGTGGACGCGATCATCCGCCCCGAAGAAACGCGCACCGCGCTGCTCACCGCGCTCGCGGTCGCGACACGATTCGATGAAGGAAAACCGTTTAAGACCGGTGTGTTGCAAGTGTAGGCGAAGCCCGGCCGCAAGGCCGGGGTCCGCCGACTCACTCGTCGTACTTGAGCAGGAACTTCGGGTTGATCGCCTTGAAGCTCAGGCGCCCCAGGTCTTCGTCGTCAACCTCGCGCAGCGGGCGTAACACGACGCCTTCGCGCTGGGCCTTCGCGTTCAGCACGCTCGTGCCTTCCGACATCGCGACCAGTTCGTCCACGCCGTGGTTCAGCACCAGCGTGCCGAGATGCGGGACAGCTTCCAGCCCCATCTGGGCCACCGCCGCGAGCACGTCCGCGTGGTCGAGGAACCGGTAGGCGCTCACATCGAACACGTTGAAGACGCGGAGCGTCAATTCCTTCAGCGCGTACTTGTTCTGCTGAACACCGGGGCCGATCAGCTCCCCTTGCACCGCGACCTCGAAGCCGCGCGCTGCGCCGAATGCGCGGAGCCGCTCTTCGAGCTTCAATTGTTTGGCCACGCGAACCAGCGTGCTTGCCTCGTCGGCGGTGTCGAGCAGCATGTTGCGGCTGCACACCCCAAACTCGCCCTCGCGGATGAACGCGCTGAACGACGTGCCGTCTAGTTTCTCCGTGAGGTAGAACTCGATGCCCTGGTGGCGAGCGAGAACCTTTTCGAGTACCTGGACGCGAGTCTCGTCGGTCTTCGCGAGGAAACCGGGGAACGTGCCCTTGATACGCCCGCTGGTGCCGGTCTGTGGCGGTTCCCACTTACGCACACCGAGCGCGTCGGTCACGTCCGCATCTTCTTCAGTCGGTGCGTCCGTGGGCAGCACGCTTAGCGGAAAGCAGATGCCTTGCGATACCTGCCCGCGGAGCTTGATCGTCTTGATGCGGAACCCGGCGGCGACTGTGACAGTGCCGGTCGCGTCGGTCTGTGCGGGCTTGAAGCAATGGACGCGCAGGAACTCGAACTCGGCCCGCTCCGGTAGGAGCGCGTCGATTTCGCAGTACACCACGCGATCGCCGGGCTTGAATTCGCCCTTTTTGGCGACCACCCACCAGCCGAGGACACGGAGCTTCTCGATCGCGTCGGCGTTGGGAATCGGCTCTGCGGCGTTCACGGTCTGGATGCTGGCGAGTTTGCGCATGGTGTCTCCGGGTCCGGTCTGGGGATCGTCCCTGCATGGAGAGTGAGGCGGTCGTGATGGTTCACACGGTTCAGGTCACTTGGCCTTGGTTCGTCACCGCGAGGTCCGGGGCAGTACAATTTCCTTGGCGAACCGGGACGCTGGAACGTATCGCCCCGGCAGTGAGCTGAAGGTGCCCGTTGACGAACTCAGGTTCGTCGAGCTAGGAACGCGTTCACTACCCAGCAAGTACAAGCGGTGCCACGATAGTGTCCAGTACGCCGCGCCGCACGCCACGATTTCAACACGGCATTCGCACCGTTGACCCGCGTGACACATCTTGCGACACTACCTATCTGCCCACTCACGCCTCTCCAAATGGAACCCGCCATGCCCGCTTCTCGCCGAATCGCGTTCGTCGCGTTGTGCTTCGCTCTGTACGCGTCCGCTGGCGGGCTGCGCGGACAACCGCCAGCGCCCCCGGACGCTGTCGCGGTGTTGAAGACACACACGGAAACCGTCGAGGCGGTTGCGGTCAGCGCGGATGGGAAGTTCATCGCCACCGCGAGCTTCGACAAGACCGTGAAGCTGTGGGATGCGGCCACCGGAAAGGAACTCCGCACCTACGGCGGCGAACAGGGGCACAAGGGACAAGTGCTGTGCGTCGCGTTCTCCGCGAGGGGCGATCAGATCGCAACAGGCGGCACGGACAACAGCGTTCGCATCTGGGACGTGCCGGTAACGACGGCCGCGAAGACCTTCGCCACGACCGGCGCGACGACCGGAGTCGCTGTCGCGGCCGACGGGAAGACGTTCGCGCTCGCCGGCGCGGACGGGGTTGTGAAGGTGTTCCCACTTGGGGAAGAGAAAGGCGCACTCGAATTGAAGGGTCACACCGGGGCGGTGCTGAGTGTGGGCTACCTGACGACCGGGAACGTGTGGGTCACTGCGGGCGCGGACAAGACGATCCGCTTCTTCAACGGCATCGACGCGAAGCTGATCGCGAGCTACAGCACCGGCACCGCGGACATCACGGGCTTCGCGGTGCGACCCGATAGTCAGGCCGTGTTCACGACCAGCGCCGACGGCGTGCTCAGGTTCTGGCAAACACCGGCGCAACCGACGCGAGTGTTCCCCGCGCTCAAGGACGCCGTGACCGCGTTCTACTCGTCCTCAGACGGCAACACGGTACTCTACGCGACCGCCGACAAGGTGGTCACGATGGGCCTGACGGCAACCAATAAGGAAGCCGGTACGTACATCGGTGCGAAGGGGAACATCGATTGCGTCAGCATGTCAGCGGACGCGGCCACTATCATCGCGGGTAGCGCTGACGGAAAAGTGACCGCCTGGGACAAGCAAGGAAAGGCGAAGGGCGAAGTTCTGGCACACGCGGGCGGCACCACAGCGACCGTGTTCCACCCGTCGCAACCGATCTTGTTCACCGGCGGCGCGGACGGCGCTCTGAAGGGCTGGAACCTCCCGCTGGACGCGAAGTTGGTGAAGGACAAGGACGGCAAGGAACCGAGCCGCACCAAATACGACTTCAAGGCACACATGGGGAAGGTGACCGCAGCGCTTTTCAATGCCGCGACCGGGCAGGTCATTACCGCGGGCGCGGACAAGTTGATTCGCATCTGGGACGTGACGAAGCCGGAAAAACCGGTGCGAGAGATCGGGCCACTCGCTGCACCCGCGACCACTCTCTCGCTGAGTCGCGACAACCTCACGCTCGCCGCAGGAGTGGGCAAGGACGCGCTGCTCTGGACGCTCGCGGACGGCAAAGAGGTGGGCAAGTTAACGCAACCGGCCGACGTGTTGAGCCTGATTTTCAACGCGGACAAGACGCGGTTGCTCATCGGGCGCGTCGACAACCTCGCGGTGCTGGCCGAAGTCGCGACCGGCACCGTGTTCCAGTCGTTCCCGCACACCGGCGCGGTACGCGGAGTAGTCGTGCACCCGACCCTGGCGACGGTCATCACCGCGAGCGTGGACAAGAGCATCGTCATCTCGCCGGTGACCTGCACCCGGATCATTCCTCTCGGTGCGGGCAAACCGGTCGGCGTGGTCGTGTCGCCTGGGAGCGAGCGTGTGGTCACCATCGGGCCGGGCAAAGAGGTGACGAGTTGGAATACGAATACCGGCATGAAGGAGCGGGCGTTCGAGTCCGGGGGCGATGCGACGGCCGCTGCGATCTCGAAAGACCTTCAGCGCATTGCGGTTGGCGGCGCGGGCGGAGACATCAAGGTCTACACCACCGCGGACGCGAAACTCGTGGGCACGGTCGCTGCGGGCGCGCCGGTCAAAGCCCTCGCGTTCCAGGCGACCAACACCGTCCTCGCCGGATTACTCACGGACAAGGAAAACAACGCGGTATCGTGGAACGTGGGCTTCACGCCAGGTCAGCCGATCCCGCCGGAGTTTGGGCGGCAGATCCAAGCGTTCCCGCACCCGGTCGCGGCGAACGCGCTCGCATTCAACGGCGACGGGCACTTCATCACCACGGCCGCCGACAAGCTCGCGCGCCGGTTCCGCATCGCATCTGATAATCCGGTGCGAACGCTCAGCCACCCGAACCTCGTCGATTGCGTCGCATTCGACGACACCGGCGCTGTGCTAGCGACTGGTTGCCACGACGGGATTCTGCGCACCTTCGACCTCGCCAAGAACACGCCGCTGAAGACGATCAACGCGCACGTCGTCACGATGCCGCAACAGATCCAGAACCCGATCTATGCGGTGCAGTGGACGAACGATTACAAGCAAATCTTCAGCGCCAGCTACGACAAGACCATCAAGCTGTGGGACGCGACCGCTGGAACACTGGTGCGTGAGTTCAAGGCCGCACCGGAGCCGATGCCAGAGCCGAAGAAGGACGACAAATCGCCACCGCCGAAGAAGGACGAGGGTCCGTTCGGTCACCGGGACCAGGTGTTCAGCATCGCGTTGTCGAAGGACGGGAAGTTCCTTGCGTCCGCGTCGAGTGACAAGACGGTGAAGCTCTGGGACGTCACGACCGCGAAGGTGGTGCGCGAGTTCCAGAACCCCGACATCAAGCCCGTGTTCCCCGGCGAACCGGCCCCGTCGCATCCGGGGTGGGTGCATTCGGTGAAGTTCACGCCAGACGGCACGAAACTGGTCACGGCGGGCGCGGCGCCGCGCGGGAAGTCGTACCTCGCGGTGTGGACCGTCGCGGACGGCAAGCGGGTCGCCGGCGCGGAGCGCGACTTCGGTCCGATCCACAGCATGACCGTGCTTCCCGACGGCGCCCGGATCGTGATCGGCTACGCGGGGATGCCGCGGAATAAGGTCGAACCGGGCGCGATGATTCTGAAACTGCCGGGGAAGTAGCACATGCCAATCAAGACGGTGATCCTCGACTTCGGGAATGTGGTCGCGTTCTTCGACCACGGTCGCGCTGTCGCGCGGCTGTCCGATTACGCCGACATGGACCCAGTCGAACTCGCGCTCGTGCTTTACGGTAGTGCGATCGAGGACGCATACGAGCGCGGTGCGATCGACTCCGACGAGTACGTCCGCGAGGCGATCCTCAACGGCCGGCTCAGTTGCACGAAAGCGCAGTTCCTCGCGGCCTACGCGGACGTGTTCTGGCGGAACGACGAGGTGTGCGCGCTCATTCCGCGACTCAAACCGCAGTACCGCGTGCTGCTCGCGAGCAACACCACTGTGGCGCACTTTGAACACTTCGCGGAGCAATTCGCGACCGCGCTCTCTCCATTCGATCACTTGGGTACGTCCTTTGCGGCCCGCGCGCGGAAGCCCGAGCAGGAGTTCTTCGTGCACATTCACCAGCACGCGAACGCAGAACCAGGCGAGTGCGTGTTCGTGGACGACCTGCCCACGAACGTCGAAGCCGCCGAGAGATTCGGTTGGAGGGGCGTAGTTTATCGCGCTGACGGCACGCTCGCGGACAAACTGCGGGCGACCGGTGTTGACGTCGGTACAACATGAGGAGGCGAACCCGGAGTGTTAGCGACGGGGTGCCGCATCACGGAGCGCGTTGAGCATGGACATCATTCAGCAGACCGACCCAGCCGTATTCGCCGCGATCACCGGCGAGCGGAAACGACAGCAGGTCGGTCTTGAGATGATCGCAAGCGAGAACTACACCAGTGCGGCGGTGATGGCCGCGCAGGGGTCGTGCCTCACAAACAAGTATGCAGAAGGCTACCCAGGCAAGCGGTACTACGGCGGGTGCGAACACGTCGATGTGGTCGAGCGCCTCGCGATAGATCGCGCGAAGGAACTCTTCGGCGGCGACCACGCAAACGTGCAGCCGCACTCGGGTGCACAAGCGAACATGGCCGTGTTCCTCGCCGCGCTGCAGCCCGGCGACACGATCATGGGGTTGGATCTTGCGCACGGCGGACACCTCACCCACGGGATGCGGCTCAACTTCTCCGGCAAGTACTTCAAGGTCGTCAGTTATGGCGTGCGGAAGGAAGACCACCGCATCGACTTCGACGACCTGGTAGCCAAAGCGCGCGAACACAAACCGAAGCTCATCATCGCCGGCGCGAGCGCCTACCCGCGAACGCTCGACTTCGCAAAGTTCGCGGAGATCTGCGCCGAGGTCAGTGCGCCACTTATGGTGGACATGGCGCACATCTCCGGTATCGTCGCGGCGAAGTTGCACCCGGACCCGGTGCCGCACGCAGCGTTCGTGACCAGCACGACACACAAGACGCTCCGCGGCCCGCGAGCCGGCTTCATCCTGTGCAAGCAGGAGTGGGCCGACAAGGTGAACTCCGCGGTGTTCCCCGGTGTGCAGGGCGGGCCGCTCATGCACGTCGTCGCGGCAAAGGCGGTCGCGTTCGGCGAAGCGCTCAAGCCCGACTTCAAGAAGTACATGAGTCAGGTCTTGACCAACGCGAAGGTACTCGCGGAATCGCTGCTCGCAGCCGGGTTCCCGGTCGTGTCCGGTGGGACCGATACGCACCTGATGCTGATCGATGTGACCGCGAAGGGATCGACGGGGAAGATCGCGGAGCACGAACTCGACGCGGCCGGGATCACGGTGAATAAGAACATGATCCCGTTCGACCCGCGGAAGCCGCTCGATCCGTCCGGGGTCCGCCTGGGCACGCCCGCGCTCACCACACGCGGGATGAAGGAAGCCGAGATGCGGCAGATCGCGACGTGGATAACGGAGGTGCTAACGCACCCCAACGACGCGGCGGTGACCGCTCGCGTGAAGGACGGCGTGCGGGAAATGAGCAAGCAATTCCCGGCACCCAGCGAGATCGCGTAGTGCGTGCGAAGTTCCCGAGCAGCGGTTGCCCTGGCGGGGTCTCGCGTCGCCTTGTCGTTGCCCTCTCTCGCATCCCGCGGAGGGGTCGGTAGTGGTACTGCAACTCCTGATCGCGTGCGCCTTCTGCTTCTTCATGGTGATGTTGGTGCCGGTGACGTTGTTCGCCCTCACCTTCATCTACCGGTGGTCGTGCGTGTTGTGCGGGCTGCCGAAGCCAACGGTGTTGGTCGCGTCGGGGATCATGTTCGTCGCGTGGCTCTCACTCGTCATGGCAGTGGGCGTGTTGCGTACCGTTGTCCATGAGGCGTGCAACGCGGCGGGGTTGCCTCGCGGTGAGGCCGGCATTATCGTGTTCCTGCTCGCACTCCCGCTCGACTTGCTCATCTCTGCCGGGATCGAGTCTGGGTTGATGGGCGTGCGGTTCGGCAAGGGCGTCGAGGTGTGGTACACGCAGCGCCTGATCCAGCTTTCCATCGTCCTTGCAATCGGCTTCGTCGTCGCCCTGATCATCCTGATTCAACAGTTGGTCTGATGACACGTTATTTCGCGACGTGCGCCCGCGGCCTGGAACCGGTACTTGCGGCCGAATTGGGCACTCTCGGCGCGTCGTCCATCGAGCCGGGGCGAGGAGGGGCCACGTTTCACGGTGACGCCGCGATGCTCTACCGCGCGTGTCTCTGGCTCCGCAGCGCGGTCCGCGTACTACGTCCGATCCACGAGTTCGACGTTCACACCCCGGATGGGTTGTATGACGCGGTCCGGTCGATCTGTTGGAATGACTGGATGACACCTGACCAGACGCTCGCAGTCGATTGCAACGTGCGCGATTCCGCGCTCACGCACTCGCAGTATGCGGCGCGTCGGGTGAAGGACGCGATTTGCGATCAATTCCTTGAACGCACCGGGCGCCGGCCGAGCGTGGACACCGAACAGCCGATGATTGGGCTGAACCTGCATGTTTCGAAGAACCATGCGATCCTGAGCCTCGATAGTTCGTGGAGTTCGCTACACAAGCGCGGTTACCGGCCGATCCAGGTCGTCGCGCCTCTGAACGAGGCGCTGGCGGCAGGTTTGCTGTTGCGAGCGGGGTGGGACAAGGCGACGCCGCTTGTCGATCCGATGTGCGGTTCGGGAACATTCTGTGTCGAGGGCGCATGGATCGCACTAAATCGTCCGCCGGGGCTGACGCGTAAGTGGTTCGCGTTCCAGGGGTGGCCCGACTTCGATCGGCCATTGTGGAACGCGATCCGCGACGACGCCCGCCGCGCTGTGCTGAAGGAGTTGCCCGCGACCATCGCCGGTTCAGACCTGCGCCAGGACGCGATCGACTTCGCGAAGACGAACGCGCATGCCGCTGGCGTCGGCCACCTGTTGAGGTTCGAGAGGCTCGAACTCGACGCCGCTCGCCCGCCGTCGGGCGTGAGCGGCACGTTGATCTGCAACCCGCCATACGGCGAGCGCATCGGCGAGGAGGAAGAGTTGATCGGCCTGTACGCACGCATTGGTACGACCGCGAAGGAACACTGGCGCGGCTGGCGCCTGTTCGTGTTCACCAGCAACACCATGCTGGCGAAGAAGGTGGGTTTGAAGGTGGTTCACAAGGAGCCGTTCTTCAACGGCTCGCTGGAGTGTTTCCTGTGGGAGTTCAAGGTGTAGTGTTCATGCGAGCCGTTTAGCGTCGGACCTGGAGGGGCCAATCGAACGTTGTTCGCGCTCAAGCCCACAGAGCAACCAATCCACCCACTACGAACAGCAGCACGGCCCCCCCACACCCGGTGCGGCGGGCTTCCTCGGGCGGAAGCTCCAACACCTCTACTTCATCGGGAAGCTCTTCCAGAACACCGACCTCGTCCTCTTCAGGGATGTCCTCGCCCGGCGCCGCTTCCCACAATCCGGCGTCACGTCCAGGCGCGTCGGCGAGCGCCAGCGCATCTCTGATCGAACGTGGTTGCGGTGCGGTCGCCCAGGCCAGCAATAGATCGCGCACTTCCGCAGCGGACCGGTGGCGCATCGACGGTGCCTTCGCCATGAGGTAATGCACAATCCGCGTGAAGTCCGGCGGCACGTGCTCGAGTGCCGGCGGCGGTTCGGTGCGATGCTGCTGCACTTTCTCTTTCGTGGTTTTTGCGGGGAAAGGCACCGACCCGGTAAGCGCGAACGCGAGCGAGCAGCCGAGGCTGTACAAGTCGGACGCCGGGCCAACAGCGCTCGCGTCGCGTGCTTGCTCCGGTGCGAGGTAGTCCATCGTACCGACGGTGTACCCACGCCCTCCGACGATGCTCGGGTCGGCGGGTAACGGTTCGCCCGGCGCGTACGCGAGGCCGAGGTCGAGTATCACGCCGCTTCCGTCCGGCTTCACCATCACGTTGCCGGGTTTCACGTCGCGATGGATGAGGCCGCGTTCGTGGATGTGGGCCAACCCCGCGGCGATATCTGCGAAGACGCGAGCCGCGTCGCCCACGGTGAGCGGGCCGCTGTCGAGCACGAGTTGCCGCAACGTGCGCCCGGGGATGTACTCCATCGAGATGAAGTGGACGTCGTTCAGCTCGCCGGCCGCGAACGTGCGCACCACGTTCGGGTGCCCAACGCGGCAGCCTAGTTCCATCTCGCGCTGAAACCGCGTCAAACACTTCGGGTTTTTGGCGCCCTTTCGATTCGGGAGCAGTTTGAGTGCGACCAGTTCCGAGTCACCGAGCGATTCGGACAGCCGTCGGTCGCGCGCGAGGTAGACGACGGTGCCCATGCCACCGCGCCCAAGCGGGGCGAGTACGCTGTACGGCCCGAGCACCAACCCCTGCCAGCGTCCGCGGAGGAGCTTGTCGGCCTGGTAGTGTGTGAGGGTACCGTCTCGGACCAGAGCAGCGGAGAGTTCGCGCGCGGAACCGGCGGCGTGGCGCGCCGCGAAGCGGTCCAGGTCGGACGGTTCGATGAGCCTGCTGAGTCGGAGGGTCGTGACGAACCTTGCAATCGGCGGGTCGGGCGGGTCGGTCATGATAGCGACTCGACAAGCCCGTCGAGTTGCTGGCGCAGGAGGCTCACCGCGTCCGCGTCAAGTCCGGTCAGACGTCCCATTTCGTTCGCGAGCGTCGGCCGCACTCCGAGGTGTTCGTCGGGGGCCGCTACGCGCGGACCGGCGTGAACCTGATCGCACCGCGTCGCGCGGACGAGTTCCGCGACGTTGTGTGCGCGCACTCGGCCCGCAGGCACTACACCGATCTGCCAGCCCGCGTGCTGCACCAGCGCCGCGAGTTGTGTTGTCCCGGCTTCCGCTGTGGTCTGGCCGCCGCTCGTCAGCACGCGATCGAACTCCAGTTCGATCAACGCGTCCAGTGCCAAGAGTGGTTCGGGCAGGAAGTCGAACGCGCGGTGGAACACCGCCTTGCCCTGTTTGGCCTTGGCAACTTGAACCAGCCTTCGGCATGAGTCGCGGTGGATCTGCCCCTTCTGAGTGAGCGCGGCGAAGACGATCCCGTTGGCGCCTTCGTTCAAGAACGTCTCGGCATCATCGACCATGACCGCGAACTCGTTGGCGGAGTACGCGAACCCGCCTGGCCGTGGGCGGATGAGGACGTACAGCGGCACGTCTGGCGCGACCTGGCGCACCGCGCGGAACAGCCCGATGGAAGGCGTCAAGCCGCCCAGATCGAGGCCGCTCGAAAGCTCCAGGCGGTCCGCGCCTGCACGGGTCGCTCTCACGGCTTCCGTCGGCGTTGTGACCGCGACTTCCAGTTCGTATCGCCGTGGGCGTGAGACTGTGTACCGGCCGTCGCGCCGTCCGAGGTCGTTGAGCAACTGGCCGATGCGGTTGGCAGCGGCCCCGCCCGAGGCGACAGCCGCGTCCGCAGGTTCGGGGTTCTCGTTGGCGAAGCCGTCGCCCGCGAGGACGACCGCCAGGTCGCGGAGTAGCGCGCAGGGGAGCGCGACCGGCGATACCGGCCGCGCCCATCGCCACTTGTGGACCCACACCTGCGCCGCGTCGAGCGGTGCGCCAACCCACGGTCGTAACCGCGGCAGTAGCAACTCGATCAACCGCGTGTCGGGTTCGTTCCAGTGCGTCTCGGCCCACTTGTCGGTCGTGAGGCCGGTGATCGCGGGGCCAAGAGGAGAGACGGCCTTCAAGTGGTTGTCGGTGATCCATTCGAGCGGACCGTCGCCAAGCCACACGCCACCGGGTTGAAGCCCGTCCGCGCCCGCGAACATGCCGTAGATCGCGATGCAGCGTGAGTAGGTGACTTTGCGGAGCGCATCCCGGATCGCGTCCGGCATCACGATGTTGTTGCGTTCGAGCAGTTCGAGCGTCTGTGGCAGTGGCGGCGTAACAACGAGAGCGTTCGCGGTGATGGTGGTCTGGTGTTCGTCGCGAAGCGAGCGCGTGTGAACGCGCCAGCCCTCTTCGGTGCGCTCCAGCTTCTCAACTAGCGTGTGGTCGCGGAAGTCGAAGCGACCTGCGTGCGTGTTGAGGAGCCGGAACGGGAGTTCGCGCATCCCGCCGTTGAACGATAGCCCGTAGATCTCGTCGGCCACGATTTCGTCGGCCGTACCGATGCGCCCGACCACGCGGGGCTGGTAGAACTGCTCGCCAGCCAGTTCGTCGGCCAGCATCGCCGCGAGGCGCCCGCCCTGCCGCCACTCGAACAGCAGCGGCGGGCCGAGATCGAACTTGGCCTTGCGGCCGTCCGGCAATTCGACTGTACGTGTACACATTCGCCCGCCGCCGTGCCGGCCCTTGTCGATGACGGTGACTTCGGGCGGCGACGGGCGCGCGAGCAACCGGTGCGCGGCGGTCAACCCCGCGAGGCCAGCTCCGATGATCGCGACGCGAGGCGTCACGGTTTCCCCCAGTCGCGGCTCACCTTCTCGGCCTCCGCGAACACCCGCATGATGTTCCCGCCCAGCACCTTGTGAATCTGCTCCTTCGTGTACCCGCGATCGAGCATCAACTGCGTGATCAGCGGGTAGCACGACACGTCGTTCATCTGCGTGGGCAGCTTCGGTACGCCGTCGAAGTCCGACCCGATCCCGACGCAGTCGATCCCCGCGACCTTCACGATGTGGTCGATGTGATCGACGATGTGTTTCACATCGCCCGCGGGGTAGTCGTTCTCTTTGGCCCACGCGCGGAACGCGTCGCGGTACTTCGCTTCGTCATCCGGGAACTGCTTCTTCAACTCGCGGCTCTTCTCGAACATGAGCTTCATCGCCCGCGCGCCTTCGGGCGTGAGGAACCCGCTGTAGAAGTTCACCATCACCACGCCGCGGTTCTCCTTCACCAGTTTCAGTACGTCATCGGGGACGTTGCGCGAGTGATCCGCGACCGCGCGCGCGGACGAGTGCGAGAACATGACCGGGGCCTTCGTTGCCTTTAGCGCGGCCTTCATCGTGTCGGGCGACACGTGCGAGAGATCGACCATCATCCCGAGCCGGTTCATCTCGTGAACGACGTTCACGCCGAACGGCGTCAGGCCATTCGCCTTCGGCTCATCCGAGCACGAATCGGCCCAGTCGAGCGAGTCGGAGTGCGTGAGGGTCATGTAGCGCGCCCCGAGTCTGTAGAGATTGCGGAGTACCGGTAGCGAGTTGTCGATCGAGTGCCCGCCTTCGACGCCGATCAGGCACGCGATCTTGCCCTTCTTCCGAACGCGAAGGATGTCTTCGGTGCCGTAAGCCATCTCGAACGTGTCCGGGTATCGACGAGCGAGTTCGTGGACGATGTCGATTTGTTCCAGGGTCAGCTTGACCGCGGTGCCTTTCTTTGCGGTGGACGACGGAACCCACGCGCTCCAGAACTGCGCCCCGACGTTGCCCTTCTTCAACCGTGGAATGTCGGTGTGGAATCTCTTCTGCGGCTTCGTGAGGTCGATGTTCGTGAAGCCGGGTCCGTCGGCCTCGCGTAGCTCGCCCGGCAGATCATTGTGCCCGTCGATGAGCAGCGCCTCGTTGTGGATCACGAGCGCCCTCTCGGACACGACCACGGTCTTGGGCGCGGCGGGAGTGTCAACCCCCGGAGCCGGCGGTAATCCAAACGCGACGGCGAGCAGGAGCGAAGCGAATTGGAATCGGTACATGGATAAACGCTCGCGTGAGAAGCGTGTTAGACGTGAGTATCACGATACCGGAGAGGGCACAGCGGGGCAAACGCGATAAGGTGAGGAGCGAAGTCTGATAACGGAGCCGCCACGTCGGATACAGCCTGCTGAGGTTCAAACAGCATGACCTACCTTGTCGTCTGCTCCGTTGCGCTGCTTGCGTCTGGGTTGACGTTCTTCTCCGGGTTCGGGCTTGGCACCCTACTCCTACCTGCGTTCGCGTTGTTCTTTCCGATCGAACGGGCGGTGGCGCTCACAGCCGTGGTTCACTTCCTCAACGGGTTGTTTAAACTCGCGCTGGTCGGGCGACACGCGGACCGCCGTGCCGTGATTCGGTTCGGAGTGCCCGCGATCGTCGCGGCGTTCGCGGGTGCGTGGCTACTGTTGCAACTCACAGACCTCAGACCGCTTGCAAACTACTATCTGTTCGACCGCGAGGTGCGCGTTATGCCGGTGAAACTCGCGGTCGGGTTACTCCTGCTCGTGTTCGCAGTCGTCGAACTGTTGCCGTACACACGCGAGGTGACCACCAGCGCCCGGTATTTACCGCTCGGCGGCGTGCTGAGCGGCTTCTTCGGCGGGCTGTCAGGTATGCAGGGCGCGCTGCGCTCCGCGTTCTTGCTGAAGGTCGGGATGTCGAAAGAAGCGTTCGTCGCAACCGGTGTCGTGGTCGCGTGCCTCATCGATTTCTCGCGGCTCGGCGTTTACGTTCCAGCGCTGTTGGCGACAGGCGCAGACCTTGATTACACGTTGCTCGGTGTCACAGTGCTATCCGCGTTTGCCGGTGCGTACCTCGGCAACCGTTACCTCAAGAAGGTTACAATGCGCGGTGTTCAGGTCATAGTCGCGGCGATGCTCATGGCGGTGGCGGTGGGCTTGGCGAGCGGGTTGTTGTAGAGTGGACGCAAGTCGCGGTGTTCGTCGAGCCGTACCGCGCGATACTGCTCGACAGCGTGTTGCCTTGAAACGCCTCGCGGCCGTGGGAAACCCCACGGCCGCGTCGTTGTTGCCCCTTCGGGTCACACGCTAACCACCTCGAAAACTACTGGTTGAACAAGAATCCCTTCGAGTTCAGCAACGCCCACACGATGTTCTCGTAAGCCGTCTTCTTGGCCTTATCGTGCTTCGCGATGTGCTCCAGCGCGAGGTCCATCTTCTCTTTGCTCGGCTTCGAGCCGGTCGCGAGCAGGAAGAGTTCTTCGACCTTCTCCGCGTCGGGTCGGGCATCCTTCGCCAAGCGATCCGCGCGGCCACCCGGACGGGCGATCTTGTCCTGCACTTCCTGACTGTTCAGAAGGTGTAAGGTCATCGCGAGGCTGGCCTCGTTCACGCGTTCGCACTCGCACGCGCTGATGCGCTGCGGGCGCCCAGTCACGTCCAGGAAGTACGACGCGAACGATTCGTCCGGCAGCATGATCGCGCGGTTCGGAGCGAACTTGTCACCTGGGAGACCGGGGAACGCGGTCGGGCTGTCGGTCAGCTTCGCCACCGCGTCGAACAGCACTTCCGCCTGCATCCGCTTCGGGTAGTACCGCGCGAACGATTGCTTGTCACCCTTGTTGAACTCGTTCGGTTCCGCCGCGAGTTGGTACGTGCGGCTCTTGCAGATCGTCTTCACCAGCGCCTTGAGGCTGTACTTGTTGTCGATCAGGTTCTGCGACAGCGCGTCGAGCAGTTCGGGGTTTGACGGCGGGTTGGTTACGCGCATGTCGTCCAGCGGGTCCACGATGCCGCGGCCGAAGAAGTGCGCCCAGTAGCGATTCGCCACTGTCCGCGCGAAGTACGGGTTCTTCGGTGAGGTCATCCAATCCGCGAACTTCTGTCGGGGGTCTTCGTCACTGGTCGCGGTCATTGGGTCGGCGTCAAGCGCTTTCATTGGCGACGTGCTGCCGGTCCGCTTGTTCTGTACGTTGCCCGTGGTCTTCACGAACAGAACTTGGTTCTGGTTCTGCTGGTTCTGGGCCGTTGCGCCGGGTTTGTTGACCGCCTTGAAGCCGACGCGACCGAAGAACGCGGCGAAACCCCAGTAGTCGTCCTGCGACCACTTCTCGTACGGGTGGTGGTGGCACTGGGCGCACGCGAGGCGCTGACCCAGGAACACCTGACTCACGTCGTCAACGAAGTTCTCCGGCGTTTTCACTTCCTTGTACCACACCGTCGGAGGGGACTTGCTCTCGTCGCCTAGCGCGCAAATGATGTCGCGGACGAAGTCGTCGTAAGGCTTGTCGGACGCAACTGCCTCGCGGATCCACGTATGGAACGCGAACGTGCCGTACGCGCGGTTCGCCTGCCCGCGGCGCTTGACGCGAAGGATGTCGGCCCACTTGTTCGCGAAGAAGTAGGCGTACTCCGGCGTCTCGAGGAGTTTGTCCACGAGCAAGTCACGTTTGTTGGCGTTCTTGTCCGCGAGGAACGCGAGCACGTCTTTCGCCTCCGGCAGCGAGCCGGTCACGTCCAGGTACACGCGGCGGATGAACACCTCGTCGGAGCACAGGTCCGATGGTGCGATGTTCAGTTCCTTCCACTTCTTCGCGGTGAACTTGTCAACAACGGTCTGTTCTTTGAAGGTGAAGTTCGCGGCTTCGCCCGCCCGCGGCACGCTCGCGCGGAACACGGTCACATTGCCGTTGAACCGAGCCATCACAGCGGCTTGGCCGGTGATGTTGAGAGTGTTCACGAGACCAGCCTCGGTCACGGTCGCGATGTCGGTGTCGTTGCTCTCGTATTGCGCCCGGCGGGTCACGTCTTCGATGCTGCCGTCGGAGTAGTGAGCGAACACGGCGAGCTGCTGCCGGTTCTGGCGGTCAACGACGCGGGCTTCCGGGTAGATGCTGATCTTCGTCACGGTCGGGTCTTCCTTGCTGCCGAATGGCAGACCAGACGCGATCCAGCGACGGACGATCTTGTACTCTTCGCTTTCGGCGTCCATCTTCTTGCCGCCGCCGTGCGGCACGGAGCCGCTCGCCTTGGTAAGCAACAGGCTCTGGTCCGGCGCGGCCGGGAACACACGGCGTCCGCGGCCTTCCTTCAACAGGTTCTCGTAGTCGAACGCCGGGTCGAATCCGAGCAGCGAGAGGCGGAACCCGTTCTGACCCGCGATCTTCCCGTGGCAACCACCCGAACTGCACCCCAACTTGGTGAAGATCGGAACGACGTGGTTCGTAAAGTTGATCGGGAGCGGCGCCTCCATCTTCTCTGTGAGAAGCGGTACCTTGACGGTCTTGCCCTCGACGCTGACGGTGATTTCGGTCTTCCCGTTGGCGAGCGGGAACACGCGACCGTTCTTCTCGACGCGTGCGACTTTAGCGTCGGACACGGAATAGGTCGCTACGGCGGTGAGGTCAACGGCGCGGCCATCGGCACGCGTTCCGGTGATGACCAGTTGCGGAGCGTCTTCCATGCCCCTCAACTTGAAGGCGGTGGGGTACGCCGCGACCGCAGTCACGGGCGATTCGGCGGCAATCGCGGGAAGTGTGGTCGCAACGAGCGCGACGAGGGCAGCGAGGAAGCGAGGCATGGCGGAAACCCTATGAAGTCGAAATGTGTTGGGGTGGGGGTGAACGTCCCGTGCCGCCGCGACCCGGCGGGAACCGCGAATCCTCGCGATTCCATTCGGGTCGTGGCTAAGCGGCTGCGATTAGCCAATCAGTTCCTTCACCGGTTCGCGCTCGTCGAGGATGTACATCGGACGGCCAGCGCCGTTGTTGAAGGTCATGCTCGGGTCGATGCCCAGCGCACGGTAGATCGTGCTGAGGACGCGGGGCACGCTCAGCGGGTTGTCCTTCGGGCGTTCGCCCTTGGCCGTGCTGGCTCCGACCGCTTGACCCATCTTCAGGCCACCGCCGGCAACCATCGCGCCCATGACCGGCGACCAGTGATCGCGACCCGCGTTCATGTTGACCTTCGGGGTGCGGCCGAACTCGCCCCACATCACCGTCACTACGTCGTCCTGCATCCCGCGGTCGTGGAGATCCTGGATCAGGTTCGCGATGCCGCGGTCCACGATCGGGAGCTGGCGCTTCAGTTGGGTGAAGTTCTGGCCGTGCGTGTCCCACCCGCCGATGGAGAGAGTGACGCAGCCGACACCAGCTTCGACCAGCCGACGCGCCGTGAGGAAGGACTCGACGCCCTTGTAGCGTTCGACGACTTTCGGGTCTTCCTTGCGGATGTCGAGCGCGTCGCGGACAACGCCCGCAGTCACCATCTCGAGCGCCTTCTCGTTGTAGGCGTCCATCCCGACCATCGTGCCGGTCGCGTCGATCTCGCGCTTGGTGTCGTCGAACTTCTCAAGGAGGTTCTTGCGCTCTTCAAGGCGATCAACGGTGACGCCGTTCGCGAGGCGGAGGTTCGAGTTGCCCTGGCCGCCCGGCGTGAAGGGCCGGTGTGCGATCCCGAGGTAGCCGGGTTCGCTGCCGCGACTCATCCCGCGAAGACTAACGAACGGAGGAACCGCGCCAGAGTTGCCGCTGCGGAGTTTCGAGATGACCGATCCGGCGCACGGGTGATCCGCGATCCGGTTCACGCGATCCGGGTAGCCGGTCATCACGAGCGAGTCGGAGTGTTCATCGACCGACACGATGGAGCGGACGCAGGACAACTTGTCCCACATTTTGGCTTGCATCGGGAAGTGTTCGCAGATCTCGACACCGGTCACGTTGGTCTTGATCGGGTTGAACTCACCTTTGAACTCGACCGGGGCTTCCGGCTTGAGGTCGTACATGTCCATGTGGGACGGCCCACCGGGCAGGTAGATCATGATCGCGGACTTCTGCGAGCGGCTGGCCTGTTTCTTGTTAGTCGCGGCCGCGCTGGCGGTCTTCAACCGCAGCATGTCGGCGAGCGTGAGACCGGCACCGAAGGCACCGATCTGGAGGAAGTCGCGCCGTGTGGCGCCGTCGCAGAACTTGCGGGACGAGCCGAGAAATCGAAGCATGACAGGATCCTCGCGAACGCGGATAGGAAGGTGGGAAGCAACTCCGGTGCGAACCAGGAAGGCAGTGTGTTGTGAGGTAGGCACCGGGTCACCGGTGGGAGGCGGGAACGCGCGCACACTGCCCTCTCATTGGATATTCACATTGAGCCGGGTTCAAGTCAACTGAAATATTCGGGTGATTGCTCGGGAATCGCCAAAAGTCAAACTGAGGGGTTTAGCGCCGCTTGCGGCGTCGCGAGAGTTGGTTGCGACGCCACGAGCAGCGAAGGAAGAAGTTCCTCACCCCACGGCTTCAAGTTCCGATTGCAACTTGAGCCACAGTTGCTCGGCCGCGTCGTGTTCATCCGCAACCGCGGCCAGTTCGTCGCAGATGTGCTGGAGTTCGTCGGCGTCGGCCGGTTCGTTCAATCGGGCTTCGAGGGCATGGCGCTTCTCGTCGAGCGCCGCAATAGTTCGTTCCAACGTCGCCATGTCGTGCTGAACCTGCGTTGCGTCGCGCTTGGTCGCGCGGGGTGCGTGTTTCGGTGCTTTCAGCACCTCATCAGGGAGTTTCACTTTCCCGGCCGCGAGTTCACGCTCGCCGGCTTCGATCTCCTTGTTCACCCGGTACAGGTAGTCTTCGTACTTGCCGTTGTAAAGCGCGACGCGACCGTCGCGGACCTCGATCACGCCCGTCGCGATGCGCGACGTGAAGTGCCGGTCGTGGCTCGTGAAGACCACCGTCCCCTCGTACTCAAGGAGCGCGTCCACGAGCGCTTCGACGGTGTCCACGTCGAGGTGGTTACCGGGTTCGTCGAGGACGAGGACGTTGTAATCGCTCAGCAAAAGACCCGCGAGGCACACGCGAGCGCGCTCGCCGCCAGAAAGTACTGAGATCGGCTTGTCGACGTGTGAGCCGCGGAACAGCATCGCGCCCGCCACCTCCAGAATCTCCTGAATCTTCCGACCCTTCCCCTTCTGAGTCAGGTAGTCGAGCACCGTGTCGCGCTCGGGAAGCGTGGTGTAAACGTGCTGCGCGTACACGCCGATCTTGCACCCGTGGCCCCACCGCACGTCACCCGCGAGTGGCTTCAGCGAGTCCACGATCGTGCGCAGGAACGTCGTCTTGCCCTGACCGTTGTCGCCGACGATCGCGACCCGTGAGCCGTGATCGACCTCTAACTGAACGTCCGATGCAATCTGCCGTTCTGGGTAACCGATGGCGAGATCGCGGCAGCGCACCGCGACGCCCTTTCGCGGCTCGATGCGCGGCGCACGAATGTGCGGTGTCGGTTCGTCGCCCAACACCTCGACCGTTTCGAGCTTCTCCAGCGCCTTCGCCTTCGACTGGGCAAGGCCCGCGGTCGCGGCACGCGCCTTGTTGCGCGCGATGAAGTCTTCGAGGTGGCGGCGCTTGGCCATGATCGCTTCGTTCGACCGCTCCGCGCGCTCGCGGTTTTCCTGTTGGAACTGGAGGAACGCTTCCACCTTGCCAGGGAACGACGTGAGTTTGCCCCGAGACAGCCCGAGCGTGTGCGTACACGTTGCGCCGAGGAATGCGCGGTCGTGCGAGACAATCAGACACGCGGCCCGGAAGTCGCGCAGAAAGTGTTCGAGCAGAATCTGAGTTCGTAGGTCGAGGAAGTTTGTCGGTTCGTCGAGCATCAACAGATTCGGTTCGTGTAGCAGCAGCGCCGCGAGTTTGAGGCGCGTCTGCCAACCACCGGAGAGCTTCGCGACCGGGCCGTTGAGGTACGCCCCCTTTAGCTCGAATTGCCCCGCGACTTCTCCGCATCGCCAGTCGGGTTGCTCGCTGTCGCGCATCAGGAATTCGAGCGCGGTCTCGCCCGGCAGGAACGGGTCGTGCTGGCGCAGGTAACCGAGGCGCAGGCTGGGGTGACGGATCACTTCCCCACTGTCGAGTTCTTCCTCGCCAAGCAGGACGCGCAGGAGCGTACTCTTCCCGGCCCCGTTGCGGCCGAGGAATCCGACCTTCACGTCGTCCGTGATGCTGGCGGTTGCGCCGTCGAGAAGTACCTGGTCGCCGTAGCTCTTGTGCGCGTCGGTGATCTGAAACAATACTGGCATCTTGCAGGTTCTCGGAACAACAGGAAAGGTGTTTAATTGCTCACGGCGCGCGGAGTTGACCGACCGATGTTTAACGTGCGACCCAGAGGCGCGCTCTCGCTCGCGGGCCGCTGGTACGGGATCACGTAGCGGACGATGAAGAGGAAGAACACCACGCACGCGGCACTGTGAGTGATGTGGAGGACTTCATGGTACTGCAACACGCCCGGGATGATGATCGGCCATTGGACGAGTTCGCAAATGGCACCGATGCTGTACAAGCCGCCGCCGACCCACACCCAGTTCATCGCACGCCAGCCGAGCGCCCGGTAGTACAGCGGAAGTGGGGGAAGCCCGATCCAACCGAGCGCGACGTAGATCGCCACGATCGCGGAGTGCGGTGCTTTCGGGAGGAGCCACATGCACGACACGCCCGCGAACGCGAGCAGCCACACCATCCGCAGGAACCACTTCCGCCACGTACCAGTCAGCACGATCGACAGGATCGGCGTGTACGTCCCGGCGATCAGGCAGTAGACCGCGGACTGGTCGAGTTTCTGGTAGAAGCGTTTTTCTTCGGGCGTGTCGTAGTGAAGACCGTGGAACGTCCCGCTTGCCAGAAAGAGGAGTATCATCGTCAAGCCGTAAACGAACACCGGGAACACGCGCCCCGGTCGGTTCGCGGTAAGGCGGAACATCACGAGCGTGGCGAACACCGCCCACGCCGCGGTTAGAAGGTGCGAGGACGAGCTAATCGGGTCGCGCAGAAACATCACTTCGTCCGGTCTCTGTGGCAGGCAAGCTTATTGTTGTATCGATGCTGTCCAACGCCGGACATGAGAAGGTGATGTGGGTGTTGTGATGTTTCGCCGCTCGCGGCGTCGCAACCGGCGAACGCCTGGTGGTTGTGTCGCGCCCCAACCGCTGGTACTATTGCGGCATCAGTGGAGCCAAGAAAATGGCGAACATCAAGTACTTCAAACGGCACCGGATGGAACTCGCCTTGCGGCACCCGCTCCCGCGATGGGAACTGCCGGCTGGGTTCGCGTGGTTGGCGTGGGAAGATTCCCTCCTCGACATGCACGCCGAAGTCAAGTTCGCTAGCTTCCAGAACGAGACAGACTCGCTTGTGTTCCCGTGCCTCGGTTCGCGGAACGGCTGTCGCGATTTGATGGCCGCGATTCGCTACCGGCCGGACTTCTGCCCGGAAGCGACGTGGCTTCTCTCCGGGCCAGACGGCTTCGCGGGTACCGTACAGGGTTTGTTTGACGAAAACCGGTTCGGAGGGATTCAGAACTTGGGCGTGGTACCGGAGTACCGCGGGTTGGGGTTGGGACGCGCGCTGTTGCTTCGCGCGATCGAAGGCTTTCACTCTGTCGGCGTGCGGCGTGCGTTTCTCGAAGTGACCGCGACCAACGCGGCGGCAGTGCATACTTATCGCGCGGTTGGATTCCGGTCGATCAAGACCATCTATCGCGCCGTCGAACTGCCCCACCCGGACACGGCACGCGTTGGGTTGTGACACATCCGTTCGTAGAATGCCGAAGACAGGGTCTTGGCGAGCGGGGGGCGTGAGCCCCCTGTTGCTTGAACAAGGAATTCGCGTGGGACAACAGGTATACCAACACACACTCGGCAATGGCTTGGTGCTGTTGGCGGAGCGGATGGATCACGTGCGATCGGTTGCGGTCAACTTCCTGGTCCCGGCCGGGGCCGCGTACGACCCAGAGGGGCAGTTCGGAATTGCGAACGTTCTCGCCGAGATGATCACACGCGGTGCGGGCGAACGAGACAGCCGCCAGTTGTCTCTCGCGCTCGACAACCTGGGCGTGGATCACAGCGAGAGCGCCGGTGTTGTGAACTTGCGTCTCGGTGGTTCCGCGCTCTCACGCAACTTGCTCCCACTTCTCGACATCTACGCCGACATAATCCTGCGCCCGCGACTACCAGAGGAAGAACTCGAACCGGTTCAGGCGCTCGCGATTCAGGACATCGAGAGCCTTGAAGATGCACCGTCGAGCAAGGTCATGATCGAGTTGCGCCGGCGCTACTACCCGGCGCCGCTGAACAAGGACCGCCGCGGGCGAGTTGAAGACCTCGAGTCGCTGACGATCGACGCGGTGCGCACGCAGTATCGTCAACTGGTCCGGCCGAATAAGGCGATTATTTCGGTCGCGGGCAACGTCGAGTGGGAACCGCTGAAAGCTCGCGTTGAGAAACTCTTCGGCCGGTGGGAACCGGGCGAAGTAGCTGACCTTGTTCCGCCGCCACACGAACCGCAGTCGGCACACCTCCACAAGGATTCGGCGCAGACGCAGATCGCGTTTGCTTATCCCAGTGTGCCGATCCCACACCCGGAATACTTCGCGGCTCGCGCCGCCGCGGGCGTACTCTCTGGTGGCATGAGTACCCGATTGTTCACCGAGGTGCGCGAGAAACGCGGCCTCTGTTACAGCGTGGGCGTGGGGCACGACTCGTTTCGCGACCGCGCTGCGATGATTGGCTACGCGGGCACCGGCCCGGACCGCGCGCAGGAAACGCTCGACGTGACTATTGCTGAGTTACGTAAGTTGAAGGACGGCGTAACCGACGATGAGATCGACCGGGTGAAAGCCGGACTGAAGTCGTCGCTCATTATGGCCGAAGAATCCACCGGCGCGCGGGCGAGTAGCATGGCGGGCGACTGGTACTTCCTCGGTCGCGTGCGCTCGTTCGACGAGATTCAGTCCGAGATCGACGGACTCACGCCGGCCGCGGTAATGACCCACCTGGAGCGCCACCCAGTCCGCGATGTGACACTCGTCACGCTTGGCCAGAACCCGCTAACGCTGACCGTGTGAGAGAAGCATGACGCCGCGCACGCATTCAGTCGTGACCGAACCAGACGAGGCCGCCGCGCCGCTGGTGTTCCTCTACCTGAGCGGTGTGGTAGTGTGGCTATTCGCGGTACTCGCGTGGGTGTACTACTTCCGCGGGTACGCGTGAGCGCCGGTTGGTACGCGTAGCCCGCCAGGGGTTGCGCTTCGCTACACCCCTGGCTACACTCCGACACCCCTCCGGGGTGAAAACCGGTCCCGAACGCGAGAGAGATTGCGATGCCCTTTCACTCCCACAAATTGCCGAATGGGTTGCAGATCATCGGCGAGACCAGCCCGTCGGCGAGGTCCGTCGCGGTTGGGTTCTTCGTGCGCACTGGGGCGCGCGACGAGACGCCAGCCGAAGCCGGCGTCTCGCACTTCCTCGAACACATGATGTTCAAGGGCACCACGCGCCGCACCGCGGAGCAGGTGAACCTCGACTTCGACCGCATCGGCGCGAACAACAATGCCTTCACCAGTGAGGAGAATACCGTATACCACGCGGCGGTACTCCCAGAGTACCTCTCGAAGGTCGTAGACGTACTCGCGGACATGCTCAGGCCGAGTTTGCGCGACGCTGACTTCGACACCGAAAAGAAGGTGATTCTCGAAGAGATCAAGTTGTACGACGACCAACCCGATTCGGTGATGTCGGAACACGCGCGGCGCATTTACTACAAGTCGCACCCGCTTGGCAACTCGGTTCTTGGCACGCTGGAGAGCGTTGGCGCGCTCACTCGCGAGCAGATGCACGCGTACTTCTCGCGCCGGTACGCCGCGAACAACATCGTTGTGTCCGCCGCCGGGAACTTCGACTGGTCCGCGTTCGTGAAGCTCGTGACCGACGCCTGCGGCACGTGGAACACGGACACTGTGGGCCGCGACCACCGCACTGAGTGGACCGGAACGCCGGGTCTTCACGTTCTCACGCGAGACAAGATTCAGCAGGAATACGCACTGTTCGTCGGGAGCGGCCCGCCGGCCGACTCGAAGATGCGCTACGCGGCCGACACCGTGGCGCTGGCCGTCGGCGACTACACCGGCTCGCGCTTGTACTGGGAACTGGTCGATCCAGGTCATGCGGAATCGGCCGACTTCGGATACTCCGAAAACGACGGCAGCGGCGCGGTGTTCGTGTCGCTCACGTGCGAGCCTGACAACACCGCCGACAACCTGAAGCGCATCGAGAAGATTCTGAAGGAAGTCCAGCGCGACGGGATCACGGACGAGGAGTTTCACCAGGCGAAGAACAAGATTCTCTCGCGCGTGGTGCGGCGCAGCGAGCGACCGATGGGCCGGATGATGGCGATCGCGTCGATGTGGACGTATACGGGCGAGTACCGCGACGTGGACGCGGAACTCGCGAACTTCGACGCGGTGACGCAAGCGGACATCCGCACGTACCTCGACAAGTACCCGATCGACCGGAACACGGTGGTCGCGTTCGGCCCGCTGAAGAAACTCAATGGGATTCGGGGAAAGCTCGTGCCGAGGGCGCAAGCGGAGCCAACTGCTCAACTGAAGACGAAGTCGAAAGCAAAGCCAAAGGCGAAGGTGAAGGCGAAAGCGAAGCCAAAAGCAACAGCGAAAGCGAAGCTAACGCCGAAAGCGAAACAGACGGCGAAACCAAAGGCGAACGTGAAGCCGAAGGCAACGGGGAAAGCGAAGCCGAAGGCGAAAGCAAAGGCAACGCCGAAGGCGAAAGCGAAGTCGAAAGCGAAGTCGAAAGTGTGAGTGTTCCCCGCGAACGAGTGTCGTGGGTCGGCGTGTCGGCCGGGATCTCGTGCGCTATCAGAAGTGCGTCGTGGTTTAACGAGCCGCGACGGCCAGGAAGCGGTTGAGCTTTTCCACTCCCGGCGGTCGCGGCTCGTTAAACCGCGACGCTACAATTGCTGAGAACGCCGCTATACGATTGCTCGTTCACTTCTCCACCTTCAGCAGCACCGACTTCGCGGCGTGTTCGGTATTTGCGCCCTCTCGCTTCGCCAACACCACGATCGGGTGTTCCATCGGCTTCACCCACGGCTCGGCATACAGCACCACTTCGCGGCTCGTGTCGCGCTCCGTGATGAGGATGCCGTTCAAGCCGATGTTCAGCACGCGAACGCCGTGCGGCAAACCCTTTACCTCAACCGGCACGCGGCCAGCGAATTTTCCTTGTCGGGCGATGTCAACGGTGAATCGCGTCTCCCGGCCTGGCTGAATCGTGATCGTCTGTTGGCGCACCGTTGTCACGATGTCGCCCACCGCTACCACCTTCGGCAATCCGCCGGTTGCGCCGTGCGTGATTTCTTTCCCGCCGATCGAAGCGCGGGCGATCAGCTTCAACTTCGCGTCCGGTGGAACGGTCGCGTTTGCCTCCGCGAACAGCGCGAAAGTGGTCGTGTTGAAGCCGGCTTCGACGAACGTGTCCGGTGCGGTGAAGCCCGCGGGCAGCCCTTCCAACTTCACGTGAACGGGACCGTCGAAGCCGTCGAGTCGCGTTACGTTGACGTTCACGGGCAACGCGCCGCTTTTCCATACGCTTGGTGAGGTGGGGGTGAAACTCACAGCGAAGTCCGGTTTCGGGTGGCGCACCGTCACGCGATACGCGTGGTTCGGACCCGACGCACCGCGAGCGTCCGTCACGCGAACCTGATAGTTTCCCTCCGCGGGCGCGTCGAAGATCACGCGACTGTCCTTACCGTATCCGGGACCGCCATCGTCATTGCGGTAATTCAGCGGGAAGAGCGGCAACCCGTTCGGCGGGAACGTCTTGCCGGGTGCGTGCAGTTCGACCTTGTACATTGGCAGGCCGAATGCGTGGTGTGTTGGGGTCGTACCGTGGAACGCGACCCGCTGCCCGCCGACCTGGTAGAACTGGCAGTCGTCGTCTGGGCCTTTCGGCAGTGCGAGGATGCGCACCACTTCGCCGTTCACGTACAGGTAATCGTCGATCGCGAGTTCGTTCCACGCGTCGAGCCGAATGCCGGGCTTTTCGGAGTCGTGGTCGCGGAACGTGACGAGTGTCTTGGCGGTCGCGCGCAGCACACCGAGCGGCACCGGCTTGCCGGCCGCATCGAGAATCTCGATCACAGGATCGACCGGCGAACCTGCCCGTCGCGCGAGCACCTCCACCACAAGCCGCTCACCTTTCCTTGCGCTGAAGTGCGTGGTGTGTGGATCGTTCGGCTTCGTGAAGATGCCATCAGCGGAACCGGGGACGCGAATGTCCGCGCCGGTGACCGGGTCGAGCACAACTGCGGGGAACTCCGCGACTGTCACTTCCGCGACTCCAGCCGCTTGCGGCTTCGCGGGCAGCGGCACCTTCACCTTCGTGCCGAGCATCGCGTCCTCAGGAATCAGAACCTTTGCCGTGATGCCGTTCGGGGCGCCGAGGTTCACTCCGGAAACGTGAACGCTGGTCGCGCGACCCCGTTGCGCCGCGAGCGGGAACACACCCGTCACGACTGGCACGTTCCCGATGTGCAGGCGATACGTGAAGTCCGCACCGCCGCGGAAGTCGCGGTCGCGGATGCCGATCGCGTAGGTTCCCGCTTTGCGCACCACGAAGCCGAGCGACGTTGTGTCTTCGGCGAGGATCGTTCCGGTTTCGTCGGTCAACACGAGAACGGCGTCGAGCTTCGAGCCGACTTCGGTCGCGACCACCTGCACGCCGACCTGATCGCCGATCGCCGCCGCGAACCGGTAGTAGTCCATGTCGCCGGCTCGGTCGATCGCGCCGACGACGGTCGTGTTTTGCTTCACGGTCATCGCCTTGCGGGCGGAATCCGTGATGCCGGCTTCGTTCACCACGGGGAAGGGGTCTGCTTTCTCCGCCGGCTGCTTCGCGGGTTGTGCAAACACCGGACTCTCGCCCGGCGGCTTCACTGCCTTCACCGGGAGCGGCTGACGAACAACCTTCCCGGTGGCGGTGTCGATTAGCAGCGCCGTCCCGTCGAAGCAAGCGAGCGCGAACTGCTTGCCGTCGGGCCGCAATGCGAAGTCGAGGATCGTGTCGGGCTGTGCGTCGTAGACCTTCGCTTCGGTGAGTTTCGCGGTGTTCCATGCCTTCACGAACTTGTCTTCGCCGACGGAGTAGAGCAGGGCACCGTCGTTCGAATAGGCGAGCCGCCATACCGGTTTCTCGTGCGCGAACGCGCTGTGAACCAGTTTCCCGCCCTCGGCATCCGCGGCCCACACGCGAATGCTCTTATCGACACCGGCCGCCGCGAGGTGCTTCTTGTCGGGACTCCAGGCGACCGCGTACAGCCAGTCGGTCGCGTCGCCGAGTGTGTACAACCGCTTGCCGGTCGCGACATCCCACACCTTCACGGCGCGGTCCGCACTCACCGACGCGAGCAGTTTGCCGTCCGGGTGGAACGCCAATCCGTACACCGCGTCGCTGTGATCCTTCAGTGTGAGTAGCGGCTTGTCGGTGTCCTTTCCGTTCTGCGGAGTATCCCACAGTTGGATGACGCGGTCGTAGCCCGCGGTGGCCAGTGTCTTCCCGTCGGGCGAAAACGCGAGCGCGTAGATCGCGTCCTTGTGGGCCGCGATCGTGGACTTCTCCACTCCATCGCCGATTGGGTGAACGAGTACCAACCCTCTCTTGCCCGATTCACCGTGGGCGACCGCGATTCGCCGCTCGCGCGGGTGGAACGTCAGTGCGGTCACGCGGCCCGATACGGGGGCCGGCGTACCGATCTGATCCCCGCCGGTGTGGAACAACCGGACTGCGCCAGGCGACCCGAACGCGACGAACTCGCCCTTGGGCGAGTACGCGACCGCGGTGACGGCCGGTGGCGCGGCCGTCGCGACCGCAGGGATCAGGAGCAGCGCGAGCGAAAGGAGTCGTGACATGAAGGTCGGTCCAGCTGGAACTATCGGAACAGCGCCATCGCGGTGCCAGCGGTGGCGAACGACAGCAGAAGGATTGCGATCGAACAACTACATGAGGAGCATCCATCAGCGCATCCGCTGGCGCCTTCGATCGCGCCCGCGACCGAACCGGCGGCATCCAGGGCACCGCCTGCCCAATCCGTCGCGCCGCCAGCCCCGTCCGCGATCAGGTCACCACTGTCGCCAGCGTTGGCGGAGCTACTCGTGCCGTTCTCGTCGTCGTCCTGGTATTGTTGCGGCTCCTTCCCCCACGGCTTCTGCTCTTGGGGCACGTGCTCGTCGTTGCCTTCAGGTAGCGGAGTCGGGTTGTACGGGTTCATTGGGCGTCGCCGTAGTCATGCGGTATCGGGTTAGTGGTTGAACAGGAACTCGCGGCCCGTCAGGACCGCCCACACGAAGTCTTCGATTGTCTCGCGGCGAGATAGTGCCCCTTCTTTCGATCCGTCCGCGAGAATCTCCAAAAACTTCTTCCGTTCCGTTACAGACGGTTTCCGACTTAGTCCCGCGAGGAACACGCGGTCCACGATTGCCTCGTCTGTCAGTTTGTCCACAATCCACTTCGTGACCACGGAGGTTTTGTCGCGCAACTTGTCGTTGAGTGTGTACCCGTTGTTCAGGTGGAGCGCCTGCGTCACGCTCGCGTCAGCGGTGCGCTCGCAGGCACAAGTCTGTATGCGCTCGGCTCTACCGAAGGCGTCGAGGAACCGCGACGTGGCGAGCGAGTCCGGCACCTGCACCGCGCGTGTGCCCTTGGGGTACGTCGTGATGGGTGAGGTCGAATCTCCCGCGGCAGAGGTGATCTTGTCGAACGGCGTCGGCACGCCGGTGATGTCGGCATACGCGTCGAGCAGCACCTCGCCCGGTAAGCGCCTCAACAAGTAGCGCGAGTAGAACCGGTCGTCGCTGGCGTTGTCCTTTGTGGGTTTCGAGGATCGCTGATACGCGGCCGAGTTCAGGATCGTGCGCATCAGGTGCTTCGTGTCGTACTTGTTCTTCACGAAGTCCGTCGCGAGCGCGTCGAACAGTTCGCGGTTGCTCGCGGGGTTCGTCTCGCGAAGATCGTCTTCGACCTCCACGAGTCCGCGGCCCATGTAGTTTTTCCAGACGCGATTCACAAGCGCCTTCGCGAAGTAGGGATTGCTCGGTGACGTGAGCCAGTCCGCGAAGTACGCGCGGCGGTCCACCGTCGAATCGGCCGCCAGCGGTTTACCGTCGAGCGGTGTCGGCGGCATCGCGACGCCGCGGCGCAGGTGCAGCGCGTCGCCGTCGGTTTTGCTCTGTACGAATACCTCGCCGATGCGGTCGCCGTTCTTCAGGCTCACGCGTGAGAACAGGTTCGCGAAGCCCCAGTATTGGTCCTGGGTCCACTTCTCTAGCGGGTGGTTGTGACACTTCGCGCACCCAATGGACGTGCCGAGGAAGGTGATCGCGGTCGATTCCGCCAGCACGCTCACATCCTTGTGCAGCACGAAGTAGTTGCCGCCACCGTTGGTGAGTGAGCTGCCGTTCGCGGTGAGGATGTCGCGCGCGAACCGGTCCCACGGTTTGTTGTCCGCGACGCTCTGTCGCAAGCCGCGGTAGAACGCCCACATCGCGGGTACCGGCAACTTGCGGCTCGACACGAGCAGCAAATCTGACCACTTGTGCGCCCAGTAATCCACGAACGCCGGGTGTTCCAGCAACTTGTCGATGAGCTTCGCGCGTTTCTGCGGGTCGGTGTCCTTGAGGAACGCAACCACTTCGTCCACAGTGGGCAGTATTCCGCAGGTGTCGAGGTACGCGCGGCGGATGAACTCTTCATCCGTGCATTGTCCCGACGGCGGGAGTTGTAGTAATTCGAGTTTCTTGAGAACCAGTTCATCGACGAAGTTATTGCGCGGCGCATTCGCGAACGCATCGGCTTTCACGGCGTTCGAGTAGGGGGCGGTAAGCGTGAGCGTGGCGACCTTCGTGCCGAAGCCGACGGTGATCGCGGCTTCGCCGTTGCCGACTGGCGTGACGAGTCCGTCTTCGGTCACGCGTGCGACCAGTTCTTCGGTGGAACCGAAGCGCGCGAGGGCGGTCACGTCCTCGACGGTGCCGTCGGAGTACACCGCCCGCACTTGAACCTGGAACGTCGATTTCGGCGCACTGGGTTTCACGAGGATCGCGGGCGGGAACGCCTCCACCCGCTCCAGGTCGGGGTCAGTGGACTTCGGTCCGGGCGCGTCGGCCGCGAGCCACGCGAGCATCATCTTGTGGTGCGGTGATTCTTCGCTGAACCGCTCGCCGCCGCCGTGCGGCATCGTGTGAGTGGCCTTCTTGAGCATCAGGCTGTCAGCCGGCGCAGTGAGATCGACGCGACGCGCGAGCGCCTGCCGCGTCAGCACGAACCAGTCGGAATCGGGGTCATAGCCGCGGAGCGAGAGCTTCATCCCGCCCTTGCCCGCGAGCGCGCCGTGACACGCGCCCGCGTTGCACCCGGAGCGCGTGAGCGTCGGAATCACGTGATTGCGAAAGTTCGGCGTGCCGGGTGGATCGATGCCGACGCTGCCGCCGACATTCACGCTCTTGTCGCCAACCGTGATAGTGATTTTGAAGTCGCCACCGTCGATCGCGGCGACAAGCCCCTTCGCGTCCACCTTGATGATTGGCCCGCTCTTTCCCTTCGGCTGACTGTATTTCGCGGTCGTGGTCACGTCACGCACGGCGCGGCCATTCTCCTCTTCGACAACGAGGAGTTGCTGGGTCTGCTTCGGCCCGGCAAGCGTGATCGCGGACGGGTACACGCGCAGGTCCGCACCCGAAGCGAACGGTGTGGCGAAGAGTGCAACCGTGAGAGTCAAGAAAAGAACCCGCATAGCGTGAAACTCGGTGTGGTCGGCGAATTCTTTTTGGGACACGCCGCTGGTCTGTCGAACCAATGACAGGCCAGCGGCCTGCCACACGAATCAGAACAACTCGCCGATCGGCTTCACGCCATAATCGACCATCGGGATCGGGCGGTTCTGCGGCCCGGGCAGTTCCTTGTGCGGGTCAAGCCCCAACCCTTTGTAGAGCGTCGCGGCGATCTCGCCCGGTGTGACCGGGCGCGACTTCGGCGCATAACCGTGTTCGTCCGATTCACCCACCACACGACCGCCTTTGAGCGGGCCGCCACCGATCACTACAGTCCACGCACCGGGATGGTGGTCGCGCCCACCTGCTGGGTTCACCTTCGGTGTGCGGCCGAACTCGCCCAGCGCCACCACCATAGTGTTCGAGAGCAACCCGCGCTCGCTCAGATCTTCAAGCAGCGCCGTGTACGCGGTGTCGAAGTTCGGGGCGACCTCCTTCGACATCTGCACAATGTCCGTGAACGGCTTTGAGCCGTGAATGTCCCACGTTACCTCGTCGAACACCGTCTCGAACATGTTCACCGTGACGAACCTTACACCAGCTTCGATCAGTCGGCGCGCCATCAGGCACGACTGGCCGAACCGCGTGCGCCCGTACCGGTCCTTCGTCTTTTCCGGTTCCTTCTCCAGCGCGAACGCGTTGCGTGCTTTCTCGCTCGACATCAGTTTGTATGCGAGTTTGAAGTTGTCATCGAGTTGCTTCGAGGCGGCGTTCTGCTCGAATGCTTCCGTTGCGCCATCCACCGCGTCTCGCAACTTCTGTCGGCGCTCGGCGCGGATTGCGGAGATGTATTCGGGCGGCAGCAAGTCCGGCACCTTGAAGCCGGGCGCGTTTGGGTCCGCGTTCAGGATGAAGGGGTCGTGCGTCTTACCGAGGTAACCCGCCGTGTGGCCGTGTGGCAAGTTGCCCCCGGTGCGGCCGATCGGCTTCGGCAGAAGCACGTGTGCCGGGAGTTCCCCGCGACCGCCCTTCAGGTAGCCGAGCGTGCAGCCGACGTGCGGGTGTTCGATGCCGCCGCTGAAGAGACGGCCCGTTTGCATCATCTGGTGGCCGGTGTCGTGAACCGCGGTTGCAGTGTGGTACACGCTGCGAATCAGCGAGAACTTGTCCGCGTGCTTCGCCATCCTGGGGAAAATCTCACTGATCTGGGTGCCGACCTCGTTCGTCTTGATCGGCTGAAACGGTCCGCGAACCTCTGCTGGTGCCTTCGGCTTTGGATCCCACGTGTCGATCTGACTTGGTCCTCCGACGAGGAACAGCATGATGCAGTTCACGTCGGTGTCCTTGCCGTTCGCGGCTTTCGCACGCTCAAGTTCCGTCAGCGTCAGCCCAAGCGGGACGATCGAACCGGCATGGAGAAAGTCCCTGCGAGAGAGGCCATCGCAGAACGTCGCGGGTCGGTCAGTGTCCAACCGGATCATGGTACGGCTCCGTCGCGGGGAAGAGACGCGAAAGACAGAGGCTGGCCTACTGTTTAGGTAGCCGATTGGTGGCGTGCGAGCAACGAGAAACACGGCCGGTTCCGCCCGTGCGTGGCCAAGCGGGAGGGAAAAGTATGGCGGGCGCGGGTTTGTTCCCGCGCCCGCCAGGCTACGAAAGCACATTCGGGTTTCAGTCGAGGTTGCCCGGTTCGCCGTCGCGGGGAAGCAGGGCCCGCCGCCATTGGGCCGGGTCCGTTCCCGTCCGCAGGCCGCGAACGCTCCCATCGCCGAGGACCACGTTCATCACCGTGTGGCCGGTCTGCGCGGTCATGCTGTTACAACAGTCCTGGCCCGCCGGGCAGGAGCCGACGGGTTTCGGGATCGGGCGCACCTGGAACATGAACACGAGTTCGGGGTTCCCGCCGGGGTTGGGCAGGCCGTTCGGGGCGGTGACATTTTGCGGCGTCCCTCCCGCGATCGTGATTTGGTTACTGTTCAATGCGTAGGTCAGGCCGAAGTTGTGGACGCCACCGCCGTAGCCAGCGCCGATGTGCCAGGCCATAAATGCCGTGCGCCCGCGGCCCTCGCACCACTCGTACCCTTCGGCGAAGAAGATCGTGTTCGACAACCCGTCGGTGACCGCGAGCATCGATTGCGGCGGTGCCTGGTAACCGAGTGCGGCGTTGCCGTTAGTCAGGGCGTTCCAGTTTGCCAAGTAGTTCGTGGCCGACCACGGACCGTTGGTTCCAGAGACCGTGGTGTTAGCATACACCAGTCCGGGACCTGCAGGCGCCTCGCTCCCGACACTTGGGTCCGATGGGCACAAGAGAGCTTTCACGATGTTACTGCGTGTGTCTGGTTTGAACACCGAGACGTAGCCGTTGACCGGCGCGCCGGGAGGCGCGTACACGGCGGGGACACCTGGTCGCGCCGGTGTCACCACACGGGGTGGCGGCGAGTAGTAGGAGGCGGTGCCAGTGCCCGGGTCGGGGTTGCGAGGCGGAACCCACTGGAGGGTGGCGACTGTGTACCCGTTCGCGTTCGTCGAGCTGACCCACTGCTGGGACCCGACGTACTGGTTGTAGGTCGCAGGGATCGCCGGATAGAAAGTCGTGCCGGTGTAGTCGAGTACGGCCGGAACGCCCGGTACGGCCGGGGTGATGATCGCCCCACCGGGAGCGGAGATGGTCCCAGAGGTGTTCCCGTACTGCGCCACGTCCGCCGCGATGGTGTCGTAGAGCGACGCCTCTTCGAGGTACGGCAGAATGTGGACGGCCCAACTTCCGTACACCGCTCGTGTGTTCGCCGATTGGAGCGTCGTTGCCCCCGCTGGAGCGATCCCGTTGTACGTCGGGAACACACCGTGTACGTCGTGGTAACTGTGTGTCGCCAACCCGACCTGCTTCATGTTGCTCTGGCACTTCATGCGGGCGGCGGCTTCGCGCACCTTCTGGACTGCCGGCAACAACAACCCGATGAGGATCGCGATGATCGCGATCACCACCAACAATTCGATCAGTGTGAACCCGCGACCGCCACGGTAGGAGCGAGACATGCGACCCCCCACTTTGACAGGGACGAATCGAAAAAAGGAGAAATGCTTCTCATTGATAATCGATCTAACGTTTATCAGTCAAGTAAAAACCAAATATGTTAGACGGCGAGGTGACCAACCAATCGCGGCGTGACCGCACCAGTCCCTCACTGCGGGGAGACCAAAGCACTTGCCGTCCGTGATGCGCCGCGGATCGCCCAACTCTTTCTCCCCTCTGTAATGAGGGGTAGGGGCAGGTTGCCTTTCACCCGTGAAGCACCGACAAACGGACGGTCGACGAACGGGAACATGTAGTCAATGAGCAGCCAGCGCGTGGTGAAAGTCGTTCCCCTGAGGGGTCGCGTCCAACCGGATGGAGGCTGACGCCGCACCCAGTCGGCGCAGGTGAATGGAAGATCAACTGGTTCCGACTGTAACGACGGCGCAATCTGAATGGCGCAGGAAAGAGATTCTGCTTACCCCCGACAGGATGCCAACACGCCTGATCGCTACAGGTAGGGTAAAGTGACACCAACGCGGAGGTGGAGTCATGAGTCGTGATCTGGTGGGAAAGCGGGCCGTCCTCACGGGCGCGAGTGGCGGGATCGGGCGGGCGGTCGCGACGGCTCTGGTGAAAGCCGGGGCGCGGGTCGCACTCGCCTCACGAAACGCAGATAAACTGAACGAACTGGCGTCCGCGTTGCGAGGTACTGGGGGCGAGGTACTCGCGGTGCCGACAGACGTAACAAACCCTGACGACCGGCAGCGGCTCGTGGAAACGGCTGTGTCCGCATTCGGTGGCCTCGATCTGCTGGTGAACAACGCGGGTGTCGGCAGTTGGGGTCACTTCGCGGATTCGACAGAGGCCATCTGCCGCACCGTGATGGAGGTGAATTTTTTCGCGCCCATCGAACTGACCCGCCTCGCGCTGTCGCACCTGACTCTCGGCAACCAACCGGCTGTCGTGAACGTGACCTCGATGTGCGGGCGGAAGGGGATGCCCGCGTGGCCGGAATACTCGGCCAGTAAGTTTGCCCTCGTCGGTATTTCGGAGGCGTGGCGCGCCGAGTTCGCCCGGTTCGGTGTGGACACGTTGACCATCGTGCCAGGCATGACGAACAGCGGCTTCGAGAAGAACTGGCTTCGCAACGACGGAAAAGCCGATCTCCGTTTCGACAAAGGGATGACGCCGGAGTATCTTGCCGCGAAGATAATCGACGCGATCCAGCAGAATCGCACCGAGACGGTGTGCGGTTCCGAGGCGCGGCGCCTGTTGCGATTCAACCGCTACTTCCCACGACTCACCAACTGGCTGCTCGCGAGGAAGGTGAAGAAACTCTACTCCAAATGATTCGCTCGGCGGGCGGCGCCCGCCTTACGGAACACACCATGGCCACCGCCCAAGCCCCCGCGAAGACGCTCTCCGATCCTGAGTTGAAAGCCGCGCTGCAAGGACTGCGCCGGACCGACAACCTCATCAACTGGTGGTACCTGCTTCGCACCTATGTGTACCTCACTCTCGTCATCGGCGGGGCGGTGTGGTTCTTCGAGACCCGCGAAGCACTCGTACTATCGTGGTGGCTGAACGTGCCGGTCGCGCTGGTGGCGGTCGTTCTCGTCGGCGCGGGCCAGCACCAACTCAGTGGCCTCGCACACGAAGGCTCGCACTACATCCTGTTCCGCAATAGGCTTCTGAACGACATCGCGTCGGACCTGTTCACAATGTTCCCGATGTTTGCGAGTATCTACCACTACCGTCTCCAGCACCTCGCGCATCACCAGTTCGTGAACGACCCAGACCGCGACCCAGACGTGTCGCAACTTAAGAGCAGCGGCCACTGGCTCGGGTTCCCGCTCGCTCGCCGCGCTGTGCTTCGCGCGTTCGTTGTGCAACTGTCGCCGTTGCGCCTGGTCCGGTTCATCCGCATCCGTGCGAAGTACAACTCCACCGGCACCGACAAGAACCCGTACACGATCAAGGGGCAACCGCTGGCGAAGGCCGCGGTGCGGATCGGGACGCTGTACCTGCTCGCGGTGACGGCGGTCGTCACTGCTCTCTACTTCCTCGTCGATGAGTGGTGGCCGATGCTCGCCGCGTCCGCGGCGATGTGGCTTGTGGTTTCGATAGTGTTCCTGATGCTCCCCGAGCACAGGTATCAGCAGACGAAATTGCGCCCGGTCATCCCAGCGCGTTGGACCGCCGTGATGCGTGTTGGGTCCATCACGGCGCTGGTCACGGCGACGCTCGTTGCGACGAGGCTCACCGGCTCGCCGGTGGTCGGGTACTTCTGGCTGCTGTGGGTGCTGCCAATTTTCACATCCTTCGCGTTCTTCATGATCCTGCGTCAACTGGTTCAACACGGGAACGGCGGTCGCGGGTGGATCAACAACACACGCACGTTTCTGGTCGCGCCACTGATCAGGTTCTCGGTGTTCCCGATGGGCCAGGACTACCACCTGCCACACCACATGTACGCGACCGTGCCGCACTACCGATTGAAGCGCCTTCATGAGCTGCTGATGAAGTACCCTGACTACCACGACGAGGCGGTCGAGGTTCACGGCTACTTCGTGTCGCCTGAGAAGCCGCAGGTTCACCCCACGGTGGTTGACGTACTCGGCCCAGAGCACGCCCCGCGCAACGCGGAGGTTCACATCGATGCGGAGGCGGTGTCAGTCGCGGAGTTCAACGACGAGGAAGGGTTGGCGAAGGAAGTGGAGTTGTCGCGCCAGAAGCAATGAACCGCCGCAAGCGGCGGCGGAGAGCCTCAACTGATGATCTGCTTGCGCCGCTTGATGTAGTCCCAGATCACGTAGCGATCCAGGTCGCGGCCCGCGGTGAACACGACACGGCCCTTCGTCGCCCGCGCCATCTTGTACGCGAACTGCACGTCTTCTTGTGACTGATTCCACGTCGAGAGCAGGAAGATGTTGAGCGTGATTCCCGCACGCGCGCAGAGCAGAGCCTCGCGCATTGTTGCGTCCTCGGTGCGCTGGTCCGGCGGGTATAGCATGAACACCATGCTGCCCTCGAAGTGAGCTGTTGGCAAGCCGTCTGTGATGAGTACGATCTGACGGTTCGGGGTGTCCTGGTTCGACAAGAACCGGCGCCCGGTCTGGAGTGCGTGCTGGATGTTCGTGAAGTGGTGCGGAACCTGAAACTCGCTCACATTCGGGTTGCTCATGTCGGCCTTCAACCGCACCACCGGGTTGAAGATCGTGACTGGCTTCGGCATCAGCCCCGCGATCTCGGACAGGTGTCGGGGTTTCGCAAAGGTATACATCTCGATGAACTGAAGGAAGTCGCCCGGGTACTCGCTGCGAATCAGTCCGTCGAGCGCGAGGCCCATGCGCTTCACGTTCACGTACTGCCCGTCGTAGCGCATCGAGCCGGACATGTCGAGCAGCACGCAGGTCGCGGCCTTCGGGTTCACGCGCGTGTGGTGAATCAGGATGTCGTCCGGCTTCATGCGCACCGGTAGCCCCGGCCCGCTTCTCACAAGCGCATTGACCATGCTCGCGGGGATGTCCATCTGCGAGACGCTGTCACCGAACTCGTAGGCCTTCGTCTTGGGCGACTCGACCGCACCCTCGCCGGTGATCGCGTCGGGGTGGCGTCCCGTCCGCGATGCCTGCATGGCGCTGAATATCTGCGTGAGTACCTTCGACTGGAACAGTCTGAGCGCCTTCGGCGTCAGGCGATATTTCCCGGCCCCGTCGGATTCCAGCCCCTGCTTCTCGGCCTGTTCTTTGATGTAGTCTTCGACTTGTTGTTGAAGAGCCGCGAGCTTCTCCATGTCGCCCGGCTCGGTGAACTTCTGAAGCTCCTCCATGTCGATGATCGCGAGCTGCGCGGTCTTCTTCGCCTCTTCGAGCTGCTTGAGCAACTTGTCGATCGCTTCGAGTTCGTCTTTCACGTCGAGCGCTTCAGGGACAGTCATCTTCTGCCGGCCGGTGAAGTCGTACTTCGCGGCCAACTCGTCCACCTGATACTTTTCGCCAAGCAACCCGGACACGAGAACGATTTCGCGCGCGAAGTCGTCGGTGTCGTCGCCGACGCGAAAGTACAGCGCTTCGAGGTCCGCGATCTGTTCTTCCTTCACGGCCTTGCGGAACTCGTTCGCGAGTTTCTTGGGCGGCGTGACCTTCTGCGCCGCGCCGCGGAACGCCGTCTCCGCGGCCTTCACAACGGCCTTCGTCTCGTAGGTTTCGAGGATCTTGCGCTTGCGTTCGAGGAGCATTTGCTTGATCGCGTTGATGCTCGGCCCCAAACCCGCGATCTGCGACGCGTCGAGGCGGATGGCGTTCGCGAGTTGCTCTTCGGTGAACTCATCAGTATCGCCCCACGAGAGCATGTGTTCCATGAGCGGCGAAACCATATCCGGGGGCGGCGCGGTGGGCGAGGGGAAGTTCACCGGGTCGTACCGCTGGTACGTGTGAACGATCCCGCCCGGCGTCTGCTTGTCCTGGGGTTCCATCGCGTTCCTCGTGTCGGTGGCGAAATCGCATTTGGTCGTGTTGCTCAAAAGCCATCACTTGATGCTGAGAGTCTCTTTCGTGAGCGCGACCGCGTGTGGGCTTCGCAAGATTTTGTCCGCGTCTGCAGAGGTCAGGTTGTTCTGGCGAAGACCAAGCCGTTTAATGCTTCGAAGACCGGGCCAGTCGCCGAGGAGTCGCGCCGATTCTGCACTCAGGTCGTTATCTGACAGGTTGAGTTCTTGAAGTGCTGAAACGTTGGAACGGACGAGGGCACGGACGCCCTCATCGCGAAGCCAGTTTCCATACAAGTCAAGAGTGTGCAGGCCAGTACGGTCTGCGAGGTAACGAACTGCTCGAACGCCTTCGCGTCGAGGCGCGTTGTTGACAGTCGCAGGCGTTGAAGGTTTGTAGCACTGCTGTTCGTTGATAGCTCCCTCGCGATGTGATTACCGTGAGGGGTGTCGGTCAACCAGAGGTCGCGAAGGTGAGAAAGATGGGGCGTGCCGAAAAGGGCTGAGAGTGCATCCGTGGACAGCGCTGGCCCCGGAACCTCGAGTGCGACTAAAGAGCTTATTATTCTTGGATCAGCTATCAAGTGCGCGCCCGTACTTGACAGCGGTACACCTTCCCGTGAATTGGAGATACTAATGGCTCGTAATCCCCACAAAGACGGATCGCGAAACAGCGTTGTCTCATGTACGGATAACTTCCTGAGGCGGAGTTCCCCAACAGGTGTCAGATGCCGAACTCTCCCCCCATGTTGTAGCCACTGCCCAGCCGTCGCATCGAACGCGTACAAGAACCCGCGCCGAAACCCGTAATGTATCTTTGGGTAACAATGATGGGCATTCTTTAGTGCCCAGTGGGGGAGTTGTCTGGACCAACGTTTTCGATGCCGAGCCGCGAGTTCCCCAAGTCGTTCGTTGGTTTGCGGTGTTCCGGCCAAAGAGGGGCTCCCCCACCCACCCCAATCGGCACCACCGCCAGTTACGGCGCACTGAATGCGGATGAACTCTGCTCGCGCCTCGTCGCCATTCTCCTGAAGCCAGTCCGCGAACACGAGGCGCACGGTATCGTCGTCGAGGTCCGCGTTGATCGCGGCCAGGAACGGCTCCCACCCCGGCGGGTACGGGGCGTCGTCGGGCTTCGGCGTTCGCGGGTGACGCGCCACGGCTCACGTCTCGTAGGTCATGCGGCCGTGGCGGGTGGCGCGGCTGATTCTGTCACTAGCATACAGCCCCGCTAACACGAACTCTGCGCAACTCGCGCGCACGGCGTCCGTGTCGCCCGCGTTCACCTCGAACGCCTTCTCCCACGCCTTCGGCACTCGCTTCAGGCGCTTCGCGTACTCCGCGCTCGGCAGCATGTCGCCGACTTCGATCTTCACACCCTTCGAGAACACGTCGGAGATTTCTTCCAAGCCGTGCTTGTCCACGTACTCCTCGAACACGATCCGGATCGCGTCCGCGATAATGGCTTCGAGTACCTGCCGTTCAGCCATCTGGTGCGAACCCATCAGATCGAGTTCGAGCTTGCCGAGCGAGGATGTGGGAAGGTGGCCGAGGTCGCTGATGCGAGGCACCGCGGGCGATTCGTTCAGGCGCACGCCGCGGTGACGCGCGCTCGCGACCATCGTACGGTAGTTGGCAATGCTGAACCGCGCGCTCACGCCGCTCGACTGATCCACGTACTTCGACTTCCGCGCGCTCACACTGATTTGCTCGATGATCTCCTTCATGAAGTACGGCACGTACACGCCACTCGCCGCGTCCGGCTTGGCTTCCTGCTCCATGATCTCGATGCCGAGTGCGCGCTCGCGCGGGTAGTGCGTCTGGATGATCGAACCGATGCGGTCCTTCAGTTGCGGGATCACCTTGCCCGACCGGTTGAACGTCGCCGGGTTCGCGCTGAAGAGGATCAGTACGTCGAGGTCGAACGGGATCGGATACCCGCGAATCTGCACATCGCGCTCTTCGAGGATGTTGAACAACCCGACCTGAATGAGTTCGTCCAGCTCCGGGATTTCGTTCATCGCGAAGATGGCGCGGTGCATTCGCGGGATCAACCCGAAGTGCAGCGCGTCTTCGGCCGACATGCTTGTGCCCATCGCGAGCTTCGCCGGGTCGATCTCGCCGATGACGTCCGCGAACTTGGTGCCGGGCGCGAGTCGCTCCGCGTACCGCTCTTTGTGATGCCACCACGCGATGCGCACCTGCTCCTCCGGCGTGTTCGCGACCAACTCTTTCGCGGCGCGGGTAATGGGCGCGAACGGGTCTTCGTGGACCGCGCTACCGGGGATGTCGAGGTACGGAACGTACTCGTCGAGGAACCGCACGAGCGCGCGCATGAGGCGGCTCTTCGCTTGTCCCTTCTCGCCGAGGAACAGCATGTCGTGCGCCGCGAGAACCGCGATGCTGATTTCGGGAATCACCGTGTCGTCGTACCCGACGATGCCGGGGAACAGTGGTTCGCCGCGCTGGAGAGCTTTGAGGTAGTTGTCACGCAGTTCGTGCTTGACGGACTTCGATCGCCAGCCGCTTTCGCGGAGGTGTTTGAGTGTGGCGGGCCGCGGTGCGGTCATGTGGTGTCCTTGCTCGGGAAGTCGCACGCCGCATTTTACGCAGAAGGGGAAGATGGAACAATTCGGAGAGTAGAGTCAGATAGGTGAACGCCGAACGACGAACGGGCAAGCCGCGAGGGCCGGTCGCGGGTTGCTTGTCTGTCTCGTCCTGGCCCTACGTTGCGGTTGTGGTGCCCGCCACGAAGAGCGCAGCACCTACGAACAGCGTCGCCGCTCGGACGGAACACTGCAAGGGTGCTCTCCGAGAGAGGAGCGAAACACACGCGTGTATCGTGCTCTGTCGCGTCAGATGTCGCCGCCGGATGGTTTCGCCTTGCCCTTCGGTACGTCGATGTCATGCTTCGCGTCGCCCGGCGGCAAATCGACCTGGAACTCTTGCTCGCAGAGCAACTTTCCGCCCTCGCGGTCGAACCCCGTGACGCGAATGACCGCCGGTCCGCCGCCGTAACCCTTCCCACCCTGCGCCGAAGTGTCGTACTTGCCGTTGCGGATGTTCGCGATGCCTTGGGCGCCGGAATTCTTCTTCGTCGCGTCGGGCGTGAACAACACGTCACCGAACGGTATCGGCTTCCCGTCGAACGTTGCCGTTCCCGATACGCGGTTCCGCTTCTGCTCGGCCTCTTTGCAGCCAAAGAGGAGGCCCATCACGAGAACCCCGAAAGCCACCGTTTTCCAGCGCATCTGATCCCTCCGAATTGAGTACGACGGGGACGAGGGATCAGAAGCTCGGGATCACTTCGCCCGCCGCACGGCTCGCGAGCGGCTTGAGCACGGTGTTCAGATCTACCGACTCGCGGAGGAACCGGATGCTGCCGTCGGCGAACGCGACGTTGCACCCGCCACTGTGATTGCTGCCCATGCTGATGTCGTTGTAGTTGCCGCCGCCGTTGTACTTGACCGTTCGCATCGCGTTGGTCACGTTCTTCGACGAGTTGGAGTCATTGGCCCACTGGATGCCGCGCGGCCACGCCCGGAACGAGTTTGGAGCAGTCTCCATCCCCCGCCACGAGGTTTCAAACATCAGCAGGGTGTTAGTGGTGCCGTCGGTGATGTCGGTGATCTTGACCGCCGCCGGGATCGTCGGGTTGGCGGCAGTAAAGGTCGGGTAATATGGGAGAACACCGTCGCACGCGAGTCCCCCCTGGCTCGACGTCGGTTGAGTGACGTTGTAAGCCGTGCCAGTGGTGGGGTTCGTTCCCTTCGGCCCGGCGTTGCCGACGTAGTGCGTCGTGAACGCAAGAACGCCGGTGGACGGAGCGTCAATAGTGCTGCCCGAATTGAACTGGTCGTAACTGGGGCAGAGGAAGCCGGCGACCCGGGTCGCCCCCATCGTCGTGTTCACGTTCGTCGTACTCCAGGTTCCCATCGTTGGGTTCATGGTACTGCCGAGCCCAGCCTGCTCGATGTGCGGGAGGATGTAACAGTGCCAGCCCACACCCGCGGATGCGTTGTTCACGGTCGTTGGGCACGTTGGGAACGTCCCCTGTGCGTCGTGGAACGAGTGCAGCGCGACGCCGAGTTGCTTGAGGTTGTTCTGGCACTTCATGCGTGCAGCAGCCTCACGAACCTTCTGCACCGCTGGGAGCAGTAGGCCGATCAGTATCGCGATGATGGCGATCACCACCAACAATTCGATGAGCGTGAACGCGCGCCGTACGGGATGCATGGTAGCCTCGACAACGATGAGAGGCGAATGCGAACTGTATTGCATTCAGTTTCGCGTGCGGGGGTCGAGACGCAAGGAGAAACCTGCCGAAACTCCGCAGCAAAAGCGACCGACGAAGGGACCCAGAAATGACAACGCCACCGGAAATCCGGTGGCGTGTCGCGTGTCGTTCACGGATCAGATCTTCAGCACACCGGTGCTGTCGCCAAAGGACTTGGCCGGGGCACCCATCCGCTCGAAGAGCGCGAGGTACAGGTTCGTGATCGGCGTGTCGGACCGCTTCGGGAACACGATGTGCCGTCCGGATTCGATCGTGCCGCCGCCCTTTCCGACCAGCAGGATCGGCAGGTCGTCGTGGTTGTGGCGGTTACCGTCGCCGTTGGCGCTGCCGTATACGAGCATCACGTTGTCGAGCAGGCACGTGCCGTTCGGCTCCTTCACGGCCTTCATCTTGCTGACGAGGTATGCGAACTGCTCCATGTGGAACTTGTTGATCTTCGCGATCTTCTCGAGTTTCTTCGCGTCGTTGCCGTGGTGCGAAAGGTCATGGTGCCCTTCGGGCACGTCGATCATCTTGTACGGTTTGTTGCTCCCCTCGTTGGCGAAAGGAAGGGTGGCGACGCGAGTGAGGTCCGTCTGGAACGCGAGCACCATCAGGTCGGCCATCAACCGCATGTGATCCTGCACGACCGAAGGGATGCCGGTCGGCGCGGGCATGTTCGGCTTTGGGGTCGCAGCCTTGTTCGCGTCCTTCGCCTTCTGAATCTGCTGCTCGACCTCGCGCACGCTCGTCAGGTACTCGTCGAGTTTCTTCTGGTCGCCGCTCCCGAGGGTGGCGCCCAGCCCCTTCGCGTCTTCCATCACGAAGTCGAGGATGCTCTTGTTGTAGAGTTCGCGCTTGGCGCGGGCTTCCGCGAGTTCCTTGGGGTCGGTGCCGTTGAAGAGGCGGTCGAACACGGCCTTCGGGTCGCACTCCTTCGCGTTGGGCGTCGATTCGCCGCGCCACGAGAGGTTGGACGAGTATGCACACGAGTAACCGCTGTCGCAGTTCCCGGCCATCTGCCCGCGTTCGATGCCGAGTTCCAGCGACGGGAACCGCGTCTTGTCGCCGAGGACGGTCGCGACGTGCTGGTCGGCGGACATGCCGACGCGAATGTCGGCGCCGTGTGTCTTGCGCGCCTGCCGGCCGGTGAGGAATGAGGACATGGCGCGTGCGTGGTCGCCGGGGCCGTCGCCGTTGGCGCGGGCCTTGTCGCACGTCAGCCCGGCCATCACGTTGACGTATTCTTTGTAGGCGTTCAGCGGTTCGAGCGTGCCCGTGAGTTCCTTCAATGCACCCGTGGCGGAGGGCGTCCACGCGGGCATATTCACGCCGTTGGGCACGTAGAAGAACGCGAGTCGCTTGGGCGCGCCGGCTGCGGTCGTCGCGGCAGCGGGTGCGGCCGTGGCGAGCGATTCGAGGAAGGGCAGGGCGATCGTGGTGCCCAGGCCCATCAACGCGGTCCGGCGTGAGATCGACTTCTTCATGGACAACGTGCTCCGCGTCTTCGTGTGGAGGGAATTGTGCCCGCGAGGGGCGGTGGGTGGACGTTACTCGCTTCGTTTGCCCTTCCGCTTCTGGAACGGGTCGCTCTTCACGACTGCCAGAACCAGCGCCGAGAACTTATCGCCATCGGCTTTCGACGACTTCACAATATCGTCGAGAGCGCACTTATCGTAATACTCTAACCCGCGACCCAGGCCGAAGGTAAGCAATTTTTCCGCGAAACATCCCCGGAACTGGTCGGCCTTGCCGAGTAACACCTTCCGCAGTTCGCCGGGACCGTTGAACTTCAGCCCGCCAGGAAGTTCGCCCGTCGAGTCGATGTCTTTCTTATTGTCCTGGGAGCGCCAGCCGCCGATGCCGTCGAAGTTCTCCAACCCGAAGCCGAGCGGGTCGAGTTTGTTGTGGCAGACGGCGCACTTCGGGTCGGCCCGGTGTTGTTCCATCTGTTGACGCAGCGTGCCTTTTAGTTCTCCGGTGGGCGGCAGTTCGGGCACGTCCGGTGCCGGTGGTGGCGGAGGAGTCCCGAGCACGTTTTCGAGAATCCACTTTCCGCGTTTCACCGGGCTGGTGCGGGTCGGGTTCGAGGTCACGGTAAGCGTGCTTGCCATCGTGATAATGCCGCCACGCCGCGTATCGGGCAACTTCACTTTGCGGAACTCGCTGCTCTTCACGTCGGGAATACCGTAGTGCTCCGCTAACCGCCCGTTCACGAACGTGTAGTCCGCGTCGAGGAAGTCTAGTATGGGGCGGTCGTTCTGCACGACGTACTCGAAGAACGATTCCGCTTCCGTCACCATCGCGTCGCGGAGCGCAGCGTCCCAACCCGGGAAGTACCCCTTGTCGGGTGTGAGCGTCTTGAGGTTGCGAAGTTGCAGCCACTGACCCGCGAAGTTCTCCGAGAGCGCCTTCGACTTCGGGTCTTTCAGCATCCGCTTTACTTGTGCTTCGAGCGTGCCGGGTTTCCGCAATTCGCCCTTCGCAGCGAGCGCGAATAGTTCGTCGTCCGGCATGCTCGACCACAGGAAGTACGAGAGGCGCGTCGCGAACTCGAAGTCGTTGATCGTGCGCACGTCAGCGGGGTTCTTTGGGTCTTCCTCGATGCGGTAGAGGAAGTGCGGCGACACCAACACCGCCTTCATCGGGAGTTTGAGCGCGTTGTGGAACGACTCGCCCTGCTTGGTCGCAAGTTCAAAAAGTTTCACCAGCCGCGACACTTCCTCTGGCTTCGCGGGCCGGCGGTAGGCGCGACGGGCGAAGTTCGACAGCACTTTTTCTGCCGCGGTGCGGGCATCCGTGCTGGCGCTCGGGCGCGCGACGAGGAGCAATCTCACAGAAGCCGATTCCGGTGGCGGGACCGGGTTGGACGGCCCTTCGATCTCGATCAGGTCCAGCCCGAACTCGCGAAACTTCTTGGCGTCTTTGTCCTCGAACGCATTCGTGAACGCGACCGCGACACGCTTCTCGCCCGCAGTGAATTTCGCGGTTACCTCGTAGGTCTTGGGCTTGCCGGGCTCCGCATCCACGGTGAACGTCTTGATGTCTCTGCCATCGACGCGAATGGTCGCCTTGGGGAAGTCGGTACCGACCTTCGTACCGGTTCCACGGAACCGCACAATGTACTCACCCTCGGCCGCGAAGTTGAACTTCTCAAGGAACGCGGAGCCTTCCGACTTGAACAGGATCTTCACGCCGGGGTCTTTGGACTTCGCGTCGCGTGGAATCACGAGGATGTTTTGCGGACGGTACCCCTGCTTGGAACTCTTCACTGCTTCGGGGATGTTGATCGCGGTCGAGAGGATCTTGTCTGCGGCTGCGAGGTACTTCTCCATCAGAATGGGTTGGAACGAGAGCACGTCACCGATGTTGTCGAAGCCGTAGCCAACATCGTCGGACGGGAACTCTTCGGCGGGCTTGAAGTCCACGGCGCAGAGGTCGCGGATGGTGTTGTTGTACTCGGCGCGGTTGAGCCGCCTGATGGTAACACGACCAGGGTCTTTGGGTTTGTCCGGTGAGCAATCAACCTTGTTGAGCGAATTCTCAATCCAGGAGAAGATAAACTCTTTCTCTTCCTTGGTCGGCTTTGGTGTTTTCTTCGCCTCGGACGGCGGCATCTCGCCGCTTGCGATGACGTGCTGCATCGCGCCCCAGTTCTTGCGATCCTTGCGGGCGTGCGCCTCGCTGACGTAGCCGTCCAGCGCCAACCCGCCCTTTGGCTTGTCGCCTTGATGGCAGTCCACGCAGTACTTCTGGAGGAACGGCAGAATCTTGGTCTTGTAGGTGTCGTCTGCGGGTGGGAGGTTCGAGGGTGGGGCCTTCGCCTTCGGGTCATCGGTTGGTACAGCGGCCGGTGCCTTCGCGTGTACGGGAACCGTGTTCGCGGTGACGGTTGCCGACTTCCCGTTGACCGCGACGAACCAACCGGCGGCGAAACTGGCCGCGGTCGCCATTGCGACGAGTGCGAAAAGGACGGGTCGCAACGCCATGAGTTCTCCGGGTGGCGGCAGGCGAGTGAGCTATAAGACCGGTTGGAGTCTATTGGCTCATTGCATCTCAAGGTAGGCAACTCGCTCCGCGAGTTGCGCGATGGGTTGCCCGCGGTGCGCTCGGCCGTCCCAAAGGTGTCACTCGCGGAGCAAGTGACCTACCTTGAACTGCAAGAGTACAGTAGTACCGGCGCGGTGGGTTCGCTGATTCAAAATGTAGTGGAGAGCGCCGGAAAACTCAAACCGGATGTGGCGAATCACTCCTCACTTACCGCGAACCGCTGGCCCGGTTTGACGTTGTCCTTCGCGACGACCTTCCCGGTCGCGGGGAAAGTGACCTCCACGCGATAGCCGGCCACGGGGGTTTTCCCCAGTCCGAAGTGCGCCTCCAGTGGAGAGCAGCGACAGTAGCCCGCCCCGGATTGGATCTGCCGGTAGCCGACGAGCCGCTTCTTGCCGTCTTCCATCGCGAACACGGACACCTTCGCACCGATCCCGTCCTTGCTGCTCGCGGACCCAGTTGCGCTGACACGCAGCCAGTTCTTGTCGTTCGTTTCGTTCCGCAAGAGCACCGGCTGCGAATAGAAGTTGATCAGCAGCAGGTCGAGGTCGCCGTCGTTGTCGAAGTCCGCGGCCGGGACGCAGACGCAGTTCGCTTCTATCTTCACGCCCCAGTCCTTGCTCACTTCCTTCCACGTCTTGCCAGCAGGCCGCGTCCAGAGCGGGTTGCCGCCCTTGCTCGTCGCCCACTTGTTGCCGCTTTCCGCGTCGATGCCGACGTACACGTCGGGCCAACCGTCGTGATCGAAGTCTTCGATCGCGATGTCGTGCCCCAGCGACTTGTGCGCGAACAGCGGCTCTGCGAGTGGGCGAAACGTGCCTTTCCCGTCATTGGTGTAGAGAAGGTTCGGCTCAACGGTTTTCTTCATCCTCAGGAGTTGTTCTTCGGTGTAGTTGGCACCGCTGAGCCACGAGTCCGTGGAAACGTAGAGGTCGAGTCGGCCACGGTTGAACACGTCCGCGAACACGCACCCGACCGACGACGCGGGCCGGTCCACGCCCGCGTCCTTCGTGGTGTCTTTGAACTTTCCCCCACCGAGGTTCTTGAACAGTGTGCTGACTTGTGAGTGGTAGTTGGTCACGAACAGGTCGTCCTTGCCATCGCCATCGATGTCACCGAACGCGCAACCGAGCGAGTGCCGGTCGGCCAACTCTACCCCCGCGTCGCGCGCGATGTCGGTGAACGTGCCCTTCCCAGTGTTGCGGAACAGCAGATTCGCGCCGTCGGGTCGCGTTACGTAGAGGTCGGGGCGCCCGTCGGCGTCGATGTCGCTCCACGCGCACGACCGCGCCGCGCCTTTCACCAGCACGCCGGCCTGTTCGCTCACGTCTTCAAACTTGCCTTTCCCGGTGTTGCGGTAGAGGCGGCTCGCGCCCTTGCGCAGAGAAGTGCAGTACACGTCAAGGTGTCCATCGCGGTCGAAGTCGGCGACCGCTATGCCGGTTCCGTCGCCCTCGAAGCTCTCCAGTCCGGAGCCACTGGTCACGTCCGCGAACTTGAGGTTGCCGAGGTTGCGGAAGTAGTACACGTGCGGCTTGCCGAACGTGAGGATGATCACGTCGTGTAACCCGTCGTTGTCGTAGTCCGCGACCGCGACCGCGTGCGGGTTGGTGCCGCCGACGCCGGTCTTTTCCGCGATCCGCAGCCCGGAGTCCTTCGACGCGTCGGTGAACACCGGTGCCGCCGCGTGTGCGACCGCGGGCAGGAGCAACAGCGCGAGGAGAGTACGCATGGGTGTTCTCAAGAGTAGGCGACTCGCTCCGCGAGTCGTCAATTCTCCTCAATTGAAGTGAAGACGTTGGAAATGGTTACTCGCGGTGCGAGTGACCTACTCTTACTTTTTCGGTGGGGGGTTCTTGTTGTCGAGGCGCGGGATCGTCTTCGCGTCGCCGAAGAGGACCGTGTGCCCGCCGGACTTCGTGTTCTTGCCGATCAGGTCGACCAGCTCGATTTCGTAGCCGAAATCCGTGCCCTTCGCGGTCTTCACGATGCCGTGGAAGGTTGTGTACCTCCCCTTGTGCATGTCGATGATCTCACGCGACTTCTTGTCGAACGGGGCACCCTGTCCGTCCACGAAACCGTAGATGTCGTAGGGCGCTTTCTTGTCCGCGTAGATCGCGTGAATCGTCTTGTCGGCCTTGTCGCCCCACTTGTGGAACCAGTTGTTGACGTAGTACTCCTTCCACGTTTTCGGGGCCGTTTCTACGGACAGCACGAGCGCGGTCGCGAGGTTAGCGTCGTCGAGTTTTAGGTCGTAGAAGTCCGCCGGGATCCGGTCGATCGCCTTCACGCCGACCACCTTCACGCGCTGCGGCTTCTTCCAGTCCACCTCCAACCCGGTGTAGGTGGTGCCCATTCGGAACTCGTAGTTGGGCGTCGGCTCGCGCGAGATGATCCGCCACATTTTGCCGGTGCCGTCTTCCTTCAACAGGAAGGTGAAGTCTTCACGCCAGTAATAAGACCGGTAGTTGCGGCTGTACCACCACTCGGACGCGGTGCCGACGAGTTCAACTGTTTCCCAGTCGCGTTTCGGTGGGTCGGCCGCCGGGAGGGCAGGTGCGGCGAGAAGAAGAATCGTGAGCATTTGGAGTGTCTCTCGGGGCAGGGGATGTGAACGCTACCGCGCAGGCACGCCGAAAGCCACTACCTTTTGCCTTGCGCCCTGGTACGCGACTTGGTGTGCGAAGCGGTGCGAAACGAAATGAGCCTGGGTGCTGCTGATCCAGTACCCAGGCTGCTTTAGGTTCCCGGTCGGGTGGCCTTGGGTGTGACCCCGTTGGCACGCGAACGCAGGACGGTCGTATGACCTCAGCTCGATGACCGAGTTAGGTATTCCGGCGCAAGTTGTGAAATCAGATCGGATCGGTATCGCCGTGAGGCTGCCGCGTGTGGGTCGTGGGCTACCAAACTTTGCCGAGTGGGGAGAGCCGGAATGACACCGCTCGGCTCGGAAACTTGTTGCAATTTCCCACAGTGACCCGTACGGCGGTCAGCCGTTAGTTGCCCGGCGGCGACTCCGAATCGGAGGGGTGGACAGTAGCACCAAACATAGGGGTGCTCCTCACCGTCGGCTGGGCTGAAGTGCGGAATCGGTGGGGCCGACCGCCGACCGATTCTCCACTGGCATTCTATCACGCGCATTATCGGACGCAACGATTTTTCCCTACTTTCGTGTGATGTGCTCGTCACCTCGACGCTAGCAGGTCGGCTGGTTGTCGGGTGAAGTGAGTTCCCAACGTACTAGTCGCATTCCGTGTGCCGTCTCGACAACACGTGTGAAGCGACGGCACACGGAGTGTGACTACTACTTTTGTAGGCTCTGGCGTTCGGTGTTCGCTCGTGGTATACCGGGTTATCCCGCCTCAATCGCCCGCGACCAATTTCCCACCTGCCGATGGTGCGACCTCAACCGCGCCCGCCTCGGAGCACACCATGAAGCGAATCGTTGTCTCTCTCGTGCTGATGATTTCAGTCGGAACGACGTTGTTCGCGGCCGACTGGCCTGCGTGGCGCGGTCCGACGGGGCAGGGGCACTCCGAGGAGAAGAACCTTCCACTCAAGTGGGGCGGCAAGGCTCAGGAAAACGTGAAGTGGAAGGTGTCGCTCGCGAACCCCGGTAACTCCACCCCGATCACCTGGGGCGACAACATCTTTCTCACACAGGCGAACAAGGACGGCACCGAGCGCAGTCTCATCTGCCTCGCGCGTGCCAACGGCAAGGTGCGCTGGCAGAAGGACGTGACCTACGCGGAGAAGGAAAGGAACTGGGGCGGCATCTCGTACACGAACGCCTCAGCTGTGACCGACGGCGAGCGCGTGGTGGTCAGTTTCGGTTCGGCTGGGATGTACTGCTACGACTTCGAGGGGAAAGAACTGTGGAAGCGAACGGATCTCGGCAAGTGGGAACACGAGTTCGGGAGCGGGGCGTCACCGGTGTTGCATGGCGATCTCGCGATCCTCTGGTGCGGACCGAACAAGAACCCGAAGGACCGCAACTTTCTCCTCGCGGTGGACAAGAAGTCCGGCAAGACGGTCTGGGAACATGACGAGAAAGACGGTTCGTGGGGCACGCCAATCATCACCAAGGTGGATGGCAAGGACCAGCTCATACTCGGGATGGGACCGCACGTGAAGGGCTTCGACCCGAAGACAGGCAAGGAACTCTGGGTCTGCAAGGGAATGACGAGTTACGTCTACACCTCGCCGCTGTTCGCGAACAACGTTGTCGTCGGCATGTCCGGTTACGGCGGGGACGCGATCGCGGTGAAACTGGGCGGCGCGGGCGACATCACGAAGGACCGGTTGTGGCTGCACAAGAAGCCAGCGAGCCAACGCGTCGGTACCGGCGTCATCGTCGGTGAGCATTGCTACATGATCGATGAGAACGCCCTCGCGCATTGCTATGAATTGACGACCGGGAACGACCTGTGGAAAGACGAGGCCAAACTCAAAGGAACGACGTGGGGTTCACTGGTTCACGCCGACGGCCGGCTCTACATGCTCATGCGCAACAGCGAGACGCTCGTCCTCGCTGCGAGTCCGAAGTTTGAAATCCTCGCGACCAACGCACTCGCCGCTGGCGAGAACACAAACGCCTCAATCGCGATCTCCAACGGCCAGATCTTCATTCGGACCTTCAAGAACCTCTGGTGTATCGAGACGAAAAAGTAACACCGCGCCTCATGCCGAGGGTACCTCAATGCGCCGCCTACGACGGACTAACTGCCTCGTCGTGTTTGGGATGTTGCTGGGTCTTGCTCTGGGCGGGCGCGCCAACGGGCAGCCGCCCAAGGTTGTCGTCAAGAAGGACGTGGTTTACGGGAAGGTTCACGGGGCTGGGTTGCTGGCCGACGTCGCCTATCCTGAGGGCAAGGGGCCGTTCCCGGTGATCCTCTCGGTTCACGGGGGGCGCTGGGTCGCGAGTCACCGAAACGACCCGGGCCAAGGTGCCATCAACGTCGAGCAGTGGGCCGGGTTCGGCTTCTTCGCAAGCACGATCGACTACCGGTTGGCCGGCTGCACCGCGCCGCCGGCTTGCTATCAGGATTTGCAGTGCGCGATCCGCTGGCTTCACGCCAACGCGGACAAGTACCCCATCGACAAGGAGCGGATCTTCCTCATCGGCATGTCCGCAGGCGGGCACCTTGTGTCGCTCGCGGCCACGCTGGGCGACGGCACGTTCCCCCGCACCGGTGGCTGGGAGAAGTCCTCCAATGACATCCGCGGAGTGATCAGTCTGTCCGCACCGTATGAGTTGGAAAAGCTCTCGTGGGGGAACCTCTGGAAGCCCGCGACCGGTGATCAACTCGAAGCGCGGCGAGCTGCTTCGCCCATCCGACACATCGGCGCGAAGACAAAGCCGATGCTGATTCTGCACTCCGACAATGACAGTTCGGTACCGATCCAGCAGGCGAAGGACATGGCCGACGCGCTCGCGAAGGCGAAGGCACCGCACAAGTTCGTGGAGTACGAGAAGAAGGGTCACATGCGCGTGACGGAGGACGTGATCAAGGAGACGCGAGCGTTCGTTGAAGAGGTGTGCAAGACGAAGCCGGAACCGGTCGGTCGTCGCGGCAAGCCGGGATTCCTCGACCGACGCGAAGCGAACGACGGCAAGCACACCGTGTTCGCTACCGGGCGCGTGATCGATGATCTGTTCTGCTTCGTGAAGCCTGTGGAAGAGGGGCTTGCGCTGTGGACTTGTAACTCAGCCGCGTTCGGCCGAGTTCGCGTCTTCCCCGTCGATGAGTTTCTGTAACTTTTTGGCGATGGGTGAGAGCTTCATTGTTCCGAAGGAACCCTCCTGGCGTTGAGCCTT